>RRZU012592065.1_pt1 | contig 10984 bp, 7 predicted proteins | sample 2165561 | NCBI WGS metagenome assembly RRZU01 (sample SAMN10456909, study PRJNA506462) | wastewater metagenome | isolation source: wastewater sludge | place: USA: Moscow, Idaho | reverse complement strand
TGGAAACAGCTCTTCGGCGAAAGCGAGGGTAAAGATAATAAGGGTATTTTCCCTGCTGCCTGCGACTTCACAACAGATTTGCACTCTATGGGACAATGGATTCAACAAGGGGAGCGCACAATCTTCGAGACTGTTATTTCCATCGCCGAACCAAATAAGAATCTCCTTTTCCCGCATGATGAAGAAAATCTTGACGGGTTAAACTTTCTTGAAGGAAAACATGTCGATGAAATTAACAAAATGGCGGAACTAGGTACACGTATGGCTCATGTTGATGGTCAGGTACCTGTAACCCGTATCGTTATGCCCAAACTTAACGAATATTATATCGGCCAGCTTATCTACTTCTTTGAAATGGCTTGTGGCATCAGCGGTCAATTACTGAATGTCAATGCTTTCAACCAGCCAGGTGTAGAAGCATATAAGAAAAACATGTTCGCCCTTCTCAACAAACCAGGATATGAAGCAGAAAGCAAGACTATCCAGGAGCGTCTTGCCAAAGAAAAATAATATGTTTGAAAAAGAAATTCAACAATACTTAGAAAAGCACGGCTTTGAAGCATTCACGCCCAAAGCCGTGCTTTTTGATATGGATGGAGTGCTCTATGACAGTATGCCAAATCACGCAGTGGCATGGCAACAATCTATGAAAGATTTTGGCATACACATGACTGCGGATGATTCCTATGCTACTGAAGGTGCCCGCGGGGTGGATACGATCCGCTATATGATAAAAGAGCAAAAAGGACTAGATATTTCGGAAGAAGAAGCTCAAAAGATGTACGATGTAAAAACGAAATACTTCCATGAAATGCCTGCTGCTCCGATCTTCGATGGAGTGATTGATCTTATGATGAAAATAAAAGCATCAGGTCTGCAGATAGGTGTGGTTACAGGAAGCGGACAGCGCCCTCTTATCCAGCGTCTACTCAATGATTTCGGAACGTTCCTTGATGAAAGCCATATTGTTTCGGCCTATGATGTGAAACAAGGAAAACCAAATCCTGAACCTTATCTCATGGGATTAAAAAAAACAGGAAATTTAAAGCCAAACGAAGCCATAGTAATAGAAAATGCCCCACTAGGCATAAGGGCTGGTGTCGCCGCTAATATATTCACGGTAGCCGTCAATAGCGGCCCATTATCGAATGAAGCTCTGCTTTGTGAAGGGGCCAATATTCTTTACAGTAAAATCAAAAGCTTTGCAAAAGATTGGGACAAATTCATTAAATAATTCATCCCAATCTTTAATAATCAGTTACCTGTTTTTAACATCTGATGCACCACTGGCACTAACATTGGCATTTTTCGGACTGCCGACATAGTTAACGTTCGAAGCGCCACTGGCTTCTCCTGTAATACTCACGGATGCATAGCATCTGATATCTGACGCACCACTGGCATTAACTTCAGTCTGTTCAGACTGTAGTTTATAAGCATCTACTTTAGAGGCTCCATGACTGTTGAAAGAAGCCTCCAGAACCTTACCATTCAACTTAAGCCCTGATGCTCCAGATGCCTCCGCATTCAATCTCGTTGCTAAAAGACTATTTATATTCAAACCGCTTGCGCCACTGACCTTCGCAGTTAAATTATCACTCTTTAAAGTTTTTATATTCAATACAGAAGCACCTCCAACATTAATTTCATTCAAGTGCGAGCCCTTAATAATGACATGAATATCAGGCCTGTTTCCTCCTATAAAAACAGGAGAATTATAACCTATGAGAAGTTGATTTCCTTTAGTTTCTACCACCATATCTTTCATTACTGGTTCTGTCGTCGTTACCAGGACACTTAAACTGTCTCCTTGTGTCTGAACAAACTCAGCATCAATAGCATTCGAAATATCTATAGACGTAAATGTCTTTACAGTATAATATTTAGATACTTCCGGACCGGAAAGATCCTTACTGCCAATAGTAGAGCAAGACGTAATACATAATGCCATTAATAAAAGACTTAAAATTTTGTTCATGATCATATATTTTTTAGTAATGGTGTAAAGTTAAATATTATTTTTGATATTTACAACTATTCGCAATGAATTAATTACCTTTGCACCCCACAAGAATCTATATTATCACCTACAAATATAAAATTAACAAGAGAAAATGGACAAAAATCAATATATAGATAAAATAGCTTATAAGTCTTCCTTGCCACAACAAAGTATAGAACAGACTTTATTGTTGCTCGACGAAGGCTGTACTATACCTTTTATCGCCCGTTATAGAAAAGAGAAAACAGGTAATCTCAATGAAGTACAAATTGCAGATATCCGTGATTTATATATTAGTTTACAAGAACTTGTGAAACGTAAAGAATATATTCTCAAATCTATTGAAGAACAAGGAAAACTATCTCCTGAACTGAAAAGGCATATAGAAGAATGTATGGATTTCAATACACTGGAAGACCTTTATTTACCTTATAAGCCCAAGCGGCACACTAAAGCACAAATAGCAAAGGAAGCTGGCTTAGAACCTTTAGCAGAAATGATTATGCTCGGGCAGTTTTCTAATCGACTTAGTGCACAAAGATTTATTAATGACAAAATTAAATCAATTGATGATGCTATACTGGGTGCACAGGCAATTATTTCAGAGACAGTGAATGAGAATGAACAAGTAAGGCAATCTGTTCGCAGTTTGTATAAGTATTCTGCCATTATCACCTCTAAAGTTGTTCCCAAGATAAAAGAAGAAGAAAAAGCTCAAAAATATTCTAACTACTTTGATTTCTCAGAACCCTTGAACCGATGTTCATCTCACCGACTACTTGCCATGAGAAGAGGAGAAAGGGAAGGAATATTGCATATTACAATAAAAGTTGACGATGATGAATGTATAAATAGGATAGAAAGGCAATATCGTAATTCTCCAATGTGGAATACTCACTCAGCCATGCCGATCATCAAAGATGCTTTCAAAGATAGTTATAAACGGCTTATCAAACCATCAATGGAAACTGAATTTGCAGCTTCAAGCAAAGAAAATGCTGATATAGAAGCCATCAGGGTATTCTCTGAAAATCTTCGTCAACTTCTTCTTGCAGCTCCTCTGGGAGAAAAGAAAGTGATGGGAGTCGATCCTGGTATCCGTACAGGATGCAAGGTTGTTTGCCTTGACGCACAAGGCAACCTGCTATATCATGAAATAGCACAAATAGCACGGCAACCAGAAACAGCTGCACGGCAACTGATCAGATTAGTCAAGGATTATAAAATAGAAGCTATTGCCATTGGCAATGGAACCTACTCCAGGGAATCAAGTGACTTTATTCACAGCCTTCAATTCGACCATGAGGTACAGATTTTTGTAGTCAGTGAAGATGGAGCTTCCATATATTCAGCTTCTGAAGTAGCCCGCGAAGAATTTCCAAACGAAGATATTACGGTTCGTGGCGCAGTAAGCATAGGGCGAAGGCTCATGGATCCACTTGCGGAATTAGTAAAAATAGACCCAAAAAGCATTGGCGTAGGACAATACCAACACGATGTGGATGAGAAACTGTTGAAAAAGAGTCTCGACACCACCGTTGAATTATGCGTCAATAGAGTTGGCGTTAATCTGAATACTGCCAGCAAACATTTGCTTACTTATGTCAGTGGTCTTGGGCCTGTCCTTGCCCAAAATATTATTACCTATCGCAGGGAACATGGAGCTTTTACTTCAAGAGAACAATTGAAAAAAGTACAACGTCTTGGTCCTACTACATTTCAGCAATGTGCAGGGTTCCTTCGTATACCGGGAGCCAAGAACCCTCTTGACAACAGCACAGTTCATCCTGAGAGCTATAATATAGTCAAGCAGATGGCAAAAGACCATAACTGCAATGTTACTGATCTCATCAAAAATCCTGAGGCATGCAAGAATATTGATATCAGGAAATATATTACGGATAAAATTGGTCTCCCTACCCTCAAAGATATTATGAAGGAACTGGAGAAACCAGGACTAGACCCTCGTGATAAGATCGAAGTATTTGAATTCGACAAAAATGTTCACACTCCAGAAGATCTCATTGAAGGAATGGAACTACCTGGGATCGTAACAAATATTACGAACTTCGGCGCATTTATTGACATAGGTGTTCATCAAGATGGGCTCGTCCATATTTCACAGATGGCTGACCGATATATTTCTGATCCTAATGAAGTTGTAAAGCTACACCAGCAAGTAAGAGTTAAAGTTCTGGAAGTAGATAAAAAAAGAAATAGAATCAGCCTTACCATGAAATTGTAAATTCGAAAAAAAGTAGTAACTTTGCATTCTATGATAAATTATGAGGAACTAAAAGATAAACGCATTGCCGTACTTCTCTCCGGAGGGGTCGACAGTTCTGTGGTTGTGTATGAGTTTGCCAGCCATGGTCTTCATCCGGACTGCTTCTATATCATGATTGGCCCTGAAGAGAAAGAAGAATGGGATTGCAATTCAGAAGAAGACTTAGAGATGGCTACAGCTGTAGCTGCCAAATATAAATGCAAATTACAAGTAATAGACTGTCATAAAGAATATTGGAGTGAAGTAACCCGCTATACTATGGAAAAAGTAAAAGCGGGTTTCACTCCCAACCCAGATGTCATGTGTAATCGCCTGATTAAATTTGGTGCCTTCGATTTGAAGATGGGACACAACTATGATTATATTGCAACCGGACATTATGCACAGACAGAAATAGTCAATGGTAAAAAATGGCTCACTACAAGCCCTGATCCTGTTAAGGATCAGACCGACTTTCTTGCACAGATTTACCAATGGCAGTTAAAGAAAGCTCTCTTTCCTATTGGACACCATATCAAAGACGAAGTACGTGAAATTGCAGAACGCGAACATCTCATCAATGCTAAGCGCAAAGATAGTCAGGGCATCTGCTTTCTTGGCAATATCAATTATAATGAATATCTTTACAGATATTTAGGAGAAAAAAACGGTGATATTATTGAGCTGGAAACAGGCAAGAAGATTGGTGAACATAAAGGTCTATGGTTTCATACTATCGGACAGCGCAAAGGTCTTGGTTTAGGAGGTGGTCCTTGGTTCGTAGTAAAAAAAAATACAGAAAAAAATATTCTCTACGTGAGCCATGGCTACGATCCGGAAACAGCCTATAAGAAGGACTTCAAAATACAAGACTTTGACTTCCTTACAGAAGACATTACAGAATTACCGGAAAAGGTTACGTTCAAAATCAGACATACTCCCGAATATCATCCTGCTATAATAGAAATTGATGAAAAGAATACATTTACAATTCATAGTACAGAAAAGATTCATGGAGTAGCCCCTGGTCAGTTCTGCGTGATCTATGATGAAAAGCATCACCGCTGCTATGGTTCCGGAGAAATCATACTATAAAAGAAAATTCTCCCACATAGAACAAACAATAAAGACCAGTCGGTAAATTACCAGCTGGTCTTTTCTATAATTAAATTAATCAAGTTCAGAAAGATCAACCATTTCTCCATGTTTTATCCTACGTTCTTTTACCAAACGAAGTAATTTCTGCTTGCGTTTCGGTTGGATAAGCCGACGAACGAAAATATTTGGTATTGCTACTCCTATAGCAATGAATAGGGTTATAAGCGATGCATGAATAGCATTTGTGAAAGCTACTGTTAATTCACTGGCTCCCCCCTGCATATCGATGAACCCAAAAAGAGAACGATACATCAAGACACCAGGAATCATAGGAATAACACTCGGGATAGCAATAACCTGATGAGGAATATGATGAAAATGACAAGTCTTAGTCGCGATTAAGCTGACCAAAGCTGAACCGACAAAACTGCCTACAATAAGTCCCATATCAAGACCTATATTATGAGTACTGGCTCCAAGATTAACAAAATTACGGGTGCACACCGCTATAATGCCACCAACAGCAAGCACCGGCAAGATACGTCGTGGGGTATTGTAAATCGTAGAGAATCCCATAGCCGAAATAGCTGCAGCTGCAGCAAATGTCCAATAATTATGATGTGGTGTCATACTCAGGTTCTTAACAAAATTATCAATGCCAAAAACTTGAATAGCAAAGGCAATACCAAAAGCCATCGCTAAAACTGTCATTAGAGTAATTATGGCTCTCGTCAACCCTACTTGCACATAGTCGGAAAGAACATCACTTACAAAATTGATCATTGGTACTCCTGGTACAATAAACAATGTACATGCCATAAGTGGATGCCAGGGCGTACTGGAAACAAGAAATGCAGGAACGACACTTGCAATATTCGGACTAAGTGAAATAAAAGAACTTAACCATGCAAGTATTGTAGCTATAAAAGCACTAAATGCTATATTCACATAAGAATTCACACCTTTTGTTCCTAAAAACATCTTCAGGCGGAAACCAAAGATAGCCGCTATAGATGCATAAAAGAAAGCAGTCCAATCACAACCGAACTGAATACAGAATCCTCCACAGGCAAAACCTGCAGCAATAGCAATCTGCCAAGGAGTATAGTTCCTCTTAATATGCTTCAAGCCATCAAGTTCCTCTTCATATTTATCAAGAGACCAATCTTCCCTTATAGCGGTCCATAACATCTTGCTCACCTTGGATATAATTGACATCTCAACATTATGCTTCGTACAACGCTGATATTTAGAAAAAGAGTGCTGCTGATTACTTAAGTTGACCATAATAATATTATAGTTCAAATTAATATGGACATTTTCCTCTGGAAGACCAAGAAAAGCTTCAGCGCGCTCCATATTGCGATAGATACGTGCACAATCAGCATTGCTTTCCATAAGGATAGCTCCTGTTTTAACCAACAAATCGAGCTTTCGACGAAGCATCTGTTCTGTATTCACATTTGTTTCACTCGTTATTTCCATGTTTTTTTCCAAGTCTGACTTTGACATTGATTATATAAATATTTATTTTAATTCTTAGATAATGTTTTTTTATGTACTCCTATAGAAGAATCAGCCTGTCTCAGGATAATAAGTATCACTGCTGAAAGGATAAGAACAATACCCATAAAAAGACGAAAAGTAAAAACCTCACTAAAAAGACTGCAACTGATGACTACTGCTGTAACAGGTTCCAAGGCGCCAATAATGGCAGAAGGCGTACTGCCGATATTTTTAATAGCTATCGTCATAAAATAAAGAGACAAAACGGTTGGTAATAATGCTAGCTGAAAGCCACAAATCCATGCTTTCGCTCCATGCAGCATCTGTATAGAACGTCCCGTAAAAATTGAAAAAAACAAAATAGCAATAAGACCAAAGAAAACGATCCAAAAGGTGAATTTAAGTGGGGACATATGAATATCCATCTGACTAACAGATACAATGTAAATAGCATAAAGCAATGAGGACATGAGGACAAGGATTAATCCGGCACCGCTTAAAGTCACACCATTATTACCCCGATAAAGTAAAGCAATTCCCCCTACAGCTAAAATTATAGACACTGTAGAACTCCAAGTAACACGTTCATGAAAAAAGAGAACCATAAGAAGGGCCGTCATTATAGGATATGAAAAAAGGATCGTTGAAGCCACGCCAGCATTTATATAGTGAAAACTCAAGTATAAAGTTACTGATGACAGAGCAAAGAAAGTGCCAAGGACTGCAAATCTGATAGCTTCCCCCCATTTAATACGAAAACTTTCACCACGAAGCAGCATCCATAAGACAAATATAACTACGGCCATACCATAACGATAAAAAAGAACACTTTCCGAATTGATATTCTCTGAATAAAGTGGTAGTGTTCCCAATGGATTAGTACCATAAAATATTGCAGCAAGAATGCCTGCCATAAAGCCCTTGATCCTAGAATTCATCTTTTTACTTTTCAACTGAAACAACTTCTGCCATTTAAAAAGTTACATCTTAAGACTGCAAAATTAATCAATATTTTTGAAATGTACCTTATCCATCACAAAAAAATGATAAAGATTTTCCTTTTTTAATTCTAAGTAAGGTACATCTCAAAAAAAATATGTAAGTTTGCATGAACGTTTAATAAATGACAATGGAACAAATCAAGAATGAAAAACTAGCAGTAACGCTGTCTCTTCATGGAGCAGAAATGCAAAGTATCAAGGATGCTCAAGGAAAAGAATATCTTTGGGATGGCGATGAAAAATATTGGAATCGTCACTCTCCTATTCTCTTTCCTATCGTCTGTGGTCTATGGAAAGATACGTATCGCATTCAGGATAAGGAATATCATTTAGATCGTCATGGGTTTGCCCGTGATACTGATTTTAAACTTATTTCTAAGTCTGAAGATCGTATCACTTATGCACTGGCATCAAACCAGGAAACACTTGAAAACTATCCTTATCTTTTTAATCTTGCCATCAGCTACCGTCTGGAAGGTAATAAAATTCATGTAATCTGGCATGTAGAGAATATAGACAGTAAGACTATCTATTTCCAAATTGGAGGGCATCCGGCATTCCTTGTACCAGGAGCAAAAAAGGGAGAACATCTGAAAGGTAAACTTCGTTTCAATAATCCGTCCCCGGAACGTCTTTATGGAAATACCGGTGGCTGCATTACTCCTGGATATCATAAAATAAAAACGAAAGAAGATATTTGGAACTTTACCGAAGAATCCTTCGCTGAAGATGCCGTCATCTTTGACCGCAGCCAGTTAAAACATATAGAATTACTTGATCAGGATGATAAACCTGCAGTAACACTAGATATCAAAACTCCAGCAGTAGGAATATGGAGTCCATCAGGAAAGCATGCTCCTTTCATCTGTATAGAACCATGGTATGGCATCCATGACTGGGCTGACTACAAGGGAGAATTCAAAGATAAATATCTCATGAACCAGCTTCTTCCTGGATCAAGTTTTATGAGTGAATATACCATCACTATTGGAAAATAAAGAAAATAGCATCAAACACTATTTTTTCTAAAAAAGCGGAGAGCCTTTACTAAGAAGACTGTCCGCTTTTTAACGATATAGTGTATACGCTTATTCTATAATTTTATAATAACCCTTTTGCCTGTATACTTTATCCACTTATCATAAGCAGCATCAAGATTCAGATTTTTTACTTGATTGTTCTGAGTACGATAAACAACCTTGAATATACGCTTCTGTAACATTCCTTTAAAGGATCCTTTACGGGTTTCAATGCTTAGTGTGTGCTGCTTATCATTATATATCAGGTCAATCATAGAATACATTCCCTTCTCATAATTATAATTAGTACCCTCATCCTCATAAAGGGTAAAGTGACCATCCTTACCAGCATAAACATAAACAGAAAGTGTATCAGCAGGCTTTTCATCTGTCCATTCTATAGCCGGACCATAAATAAGAATGGCACCAGCCGGTACAAAGACCGGAATTTTCTCATAAGGAGCATCCGCATCTATAGTCTGACCACCCTTGTAATACTTATTAGTATAAAGATCATACCAATCATTTTGCTTAGGCAGATAAACATTACGGCGACGTACACCATAGTAGCCGACAGGGCAAACCATCAAAGAAGGTCCAAACATCCATTGATCCTTGATATCCAGCACCTTGTCATCCTTTTCATAATCCATTACAAGGGCACGCATAGGAGTATAATCCTTGAAATGGATTGCTCCGTCAAGACTATAGATATATGGCATCAAACGATAACGTAATCTATCATAATAAATAATGGATTTATAAGCAGGAGTCCCCTCCGGGGATATATTCCAAGGTTCACGGTAAAGTCCCTGACCATGAGCACGAAAAAGAGGAACAAAAGCTCCGAATTGGCACCAACGGCTTTGCAGCTCTCTCCATTCCTTCAAATCAACATTATTTGATTCATTCATCATACCTTTAGACCAAAGACTAGTATAGCGGTCCTCCGGAGTAAAACCGCCTTGATCCATCCCCCATATCGGCAAGCCCGCAAGACTGTAATTCAATCCTGCTGTCATCTGAGCACGCATATCTTCCCAACGGCAGGCTATATCCCCGCTCCATGATGCCGTACCATAACGCTGCAAGCCTGCAAATCCACTTCGGGTAAGCAGAAAGACACGTTGATTAGGATTCACACTGCGCTGTCCATTATAAATAGCATCTGCATTAACAAGACTATAAGCATTAAAAAATTCTGTTGACGATCCCAGATACGTCGGGCCTGAAAGTGCCTTACGATACCACATCGGAGTACAATCACGCACATTCGGTTCTGAAGCATCCATCCACCATGCATCAACACTAAAGTTATATTTACGGTAAAGATTATCATTCATTTGCTTCCAAAACAGTTTTCGGGCACCTGGCGCATAAGCATCATAAAAAGATCCCATAAAACCAAGCCAGTCATAGATACTGTCCTTTACAGCCTGATGATAAATCCAGCCATGAGCATCCAGCTCCTTGTAATTCTTGACAGAACAATAGAACTTAGGCCAGACACTGATCATAAAATGGGCATGCATGGCATGAATACTGTCCATCATGGCTTGGGGATCAGGATAACGAGTAATATCAAACTGATGAGAGCCCCAGCTGTCAAGTTTCCAGTAATTCCAATCCTGTACGACATTGTCAATGGGAATATGGCGCTTGCGGAATTCCTCTAATGTACGTTCTATTTCTCCTGAAGTCTTATAGCGCTCACGACTCTGCCAGTAACCTAAAGCCCATTTGGGATAAACCTGAGCTTTACCAGTGAGAGTACGATAACCGGAAATAACTTGGTCAATATTCTTTCCGGCAATAAAATAGTAATCCATATCACGACTCATCTCACTCCAGATACTCAACTTGCTCTGCTCATTTTCACTCTGGGGTCGAGCAACGCGAAGTCCACAATAAGACACGTCACCATCAGGATGCCAGTCTATAAGGATCTTCTCACGAACCCCTTTCTTTAAAAGTACCTCAAATTTCCATGCATTAGGATTCCACGCTGTACGCCAGCGCTCCGGTACGACTTCTTTGCCGCCAATGAACACCTTAGTATACCCTGCATAATAAAGGATAAAACGATAAAGAT
>RRZU011905822.1_pt1 | contig 10985 bp, 8 predicted proteins | sample 2165561 | NCBI WGS metagenome assembly RRZU01 (sample SAMN10456909, study PRJNA506462) | wastewater metagenome | isolation source: wastewater sludge | place: USA: Moscow, Idaho | reverse complement strand
GTGCCGGGTCCGCCGCACAGCAGCAGGCAGGTCCCGCGCTCGGCCAGCGCCGCGAACCGCTCGGCGTAGCGGCGCACGGTGGCCAGCGCCTTGCGCTGCTCGGGCGTCCGGGCGCGGTAGCCCTCGAAGTCGCGCTCCCAGGACCGCAGCGGCAACCCGGCCGCGCGGTAGCGGGCGGCGCGCTCGCGGCGGCGGGCCTCGGCCGCGCGGGCTTCCGCCGCCAGCCGTTCCGCCTCCGCCTGTGCGGCGGCGCAGAGCGGGCAGGGGGTTTTGATTTCCCGGCCCAGGAAGCGGCGGATCTCGCCGGGGTACTCGCCGTGCGCCGGGCAGCGCAGCGTGCGGTGGGGTTCATCAGCTCGTTCAGGATTTTCGATTCCATCACGCCGCTTCCTCCGCCGCCAGTTCGGTGACGAACCCGTCGGTTCGCAAATAAACCGCCGGATCGGCCGGCACTTCGCGCAAGGACCGCCGCCCGCCGTCGCGCGCCGGCCCCGAGGCCGGTCGGGCCGGCGCCGGTTGGTAGTGCCTGTCGGGGAACACGCAGCCTTGCCAGCCGTTGGCGATGGCGGTTTCCAGCAGCTCGGCCGGATCGTGGCCGAAGCCTTTCGCCTTTTCCAGTTGGGCCAGCGCCATCAGCGCGCCGTCCGCCGTCATCGGCTTCTTGAGCGCGCGCCGGTGCGACTGCCAGCGGTCCCACAGCGCTCGGGGCAACCAGCCGGGCGGGTCGGGCATCGCCGCCGGGACCGGCGACCGGCGCCGGACCGGGCGCGTCGCGTCACGAGTGGCCGCAGGCTCGGCCACGTCTCCGGCGGGATCGGGTCGCGGCGCTGGAGCTGCCATCGAGGCCAGCGCCGGCCCGGGCGGCGCGTCGGTGGCCGACGCGGTAGCCACCGGATCGTCCGCCGCGCTTTCGGCGTCGCGCGGCGTGTCGGCGATGCTTCCCGGCGCGACCGCCTGTTCGACCGCCCGCTCGACGGGAGCCGGCGCGGCGGTTTTCGGCGGGTCTCGCGCGAGGTCGGCCGTTCCGCTCGCCGCCGGGGCGAACACGACGGCGGGCGGCGCGAACGTCCCGTTCTCCGCGAGCGTCTCGTCGCTTCCGTCCTCTCGCGCCTCGACGGGTCGTGCCAGCGCCGAAGAAGCGGTTGCCGAGTCTTCCAAAGCCGCCGAGCCGTCGGGCGGGCCGGCGCCTTCATCCGCGTCGGCCGGCGCCGTTTCGAGCACCACTCTTTCTTTTTCTTCGATTGGAGAAGGAGAAGGAGAAGGAGAAGGAGTTGAACGGTCGTCGAACGAGCGTTCAACGGTCGTCGAACGAGCGTCGAACGAGCGTCGAACGAACCTCAAACGGTCGTCGAACGCCTCTTCAACGTCCGTCGAACGATCATCGGGGGACCAGCCCGCCTTCAGGCGCGCGAACTCCTCGGCGCTGATCGCCCGAATTCCACGCGCGCACAACGACTTGAAGATGTCCGGGTGGGTTTTCGCCATCCGCGAAAACCGGGCCTTGTCGCTCCGGTCGGTCGCGGCGGCCACCCAGGGGTTGTGCTGCTGCCACTCGTGGAGCAGGTAGCCGCGTTCCGTTCGATCCAGCCAGCCGAGCGCGACGAGCGTCGCCACGAACAAACCCGGTTCGCCCGGCCACTGCGCGGCGATCTCGATATCCTCCTCGTCCAACGGCCGTCGAACGGTCGTTGTACGGCCGTTCGCGCCGCCGAGGTCGCCGTCCGGGCGGTTTTGGGCCGCCCAGGTCCAGAGCGCGAGCAGCGAGCGGATGCCCTGAAAGCCCAGCCGGCGCTCCAGCTTGACGGTCTTGGGGTGGTTCGGGAAGCCGACCGATATCCGGATGTCCGCGTTCATGGCCGCCCCCTCCACGCCGCGCCGAGCGACAGGCCGGCGATCAGCCCCGCGACGTAATGGCACCAGGGATGGTGGGCGACCGGCGCGAGGTCGAGGTGCGCTTGCAGCGCCGCCGGGTCTTCGGGATCGATCTCGTCGAGCCGGACGCGCCAGTGCAGCATGAGCGCGGCCTCCAGCCCTTCCGGGGCGACCGCCTCCGCCCGGAGTTCTTCCATCACCCGCGCGACCAGCGGGGGCGTGGGCCGCCGCCCTTCCGCCGCCACGGCGTCGGCCACCTCGACGATTCGGATTCTGATAAACTCCGGGATCGCGTCCAGGCGGGGGTCGTCCAGCGGATCGGCCAGCGGGTAGCCGAGCGGGTCGCCCCCGGCCGCGATCGGGCATCCGGGGGCGCTCACGATCCACCTCCGGTCCGGCCGGCCCGACTCAGGCCGCGCAGCCGCTCCAGTCCGGGGCGGACGCGGTCCAGCCGGGCGCGGGTCGTGTGCAGGAGCGCGCCGCACGCGCCGACCAGCGCGGGCAGGGCGGCCCGGAAGCGCCACACGGCGGGATACAGCAGGAAATCGCCGTCGGCGGGGCGCTGGACATCGGCGGGTCCGGCGGCCGGCCAGGCGGCTTGAAGCCGTCGCAGCCGACGATGGATCGCCGCCAATTCGTCGAGTTGCCGTTGCAGGAGTTCGTCCGCCGCGAGGGACAAATCGGGCGTCGAAGAGGACGTCAAAGCGGGTTCGGACGACACGAGAAAGCCGGAGAATCCGGCGGGAGCGGAGAGGGATGCCGACGCGACGCGGCAATCCGGCGTGCTAGCCATGGCTGACCTCCTTAGTAGGTCGGTACTGGTCAGGTTCTGGGGGGGATTTTGATCTCCGCCAGAACCGCTTTTTGCGAACTCGCTTCGAGCAGCCGTTTCGGCCATCCAGAAACCGCGTCGGATGATCGAACCGGGGAGACCGGCCTTCGCCGGTCGGCGCCGTATGCAGGTCATACCTCACCTCGATAAAGCCCATGCGAAAAGACGTTTATCTCGCCGGGCGAGATAAACCGCTCATGGCAAGGCTCACCGCTTTATGATGAGGACCTGCAAGCTTCGGACTCGGGTGCCGCCGTCACCGACCCGCTTTATGAGCCGCCGCGTCGGGCGCTTTATCGAGCGCGCCCCTATCCGAAACCATTCCGATAAAAAACATACTCTTCTAACCGTCCCCTTTCAAGGGGCCAGCCCGAAATTCGTCCAGAAAAAGCCGCGCTTCGGCAGCGACGTGACCCGTCCCCGCCGCGGTGCTGAGCGCGTTGATGGCGGCCACGATCCGGGTCGACACGTCGAAGGTTTTCAAATTGCGCGCGGTCGTATAAGCCATGAGGGTATCGAACGCCTGCTGCTCGGACAACCGCAAATATCCCATTAGCACGCCCAGCGCGGTATTGACTGGCCGATTGTCTTTCAGGGCTCGGCGCAAGTTGCGCTGCTCTCGCCCTCGTTCCAAGGCCACCTGGACGTGGCGCAAAAATGGCTCGGCGGCCATCGGTTTGACGAGATAACTCAAGGCGCCTTTTTCGATGCAGGTCTGAAGCGCTTTTTCCGATTCGTCGACGGTGAAAGCCAAAAAAGGAATCTCCGGCTGCAGCAGGCTCGCCAGCTCGATGCCGGAAATATCGGGCAGATGGAGATCGATGATCGCCAGATCGGGAACTTCGTTTCTGACGGCCGCCAGCGCGCTCATGCCATCGCTCGCCACGAGCACCTGATAGCCCTCGCCGAGCAGCAGCGCGCGCAATAAATTGCGGGTCACCCTATCGTCCTCCACCAACAGGATACCGCCGGCATTTTTTTCGGAAGACATCTTCACCGCCCCCTTCGATTTCGTGGATTTATTCGCGGCGCGCCACGGTTTGGTCCGGCCCGGCGGCATCGAACCGGACCACCAGCGCGGCGACCCAAAGACCCAGCCACGTACCGGCGAGAATGTCGCCCGCGAAGTGATAATAAGCGCCCAACAGCCCGACCGCGACCGCGACCCAAAGACCGACGGCCAATACCCGATAGCGTGGCGCGTAGTGCCAGATCACCGCCGCCGTCGCCGCCGCCACCGCCGCATGGCCGGACGGGAACGAGCCGTAGGTCGTCACGCCGTGAAAGGGGAAAAAACCGTAAACGCCATCGCTCAACAGCGAGGGATTGTCGAGGTAAAAGGTTTCGGGCCACGCCCGGCCAAAGGCGAATTTCAAAGGATACTTGAGCAACGAAACCGCGCCGACGGCCAGCGCGGCATGCCAAGCCAAGCGATCGGCCACCGCGAACCGGCGCAGTCGGTAACGCCGCCAGCCGGTCACCAGCAACGCGGGCGCCAAAAGGACGACCAATAGATCGGACGCCATTTGCAAGCCATGAAAAATGCCAAACTGGCGCAACTGGTGCTGGTGCGCCCAACGCGCCAAAGGCGCATCGACGACGGCGTAACAGAGGCCGATCCCGGCGGCGACGAGGAGAAACGACAGGGTCCAGCGGATGAAAAAACGGTTGTCGCTCATGAAAGGCTCCTGGCACGGTTCTACCGTAAGGCGTGTTGGATGGCGTCGATCAACTGGGATTCGGTGATGGGTTTGTGGACCACGCCGTCCGCCCCGAGCCGCAAGATGCGTTCGTGGGTCGATCTATCCGCGCTGGCGGTAAATCCAAGAATGGGTAACCGCGCCCCGCAGGACATCCGCCGGATCGCCTCGATCGCTTCAAAGCCGTCCATGCCGGGCATTTGAATGTCCATCAAAATGATGTCCAGCCCCGGTTCGGCCGCCAGCCTCACCGCCGTCTCGCCGTCGGGTGCCTCCAACACCCGCGCCCCGTTGCCGGTCAGTTGATCCATTAAAATCGACCGGTTGAGGTCGATGTCCTCCACCAACAACACCGTCCGACCGGCCAGCGGCAAGGACGCCGGCGAAACCGCCTTGTCGGGTTCCTCGACGGGTGCTTCCCGAATCTGGCCATGAAGCGCCAGCGCCTCTCGCAACTGCGCGCGGGTCGCGCCCGTCCACAAAACCGCATCCAATCCGTTTTGTTCCAACCGCTGGCGAGCGGGAACGCCGTAATCGGCTTCCAAGGCGACGAGGGTGATGGCCCAACGACGCAGACCCGCGATCAAGGCCGGGACGACACTCTCTGGAAAATCGGCGAGGCCCTGGACGATCAGGAGATCGTACCGCAGACCGGCGGGCCGGGATGCCGCCAAAGCGAAAGGCGACATGTCTTGTTCCACCACCGCGATATCGAGCGCGGTCAGGCGAGCGATCACCGAGGCACGAAACGAAGATCGTTCGTCCGCCACCAGCGCGCGCCACCCCGTGGGGAGCGCCGGGCCGCCGAGCGGCCGGCCGCCGGGCGTCTCGTCGGCCGGATGGCACGGCAGCTCCACGGTAAAGGTAGAACCCTTGTCCACGACGCTGAAGACATCGACTTTACCGTCCAACAAGTGACAGTTTTTCTTGACGAAGGACAGTCCTAATCCCGTTCCGCCGTGGCGACGGTTATACGCTTCGTCGACTTGTTCGAACTCCCGAAAGATCGTCCCCAGTTTGTCCTCCGGAATGCCACACCCGCTATCGATCACCCGCAATCGAAGCGCCCGTTGCGGGCGCGACCCCGGCACCGAGGGCCACGGGACGACTTCCAGCCAAATCGCGATGCCACCGCTTTGCGTGTACTTCACGGCATTGCCGAGCAAATTGGAGAAAATCTCGCGGATGGCCTTGATGTTGCTTTTGATGGCGGCGGGTACGTCCGCCGCGACCACGAGGTCCAAATACAGGGCGTGCTCGCTCATCCGGGGTTCTTGCAAAGCGGAGACGGCTTCCAGTTCCGCCCACGCGTTCACGGTCTCGTCGCACGCCAGCGCTTGTCCCTCCTTGACCCATTGGACCAGCTTGGTGACGCCGAGGATGTCTTCGATATGACTTTTTAACCGGTGGGTCGCTTCTTCGATATGATGCAAATTTTGCGTTTCGGCGGGAGGCCGTTTCGCTTTCAATAACGATTCGATCAACGACAGGATGGTCTGAAGCGGCGTTCGCATCTCGTGGGAGATTTTGGCGAGAAAAAGGCTTTTGGCCTGATTGGCTTGTTCGAGATCCCGGTTCGCTCGTTCGAGCGCCCGCAGGGCATCCCGATATTCGCCGCGCACCTTCGCGAGCTCCGCATCGAGGCGGGCCTTCCCGCGTTCGATGGTGTCGGCCAGCAGGTTGACCCCTTCTTCCAAAGTGCCCAACTCGTTGCGGTCGATCTGGGGCAGGCGCGTGGCCAGATCGCCGTTCTTGATGGCTTGAACGGCGCAGGCGATCCGGCCGATCGCGTTGGAGAGTTGCCGTCCGAAGCCGTAGGTCGAGCCGGCGATGGCCGCGAAGGTCGCCATGATCCAGATCAAATCCCACCCTAAGCGGTATCGCCACCGGGCTTGGGCCGCGCTCAAAGAGAGGGCGACCGTCACCTGTCCCAAGGGTCGTGGTATCGGCGCGGCGCCATCGTCCAGCGCCACGGGTCGGAGTACGATCGGCGCGGAGAACCGTGCCGTTTCCTCGCGCGCATCCGGTGTGTGCCCGGCCGACTCGCTCCGAGAAGACCGGGGGTCGGCATCGGGCATCCGGTACAAATCCAGGCCCTGGTCGTCGGTCACGATCACCTCGCGCACCGGCGTGCCCAAGATGGCGGCGGCCGGTTTGATCGTCGCCGAGACCGTGGTCGGTACCTGCGCCCGGGCGCCCGCGACCAGCGCGTATTCCAGCGCGCCCGCGAGCTGAGCGGCCAGGAGCTGGCCTTGTCGTTCCAACTGCTCGCGGTTGTGCCGGATATTATTGTGGTAGGACATCAGGACCATGAGCGAGGTCGCGACGAAGACCGGGACGGACGCGATGAGCAGCATCTGACGCTTGATGCTGACCCGGTGGGGGCGGCGGGTCGAAGACGACATGAGTCAGGGCCTCGAAGGGATGGCGCGGGCGCGCTCGATGGCCTCGTCGGAGAGGTTCAAGTTGCGCGCCACGGTCGGGTTGACGGCCACCCGGACCGTCGCGGGATAAACCGGCGCGGGCGCCTTCCCGCGCGCAAGGTCGGCGACCAAAGCACGGATTTGGTCGAGAAGACTCGCCTCGTCGGCGATTGCAGCCGCCATGACGCCCGCTTCGACGTAGCGCGCGGTCAGACCGCCGAACATCGGTATGCCCTGGCGAACGGTCATCAGCAGGAGGGGTTTCAGCGACCATTCGTTGATCAGGTGCGAATCGGGCGGCGGCAGCACGGCATCCAGACCCGCCAGATGAACTCGCAAGGCGCGCACGGCCTCTTGATCGGAGCTGGCCGAAATTTCGGCCAGCTCGAAACCCGCTTCTCGCGCCGCCTCTCGCAAGCGCGGCAACCAATCCGGCAGGTCGGGGGGGGTCAAGAGGCCGATTCGGCGGGCTTGCGGCAGGAAGGCGCGAATCAGCGGAAGATGGCGGCGGGGATCGGCCTCCAGATAGAGCGCGGTACGCGGGGCGATGGGTGGGGCGTCGAACCCCGACATCCACTGCCGATGGGTTACCTGGACCGCCAACAGCGGCCGGTCGCATTCCCGCGCGACAATACGGGCCACCTCCCAACCCAAGGCGACGACGACATCGGCCCTCCCGTTCGGTTTTCGGCAGGCGGTTTCCAACGGCGTATCCCCGTCTGGCGTCGGGACCCGTCCCCGGAGTATCGCGGCCCAGAAACCATACAGGACACGGCCCTCCCGGTCGGTGATCTTCGCCGGCTCGGAGTAGCTTTCGGAAGGTCGCCACGCCCAGGCCGACGGCGGCGAAGGGTAGTCCTTCGCCGAAACGAAGAGCACCGTGGCCGCCTGCACGGCTGGCACGAAAAGCCACAGCCCAACGGCGAACAACCCGCCACACAGAGCTCGAAACCGCACGGGCCTTGACCGTCCGCGAGGTGCGACGGTTCAATAATCGATGGAGAACCGAACGTACAGCCCGCGATCCCACCCGCGTTCGGGCAGATAATCGCTGACCGATCCCGCCAAGTTACCGCCGACGAGTTCCGCGAGCGCGGCGGTTTTCCCCCACCGAAATCGCTTGGCCACGCGGCCGGTGAGCTGGTGGTAGCTGGAAAGGGGGGCTTCTCGATACCAGCGCATGGCCCCCTGGTATTTGTAAACCAAGCTCGCCTCCCAGCCGTCCTCGAACGCTTGATCCAGCAGCAAACTGACGCTGTTTCGGGGGACGCTTTCGGAGATTTCCCGATCCAGAAGCGGATCGTCCGCGACGGTTTCGAGCCAGGCATAACCGCCGAACAGCCGCGTGCCGCGCCCGTTCTTCCAGTTGAATTGCGCCTCCAAACCCCGCACGGCAAAAGGGCCCACGTTGTGGAAATCGACGACTTCATTGCCCGGCAATACCGTCCGATAGCGGGTTTCCGGCCGGTCGTAGGCGACGATGTAATCGTCGATCCGCTCGTCGAACACTCGGAGATCGAGATTGACGGCTGGAGTCGGTTGCCAAAAATAACCCAATTCGAGTGAGCGGTTCCGCTCCGGCGATAACCCTCCATGGTCGATGCCGGTCGCGTATACCCGAAACAGCGTCAACGGCACGTTCACCCCTTTGATGATCGCTTGTCCCTGATTTTCGTAGACCGAGGGTTGGCGGGAGCCGGTGGAATAAATCAGGCGCAGGGTATGATGGTCGTCCAGGCGCCAGTGCGCGGACGCGCGCGGTAGAAACAGCCATTCGTCGGATAAGGGCGCGCGCTCGACCATCGCGCCCAGATTGAAAACCAGATTCTCCGACGGTCGATATTCGCCGTGCCCGAAAATCTGGGTGATGTCGGTGACCGCTTGGTCGTCGGTATTGAGGTAATAGAGCGACCGATACGCATCGCGGTAATAGCCCAAACCGGTCACCGCCCGCCATCGATCCGAAAAACGTCGAGCGTATTGGAGTTGCACCTCCTCTCGCTCTTCCTCGAACTGGAAATCGATGTTGAGCAGCACACCCGGAATGACGGCGGCGCTGGAAAAGCCCGGATCGCCGTGATGGACCCGATCGTGGGCGAGGCTGAACAACAACTCGTCGTCGGGCGTGAAGGCGTACCGCCATTGCAGGCTTTCGAAGCCGTTGGCATCGGTAAAATCCCGCTCGAAGGTCCCCGGATAGGCCGGATTGACATTTTGGGCCTGGTAGTCGCCCCGCGCGTAGCCGGCCATCATTTGCAGCTCGCCGTACCGGCCCAAGGGGAGATCCCCTTCGAAGAACACCACATCGTTGCGTCGGTCGTCGTGGATGTGGGGATAGCCGCCTTCTCCCTGGCTGGCTACCGATAAGGCATAATTGAAGATGCCGGCTTTGCCGCCCCACCGGAAAAAACCGTCGGCCGTTCGGTCGGTTCCCCCACCCGCCTGCGCCGATAGCCCCGCGTATTCCGCCGCGCTGCCGGTTTGGATATTGATCACCGCCGTCAGGGCGTTGGACCCATACGCGGCGGCGCTGGGTCCCCGGACGACCTCGATGCGCTCGATGTCCTGGAGCGGAACGGGCAGGTTGTTCCAATCGACTCCGCCGCCCGAATATTGGAAGATGCGTTGGCCGTTGACCAAGACCAGCACGCGGCGCGCGAATTCGTCCGACAGGCCATGATAGGCGACCGTGGGTTGATTGTTGTACTTGTAGCCAACTTGAAAACCGGGAACGAGCCGCAAGACCTCTTCCAGCCGCCTCGCCCCCGACGCGGCGATCATGGCCCGGTCGATGACCGTGACGGAATTCGGCGACTCGTCCAGGCGCTGGGGCAACCGAGAAGGCGTCAGCACGAAGTCGGGACCGTCCGCGCTCCACCGATCGCGTTCTTCGGCCGCAGCGAATTCGGACGGAACGCTCGCCCCCACGCAAAGACCGACGAGAAAGAACCAGTTCGAGCAACCCCGGAACGCGTTGACGACCGGAAGTCGAGGCGGCCGGCTCCGAAAGCGAGGCTGAAGCGAGCGATGCCGAGGAAAAAAGAACGAAGAGCGCGGTTTCATAAGGGATTCCTTATGTTTTAGCCAACATCTACCCCTGACCGCCCGAAGGGCGGTCAATGGATGGGACGAAGGCTCACCGCGTTATGATGAAGCCTGTGGGGGTTTAACCACCTCGCCGTCTTCGGCCGCTTTATGACCTCGGACGCTGGACCTTTCTCGCTCGGTCAGTTTAAACGCATTTTCGAAAGAGGAAAGACCTGAAAACTCCTGCATGGCGTCGATCAACCCTCGGAGCGCTCGCTCTATCGAGCCCGACGAATCGGGCGCGAGAAGATGCTCTTGAAGCGCGGCGGCGGCACGCGAAACTCGGTCCGCCCCCACGAATCCGGCGCTCGACTTCAAGCGGTGAGCACGTTTCCGCAGGGCTTCCCGATCCGAGGAGATTTGTGCTATCGATTGCAATAGCATCGGCTGTTCTTCGAGAACAAAAGCCCGAAAATCGTCGAACAGCGATTTCGCTATCGCCAGATCATGATGAGAGGACGCGAGCACCGTCTCAAAATTAAACACAACCGGCGCGGATTCCACGGCACGATAATCGATAATCGATAATCGACATGATTTAGCCTAACGAGATGTTACGCCGAGTTCAACCGACACGCTTCGCCACAACCGCCATGTCCACCGCCAAGCAACAAGCCGCCGCCCTCCATCGCCTTCTCATGGAACGCTTCCCCGAGGCGTTCCCCAAGAACTACGACGATCTCCTCCCCCTCAAGCTCGACATCGACGCGGACATCCGCGAGCGGCTGATCGCCCTGGGCGAGCCGGTGGACCCGGATCTCCTGCGCCGGGTGCTGGCCAACCACGTTGGGCGCGCCGGCTATCTGCTGGCGCTGCTGCACCGCCGCGACGGGCGACGATACGATCTGGACGGTAACCCGGCGGGGGAGGTGGACACCCCGGCGCGAAGCGAGGCGGTCCGATTGCTGGGCGAGCACCAGAAGCGGCAGCGGGACGCCTCCACCCGCCACCGACAACACCGGGCGCTGGAGAAGCGGGAGCGGCGGGCCAAGGCCGAGCGGATCGCCGAGCGGGAGCGGCGGGCGGCCGAGAAGCGGCGCAGGCAAGAGGAGAACGAGCGCAACCGGCTGC
>RRZU011509373.1_pt1 | contig 10986 bp, 11 predicted proteins | sample 2165561 | NCBI WGS metagenome assembly RRZU01 (sample SAMN10456909, study PRJNA506462) | wastewater metagenome | isolation source: wastewater sludge | place: USA: Moscow, Idaho | reverse complement strand
CCTGTAACGTACAGCGGAATATCAAAAGAGGCGAACATGGCATTGGAGATACTGTTAATCTGAGGCAGACTGCCCGTGCCGAAAGACGAACAAATGGTGGCCAGTGCAAAAATGGCTGCCAACCAACGCATGTGCAAACGGTTTTTCATGTAGTACATAGGTCCCCCGGAAATGTATCCCCTCTCGGTCGTTTCGCGATACTTATGCGAAAGTGTAACCTCCACCATCTTGGTAGTCATCCCCAGAAAGGCCGAAACGAACATCCAGAACAAGGCTGCCGGTCCGCCTAAATGAACACCCAGTGCTACCCCGGCTATATTACCAGTACCCACCGTGCCAGACAAGGCTGTGGCCAACGATTGAAAATGCGACGTATCTCCTTTGTCCTGGTGATGGTCATACTTGCCCGACACCACTTTGATGGCATGACCAAAAAAACGCACCTGCGGAAATTTAAGATATAACGTAAAGAAAAAACCGGTTCCCAGTAACAAGATAACAACCTAAAAATGCAATAGAGCGATAAATGAAGTAAACTGCTGATATTCGGTGTTATATACCGATAACTGCAATAGATTGCTAAGTGGTGGAAATGCAGTTTTTAGTAGTTTCAAGAGCCAGATACGTTACGATTGCGTTAGCAGTTTATCTGAATGTAGTATGACGCAATTTGCGGAGACTAACTATTTGATATTAAGATTGCTATTCGCTATTTTGCGTATATCATGATGGCGTTCCGTTGCTCGTGATAAAGTAATTTTGTGACGTAAAAATCGCAGTAAAATTTATTATTATGGGTAACGAACTGAAAGTAAGCTTTTATCTCCGGCACAAAGAGATAAAAAAGGATGGAACTGTTCCAATTATGGGGCGCATCACCATTGGCAAGCAAATGGCACAATTTAGTGCCAAATTAAGTGTTGCTATATCCCTATGGGATATTAAAGCAGCCAGAGCATTGGGCAAAAGCAAGGTCGCCACTGACCTAAACCGTGCCTTAGATAAGATCGCAGTATCTATTCACACAAGCTACGAAGAGTTAATCAAGCGAAAAGGCACGGCCACCCCGAAAGAAGTTGCAGTAGATTTTCAAGGTATGGCATCGGGGCAAGAGTCCCTGCTAGGCTATTGTGATAAATTCCACAAAATGATGCTTCAGCGTGTTGGCATCAACCTTAAAGCAAAGAGTTGTGATCAATATCGTATAGCCTTTAACTATCTAAGGGAATTCATAAAAGCAAAATACAACCTCAAAGAGATCTCATTTGGTGCGCTGGATTACTCCTTCATCGAAAAATTTGACCATTATCTGCGGATAGAACGAAAATTCAAAGCGAATAGCGTTGTCGGTATAATTGGCAAAATTAAGCTGATGGTTAAATCTGCAATTACCGATGATGTAATTGTGTTTGACCCTTTTATATCATTCCGCAGTGAGGGCGAAGAATCAAAACCTAAGACCTTGACACGTCAGGAGCTTGAGCAGATTATGACTACACCTCTCGATATTCCAAGCAGGTATTTGGTGAGAGACCTCTTTCTGTTTTCAGCTTTTACGGGTATCTCATTTAGTGATCTTCGCAATCTGAAGTATAGTGACCTTGCAACAAATGATGATGGGACGGTATGGATTCACTCTAAACGTATCAAAACAGGAGTCGAATTTCACGTTCCTTTATTAGACCTGCCTATCAAATTGATTGACAAGTATAGGGGCTCAACCGATGGCGAACACGTATTCAGAATGTTGAGTAATACGAAAACCAATCTACACCTAAAAAAGATAGCACAAATGTGCGGTATAGATAAGTGCTTGTGCTTTCACGCAGCCCGACATTGCTACGCCAGTGTCATTACGCTCTCCCAAGGTATTCCGATGGAGACAGTCAGTCGGATGCTGGGGCACAGCACGATAAAATCCACTCGTATCTACGCTCAAATATCTTATGAGAAAGTGGATAGCGATATGAAGCGGCTTGCAAAAAGCATCAAAGGAAAATACCATTTAGCAAACTTATAAGATGGATAAGGTAAAGTATAACACCTTTGCTGTGATGTTTTACATCAACAAAGGGCGAATCAAGAAAAACGGTACGACCACCGTTATGGGGCGTATATCGGTTAGTGGTGAGATGGTTCAATTCTCAACACAGATGGATGTAGATCCAACTCTTTGGGATACAAAAAGGTATCGTCTGAAAGGGCGAGAACGTGAGACCATTGAAATCAACAACAAATTACAGGAGCTAACAGATGCAATTACCGGCTATCATAAAGATTTTATTAAGCAGCAGGGGTATGTAACGGCAGAGCTTCTGAAAAACAGAGTTTGCAACATCGGACAGAAAACCGATATGTTGCTCGAACTCTTTCAGGAACATAACGAGCAATACAAGCAGATGGTTGGGGTTAATAGAGAGGAGAAAAGCTTTCTGATGTACCACTATGCGATCAACTACATTGCCGATTTTATAAAATCTCAATATGGTGCAGAAGATATAGCGTTAATCAAATTGAATCTTAGGTTCTTAGAAGATATGATGCTCTTTCTAAGAGGAGAAAAGAGATTGTCTGTAAATACAGCCAACGGGGTTGCCATTTCACTCAAGCGAGTTATCAAATGTGCAATAAATCAAGGAACGCTACGCAAAGATCCATTTGTGGGGTATAAGTTTGATGTAGTACCACCGGAGTGTCGCCATCAAATAGAAGAGGATTTGCACAAGCTGATGACAACAGAAATTAAATCAAAAGCCCTCTGTTTTAGTCGTGATATGTTTATATTTTCCACATTTACAGGCACTTCATTTTCGGATGTTGTAAAACTAACGGATAAAAACATCGGCATTAACGACAAGGGGGATAAACATCTCACCTTCAAACGACAAAAGACAGGTACGGAATGTTATGTCCCACTGCTTGATATTCCGCTGAAAATCATTGAGAAATATCGGAGTGAACGCAAAAGTGAGAGACTCTTTAATATGACTACGTGGTCTACGATGTACGAGAATCTGGGTAAGATGCAAAAGCTATGCTCACTAAAAGAGCCAATCTCATACCATCAAAGTCGCCATAATTTCGGTACTTTGATTACTCTGCTTAACGATGTGCCTATTGAGACGGTAGCCAAGATGATGGGGCATAAAGATCTGAAAACTACCGAGATTTACGCACGTATGAGCAATAAAAAGGTGGGTGATGATATGAAACGAATTATCAAGAGCAGCAAAAGCAAATTCAAGGTCTTTGAAGCCAGGGATATGCCAATTGTGGAGGAGTATAATTATTTTGAATTTAGAGATAGATATGAAAAGAGATATGGTAACAATCAGTGATAACGGTACGGTAAGCGTGCCTACAAATGTGCAGATGCGTGATTTCGAGATTGCCGAGCTATTCGGGGTAATGGTGCCGACGGTGAAAGGAAAAATTAAAACCCTGCTTAAAAATCGGCATTTTAATGGCTGTGCCTACAATGTGGTCTCTGGCAATAGCTTAATCCCAGACTATTTTGACCTTGAAATGGTTGTGGCAGTTGCTTTCTTTGTTGACAGCCATCGGGCTGACATATTTCGTAAATGGATAATGCGTAAGATGATGCAGAGCAATACACAACCAATATACATTGGAGTGAATGAGCTGAAAGCAAAAGATAATTTTTGTAATTAATCATATCACTCACCCTTACTGCTATGACAAAGGGAGTATTTCGCACGAAATAGCCAAGCCCAAGCCCTAAAGGGTTACTCCTTACAGTCGTAAGGTTTGTCTAATTCTTAGCTAAACACAATTAAAAGTCATAGCAGCAAGGGCGACCGATATGACGGATAAAAACTTAAAACAAAAGCGATGAACGGTAGATTTTTCAATCTCGGTTCATCGCTTTTATTTGTTAATGTTGCAGCTTCAGACTCCCTCTAATCTGGATAAAACTTACTGCCACGACTTTAGGTAGTGCTTTTCGAGGAATTTTTGAATATCCGACTCTCGATAGAGGATTTTGCCCTTTTTCTCAAATTGGATGTAATCAATCTTGCCACTACTTCACCACTCTTGGGTGGTTCGGTCGCTGATTTTAAGCCTTTCCGTCAACTCAGCATCCGTAACGTAATGTTCGCCACCGAATCGTGGAGCGTGGCTCTTAGATAGCCCATCCAACGCCTCCATCATACGGTCGATAGTGGAGAGAAACCTTGTTACTCTCTCACTCTGGTGTGTGATAATCTCCGACATAGTTACTCCGCTTTTTTTAGTAGTTTCATAACATCATCGGGACGATACATTATCACGTTGCCGATTTTAGAGAAGCCAATCTTACCGCTATCACGGTAATTTTGCAACTGCCGTTTCCTGATATTAAGCAGAAAACATACGTCGGTTGCATCTAGCCACTCCTTTACTCTCTTGTCACCAGCATTGCTACATAGCTGCTCCACCTTTTGGGCAAGAGCCTCAAAGCGTGCCATCATCAATTCAAAGGCACTCTCTTCAATATTTAAAATTGTCATAATTTTTTAGTTAGTAAGTTTTGTGCAGAAGATAATGCGCTCTGCACTTCCGCTTACCACTAAAAATCCACAGTAAAATGATGCCCTTCGCTTTTTGTTTCGCCTTATCCAAGGGCGAGCTTCTGGACTTCAACGGCAAAAGTAATGAATCTTTTTTGATAATACCAAATCCGGCATACCAATGGGTTCTTATTCACCAAATTGCACCACTTTGCTATCTTAATAAACTCTACCACCTACACTTATATTGGTCGCTCCACCGACTCCACGAGTTTAATCTGCTGACTTGGTCACTCCGCAATATAACGCAAACTAAACCGACTCGATGGAGGTAGCCAAGTGCATTTTACTGCCATATAATGAAGAGTTATCCAATTCGCCTAAGTTGCTTGTATATTGAAAATTAACGCTATTACTTTGCTCTGAAAATCGTGTCGAGCGAGTGAACTCGGCACAGCAAAACAGTATTAATTTAACAAGTAAAAATCATGTCAGACAATTTAGAAGAATTCATCACACAGGGACAGATTGCAGGCTTGCCAAAAGAGAAAAATCATCCTTTCTCAAATGAGCGAACCGAACGAACCGAGCAGAGTTCACCAGTTTTACCTACTCCACCAATCGAACCGACTAAACGTAGTTCGCCCAAGCAGCGCAAGGCATCAATGGATGAGTATCAACAAACCTATCTCACTACTCCAAAAATAGTTGATCGGCAGACAATATTTATCAGCCGAACGCTACGAGATGAAGTCGATATAGTCGTCAGACGGTTAGGAGACAGAAAACTGAGTGTATCGGGTTTTGTCGAGAATCTTGTTCGTGCGCATCTAAGTGACTATGCCAGTGAGCTCGATGGGTGGAAACGAATGTAGTAAATTAAATCATCGAAGATTGATAGGTTCGCCTTTCGGGGCGAACTCTATATCTTGATTAGAGATATAGGCGAGGTGTGTTTTCCGCTGCGGAAAACCTTTTGTGCAACACAAAAGCCTCGCCCCATAAATGGGGTAGATATACTCCGAAGTCGTATATCAATAGAAAAAAATATGAATAGAATAAAGAATAAAATGGGTGGTAGACCACCCAAAATAGACCCTGCCAAGAATCGTATCAGTGTCAATTTGAGTGATATTGAGTACGCTGAGTTTCTCACGCTTTATGAGAAGTCTGGGGTGCATAGTATGGCATCATTTATCAAGGCACGGATATTTAACGAGATCTTTCGGGTGGTAAAAGTTGATGGATCGTTGCTTGAATACACTCAGCAACTATCCTCTCTTTACAATCAATTTCGAGCAGTTGGGGTCAATTACAATCAAACTGTCGTAACTCTAAAGAGTAAATTTGAGGAGCGAAAAGCTCTGGCGATGCTCTATAAATTGGAACAACAGACGGTAGAGTTAGTTCTTATTAGCCGACAAATTTCCGCATTATCACAAAAATTCAAAGAACTATGGTTGCAAAAATCAGCGTCAGCGGATCACTCGCAGGGGCAGTAAATTATAATATGAACAAGCTCAAAGCCGACACCGCTCAGATACTTCTAACCAATAAAATGCTCTGTCCTGAGCAAGGCGAGGAGTTCAAGGTGAGTGATATGATGAAGGATTTTGAGCTCTTTATGCCACAAAGATACCGCACCGAAAACCCTGTTTTTCACGTATCATTGAACCCTCACCCCGATGATAAACTATCAGATATGGAGCTTTCGCTGGTAGCCGAGGAGTATATGAAGCGTATGGGATACGGTGCTCAACCCTACGTTGTTTTCAAGCACAGTGACATCAGCAGGATTCATATTCACATCGTTTCGGTGCGTGTAAATGAGAAAGGAAAGAAGATAAACGATAAGTTTGAGAGGCGAAGAAGCAAAGATATAACTCGTTTTTTGGAGCAAAAATATGGACTCCATACAGCAGAAAAGGTATTAAAAGAGAAAAAACCAGAGCTTAAAATGGTTGATGTGAGTCAGGGAAATGTCAAAGAACAAGTTGAAAATGTAGTTATAGAGGTAATGGGCAAATACCATTTTCTCACCTTTACGGAGTATAAAGCGGTGCTCACGAAGTTCAATATTGCAGCCGAAGAGGTGAAAGGTTCGCATTATGGGAACTCTTATAGTGGCATCGTTTACTCGGCAACCGACAATGACGACAACAAGGTTGGCAATCCATTTTCGGCAGCAACACTGGGTAAATTTGCAGGAAGCGAAGCGTTAGAGAGAAAGTACCAAACCTCAAAAGAGCACTTGGAAAAGAGTTGCCTGGCAGCTCCATTAAAGAGAGCCATCAACCAAGCATTCGCAGGAGCTACCAACAAAGAGCAACTCCGTTACAACCTATTCCAAAGTGGTATCGGTGTAGTGTATCGAGAGAATGCAGCAGGTCGACTGTATGGTGTTACTTTCATTAACCACAACACAGGCGTAGTTCTCAATGCCTCACGTCTGGGTAAAGAGTACGCAGCAAACACAATCGTTGATAGACTTGAAAACCCTCGTCAATACGAGCATCTAACCAATAAGCCACAATCTCAAGGCTCAACCCAATTTACTCAACAGCAGCAATCCCTGCCATCGCAAGAGACGGAACCAATCCACTGCACGGAGCAACACTTCGAGAGCAGCAGTATTGGTGGCTCTATCTGTTCGCTCTTCGATATACCGATATTGCCTAATGGCGACGACCCAGAGGAAGATATGTTCCGTCGAAGAATGCAACGCAAAAAGATACGAGGGAGAAGGATGTAGCTAAAAGAATAAGATATTATGTAACGTGTAAATCACCTAGTAATGCGAATCAGCAGTTGAAATCACTTGCTGATTCAGTTAGTTAAATTGTTGTTATTCAATTAATTATCTCATTGATTTATTTCTTAATCTCCTTGAGAATCAGTATATTAGAAGAATAAAGTTACTCATTATTCTTGCTTATGATTCCCAAGGAGAAAGAACTAAAACTTATAAAAATATATATGTATATCTGCGATATTTACCAGTCTTCACTGAAGTTCTACTGCCAGAGGTTCAGTAATAACGCTACACCGATCTTCACTGATCAGGAACTGCTTACTGTATATCTGTTCTGCGGAGCGTATCAGCGCTATTTTAGCATCAAAGAGATACATACATTCACCAAAGAATATTTGTTTTCATGGTTTCCTAATCTTCCTTCTTATAAGACATTCAACTATCGGCTGAACCTGATGAGTGAGGCGATTAATGAACTAGTAAAGCATCTCATTACTTTCTTTAAACCAACAGATTGCGATGCTATGACATCACTTATTGACTCCATGCCCATCATTACTTGTGCAGGAAAGAACAAAACAGGGAAAGTGGCTACTGAAATTGCCACTAAAGGATACTGTTCTACAAAGAACATGTACTATTTCGGGCTCAAACTTCACACTTTGGCTTTTCGCAGGCAAGGAACCATTCCATTCCCCGAAATGATTATCTTATCATCGGCAGAGGAGAATGATCTGACTGTTATTAAAAGAGAAGCCGCTGATAGCCTTATAAACAGAGATATCTTTGCTGATAAAATACACTCAGAGTTCTCCTTCTGGGCAAACAAACAGCAAGAACAAGGTGTAACCATGCTGACTCCAGTTAAAGCAATAAAAGGAGAGGATTCTATTATTACTCAAAGGGAGAAAGCTGGCAGAGACCTTTTTTCTACTGCGGTATCAAAAGTCAGACAACCCATAGAATCGTTTTTCAACTGGCTGAATGAGAAAACAAATATTCAAAGAGCGATCAAAGTCAGATCTACATCTGGACTTTTGGTACATACGATGGGGAAAATTGCCATCGCATTCATTTATCTAATTTTTTAAGAGTCTGTTTAAAAATATTTAAAATAAAATACTGATTGCCAGTTGTTTAATTGGTATTTATTTCGTATCTTTATGGTTACCAGACACGTAAAGAGTGAAAACAAAATATCCAACCAACCTTACCGACAATCAGTACGATACAATTTTACGAATAATAAATGATAAACGCAAACGGCAATCTTCTTTGAAAGAAGTCTTGAATGCGATATTTTATCTATTAAAGACTGGTTGTCAATGGCGTATGCTACCACGTGATTTCCCAAAATGGGAGCGAGTTTACTATTATTTTCATCTATATATAATTTTGTGGAGAATGCGAATCTCTCCGATTAATTTCAACAATAAGCAATTAACAGGTTAAGAGATTAAATTTTCATCTTCGTGCTACCGTTTCAATAGAAACATTGCAACAGTTTGTGGTACTTATCCTGTTTGGAATCAATTTCATACACGGGTTCTCATTAAAGAGACTCCAGTAAAAAAACGACCTCTGTTTATTCGTTGTACTAAATAACCGTATAGATTGCTTATCACAAAATTTCAACCCTTTATTATTACTCTATTTTAGGGACTATTGTTACTTCATATCCTAATTCCTGCAATCGCCTGAGGTGATTTTTTACTTTATTAGCTTTCTTTTTGGGACTATCATACAACGTCGGTTCTTTGTATTCCTCTAATCGTTCTAATACATGATAAGCTGCCACTAAGATACACCGACCAATCGCTACTAATGATTTCTTTTTCCCTTTGCGGGCTATCAACGATTCGTATTTGCGTTTCAAATAGCCGTCTTTGCATCGGGTAGCTCCCCAGCCACATTCTACTAGCAGGGATTGGACGTGTTTGTTTCCGTGGGTGGTTCGGGTACTTTTTTTTTACCGGCACTTTCATTATTGCCGGGACTCATACCAGCCCAACTACTCAAATGCTGATCGGTTTCAAATTTACTCATATCCACTCCGATCTCGCTTATCAGCTTAATGGTTGAATCACGGCCTACTCCCGGGATAGTTTGAAGCAATCCGATTTCCACTGCATAAGGTTCCGCATAACGATCTATCTCCCGGGATAGCTTAGCCACTACCAATTCTTGTTGTGCAATACTCTCTTGTATTGTTCGCAGCAAAAAACGATGGTGTGCGGTCATTCTTCCTTCTAAAGATTTACGGATATCGGATCTATCTGCCTTCACTTTTCCATGGATATATTCCATCAGATGATCAATTTCCGATTTACCATCAATCAAATCTGTAATGATTTTTGTGGCACTGACTCCCGAAACATCACTAAATACACTGCTTAGTTTGTAATTGCAACTTTCAAGACACTTTATTATCCGGTTCTTTTCACTTGCTATTTGGGAAATGACCTTATCTCTATAACGTACCAAGTCCCGTAAATTCCGGATAGGCTCGGGGGGAATAAAACTATTCTTTAGCAAACCGCTGATTAACAACTTGCTTAACCAAACACTATCCTTCTTATCCGTTTTATGACCTGGAACCCCTTTAACATGACGAGCGTTTACTAAAACAATTTCAAAGTCCTCCTCCAGAATATTCAATACCGGGACCCAATAAATACCTGTGCTTTCCATGGCAATATGTGTGACTCCTTCGGATTTACACCATTCTCTTAACTCTGTCAAAGATCGAGTATAAGCATCGAAATGCTTGATTTCTACTTGATTGTTACCGTGATTAATTGTGGCTACAATCAGATTCTGATGTACGTCGATGCCACAGCCGCAGCTTACTACCTGTGAAAACTCAACACTGGGTAGTGGGGTATTGTTTGTTGTCATAGCTTGATGGTATTTGAGCGTTCGCAACAAAGTTATATTTATTCGGCCGGGGTATCAATGTCTTGTTATGGAAATTTCATAAATGGAGCTGTGATGGCACTATTGAGGAGATTCACGAAGTGCTCCGTAAAAGATTGCGAAAGAAACGTGGGCGAGAAGAGTCTCCAAGCATTGGCGTGATTGATTCACAGAGTGTTAAAGTGACTAAAATCAGTGGCAAATATCGAGGAGTTGATGGAGGTAAGAAAATCAAAGGGCGTAAACGGCACATCATAACAGACACTCAAGGGTTGCTTTTGGGACTCAAAGTTCACGCTGCGAATGAACACGACAGCCGTTCTGCACTTCGAGTTTTAGAGCGAATAAGAGGTCGTTATGGGCGGATGAAAAAGATATATGCAGATGGCGGATATAGAGGTGAATTAATTGAAAAAGTGAAAGATATGTTGAACTGCGATATGGAAATAACTTTGCGAACAGATAAATCCACCGCTTTTAAACCTTTGCCAAAACGTTGGGTCGTAGAACGATCATTTGCGTGGCTGGACGACTTTAGAAGATTGGCAAAGGACTATGAACAAAAGGTAACCTGCTCTGAAAATATGGTATATCTCGCTTTTATTTCCCTGATGCTAAAATGGTTGTAAACAATATTTTTAAACAGACTCTAAAACAATGAATCAGAGTTCAACTGCTGATTCGCATTAGTAATTAAAATTATTTATGCGAATCAGTAGTTGACATTGATTCATTTGTTTTAAAAAATTAGATAAATGAATGCGATGGCTATTTTCCCCATCGTGTGTATAAGAAGTCCAGATGTTG
>RRZU010636955.1_pt1 | contig 10987 bp, 10 predicted proteins | sample 2165561 | NCBI WGS metagenome assembly RRZU01 (sample SAMN10456909, study PRJNA506462) | wastewater metagenome | isolation source: wastewater sludge | place: USA: Moscow, Idaho | reverse complement strand
GGCTTGGCGGGCGTCTTCAACTGCCGCAAGATCAAGCTTGAGGCGACTTACGATTTTCCGCTGCTGGTCTATATCGACCCATGGAATCTCAAATTCCTCGATCATCTGCTTTGTCAGTGCCTGTCTAGTCGCTCCAGCTTGACTGTCCCAAATGAATCGCTGAAGGCTGGAACTGGCTAAGACATAGGCAAGGTACTCCGGGAGCAGAGTGCCTTTGCAGCGGATGATGCATACATGTTGATTGACGTTCGCGGGGAGGATTGTCTCGGGTGCCATGCAGACTCTGCCAATCGAGGCCCCGGTAATATTCAACAGGACATCACCGGGCAAAACACGAGAGCCAGGCATGGCCATGTCTTGTTCTTCCGAGATGTAAGCAAGCCCTTGGCCGCTGAAGGAGCCCATCAATACATTCTGACTTCGTATTAAGGGAATGCCCGTTTGCAGGTAGTTTGCTTGACCGCCGCTCGGTGTTTGACCACTCCCGACCTTCAATACGTGATCGCCAAGGCGAGCTGATTCCTTCATACCCCAAACAACCTCGTCTTCGCTTCTCTCAATACATCCACGGGCTTGCCCATTCCTTTCAAGGCCGTCAGTCCGCCGGCGCGGCGGATCTCCGGTACGTTCCATAGTTCTGTCGATTCCAGTTCGTCGGTGCCGCCGATGCCGAACTGGTGCCCCAGCCCGCGCAGCACGATGGCGGCCTTGCCGTCCATGGCGTCGAACCACGGGGCGTTGGCGGTCAGGTAGGCGTCCTTGCGCTCGACGCGCTTGAGGGCCTTTTCGCGGTAGCCGTAGTGGGCGAACAGGTCGAAGTGGTCGCAGTCGTTCATCTGCATCAGCTCGCGCACCATGTCGGGGGAGTAATGCTCGCCGAGCAGGTGGCCGATCAGGGCCCGGCGCTTGGCGGTCTCGACCCACAAACCGCGAAAGTCGTGAATGGTAGCGGCTTCGCGCAGCACGCGGGCGATCATTTCCTGGCGGTATTCCTCGATCGGCACGAGGGTGTCGCGCCCGTCGCGCTGGAGCAGGATGTGATGCCCCAGGGAGTCGATGCGGCTCTCGCCGCCGCTTGGCATTTCGGGGAGCGGGGCCGGGCTGCCGCCCTCGTCATCGCCCCCGCTGCCGTTGCCGCCGCCGGGCTTGGTGGGCTTGGGCTGGCGCCGCGCGGTGATGAAGTCGGTGCCGAACAGGTCGGTGACGCCGGTGTAGTCGTAGAGCCAGAACTTGTACTTCTGGGTCTCCTCGTGGATGCGGGTGCCGCGCCCGACCATCTGGTAGAAGAGGATGCTCGACTCCAGGTGGCGGAAGAACACGACGGCGTTGAGGCGTTCGATGTCGACGCCGGTGGCGAGCAGGTCGACGGTGCAGGCGACAAAGCAGCGTTCGCCGGAGCCGCGCATGGGCTCGATCAGCTCGGCGCCGCCCTTGTCGGTGCATTTGAAGGCGTAGTGGTCCTTCGGGGTCTGCCCGCGCGCCTCGCACCAGTTGGCGTAGAGGGTTTGCATCTGGGCGGCGACCCGGTCGGCGTGGATGTCGCGGGTGCAGAAGATGATGACCTTCTGCTCGGGGCCGCCGTGCGCGCACAGGCGCTGGAAGAGGTCGGCGCACATGGCGGTGATGCGCTCGGGCATCAGGATCTCATCGTCGAAGTCCTTGGCCACGTACTGGGCCTTGAGGTCTTCGGCCTTGACGTACTTGCCGGTGCGGGCGTCGATGGGGCTGTTGGCGAGCACCTGCTCGCGGGTGAAGGTCTTCTTGTCGACGGAAGGGCGCAGCTTGACGATCTCGCAGGCGGCCAGGTAGCCGTCTTCCTGGGCCTGGATCAGGGTGTATTCGTACACCGGGTCGCCAAAGTAGGCGCGGTTGTTGGCGGTGATCTCGGCGTCGGTCTTGGTCTGCCGCTTGCCCTCGCGCAGCTGGCGAGGGGTGGCGGTGAGGCCGATGTGGATGGCGTCGGGGTTGCGCTTGAGCACCTCGGACCAGCGCCCCCAGGCCGAGCGGTGGCATTCGTCGATGATGATTACCGAGAAGGCGTTCTCGGGGTAATGCTGGCTGAGGAAGCTGGCTGTCAGCGGCGCGTCGCCATTGCTGGCCTCATCGCTCTCGTCGAGGCCGAGGGTCTGGTAGGTGGCGATGTGCACCTTGGCGTTGCGGGCGGCGTTGAGCCCTTTCTCGGTGGTGACGATGCGCACGCTGCCCTTGGGGAAGGCCAGGGAGAGCTTGTTCCAGGCCTGCTCGCGGAGTTCGTCGCGGTCGCACAGGAAGAGCGCCGGCTTGGCGAGGCGGCCGGCTTCGTGCAGGCGCCACAGCAGGTTGGCGGCGATGACGGTCTTGCCGGCGCCGGTGGCGAGGCTGAGGAGTATCCGGGCGGGCGCGCCGGCCTTTTCGCAGCTCAGGATCTTCTCGAAGGCAGCGCGAATCGCGGCGTCCTGGTAGTAGCGTGGCTTGTTGAAGGCGGCCGCGTCGGCCATGAACAGCAGGGCCGAGCCGGGCGCCGTGATGTCGATGCCCGTGTCGGTGGCGTAGCGGGCGGTGAGGGCGTCGTGGGTGGGGAAGTCCGGCAAGGGGAAGGGGCCGGCGGGGGTCTGGGTACCACGGTCGAATTCGGCGTAACGGTGGCCGTTGGTGGCGAACACGTACTGCACGTGAAAGCGGGTGCAGTCGGCGTAGCCCTTGGCCTGCTGCACCCCCTCCTCGGGATTGCGGGTTTCAGCCTTGGCTTCGAGCACCCCCACCGGCAGCGGCTTCTGCATGCCCGGCGCCTGCACGCACAGCAGGTAGTCGGTGCGCCCGCCGCCGCTGCGCCGGCGCCCCCGGTTGCCGGTGGGCTCGACCGGGGCGGGGGTTTCCATCTTGAGCTTCCAGTGGGCGTCGTAACCCTTGCTCCGCAGGACGGGGTCGATCAGGTAGAAGCGGGTTTCGGATTCGTTGTAGCTCATGATGAAAACGGATCATGCCGGCGGGGATTGGCTTGATGACGTTTATATCACGACCGAGGCGCAGGGCAAGGGAGGCTGGTACGGGTCTGGCGCGGAGCCCTTCCGACAGCCTTGGCCGGGGGGCAGCACCCGGGAGGCCCGCTGTACCCCAGGGGCCTCAGGCATGATGAGGATGGGAGCGGAAGCTCTGGTTGCCCTCGCCCGGCAAGGGAAGGGCAGGGCGGGCTCAGCCCCCCACGGCCACGCTCACCACGCCGCTCCACTGGCCGACCTGGGCGTCGCGGAGGCGGTAGATGGCCTTGTATTTCCAGACCGCGCCGGTGGCGGGGGTGGGGGTGGTGTCGGTGTAGTCGGTGCCGCTGGTGATGGTGGCGAGACGGAAGCCCTGGCCGTCGTCGCGATCGGCCCAGATTTCGATGGCCTCGGTGTCGCCCTTGGGCCACTTGATGACCGGTTGGCCGGCCACGCTGCGGGTGTCCAGGACGGGCTTCCAGTCGTCGGGGGTGACGCGCTGCTCGGGGCCGATGATCTGGAGGTCGTGGCCGATCGCCTCGTTGTACTGGTGGGCCGTCTTGAGGCGGGAGACGAGGGCGATCAGCCGCGGCACGATGCCCGGAGCGACGTCCCGCGCCGGCACGGGCAGGTGGGGCAATTGGGGCCGCGGGTTCACGCGCACCCCGCCGTCACGCTGGAGGTTCTTGTAGGCCGTCCACTGCCGGGCGTTGGCCTGGATGCTGTCTGTGGAGGCGATGGCATGGCGGAAGGCCTCGGCGTCGGCCTGCAGGCTGGCGATGTCGGCGGCGCTGACTTCGAGGGTCTCGGCATAGGCCGGGAGGCGGCGTGCCAGGTGTTCGAGCAGCTGGGCCTTGCCGCTGTCGTCCCGGGGCAGGTAATAGTTCTTGGCCATCTTGGATCTCCTTGTGGTGGGGGGCTGCAGCGTGAATGCGGGGGGCCGGAAAGGCCGGATGCAAAAACACCGGGAGCGGTGACGCCGCCGCCGGGCGATGTATTCGCGGCCCCAGGCGGCGGTACAAAATGCCGGGAATGGATGTAGAAATTGTCGATAGGCGCTACGCGATGATCGGAAGGCGACGCGCGATGATCGGAAGGTGGCGCGTAATCATAGGAAGATACCGTGCGGCCGATAAAAGATGGATTCCCGTGATCGGAAGGCATCGCGCTGCGGACAGAAGATGTCACCCTTACGCCGGAAGGCGTCGCGCCGCCGATGGAAGGCAGTAAGAAACACCTGCGTGGCGTGTCCCTGTCGTTATTACATTTCAACCGAGCATCGGTAGACGCTAAAAAGCATTCGGTAGACGTGTAGCCGTGACAAGGCGATGTGTTCCCTTGGTAAAGATGGGAGCCCGGCTCATGGGGAGTGTCGTCGGAAAGCTGCTGCGACGCCGTCAAGGCCTGGGAGGGTGCGACTCGGGCTGTGTGTGCGGTGCTTGCGGAGTCGGACGGCATGGGGTAGGGGCGGCCGGTGAATGCAGATAGGGTTTTGGATGGGGCTGGCGGCTTATTTTTCGTGGATGATAAGGCGGGCGCCTGGGATAGGCAACGGAAAATGCGATGTGAGTATTTGCTGGGCTGTTCGCTGGCGGGGGGGCGCCGCTCTCAATCGATTCGGGGCCCTCGGCCGGGCCCTGTTCCGACAGTCTCGTAGCGCAGTCGGGTAGGTCGGGTTAGCGCAGCGTAACCCGATATCCTCGAGGCGGGTCCGAGCGAGACTGTTCGAACCTTTTGTTGTCCGCTGGTCCCCATCAGCGCACTGCAAGACATTCGAGCAGACACGCGCGGACACATCCCAGGCTGTCGGGTTACGCTGCGCTATCCCGACCTACCCACTGAAATCCGCGTGGACCTGATCCGAGCCTCGATGGAGACCCGATGGTAGTCAGCTTCGGGAGATTGGGCGGCGCATCACGATGCCGTCCTCGGCATTCGGTTCGGTGGGGCCGAAGAAGCCGGGCAGCCGCGAGATCTCCTCGAACCCGGTCGCGACATAGATCTGGCGGGCGCCCCGCCAGGATTCGTTGACCAGCAACACGATCTCTTCGAGACCGCAGAGGCTGCGGGTCACACGATCCAGGCAGGCCGCGAAGAAGGGTTGCCCAAGCTGCCGGCCGCGGAAGGCCGGGGCCAGCGTCATGGAGCTCACGTAGAGCGTCCGGCCCTGCCGGGGGCGATGGCGCGCCCGGATGTCATGCCCCAGCTGGAAGTGGCTTTCGTCCGGCACGCTGCCCGTCAGCTGCCAGACTTCGGAGAAGAAGCAGCCGGCGATGCACGCATCCCGCTCGGCGATCAGCGAGCCTTCGGGAAAGGCCTCGATCCGCCGCGCGTAAACGTCTGGTGATTCCTGGTGATGGGCGGCAAAGCCCGTGGACTCCATCGCGATGATGGCGTCGAGGTCGGCGAGGGTGGCGGAGCGGAGGGCAAGACCGCTCATGCCAGGTCGGCGGGGATCACCGCCCGCAGCACCGTCTGGGTCTCGTCGTCGCGGACGCGGTTGGTGAACCACCACAGGGCGCCCTTCTTGATCGTCCAGTCGGCCTCCTGGCCGGACAGCAGCAGCGCGGCGAGGCGGCCGAGCTCGGGCTGGTGGCCGACCACCAGCACCGAGCCGCCGGCGTCGGGCCAGCCGCAGGCGCCGAGGATGGAGGAGATGTCATTGCCCGGGGCGAGGGCCGGGACGATCTCGAAGTTCTGGGTGAAGGCGCTCGCCGTCTGGCGGGTGCGGGTGGTGGGGCTGACCAGCACGCGCAGCTTCTTGGGGCGGCGCTTCTCCAGCCATTCGGCCACCTTGTGGGCTTGCTTGATGCCGCGCTCGGTGAGTTCGCGGGTGCTGTCCGGCAGTCCGTCCACGGCTTCGGCGTGGCGCCACAGCAGCAGGTCCATGGTCTCCTCCTTTTTTATTGAAGGCGCGGAGTCTGGGGCCGGCAGGTTACGGGGTGATGACTTGTTCATCGCCGCCAGGGGGACTTGCCCCACAGCACGGGCTCGAGGGTGGGCAGAATGTTGCGGCGCAGGCGGGCGATCCGGGGGGCGTGCCAGCCGGCCACGAAGGCGGCGCCGCTGCGCAGCTCGGGGTCCTTGCCGGCCCAGGCCTTGAGGCGGCCGCGGGCGACGGCCTCGTCGTTGATGTAGCCGAGGGTGTCCTGGATCTCGGCCAGCTCGTTGGCGTAGCGGACGGTGGCCTTCTCGGGCAGCAGCGGCAGCAGGAACTCGATGGCGTAGCGCAGCCGCTTGAGGGAGACGCGCAGCTCGTGGAGCTTGTCGGGGTGCAGGTCGGCGGCGGCGGCGTAGCGCTTGCGGGCACGCTTGCGCAGCTGGGTGAGCTGCAGGCGGGCGAAGGTGGTGAGGTTGGCCGACTTGACCAGCGCGTCGCTCTCGAGGCCATAAAGATCGGCGGCGAGGGCCAGCATCTGGCGGCCGTGGCTGGCGGCCAGGAGCTGCTCGCGGGCGGCGGTCTTCTCGCGGTCGCGGCGGTCGACGGCCATTGCGATGAGGCGCTGGGTGGCTTCGTCGGCGAGGCCGGATTCGGCCACCGGGCTGAGCACTTCGGCGAGCATCACGTCGAGGTCGCGGGCGGCGCCGAGGCCGTCGGCGGCCTCCTTGAGGCCGTCGGACCAGCGGCTCACGAAGTCGGCCGGCAGGGCCGGGCTGAACAGGCGCAGCGCCGAGCGCAGGCGGCGCAGCGCGACGCGGAGCTGGTGGATGAACTCGGGGTCGTCGCTCTCGCGGGCGCCGGACTCGTTGGCCTGCCACAGGGCCAGGCAGTCGAAGCCGATGATGCGGAAGGCGTCGACCGGCGACTGCTCGGCGGCCAGCCGCGACGGCCGGGCCTTGGCCGGGCGCAGGGCGTGGTTGGAGAACAGGCGGTAGCCGCGCTCGGCCTTGCTGACGTTCTCGGGGGTGAGGGGCAGGGTCTCGGCGAGCTGCTGGGCGAGGGCGTAGAGCTCGGCCGGGTCGCCTTCGACGAGCTCGAGCTCGAGCTCGCAGAGGGGCTGGCTGCGTTCGGCGGCCTCGATGTGGCCGTTGTCGATCATGGCCAGCACCTTGACGCCCTCGCGGGGGGTGAGGATGACGGTCTCGCGGCGGAAGTGGGTGGTGAACACCGGCACCAGGCGCGGCTGGAGCTCTTCGAGGCGCTTTCTCACGTCGTCGCGGTCGATGGCCGAGAAGTCGAAGCAGGCGTTGGCGTAGGGCTGCTCCCACTCGGGGCGGGCCGACAGGCCGGCCACCGATTCGGCGGCGCACTTGACGGTTTGCAGCCAGCGGCTGCCGGCCTTGCGGGTGCGCACCGCCATGCGGCGTTCGCGCAGCTCGAGATCAATGGTGTCGAAGTAGGTGTTCTCGAGGGTGCACGCGCGGCCGTCGCGGGGGGCTTCGGCGATCAGCGGGTGGCGGCGCAGGGCGGGCAGGGACTTCTGGGGCAGGGTCAGCTTGAGTTCGATCTCGTGGCTCATGGCGGTGCCATCGGCTAGGCAGGGCGCCCGCGGGATGCGGGGGTGCGCGCAATTCTAGACCCGATGGCGGCGCGCTGTCTTGCGCGCCCATGTGACAGCCCGGCCGCTCAGCCGGCGGCGAAAAGCGCTTCGGCGTTGCCCCGCTGGCCCTTGTTGTCGAGCCACGCGATGGCCACCTTGTCGCCGGCCTTGACGCCGGCAAACTGGAAGCCGAACAGGGGATTGGCCGACACGGCGGTGCCGAGGCCGCCTTCGATCACCGGCCGGCCGTTGATGCTGAGGGTGACGGAGGTGATGAAGTGGGCCGGTACGGCTTGCCCGCCGGCGTCGCGACGCTGGCCGGATTCCATGGGGTGGGGCAGCAGCACGCGCACTTCGCCGTCGCTGCCCTTGACGGTGGCGCGGATCTTGATGGGGTCGGACATGGGTCTCTCCTGGGGTGCTCAGCCGCAGCCGCCGGCGGTAACCTTGACCTCGCGGAACACCGTGTAGTGCTTGCCACCGGCGCTGGCGACGATGCGCAGGCGGGAGCTTTCGCCCATCTTGAGCCTGGCCTGGAAGCGTGCCACGGCCGGGGGGGCAAAGTTGAACTGCAGGGCGAGGGGGAAGGGGTTCTTGTCGACCAGCACCGACAGGCGCGTGGTGCCGGGGATGTTGCTGATCACCTCGATCGGCACGGCGGCGCCGTTCTCGGCGATCTCGGGGGTTTTGAGGACGATGTCGGCGCTGGTCTCGGCAGCGGTGGCGCCGATGAGGCGCAGGGCGTCGGCGGCGGAGCGGGCGTCGAAGGCGGCGCGGTTGAAGTCCACGGCCAGCGCCTGGCCCGGGCGGAGCAGGCCGCCTCCGACCAAGCCGGCGAGAATGCCGGCGCTACCGAAGGCCTGCAGAAAGCTGCGGCGGCGGGGAGCCATCTCCATCGCTCAGGCCTCCGCCTTCCAGTGCCCCGACTTGCCGCCCTCTTTTTCGAGCAGGCGGATGCCGTCCATCGTCATGCCCTTGTCCACGGCCTTGCACATGTCGTAGATGGTGAGCAGGCCGACCTGCACCGCGGTGAGGGCTTCCATCTCGACGCCGGTGCGGCCGACGGTTTCGGCGGTGACGGTGCAGCGGATGGTGGTGTCGCCCTCGACGCTGAAGTCGGCCGCCACGCGGGTGAGGAAGATCGGGTGGCACAGGGGGATCAGGTCGGCGGTACGCTTGGCGCCCTGGATGGCGGCGATGCGGGCGATGCCGATCACGTCGCCCTTTTTGTTGTCGCCGGCCAGAATGCGCGCCAGGGTGGCTGGCTGCATCACGATGCAGCCTTCGGCGCGGGCGACGCGCCGGGTTTCCGATTTGGCGGAGACGTCCACCATGTGGGCCTGGCCCTGGGCGTCGAAGTGGGTGAGGGTGTCGGTCATGGAGCCTCGCTGGGTGGGGTCGGGGAACGTCTTGGCGGGGTCGCGTATCATAGCATCGTGAAAAATCGCCTGATCGCCGCGCTGTTGTGCGTGGCCCTTTTGCCGCAAGGCTTCGCTCAGACCCTGCCGGAGCTGGGCGATAGTGCCTCCGCCGACCTGTCACCGCTCGCCGAGCAGCGCCTCGGGGCGCAGATCATGCGCGAGATCCGCTGGCGCGACCCGGCCTACCTGCGCGACCTGGAGGTGGAGGATTATCTCAACCATCTGGGGGGCCGCCTGGTGGCGGTGAGCGACGGGGCCGGGCTGCCCTTCCAGTTCTTCGGGGTCGACGACAGCAGTCTCAACGCCTTTGCGATGCCGGGGGGCAATATCGGGGTGCATACGGGCCTGATCCTGGCGGCCCAGAGCGAATCCGAGCTGGCCGGGGTGATGGCCCACGAGGTGGCCCACGTCACGCAGCGCCACATCGCGCGCATGGTGGGGCGGCAGAGCGAGACCGGGCTGCTGATGCTGGCCTCGCTGCTGGTGGCGGTGCTGGCCGCCAAGTCGAGCCCGCAGATGAGCCAGGCGGCGATCATGGGCGGGCAGGCGGCGAGCATGAGTTCGCAGCTGGCCTACTCGCGGAGCTTCGAGCACGAGGCCGACCGCATCGGCCTGCAGAACCTCACCGCCGCCGGCTTCGATGTGCGAGGCATGTCGGCCTTCTTCGAGCGGCTGCAGAAGAACAGCCGGCTCTACGAGAACAACGCGCCCGCCTACCTGCGCACCCACCCCCTCACCGGCGAGCGGATCTCCGAGATGGAGGGCCGGGTGATGCAGCTGCCTTACCGGCAGGTGCCGGATTCCCTCGACTTCCAGCTGGTGCGGGCGAAGCTGAAGGTGGGCACGGTGGCCTCGCGGGAGGTGCTCGAGGCCTTCGAGCGGGCTGCCGCGGCTGAAGGGGCGAGCACCGCGGCGCAGTACGGCCTCGTGAGGGCCTATCTGAGCACCCAGCGCCTGGGCGATGCGGATCGGGCGATGGCGCAGTTGCGCAAGGGGCAGGCCGTCTCGCCGATGATCGACGGCCTGGCGGCCGAGCTGCGGCTGGCCCACCGCGATCCGCTGGGGGCGGCGAAGGTCTTCCGCGAGGCGCGGGCGCGTTTCCCCCAGGCTCGCCGGCTGCTGCACGGCGAACTGGAGGCGCTGCTGGAGGCGGGCCGGCCGGCCGAGGCCTTCGAGCTGGCCAAGGCCGAGACGCTCACCCGCCCGGCCAGCGCGGGGCTGTGGGAGCTCCGCGCGCGGGCCGAGTCGGCCCTCGGCAAGCGCCTGGCCCAGCACCGATCACTGGCCGAGGTGTATGCGATCCAGGGCAATTACGCGGAGTCGGCCAACCAGCTGGCGCTGGCCCGGGCCGCGGGTGATGGGGATTTCTTCGAGCAGTCGGCGGTGGACTCGCGGCTGCGGGAGGTGCGCGTGCTGCTGGAGGAGCAGCTGCGCGAGACGCGTCAGCAGCGCTGAGCCGGTGGCGCGGCCACCGGGGTTTATCTAGAGACGCCCGTAGCGCACGCAGAGCGCCCACACCAGATCGGCGAAGGCTTGCTGGTTGAAGCGCGGGCGGCCGCTCACGGTGAGGGCCAGCCGGGTGCGGCCGACGTGCATGGGCCAGAAGCTGAGGCCGCTGATGCCGGCGGCGTCGACGTTGCCCCAGCCATCGAGAAGGTGGTCGCCCAGCTTGGCCAGGGCAGCCGACTGGCGCTCGGCCACCGACAGCATGTCGGCGCCGAGGGCGGCCAGGGCTTCGCCGGTCTCGTGGTCGTAGCCGGTCATCGCCAGGCAGAAGCCCATGCTGTCGGCCAGCACCGCCTGCCCGGCGTCGCTGAGCTGGGCCAGGAACTGCGGCAGCGTGGCCTCGAGGGTGCCCAGCGGGGCAGCCCGGGCGCTGGGCCAGGCCTGCAGGCTGGCGTCCTCCTGCAGCCGGAGGAGGGGCGTGAGGGCGGCCTCGGCGTCGCTCTCGCCGGTCCAGAAGCTGGCGGCGGCGAGGGTGAGTTCGGGGCTGGTGGCTTCCCGCAGGATGGCCATCAGGATGCGCCGTTCGGGGCTGTCGTCGGCGCGGGCGACGGCCCGCCAGGCCCCGTAGGGTGTGACCGTGAGGTAGTTGCCGGGAATAATCTCAAGCATCGATCAGTCCGGG
>RRZU010503306.1_pt1 | contig 10988 bp, 13 predicted proteins | sample 2165561 | NCBI WGS metagenome assembly RRZU01 (sample SAMN10456909, study PRJNA506462) | wastewater metagenome | isolation source: wastewater sludge | place: USA: Moscow, Idaho | reverse complement strand
TAGACGCGCCCGTCTCGGAATACGACAACAAGGCTCGTCACGAGCGTTTATTCGTTCAGGACGAGCCGGCCGAGGAGGCGTTTGTACTCCGCGGCCGTCGAACCTTTTGCGGTCAGCAACCGCGAGGAAGCACGAAGTGACGCAGCACACCCAGTCCGCCAAGGCGAAGGTGCGATTGCCCATTCCCGGCATCGCCTCCGCCGTCGCTAAATCGACCCCTTCGCAACCAACGACGGATTCAGCAAGTTCTATGCCGGCGACGCGCTACTGCGCCAACCCGGACCATCGCTGCGTCGACGACTGCAAGCGCGAAATGAACGCCTTGCAGGAGCCGGTCAACGGAGCACAGACCTGCGCGCTGGTGGCGGCCCGCAACTGTGTTCTGGCCTTCCGCAAAATGATGCGGTGGGGCGACCCCGGCTGGACCAGCGCCCAGCCGCCGCCCGAGCAGGCGACGGCGGGAGAAGTTTGGTTCAAGTTCGATAAGCTCATGAACGGCTGCGTCGATCTGATTACGGAATGCAGCGATAGTCGGCAGATCGCCGAAATTCTTGGGGCGTACGTCGACTACGCCGATCCGTTGCGAGCCTCGCTCGCCTTGGCCCTGCGGCAGCGGTTCTACCATAACGAAGCTCGCCCCAACGACGAGCTCGACCGGCAGCTGCAGCGGCAGCTGGCCGGAGACCCCGTGTTGAAATACATGTTCGACAAATACGGGGCCCCGTAGCGCAACATCGTGGCCGGCGCACGATGCGCGGCCGTTACCGGCAGGATGTCGGGAGGACCGGCCTATGACGGGTCGTAAAGGAGCTCGCATGATCGCGAAGAACAAGAAGGCGGTGCTGGAGGAGAAGATCCTCGTCACCGGAGCCTCGGGACAGTTGGGTCACGAACTGTCGAAGCGGTTGATGGAGCGCGCCATCATCAAGCCGCGAGAAGCGTTGGATGTTACGAACGTGTGGGCGATGCGCGACTGGTTGCCCACATTGCGGCCGGACATGATCGTCCACTGCGCCGCGTACACGGATGTCTTGCAAGCCGAACGCGAGCCGACGAAAGCCTGGGCGACCAACGCCCTGGCGACGCACACCTTGGCGCTGATCGCCAAACGTGTCGGCTGCCCGCTGCTGTTCATCAGCACGGACATGGTCTTCGGGGCGTACACGGAGATGTACGACCACCGGGTCCCCTTCGGCGAGAAGTATCCTGTCGGTCCGTTGAACGTGTACGGCAACTCGAAGGCCGCCGCCGAGTATGCCATTCTGCAGACGCTGTCGCCCGAACAAGCGGAGGACGGCGTCAAGAGCGGCCCGGGTTATTGGATTCTCCGCACGGCGTCGCTCTACGAGCGGCCTTGGCGCGAGAAGCAAAACTTTCCGCAGCACCTGTTGCGGATGGCCGGTCGTTCGACGCCGGTTTCGTTGCCCGCCGACACGGTGGTCTCGTCGACGTACGTGCCGCATTTGGCGGACGTCATCATGACCATCATCGAAAACCGTGACACGTTCCCGCACGGTATCTACCACGCGACCAATCAAGGGTCGTGCTCTCTGTTCGATCTCGGCCGTGAGTTCTGCCACGGCGTGTCCAAGGCGCCGACGTTGGTGCCGACGACGCACGACGAGTATTACCGCCGGAAAGACATGGCTCCCGCCAAGATGCCCCGCTACGCGGTGCTCACGACGAAAAAGCTCGACGACCTGCTGCCGAAGCCGTTGCCGACGTGGCAGGAGGCGGTGGGCGAGTACCACCACGAGCTCAAACGGTTCGCCTAATGCACTTCATCGGCGATCTGTCGGATCAAGACGTCGCGGTGTTGGGCCGAGCCGCCCTCACCGCGACGTGGCTTTTAGAGTTCGGCTGCGGCGGCTCGACGCAGGTCTTGGCGAATTATTCTCGCCCGCAGACCTACTTCTTCTCGGTGGATACCGAGCAGGCGTGGATCGACCGAACTCGCGAGAACTGTCGACGGCTCGGCATCCGTCGGCAATTCGGCGTGAACTATTTGTTGTGGGACGCGACGCAGCCGCCGCCCATCCCGCGACGCGCCTTCGACCTCATTTTCATCGACGGTCTACGCGATCTGAGGCTCCCGTTCGCTCGCGCCGCTTGGGGCAACTTGGCGGACGGCGGCACGCTCTACTGGCACGACTGCCGTCGGGAAAAAGACCTCCGCGAGATCGGTATGTTCGTGCAGGAGCACGTCGCTGCAGTGCAGTCGTTGCAGGTAGCCGTAGAGGAAAGCAATCTAGCGGCGATCACCAAGCGGACTTATCTTCCTTTACAGGACTGGCATCAAGGCAAAGAGCTTTGGGAGCTGGGTGCGGCGCCCCCGCCCGCCGAGCTACCTTGGCCGCTACCTTAATGGTGGTTCTGACGACAACTCGGTTTGCCGCGGATGCCGGCAGAGTTGGAGTTCCTGTAGCTCGCAAGGATGCGTGCGGCGGGAACCGGCGAAGACCCTGGTGATAGAAAACCTTACGGTCGACGTGGTGGAGCGACGATGTGCATCCCGATCGGTCGTCGTGAACCGGCAGGTGTTGCAGCTTGCCGGCAGGAGCCGGGTGGGGAATCCGGCAACCGAGAGGGTCGGAATTAGCGGTATGGAAACTACTAATTCGAGGAACGTAAATGGGACTCCAAGATTGGGATGCGCTGATCGCGATCGGCGGTGCGGTGTTCGCGCTGGCCGTGGCCTTTCATGTGCGCGTCGTCAAGCCTGCCCGCAAAAGCCTGCACGACCTGTCCGAGCTGATCCCGATCGTGCAGTACCTGAAAGCGGAACTGTCGACCAACGGCGGGCAGTCGATCAAAGACAAGATCAATCGCATGGCGCAGGACCTGCGGGTCCTGAAGCTCCACGACCGCATTTCCTCGGATAACTCGCCGCAGTGTTTGTTTGAGACCGACGCGGAAGGCCGCTGCACGTACGTCAACGCGGCGCTTGCGGCGCTCTTCTCGATGTCGCGCGACGAGATGCTGGGCAACGGTTGGTTGAAAGCCATCCCGCCCGACGAGCGCGTCGAGCAGTGGACCGGTTGGATGGACGCCGTCAAAGCCGGCATCCCTTACGACTCCGTTTACAACGTCGTCAATCCTCGGCACGCCGTGGAGCGATTAGTACGAGCTACGGCCGTAGCGATCACCGATGACCAGAACCACGTGATCGGCTATTACGGACTCGTGCAAGAAACGCACGCACGGTGAACCATGCCGGGTCTACTTTACCTAGAACGCGATCGCTCGTACGAAATCGGCCAAGCCCACGGCTGCCTGTTGAAGGCCGCTGCGGACGAGCCGGTGACGGCGCCGATCCTCAGCGGCCGTCTTTTTCTTAGCCGTTCGGGCTGGCTGTTGCTCTCGGTCCCCAACGGTCTGGTCCGCGGCCTGTTCGATACGCTCGACGACGAAGGACTGGAGCTGCCGCCCGGCCACCAGGGCCAACCGTACAACGCCCATATCAGCGTGATGCGTCGCGAAGAAGTCGAAGCGATCGGCGGCGGCGACGTCATCACCGAACGCGGCAAGGCGTTCCACTACCAGCTGGGCCCGCTCAAGAGCGTGATGCCTAAAAGCTGGGACGAGATGTCGCGGGTCTGGTTCGTGGAGGTGCAAAGTCCCGAGCTGCGGAATCTCCGCAAGAGCTACGGCTTGTCGGGTCTGCCGCGCAAAGGCGACACCGAGATGCAGTTCCACATCACCGTCGCCGTGCGGCGGAAGAAGATTCTGCAAGAGAACGAGGTCGCCAAGGCGGCCGAGTTGCAGGCCGCGTTTCGGCCGCAGAAGACCCAGTACGACCCGCTCTGTCCGCACTGCGGCGAAGTGATGTACGAGAAGCACTGGGTGCCTGACCGGGAGAAGCAAGGCTATGCCCGGCATCGCGGCGACTGCTACGACAAGGGTCCCTTCAAAATCGTCTGGCCCGACCAGGAAGAGCGGGACGCGAGCACCGCGGCGACGCTGAAGTCCTGGGGTCTGACCGAGGAGAAGGAGGCGACCGACAGCCATTATCTCCAAGCCTTGTCGACGACGCCGCTGCAACTGCAGCCGGGCGGCTTCACGCAGAACATCGTCAACCACCTGACGCGCGTCAAGCAGCGGGGCGATCGCTCGATCAACGAAGCCTACGGCGCTCGGCGGCTGATGGCGTCGCTCGGTCCGCCGGGCACGATGCAGCAGCAGTTCTTGCAGACGCTCCGCGGCCAGGACCCGGTCGTCTCGCATCCGCTCGACCAGGTGCTGCAACGCGGCATCTTCAAACTCTCGTCCGCCGATCTCGACCTGTTGGCGGAGGCTAAAGACCGCAGCGATCTGGGAGCCTACGGCGGCAAGCACGCCTTGATTCGGCAGCATATGGACAAGAACCCGCAAGCCTGGAAAGTCGACAGCGTAGGCCGCGTCTGGGGCGTTACGCATGTACCGACCGGCTATCGCTTCCACGTTCCTCCGGCCATCGTACCGGTTCCATTGCGTCCGCAGGCGTGAGGGCTCATGGCACGCAAGATCCCACGTTGGATTCGTGCGGTGGTCGACGAACTCCAGACGACTCTGGAGCCCGAGGACTATTTGGCGCCGCTAGGCTTCAGCTTCAAGCGCGACAAAGAGGGTTGGCTGATCAGCGCCTTTCCGCGGCGGAACGAGCTGATCGGCGGCATGCACGACGGCACGCAGCAGGTGCCCGGCTTCCGGCTCTGCCTGACCGGCGCGATGACGATTTTCGACGCGCCGCCGCACGTGCAGTGGGATTCGCCCAGCGTGTACGACGGCAACTACGACGGCCCGTGCGTCATCTTTCACGGCCTGTACCGCGGCCGCGACCTGGAACTGGTGCTCTACGACCAGCCTCCCGCCGCCGCTAAGCTAGGGTTGCTGATCGACTGGCAACGCGGCGAGGTAAAACCATGCAAACGCTCGGGTTGATGCAATTGCGGGACGCGGCCGAGCAACTGGCTTGGCGGCGGGTCCCCGAGCTGATGCTGGAACTGTACGAGAAGAGCGCCGGCGTCGCTGCGGAAGTTCGGACGGCTCGCGAAACGCTGCCGCCGCTGATGCCGGGCTACGGCAACGTCTACTGGAACGCCGACACCAAAGAGCTGTGGGTGGTCAGCGGCGACTCCGACGAGCGGGACGTCTGCGACGCCTGGAAGCGGAAGCTCGGCAAGATTCCCGGCGTCGAATCGGTGCGGGTCGAAGCGGAGTATTCGCCGCTCGGCAAAGAGGAACACCACCCCGGACCCTGGGTGAAGGTCGCCGGGAAGCCGCCGCTACAGACGGCGGGCGAGGCCTTGAACTTCTTTCCCAACGCAGTCAACAAACTCGTCCCCGGGCTGCAGAGTCCGCTGGGAGCCACGCTCACCGGCGGCCTGATCGGTGCCGGACTCGGCTACGCCGGCGGCACGGCGCTGGAGACGCTGATGCCGGAAAGCTGGGAGCACAAGCGGCTGCGACGTACGTTGGCGTTGCTGGGCGGTCTCGGCGGCGCTTCGCCCGGCTTGCTCTGGGGCGCCGTCAACCATGCGAACGACAAGAGCCCGCTGGACGGCTGGCCGTTGAACGACCCGGCGACGCCGCCCGGCCCGCCGCCGTTGGAGCGCATCTACGAGCCGATCTTTTCCGGCAAGGGGACGACCGGCAAACCGTTCACGCGGAAGTTCGGCTCGTTCGAGAGCGAAACGGGTCTCGGCGGACCGGGGATCAACGTCAACGAGTTCAACCAAATCGTGTGGACGGACCCGCGCGTCGCCGGCCGTTTGAGCCCCGTGATGCAGGCGGCGACCAGCGGATTGCTCACCGGCGCAGCGACCTTGGCCGGGCAAGATGGACAGGCTAAGCTCATTACGCCTTGGGATGTCGGCCGAATGGCGGCCGGCATGGGGAGCGGTTTCTTGTCAGGCGCCTTGGTCGGTAAGGCTTTAGGCGTGTTGACGGGGATGCCGGAGCCGGTCCAAGACCGACTCAAACAAACAGGGATGTGGGCCGGCGTGATCGCCAATATGGTGCCGCTGGCTTTCCGAGGAGCTTAACCGTGACCGTACAAATTCCGCGTCGGGGGATCTTGAAAGGCATGCTCGGGGCCGCTGCGGCGGCCGTCACCGGAGTATTCGGCCGGTCCGTTTATTCGGCCGGCACGCAACCGGTGCAATACTCGGGCGAGTTCGCCGACGAGTCGTTGCCGAAACCGGCAGTCGTCGAACCGCCGAAGGAGTTCGTCGACAGAGTCAAAACGATGTTCCACGAGCGGAGGCTGGACCCCGCGAACTTCAGCACCGAGGACATCTACGACGCCGTCCGTCAGCAGTACGCCGACCGCAAGCCCGACACCGGCGATGCGGTGTTGATCGCCGCGGGTGAGCTGGGCTACGCCTGGGACCCGAAGTACCCGGAGCGGTTGTCGGAGGCGTTGAAGAAGGCCGGCGAACGGCACGCCGTCGCGACGGCGGCCTTCCGTGCGCAGCACTCCGGGCGTAACGTCTATAAAGACGCCGCCGCCCTGCCCGAAGTCCAACCGACGCCCGTCGGCTGGCATTGGTACGACCACCCGGCGACGGCCGTCGCCCACTATCCCGAAGACTAGGAGCAATCATGTCGACCGACGAACCGGACTACACCGCCCAAAAAATGCACATGCCGCAAGGCAAACCGCAACCGAACGTCGCCGCCGTACTGCAACGTCAGCAGATGCTGTCGTTGCTGTTCACGCCGCCGAGCTCGGGCAGCTTTCCGCTCTCGATCAGCTGGGACGACGTCAAGAAAGCGTTGATCACGTTTCTCTTCGTCGGCGCCGGTGCGATCGTGACCTACATTCTGAACGTCTTCCTCCCGGGGCTGCATATCGACAACCCGATGGTGCTCTGGTTGATGCCGTTCATCGTCAGCGCTCTGCAGACGCTGGAACGCTATCTCCGCGACACGCGGCCGCTGGAAGAACAGCAACGCCTGCCGTACAAAACGTACAAGCATCAGCTCAAGGCGTTGGCGTTGTTGGAGAAGGAAGGGGTCAACATCGACCCGCATTTGCCCCGGTAGCATTAGGCTGACCGGTCATTGAATTGGGGAGGGAGCCCTTATGAGTTTGTTGTTAGGCGGTCACGGCGTAGCGACGCTGGTCACGTATAGCGGCCGCGTGCTGCGCGTTTGGGCGGAGCGGGGTCTGATCCACATGGAGGACTCCCGGGACAACAGCTACAAGGTGATGGCGGTACGCCAAGCCTTGGAGCATCTCAACGGCATCAACACGATGGTCGGCAACAGCATTCGGACGGGCCACGTGCGCTACGCCGACGAGCTGGCGCTGCACCAGAAGTTCATTCAGGACTGTACCGACGTCATCAAGAAGGCGCAGGAGCAAGGAAGCCCCGACGACCCTTCGGCCGTCCGCGACGTCAACCGGCGGCGAGCCAAATCGCTGTCGGTGCCCGCTATGAAGTTCTAACCCTTTGCGAGGCAAGGATGCCCCTCACCCCTAAGCAAGCCTTCAAGCTGGCCTTTCTCAACGCGTGCCTCGATCAGGGTCTGACCCTGGCCGAGGTCAAATCGCTCGTGAAGGCCGCCGCAGCCAAACAAGCCGCCGGCGTGTTGGAGACGCTCTTGCGTCCGGTCAACATGGCGATGGACGGCATCTCGAATCTCGGCAGCACCGCCAAGCTCGTCGGCGGCATCGGCCTGTTGGCGGCTCCGCCCGCCATCGGCGCCGGGCTCGGCTACGGGGCGGCCAAGCTGACCGACTGGGACGACATGGATGCGGAAGAGGCGAAGAAGCGTGAGCTGATCGACACGTATCGCCGGTTCTCCAACCAAGCTCAGCTCGCCCGGGCCGCTCGGCTCCGCCGCGAACAACGGCAGCCGAGCTTCTCGCGCATCTAGGAGCCGTCCGTGGGTCTGCTGAAGTATCGCGAAGAAAATCAAACGGAAGACGGCACGCCGCTCCACTGGGGGCGGGCCATGGTGGATGGAGCTCCGTTCCGCGGCAAGCAAGTGCCGATGTGGCGGGACGAGGAGTTCGAGACGTTCGGCGAACGCGTGAAGAACGCGAAGACGCGCGTGTTTCAGATGTGGGTGGAGGCTGACGTCACGGCGTACAACGCCGTGATGGACCGAATCGCGAACGGCTGGTGGACGCTCCTGCGGGACATCCCGATGCCGGTGCCGACGAAAGAGAGCTTCGCGATTTTGTGCACATGGACGGAAAACTACATTGAAGCCCCGGCGGATCGGGTGCAATCGACTCTCGGAGGCTAGACATGAACCAAGCAGCACTCGACGCCGTAAACGCCCATTGCACCAAACAAGCGGGCGCGGGATTCATCGACGCCGTGCAACAGGCGCACAGTTCGCAACTGCAGGGCAAGGCGCTCAGCCAGCTCGGACGCGTGCTGTTGACCGGCGCCGGGCTCGGCATCGGCGCCCGCGGGCTGCTGGGTTTGGCGCAGCTGGGTCGCCGCAATCTCAAATCGCCGACGCCGCTTACGGCCAGTACGATTCCGGTCGACGTACCGTACCCGGTCGTCGGCGAAGAAGAGGAGAAGCTGGCGGCCGACAACGGCGTGGGCGGCGGCGTGGGCGACTTCCTCAAAGGCCGCTACGCCCAGAGCATGGCCGGCATTCCCTGGATGCTGCCGGCGACGATTCTCGGCAGCGGCGCTTCGATCTACGGCGGTTTCAAGCTGATGGACAAGTTGCTCGACAACCGCCGTAAAGCCGAGCTGAACGACGACGTCGAAGCCGCCAAGAGTCAGTTCAACCAAGCGCTGATGGCCGAGTACGACAAGCCGGTGCGCGTGCCGAAGGTCGCCGCCGACGAGGAGCTGGGTCGCGATCTGGAGCAGTTGTTTCAGAACGTCAAAGAAGCGGGCCTGTTGGAGAAAGACGCCACCGCCTGGGACGACCTACTCAACGCGCTGGGAGTCGGCACGGGCACGTATTTGACCGCCGCCGGGATCGGCGGGCTGGCCGCCGGCGTCGGCACCTATCAAGCCACCAAGAAGCGGCAGGAGCATTCTTTGTTGCAACGCGCCAACAAGATGCGGCAGCGGCAGCGGTGGATGAGCCAGCCGCCGGCGCTGGTGGCCCACCCCGTTCCGGTCGAAGAGTCCCCCGAATTTGCGCTGTAAACCATGCCGGACATCCTGGGCAACACGGGGCTGAACATCGGGGCGGCTCCTAAGCCGCTCGCCGCCCCCAATATGCGCTCGTTCGACGATGCGCCGGCCACGCGGAACCTCATCTACGGTAACGTGCTCAACACGTTGAGCAAGCTGGAGCCGAGCACCAATCAGCGGCATACGCTGCGGTTGTCCAACGTCGCCTACAACGACCCGGAGGAGTATTCGATCCGCGACCAGAAGCAAGCGATTTTGGCGGGCAAGACGTTGACCCGCCGGATCAAAGGCACCTGGCAGCTGCTCGATAACGCCACCGGCCAGGTGCTGGACGAGCGGCAGCAGACCGTCGCCCGGGTCCCTTTTCTTACCAATCGCGGCACGTTCATCCACCGCGGCAACGAATACGTGCTGATCAACCAGATGCGGCTCAAGCCCGGCATCTTCACGCGCGAGAAGGACAACGGCGAGCTGGAGGCCCACGTCAACGTGATGCCCGGCAAGGGCGTCGGTCACCGGCAGTATCTCGATCCGGCCAAAGGCGTGTTCTTCATGAAGCTGGGCCAGGCCCGGCTGCCGCTGCTGCCGCTCCTGCGGGAGATGGGCGCCACCGACGCCCGGCTGCGCGAAGCCTGGGGCGACGCCGTGCTCGGCGCCAATCTCAAGCAGAACGACCCCGGCACGTTCAAGAAGCTGGTTGCCAAGCTGGTGGACAAGCAGGGTCGCGAAGGGGATGAGATGAGCCAACGCCAGGCGTTGCTCAAAGCGGTCGAGTCGATGGAGTTCGACCCCGAGGTCACCCGCCGCACGCTCGGTCAACCGCTCACGCACCTCAACCTGGACGCCCTGTTGGCGACCACCAAAAAGCTGCTGGCGATCGGTCGCGGCGAGCAGAAGGTCGACGATCGCGACGCGATGGCCTATCAGAAAATCTACGGCCCGGAAGACGTGCTGGCGGAGCGTCTGGCGAAAGACGCCGGCGGCTTGCGGCGCAATCTGTTGTGGAAGAGCAGCTTCAAAGGCAACCTCTCGGGCGTGTTGCCGGGAGCCTTGGACAAGCAGCTGGAATCGGCTTTGCTGACCTCCGGGCTCGGGCAAAGCGCCGAAGAAATCAATCCGGCCGAAATTCTGGACAAGGTGACCCGCATCACGCGGCTCGGCGAGGGCGGCATCCCGTCGCTCGACTCGATCCCGGACGAAGCCCGCAGCGTGCAGCCGAGCCATTTGAACTTCCTTGATCCTTTGCGAACCCCGGAATCGTTCCGAGCCGGCGTCGACGTCTATATTTCGTCGGCCGCCAAGAAGGGGGACGACGGTCGCATCTACGCGGCCTTCAAAGACCCGAAGACCGGCGCCACCGTCTACAAGTCGCCGGAAGACATCGACAACCTGGCGGTGACGTTCCCGCGCGAACTGGCCCGCCGCACGAAGCGGGTCTGGGCTCTCAAAGACGGCGACATCAAGGTCGTCAAGAAGCGGGACGTCGATCTCGTCGTGCCGCACATGGAGAAAGCCTTCAGCCCGCTCGGCAATCTGGTGCCGCTCAAGAGCGCGGTCAAGGGACAACGGGCGGTGATGGCGGCCCGCATGATGACGCAGGCCCTGCCGCTCGTCGACGCCGAGGCTCCGTGGGTGCAGAGCGGCGTGCCGGACGAGCCGGGCATGAGCTACGAGGAGAAGTTCGCCGGGAACATGGGAGCGATCCGCGCCAGTCAGCCGGGGCGCGTGATGAACGTCACCCCGGACGGCATCCAGGTGAAGTATGCCGACGGTACCTCGGCGACCATCGACACCTACAGCCACTTCCCCTACAACCGCACGACGCTCATCCACCCAACGCCGACCGCCCAACCCCGCCCCACGCTCCAGGCCGGCGCCCTGCAAGCCCGC
>RRZU012646379.1_pt1 | contig 10989 bp, 6 predicted proteins | sample 2165561 | NCBI WGS metagenome assembly RRZU01 (sample SAMN10456909, study PRJNA506462) | wastewater metagenome | isolation source: wastewater sludge | place: USA: Moscow, Idaho | reverse complement strand
GCCTTCGCGGGCCGACGCTTCTGCACCAACGGCTCCGAGCTACCGGACAGCTTGCGCGCCACCACCAGGAACCCGGTGTGCCCGATCATCCGGTGATCCGGACGCACCGCCAATCCCTCCAGGTGCCAGGTGCGCACCAGAGTCTCGGACGCCGCCGGCTCGGTAAAGCTCTCCGAAGAACGCAAGTCTTCAACAAAGCGCGACATCTGCGTCGTCGTCGCTACATACACCAAAATGACGCCGCCAGAACGCAACGCGTGCGCGGCCGAATCGATAATCTCCCAGGGGGCCAGCATGTCGAGAATGACGTGGTCCAACGAACCGGGCTCCAGGCCATCCAGAACGTCCGCGGCGTCGCCGATCTGAACATCCCACGGCGGCAGATCCGGCCCGTACCAGGACTCTACGTTGCCGCGTGCGATCTCCGCGAACTCGGGCCGACGCTCAGCCGACAGCAGGTGCCCGTTCGCACCCACCGCCCCCAGCAGCGAGAGCGACAACGCCCCCGACCCAACCCCGGCCTCAAACACCCGCGCCCCCGGGAAAATGTCGGCCATGTGCACGATCTGGGCCGCGTCCTTCGGATACACGACGGTGGCCCCGCGCGGCATCGACAACACGTAGTCGGACACCAGCGGACGCAACGCCAGGAACCGGCGCCCGTCCTCCGTCTCCAGCACCGTACCCTCCTCGGCACCGATGAGCGCCGAATGCCGGAACGAGCCGCGCGTGGACTGGAAATACCCGTCGCGCGTCAGCGAAATCGTGTACTGACGCCCCTTCGGATCGGTCAACTGGACGCGCTCACCCGCGCGAAAAGGGCCGCGCCTGCGGTCTCCGGTGCTTTGGCTCATGACAGATTAGTTTAGCGCCTCCTCAATCACCTCACCCATCGGCCCAGCCATCTCGGCGGCGAAAGTGGCGGTGAAATGGTTGGAGTCACGGTAGACGAGGACGTCGTCGAGAATCATTCGACACAACTCCTCATCACACAAGAACCCGTTCAAGTCCGCCCAGCTTGCGCCCGCCTCACTAACGACCTCCCGCTCCAGTTCCTTGAGACCGTCGCTGATCACCCGCGAGCGCTCCGCAGCACATTTGTCCTGGTCACGTACGTTGGCAGAGAGGCAGGTGGTGGGTACGAAGCCGAGGTTGGGCGTGTCTGTCACCACCAGCACCGGCGCGTCGATCGCGTCAAGAGTCCGCTGCGTCCCAGCAATCCACGTCTCCTCCACCGACCCTTGCGTCACCAACGTGAGCCGCTCGCGCCCGGACATTATGACAAGTTCGGGATCCGACTCAGCAATGCGCTCCAGCACCGAGGCCCGCCAGGTGTCACACGCCGTGAACGGCACCCCATTGCGCAGCACCGTCACCTCCGCTGCCGGGCACACGTTCTTGGTGTGCACCTCAACCGCATACCCCGCTTCCTCCGCCCACGCGTGCACCGCGGGGAACCATTGCGCCGCGTGCGAATCACCAAAGAGCACCACGCGCGGTGCGTCCGGGTCGCCCACCACGCAGTCGGCGAGTTCGTCCTGATTTTCAATACGGTTGCAGCCGTTTTTATTGATGAGCCCCACGTCGTCGGCCGCTGCGTCCAGCGCGGGCCGCATGTTGCTCGGAATCCCCTGAGTGAACGACGACGGCGGATTGCGCGCCGCGAACGTCTCCGCCACCGCTCCCCCATCCTGCGGGCGCGCCTGCGAAACCCCGTACGCCGCTGCGCTCAGCGCCACACAGCTCACTGACGCCGCAGCAGCCAGCCCAATCACTCGACGCGGCCGCGCCAGCAACGGCCAACGGCCACGACGACACGGCTCCTCGACGAAACGGTAGCTGAGCCACGCAAGAGGAATACAGAGCAGCGCCAAGCTAAGAGTCACGTGCAGCGGCAGCGGATTCCACTCGCCCACCGCCGTCTGCGCCAGCATGAGCACCGGCCAGTGGACAAGATAAATCGAGTAGGAGATCGTCCCGATGAACTGCATCGGCCGCGCTCCGAGTATCGCCCCAGGTCCGAATCGACCCGGTGCGCCACCACCAACGACGACGGCCACCGACGCCAGCACCGGCAGCGCGGCGTTGTAACTAGGGAACACGGTGCCGTCGTCGAACATCAAAACGGTCGCGAGAATTCCAGCAAGTCCGGCCCAGGCGAGACTATCCGCGAACGCACCCGGAATCCGAAATCGTGGGCTCGACAGGACAAACGCGGCGAGGCCGCCCGCGCCAAGTTCCCACATGCGTGAGGGAAGCAGGAAGAAAGCGTCGGGCTGGGAGAGACCGGTGAGATGAACACAGTAGGCGAAGGACCCAACCACAACTGCCGCAACCCCAACGAAGAGGACCCTGCGGTTCCCACGCATCAAAACGAATCCTAGCGAGAGTACGAGCGGCCAGAGAAGATAGAACTGCTCCTCAATACCGAGGGACCAGTAGTGCTGGAATAACGACGGCGTCCCGGAGGCCAGGTAGTTGGTGCCGTCGGCGGCGAAGAGGAGGTTGGGGATGTAGAGGGCGGTGGCGATGGCTCCACGCCGGACATCGTCCATGAGGATGGGCGGATACCAGATGACGGCCCCGACCACGGAGAGAATGAGAACTACGAACGAAGCCGGGAGGATGCGTCGTATACGCTTTGCGTAGAATTCGCCGAAATTCACCCGTCCGTGGCGCTCAAGTTGGCCAAGCAGATGTGTGGTGATGAGAAACCCAGAGATGACGAAGAACATGTCCACGCCCACGTAGCCTCCGGTGAGGCCGGGGACGCCAGCGTGATAGAGGAGAACAGCACCAACGGCGATGGCGCGTAATCCCTGAATGTCCTTTCTGAACTTTCCATGGGGAGGTGTACTCGTCATGCCAGCACTCTATCGCGCGATATGCGGCGGACCTGCGCGAGTGAGATTGTCGGAACATGGTTGATCTCTCAGTGCGGATCCAGAGGTGGTGTGACGGGGTGTGAGGGCTGTGCGGAAGTGGGGCGGGATGTGAGGGTGGAAACTGGGGTGATGAGGGCAGAATACGAGGCGCTGTGGCACGGATCTGGGGCACTGTGAGGAGGCCGGATTGTGGATAACCGTTTTGTGTCGGAGGCACGTTGTACGGTTGGGGCATGAGTTTCCATGCTGCACTTTCCCCGTCACGTACCAAGGACTTCAAGCAGTGCCCGCTCCTGTTCCGCTTGCGGAGCGTTGATCGGATGCCTGAGCCGCCGTCGATCGAGGCGTTGCGCGGTACGTTGGTGCACTCCGTGCTGGAGAAGCTGTTTGATGTTCCTGCCGTGGAGCGCACGGAACAGCAAGCCCAGGATCTGCTCGAACCACAATGGGAAGCGCGCTTGAAGAAGAACCCCACGGATGCCGAGTTGTTCGAGGATGAGAGAGCGATCGATTCCTGGCTCGGGTCAGCGCGCGTGCTCATCGGCAACTACTTCAAGATGGAGAACCCGCAGTTCCTCCAGCCAGCCGCGCGAGAGACGTTCGTCAACGCTACGCTTCCCTCGGGACTGCATATTCGCGGCATCATCGATCGGGTGGATCAGGCGCCCAATGGTGCGCTACGGGTGATCGATTACAAGACAGGGAAGTCGCCCGCGCCGCGTTTCCAGGACGAGGCGATCTTCCAGATGCGGTTCTACGCCGCGGCGCTGGTACTCTCGGGGCGGAATCTGCCAGCCCGCACCCAGCTCATCTACCTCAAGGACGGGCGTACCCTCACCTACGATCCGGTCCCGGCCGATGTGGATGCCATCGCCATGGAACTGGACTCCGCGTGGTCAGCTATTGAGGAGCGCCTCGATACCGGAGAGTTCGAGGCCAAGACATCCCCACTGTGCAACTGGTGTCACTTCCAGCAGTATTGCCCCGCCTACGGCGGCGAAACTCCTCCGATGAGTGAAGAGGGCGCGAAGAAGCTGCGTACAGCGAAGGCCCAGTAAGAAAGCGAATGACTGCCACGCCGTTAAGGCCGAACGTAGGGAGAGGCCGAGTGTAGGGAGTCTGCCAGCGGGCCACAGCCCATCGGCACAATCTCCTACTCGGGGGCGCCTCCTACTTGGGCGTTCGTAGAATCGACGCCATCTTCTTGCCGCGAGCCACTTCATCCACCAACTTGTCCATGTAGCGGATCTTCTGCATGGTGGGTTCCTCGATGTCCTCCACCCGGTACCCGCAGATTACGCCCGTAATAAGCGAGGTATTCGGGTTCATCTCGGGCGCCTGTGCGAAGAAGTCCTCCAGGTTTACCTCGTCGGCGATGGCTTTCTCCAAACCGGCGTCATCATAACCAGTCAACCAGGTGAGCACCTGGTTGAGCTCGGCCACTGTGTGCCCCTTTTTCTCCACCTTCGCCACATACAGCGGATAGATGGAGGCAAAAGTCATCGCGAAGACGCGCGCGTAGTTATGAGCCATGGTGTTCCTCTCGTCAATACCTAGCGACACTCTAACCTCCCAGAGATTACGCGAATAGTGCAATGGACAATGCAACCACCTGTTCGCAACGAGCCGCAGGCTAAACTAATGGGATGCATCTGGAGAACCTCAACTCGCTGCGCAACCCGATCGCCATCCTGGCCCTCACCGGATGGGCCGACGCCGGCAACGCTGGCTGTGACCTCGCCGAATACCTCACGGATCACTACCCCAGTGAAGAGATTGCCCGTATTGACGACGAACGGTTCTACAACTTCCAGGAGAACCGCCCCATTCAGCGGCTTCGCGCCGACGGCGTCACAATCGACTGGCCCCACGTCTCGGTATCCGTGGTGCATATGGAGGATCGGGATGTCGTTGTCGCCCATGGAATCGAACCGAACCTCATGTGGCGCACCTTCACCGAGCAGATGGTGGACATCCTCACACGGTGCAAGGTAACCACCGCCATCATCCTCGGAGCACAGCTCGTGGACACACCCCACACCCGTGATTTCCCATGCGGCGTATACAGCACCAGCCCCGATGTGGCCGCGTCCCATCCCGGTATCGATCTCACCGAGTACATCGGGCCCACCAGTGCCCTCGGCGTACTCTCCCAGCGCCTGGACGAGGAGAAGATCCCCGCGGCGCAGGTGTGGGTGTCGATCCCTCACTATGTCGTTGATCCCCCGAACCCCAAGGCGCAGCTGACCCTTCTCGAAGCAATCGAGGAAGTCTTCGGCATTGCCTTCGACAAGAGCGATCTGCCCGCACGCACCGCAGAGTGGGAGGAGGGCATCTCACGCCTGACCTCCCAAACCGCAGATATCAGCACCTACGTGGCCGAACTCGAATCCACCTATGACCAGGAGATCGCCGAAGAAAGCAGCGGTCAGCAGGTCATGCAGGAAATCGAGGACTTCCTGCGCGGGCTGAGTGACGGGCCTGAGTCGGACGATGACAACCACGGCTCAGACGGCGAGTCCTCGCCGCACGCCAAAGAGAATCCCGGCGATAACACCCCAACGGCCTAACGGACGTTTCATGGACCCTTGCGTGTTCACCACTTGCACGTTCGCACCAATCAGTCCACAAGATCAGTCCACAAAATTTGGTTGCAAATAGAGCACGGGATGCCCGATTTTCGGGCCTGGTTGTGCGCTATATGCAACCATATTTTTGCGCAGCCCGGGCACCAGCGCACCTCGGACACCAAGACACCAAGACACCAAGACACCAAGACACCAAGCTTAGATCCAAATACAGCGACGGGGCTGTATCAAAAGTTTCCGCCAAGTGAGGGGTTCTGACACGAAGTCGCGGTTATTTGCCGGGGTGTCGTGTACAAACCCTGTACTTCGCTGATCGTGAGAGCTGGATTCGTTGTAGGTCTCCACTCCGACAGACTTTTGATACAGCTCCATCGCTGTGATGCCCACTGAGAATGACACTGCTTACAGCGCGGCCAGATCGAGACTGAAGCCGGTGCCGTTGTTGTCGATCGTCACCCGCTGCTCATTCTCCGTTCCGTCATGAACGACGATCACAAAGCGCTTGCGTGCGAACTCGGGGAACCCGTCACCGCTGGTCTCGGCGCGCAGCGTGATAGCGGAGCCATTCTTGGTGACGACGAAGCGGGTATGCAAGTGAGCGCCGTGGGTGGCCGCGAGGCTCTGGCCGTCGTCTTCCTGGAGGAAGGACTCGTATTCGCCGTTTTCGATGGGAGCAAAGACGTGCAGCTCAATCTCCTCGGGGCGGTATCCGGCGGTTGTTAACGGAGCCTGGGACCACATGGGGACAACTGAACCGGCGCGGGCGTAGAGCGGGATACGGTCGAGAGGTGCGTCGGCGGCAAGGAAACGCTGTCCGGCCAACGACTCACCCGTGTGCCAGTCGTACCAGGTGCCGCGTGGGAGGTAGACCGAGCGCTGCGTGGCGCCCGGCTCCAGGACCGGGGCAACCAGCAGGTTCGGACCGAACAGGTACTGGTCGTCGATGTCCGTGGCGACATCGTCGTACTGATTTTCCAGGATGAGCGGGCGCTGAATCGGGGTGCCGGTCTTGGACGCCTCGATGAAGGCGGTGTAGACGTAGGGCATCAGCCGGTAGCGCAGCTGCAGCGCCTCGCGTGCGATGCTGAGGATGGTGGGGCCAAAGGACCAGGGGTATTGGTCGCGCTGGCCGATGACAGAGTGGTTGCGGCAGAACGGAGTGAGCGCGCCGTATTGAATCCAGCGAATGAACAGCTCGGGATCGCAGGAGCCGATGAAACCGCCGATGTCCGCTCCAACGAACGGCTGGCCGGATAGGCCCAGGCCCGTGGCCATCGGGATGCTGACGGCGAGGTGATCCCAATTCGAGACATTGTCGCCCATCCAGTTGGCGGCGTAGCGCTGGATACCGGGGGAGCCAGCGCGTGACAGCACGAAGGTGCGGTCGTCAGGGCGTTCCTTGAGCAGTCCCTGCACGGTGCCCATGGCCATGAGCATGGCGTACTGGTTGTGGTAGCGCTCATGGGAGGCACGGCCCTTGTCGAAGCGCATGCCGAGCGGCGAGATGTTGCCGGTTGCGGGCTCGTTCATGTCGTTCCAGATACCCGCGATGCCGGAGGCGACGTGCGCGGCGTTGAGTTCGCCCCACCACGCGCGGCCCTCTTCGGTGGCGAAGTCCGGGAAGGCAGTGTTACCGGGCCAGACCTGGCCGATGTAGGTATCCCCGCCCTCGGTACGGCACAAAACGTCGCGTTCCTTTGCCTGGTCGTAGACCCAATAGCCGGGGTCCCATTTGACGCCGGGGTCCACGATGGTCGTGAGGCGGAAGCCGTCGTCGGCAAGTTCGGAGATCATGGCGGCAGGGTCGGGGAAGAGTTCGTTGTTCCAGGTGAAGACCCGGTAGCCATCCATGTACTCAATGTCCAGCCACAGCCCATCGCATGGGATTTCATTGCTGCGTAGGCTGTCCGCGATCGCCAGGACGTCATCCTGGTTGTACTTGTGCCAACGGCACTGCTGGTAGCCGAGCGACCACAGCGGCGGCAGATTCATCCGGCCCGTCAGCCAGGTGTAGGCCTCCAAGATTTGCTGCGCTGTGGGGCCAGCAAATACGTATTCGGTGTACTGACCGCCGGAGAAATGGACCTGGAAATGGTCCCCGGGAGAGAAGTCGTAGGCGGCGCGGTAGCTGTTGTCCACGAACGAGCCGTTCATCGCTCCGCTGGCGGCGTCGCGATGATAGAAGAAGGGGATGGACACGTAGTACGGATCGAACTCTGTGCCTCTGTTGTCCGCGCGTGGATCATCGGCTGCCCGCACGGAGGAAAATTCGCCGGATGCAGTGGGGTTGAGGACGTCCACGTTCCACAACGTGAAATCGCGGCCACTGCGGTTACCGGTTCCCGTCTTTTCGCCGAGGCCAAAGAAGGCGTCACCCGGGGTGCGGCGGCGGGAGAAGGTGAAGGCGTCATTCAACGTGGCGTAGGTGTTGAATCCGTCCGTCATGGTCTCCGCAGTGTCGGCCATCGTGAGTCCGTGCAGGGTGATTTTTCGCGGGGCGGTTTCGAAGATGGGGGTCCCGTCCGTGCGATGCACGTTGATACAGAATGGATCCAGACCGACGGAGACGATCAGCGACGACGTCGTCACGAGTGCCCGTTCATCTGAAATATCGGTGGAGAAGTCAGCGGAGAGTTCGCTGAGATCCGCGGAGATAGCATGCGAAGGTGTCTCGTCAAAGGTTCCGCCGCGGCTGATCTTGAAGCGGACGACGTCGTCGCGAATCACGTCAACCCGGAAGAACTCGCCGTGAAGTTCACCGATGATGCCCGCGGGCGTTTCGTGGACGGAATGGAGCCGTGTGTAGCGGATGTAGTTGTCGTAGCTGGCCAAGAGGTGCCTCGGTTTCTGTGGATGAATGGCTGTGCGGGTGCGATTGCGGAGAATGCGGTTGTGGAGTGCTGGCCATGGGTTGCGACGGTGCGACGATGCGTAACCTTTGGCAACACGGCGTTGCTTTAGAGTCCATACTAACTAGGCGTTATGGCGCGCGTCCATCACATCGGAGGACGAATTGATGGGAAGCCGTCAGTGGTACAAACTCATCCTCTGTAGCTTATCGGGTGAAGTTCCCTGCGGTACGTGAGCGCCGTGCTAGATTCGTGAGAGAGCTGGCCCTCGTCGTAGAGGATTCAGCTGGTACATCACAAGGAAGTGAGTGGAGTATGTCGGATTTCCTTGTCACTCAGGGTGAGGTGCGCAGCCCCTGGTGGCGCGATGCTGTTATCTATCAGGTCTATCTGCCGAGTTTCGCAGACGGCAACGGAGATGGTCACGGTGACCTTGCTGGCCTGCGCTCGCGGCTTCCCTACCTGCATGATCTGGGGGTTGACGCCCTATGGATTACGCCGTGGTATCCCTCTCCGATAAAGGATCACGGTTACGATGTGGCCGATTATCGCGATATCAACCCGCTCTTTGGAACGCTTGCCGAGGCCGAGGAACTCATCACCGAAGCGCACGAGTTTGGGATTCGTATCATTCCCGATATCGTTCCAAACCACACCTCCGACCAGCACCCGTGGTTCCAGGAAGCGCTCGCTGCAGGGCCCGGCAGCCCGGAGCGTGCACGCTATATCTTCCGTCCGGGAAGTGGAGAGAACGGGGAACTACCTCCCAACAAGTGGCCCTCCCGTTTCGGTGGCATCGCCTGGGAGCGCGTTATTGAGTCCGACGGCGAGCCGGGTGAGTGGTACCTGCACCTGTACACGGTTGAACAGCCCGACCTGAACTGGGATAACCCGGAGGTGCGCGAGGAGTTTGAGAGCATCCTGCGTTTTTGGTTCGACCGAGGTATCGACGGCTTCCGTATCGACGTGGCGCACGGCAACGTTAAGGACCCGGAGTTGCCGGATGTTGCTTCCGCTCTCCTTACTCAGACAGATGGGAGCCACCCCTACTACGATCGCGACGCCGTGCACAACATCTATACGCGGTGGCGCGCCATTGCCGATGAGTACGACGGCGACCGCACCTTCGTTGCCGAAGCATGGGTTCCGTCCAGCGAGCGCCTCGCCCAATACGTGCGCCCCGGTCAGCTGCACACCGCATTTAACTTCAACTTTCTGCGCACCGCATGGGAGCCGGTGGGCCTGCGTGCCGCCATTGACGACACCTTGGAGTCGCTGGGGAAGGTGGGCGCGCCACCCACGTGGGTGCTGTCGAATCACGACGTTGTGCGCCACGTCAGCAGGTTTGGGCGTCCAGCAAAGGGATGGGAGAACGGAACGAGGTATCAGGTTGAAGGACCACTGGACCTGGAGTTGGGGCAGAAGCGCGCCCGCTGTGCAGCTCTGCTGACGCTCTCGTTGCCGGGAGGGTGTTACGTCTACCAGGGCGAGGAACTTGGGCTCGCGGAGGTCGAAGATATTCCCGAGGATCAGCTGCAGGATCCGATCTGGGAGAATTCCGGGCACACGGAACGCGGCCGCGACGGCTGCCGCGTTCCGCTGCCGTGGTCGGGAGGGGAACCGCCGTATGGGTTTAGCCGCCAGGCCGGTGGGGTATCGTCTGGCGGGGTGTCGTCGTCGGCTCGGAGTTCGTCGTCGCCCCAGTCTCCAAGCGAACCGTGGCTTCCCCAGCCCGCCTGCTGGGCCGGGCACACGGCTGCCGATCAGGCCGAGGATCCGGACTCGATGTTGACTTTCTACCGCAATGCTTTGCGAATCCGCAGGCAGCAGAAGGCGCTCGGCGACGGCGCGCTGACCTGGAACGATTCGCCCGACGGCGTCCTGGACTTCAGCCGCGAACCCGGCTTCCGCTGCGTCCTCAACTTCTCGGATCATGACGTGCCGCTGCCAGCGGGAGGGCAGGTGTTGATCTCCACCGCGGAGCTGGATGGGAGAACGCTACCGCCGGATGCTGCGGTGTGGCTCGCCGACTGACACTCGCCCGTTCGCAATCACCCACTCACACTCACTGACTAGGATGGAATCCATGACGACGGATATTTCAGCAACGATGCGAGCAATCCAGCAGGATGTGCTCGGTGGACCAGAGGTTCTTCACGAGGTTGAGGTGCCGCGCCCGGAACCCGGGATTAGCGAAATCTTGGTGCGAGTGCACGCGGCGAGCGTCAATCCCACCGATTGGAAGCATCGCGCCACCGGACGTTTCTTGGGTAACCCGCCGTTCATTCTCGGCTGGGATCTTGCTGGCGTGGTGGAAGAGGTGGGCCTGGGCGTTACGTTGTTCAAACCCGGCGACGCCGTCATGGGCATGCTGCCGTATCCGCACGGGGTTGGGGCGCACGCAGAATACGTCACGGGCCCAACGCGCGCCTTTGTGCGCAAGCCGGAAAACGTTGATTTTGTGCAGGCGGGTGCGATTCCGCTGGTGGCGCTGACGGCGTGGCAGGCGTTGGTGGATACCGCTGGATTGTCCGAGGGTCAGCGTGTGCTCATCCATGCGGCCGCGGGCGGCGTGGGGCATGTGGCCGTGCAGATCGCGAAGGCTCGTGGAGCCTACGTCATCGCTACGGCGAGCGCACCAAAGCACGAGTTCGTGGAGGGCCTTGG
>RRZU011400479.1_pt1 | contig 10989 bp, 6 predicted proteins | sample 2165561 | NCBI WGS metagenome assembly RRZU01 (sample SAMN10456909, study PRJNA506462) | wastewater metagenome | isolation source: wastewater sludge | place: USA: Moscow, Idaho | reverse complement strand
ATAAGTGATCACAAACCACAACAGCCAGATGCCAAAGAATAGAGAGCCAAACCATCCAAAGGAAAAGACTTTAGCCATAATTAAAAAAATGACGATCGGCACCACGATGCACTTTACAAAGACTTTGGATTTTGGTGGACGATTTTCGATTGGAATGATTTTTGGTTGAGTGAATTCAGACATCATTGTTCCCCGCATGTTCAATGCAATTGACAATCACCAGGGGATATAAAAATAAGTATTTTTTTATAGGCGTGATTGAGCCATCCACCTTAGAGATTGTTCGTGTCAAAATGTTTTTTAATACAGCTTAAAAATTAAAATCAGTGCGGTATGCCTTGTTGAATGACACAACAAGGTTGAACGGGTGCGGAGGCACAATAAAGAATAGATGGGTACAGCATGAGAAGCTCCTTGAATCTTAAGAAGCTCTGCCGATTACTGCTAAATAATGGTGGCAGAGCAAAAGAGGGTTAGCAGACTGGGATCCAAGGAACCAGCACGTCAAAGACGTCCCCCTCCTGCCCTACCATAGAAAAAAAGGGGGACGAGAAGGTTCACAAAAAATAGACAGGCTATTTTCTGTGCTGGATCAACGGTCTGCTAAAACCGACTGGCAATGTAGGCCAGCGATATAATATTAAGTTGAAGTAAGCTTTCAGTCAAATTAACTATTTCAACTAATGTAACTTTAATTATGAACAATCAATATTTCACAGCTTAGCATATACATTAACTACAGCCTGCTTCATGTTTCAAAACTATTTTTTTGACAATGCACTATCTAATAAAAAATTGGTTTCATGCTAGTTTCAAAGAAAATTTTTCATAATCTTCCGCTGATAACTTATTTTTATAGCATTTGTTGTCTTAATAATTAACAGTATTTCTTCCTAGATGATACAAAGTTAAGATCGCCATCCCCCACTTTTGTTACGGAGACAGGAAAGCCTTTGATCACTCATCTACTAAAAACACTAATCTAGACTACCTATTTTTAATCACCTTGATTAGCCACTTGTCTGTAGTAATACATGATATAACTTAGACCTAAACGATTTGTACAATAATGTTCATCATATTGAAAAATTTCTCATATACATCGATTAATAGCATCTAATACATCCTAAATATTTGAATTAAAATCTCTATTATTTTTAAAATCTTAGAGAATTTAATTTTATAATTAAGATCCTTCACAGAAAATAAGCGACCTGCTAAATTACTCAACTCATCTTGCAACAATTTTTTATTGATAAAAATTATTTATGAAAAATCCTATTAAAAATATTGTAAATTTTTATAGATAACCCGAATCTTGGATAAAAAATTGACTTGAAAAAAGAAAGGCTAGAACCATCAGTTTAGTTACCACACAAAACTCACAGCCCTAGTCCTTATGTTCCTTACGCTATATATAGCTCATACCGAATTATTCTTTGTCATTGATGATTTCTTTCTTAGATTTGAAGCAACTTATTGGAAATTTCTTAAACAAAGCGGCAGATGCTTAAGAATTCGCCCCTCGGAGCTCAGCATTTCAGAAATTATCTTTATCGTAGTTTGGTATAAGTGTTCCAATTTTACGCATTTCAAAGCATTTTTCTTGTGGTTAAAAAATGATAGATATCATTTATTTAAAAGCTTACCCTGTTATCAACGTATGATTCATTTGATTAATGCACATCAACTGGCTTTGCATGCCTTACATTTTGCCTTGATGAGAAATCATCAAAGTTCATTTTATGGATTGATTCAACCACATTACCTGTTTGTAAAAATCAAAGAATACAACGTCATAAGTCCCTATCTGCGATAGCAACGCGTGGTAAAAGTTCAATGGGATGGTTCTTTGGCTGTAAATTACATTTACTCATGAATCCATCAGGAGAAATTGTAAATACAGCATTATCTAATGGACATACAGCAGACATCAAAATGGTTGAACAGTTAGTCGAAGGACTCAAATCAAAACTCTATGCTGATCGTGGGTACATTAGTCAAGATTTAAAATTAAGACTAAAGAGTCAAGGTATTGATTTAATTACCTATCATCGTAAAAACATGCAATCGATTGATCTATTGAAAGCAGATGGATATCACTTGAAACAACGGAATAGGGTTGAAACTTTATTCAGTTTGCTTAAGGGGACCTATAATTTAGTCTCGAGTAAAGCTCGAAGTGTTGCTGGCTATTTGTCTGGTATTTATGCTTCTTTGTGTGCGTACCAACTCTGTCATCAAAATAAACCAATGATTCGTTTATGAAAACATCAGCTTAAACAGGATTCGGGTTATAGATAGTTAAAGTATATAACAATGGCCAAGTTTATTAATAAAATATGGCATTATTATATAAAAAATTAAATAAGCATTAAAAAAGGCCTGAGAGTTGAGATCAGACCTTTCAAATTCATCAACTTATTAGAATCAATGAATCTAAAATTAAATTTAGCACAACAACAAATTTCAAGCAATACACTAAATTAAAAAAATAATTTATTGAATGTATGCTTGTAGTTATCAAATTAATTAAAATTTCCCCATTTTCTTAAGGTACGCCTTAATTATTTACAAACATCAAATATAACACCTTCTTCTTTGATTTTATTTTTTCATAATTTCCCCTAATTTTCGATCCAATTAGGGTTAATACCACATTATTTTAGGTGACAAAAAATGTCATTATCTGTATTTAAATTGTAATAACAAACAAAATAGAGCTTGTATATATTGTTTTAATTTTCAATTAAATATATGAATATTACATTAGATCTTAATTTTGAGAATACTCGTCTATATGGGAATAGTATTAAGCTTCAATGACGAATTTGGTGTACATAAAGAATTATCAGTCAAAAACTTCAATAAGATCCATATTAATGTACACCCTGAATTCATTGGCATCCATCTTTGCTATCTTGAAGCTTTCAAAAGCTTAAAAACTAGTTTATCAATATTTTCTTCTCTTCCAGAAATCCAGGTATGGAAAGATTCAAAGCTTCAAGGCTATTGCATCGCAAGTAAATTCTCCTCGTATCTATATTGGTCAGAAATAACACCACAAAGTATCAAATTACTAGTTCATTCTTTCCCACAAGACGAAGAAAAAGTTGAGCTATTAAAAAATGCTGCTAGTACGGAATTTCTAGATTTTCTATCCTCTTTTCATCACGATTTGAATCTGATGAATCCTATAAAGTTACAAACACTCATCAATCGCCACATTTCACCTAAAGCTATCTTAGCTCTAAACAAGAAATACTCTAATAAACCACATAGTGAAATCAGCTTAGAACAACTTGCGACATTACTATCTTGTTCACGGAATCAGTTGAATTATCGCAATAAAAATATCTACCGAGAACGACAGAATGTGCTTGATCAATTAGAAAAATCCGAGGCTATCGTATATCAACTTTTAAACAATACTGACTTTACACTTACATTAGATCAGTTTTGGAAATAATCATGTCAAAAAATAGTTTACTTACTCAAAGTCCTTCTAATACTCTAAAATTATCTTTAAAACAGATATTAGAAAAATTGTTTGGAGATGAAGATCTCAATCGCAACGAGCATATTCAGTATGTTGTTAATTTATTAGCGTCACAAAAAACTGATGAGTATTTGTATGGTCTCAATCTCGATCTATTTGACTTTGATCTACAAGAGAATGTTACTACGTTAAAACTAAGACCTTTAGTTTCTTCGAGAAAGAATAAAGTCCTTGAGGCACCCATTACTTGGTATGTAAACTCAATTGCGCAATTAGAACATCCAGAAAGAAATATTTTAATTTGGAATATTTTAGTTTTAAAAGCTGCAATCTATTTAATTGCTTTACCTGACCTATATCCAAAGCTTTATCAGAATAAAGAGAATTTTTCAGAACACCTTAATACAATAAAACGACTATTTCAGCGTTTTCGCGCAGCTAATCGCATTCTAAACCCAAATAAAAAATATAAGAACACTGAAAAATACATGAACTTGTGGAATCATTATCTAAATGATCCCACACTTTCTTTAGAAGAATTTGTTGAATTTTTAAAAGATCACGATAATCAAAATGACACGAATACTTTTGAAAATAACCTGTTGAATGATCTTCGCGTTACTTTTACCTATGTTTTAAAAAATAAAGCAAAAATTACCAAAGTTAGTACAGAAACTAAACTTCAGCATCAATTCTTAGATGAAGATGAACTCATTTTGGAGTCATCAGAAGTCTTCAAAGGCTCGAAGTCTAAATCACTCAATATTGAAAAACAGTTAGATGATCAAGATATCCGTCAAATTCATGTAGATCCCCTTACAATCACCCCACTTGCTAAAAACTCAGAGACTATTCAGAGTTACTTACTACCTTTAGTTTCTAAACATATTCAGAGAAAAGAACATTTATTGCCATTTAGTAGTTTATATCCAAATAAAACCACTACCTGCGCTCTACTCTCTAAACTATATGACGATTTCACTCAAAATAAAAAGCGTAATGTATCGCTTATTTTGATGCTGTCATTCCTGACAGGAAATACAACGAAAGAATGGCTTAAATTACAAAATAAACGTGTTAAGAGCTTAAATTCACGGCAAAAGGTTATCAAAATCAATGGGAAATGCTTTCTTCGAAGTAAGTTTTCAATTTTTGAAAACAAAAATTTTTCTTATCCAAATGCCCTCCTAAACCACTTAATCTATTTAGATATCCCTATACCAAATTTATTCATAACTTCTCTACAAGAAAGTAATCTAGTTTCGGAAAAAGAACTTAATGAACATTTAGCAAAATTGAGATTAGAATTGTATGTTCCTAAATTATCACTCATAAAAATAAGCTCTCTTTTACATCAATCAATTCTACATAGAACTGGAAATAGGCAACTTGCCGATCTTCTCACTGGTGTTGACGCAAATAAATCTTCTTCAATTTCTTATTGTCATCAGAGTATCCCAACCTTACAGCTACAATATCTCTCTTTTTTAAAATCCCTATGTGAACCCCTATCTAATGCTTATCCAGACATCGAATCTAGCAGCACACTAAATTTTGGCAGTCGTAAAGCTCCAACACCAAATATGATCAAAAGAATATTTACAGTGCTAAAAACAAAAATATTCATTCAGGATGAGCATAATTTAGTAGCAGTTTACAACCACTACAACATTTGGATGTGGCACTTTTTATTACTTTTTACTGCTGCCAGACCTGTTTCAGAGTTTCCTGGATTTTTAAAAAGTTTTAATTTGAAAAGGAAAATATTCATGGTCTCTGATAAAGAAATCGGTGGGCGCCACGACTATGGACGATTAATCCCCCTCAGCCCTTTTGTTGTAGAAGAAATACAAAAATTCCTACATTTTTTGGACTATTTCAAACTCCAGATTGGACCAAGTTACCCCGAGATTCAGTATCAAATACAACTAATTCTAGTCAACAAACTTCCGTTACTAAATATTTTTCATAATGAAAAATGGCAAACGTTAAGTCCATCGACTGTGAGAAACTTCACTCCTGAATTAGACTTAGAACATGCTAACTGGCACCGACATGCGGCCCGTGCTTTTCTTAGTAACAAAATTAGTGAGACTGAAATTTTAGCATTATTTGGTCATGAACAAATGCAGCAAGAAGCAGCCCATCCTTACTCAAGTCTATCTATTACCCAATACTCGAAAATTTCCCTCATTCTTGAACAAATGAAAGATCATTTTCAAATTACAGGTATTGAACTTAATGCTCTTATCTAATATTCAAATGAAAAAAAAACAACCACAGTATGCCGAAAACCGTAGAAAACAAAATCGAGACTATCAGGAAAAGCAGCTACAGATTGATGTAGAACAGGAATTACTCCAATATTTCAAAGAACATGAATTTGAGAAGCGTGAAAATCCTGAAGCATTCTATCCAGCAATTTATGAATTTATCAAGCACAAAGCTCCTAGCCTTGCCTGGAAAAGATATGCACATGAGTTCTTCAGAACATATATCAAAAAAATCAATCTAAATCTCCATGAAGCTTTGGCCCTTCCTAATCTGACGTTTGAAATGAAACGCGATCAGCCTGTTTTTACTATGAACTGGATCGAAAAAGGTCATCAGATTGATGAAATAATGGATAAGCTTTGGGACTATTGGGTTCTAGTTAATAACAGCCAAGCATTTTCTGACGATGAGATTATTGGAAATATTCTTATTTCAGCAATGCTTTACTCAGGCTTGAACCAAAAAGCGTCGTTAGATGCTTTGCTTGAGCATTTAAAAAATCCTGAAAAAATCAGAAATCTTGAAAATATTAACATTATTTTTTTAGAGCCTCTCTCCTCTTCTTATGGAGATCTATTTATTGATGAGAAAACCATTCGAAAATCACGTAATTTTATTCCAGATCAGATTACTCGATTATGGTTAATCCATTTTAATACCAGGAATATTCGCTCAGTGAATCAAAATATTGAAGAGTATCTCCAGACTATTTTCAATAAGATCGAAGTGCCTTTTGATTCCAAAACATATAAATTCTTATGTAATTATGCCAACTTTAACTGGATGCAACTTCCTAAAGTTAACATTGACCCTGCACTTTCTCAATGCTTACTTGAAAACATTCAAACATGTGGATTATCAGAAGCTGAGTTTGAAAGATTTTTGCAACCGAAATTCAAATATAAGCAGAATTCAATTGATGATATAGATATAGAAAAATCATCAACCATAGTGAGACCCTCTTACTCCGATGATGTTCAACTTCTCTTAGATAATGTAATAAGGATTCACAAAGATCTTTTACAACTAATTCGTACGACACAATCGAATCAAAGCATTTATGTATTAATCATTGAATATTGTATTAAAAATGCGGATAACTTTAATGAGTACAGTAAACGTGTCACTTTATGGCTGATCAGCCTTTATAAACCAACATTAGAACAAATTCAGCCTCTAGCTGAATGTTTTAGTTTTTGCACAGATAAATTTCAAAAATCATTGCATCAAAATAAACCTTTCGCAGATAGTTCGATTTACACTTATTACTCACGTATTGCTGAACCCTGGCTAACTCATTCATTACAATATCTAGATAGTGAAGATGATTTCAATATAAGCATAGCGAAGATCTACCAACAAATAGTTACGAACACTCGACTCGCAGATGACGCAGGCCAACCTGAGTTTAAGAAATCCGTAGGCGAGACAAGTAGGATGTTGAAACGCTTCCATAAATTTCAACAAATCCTGTTCCAAACAGAATCTATCGAATTTGAATCTTTTGCCTTACAAAACCGGCCTAAAGCTCGTATTATCGGCCCTTTAACTTATCAATCTTTTATGAATAAGTTAGATGCATTCTTTTCAAGCTCTCCAAGTCAAGAAAACACTTATAAAGTATTAAAAATCATCTATATTTTAGCTTATCGAACAGGAATGCGCCTTGATGAAATCCTAGGTTTACGTGTACAGGATGTTGAAGGTTTAAGTTGCCTCTCAGTATGGATTCGACCTTATGGCTCTATTAAGACAGGGAACTTACATGAACTCAAAACTGATAGTTCAGAACGAAACGTGCCCGTGTATGTGTTATTAAAAGCTGATGAATATCAGCTCTTCCATAGTTATGTAGTTGAACAACGCCTACTTAATCAGAGAAACTCATACCTATTCCGTACTTGGAATGGAAATCGTAAACTAAATCAATATACAGTAACGGCACCTTTTAGAATGATTATGAACAGACTTTTCAAGCATCATAGTTATTCTTTTCACTCATTTCGTCACACAACTACGAATCAATTATCCCTTCTTCTTAACTGTGATTATGCTCCTCTAGTAAAGAATCTGACAGATTATTCTGAAGATGAATATTATTCTATCCGGACGGAGTTACTACGCAATCCAAATGGTCAAAATCATTGGTTTATTATTGCCCATCTACTGGGGCATATTGATCCTACAGAAACTTTTAAAAGTTATATTCATCTGAGCTACCTTATGGCTGGGCATAAAATACTTCAATACCATCCGGATATTGATAATCAATTTGCAAAAAAAATAATGGGCTACCAACCTTCTTTCAATTTTCTAAACACAGTGAAGGATTCTGCTCCATTCAATTTCGAAAAACATTCTTCTCATTTAAGCCAACAGTTACTCAATGATCAAACCAGTTGGTTGGATAGTAATGTAGAGGATATTTTAAGCGAAACCACCTCAGTTTCTTCCAAGAAGCATAATTTTTTCAAATATTTTGCTGGAACAAAAGAATCAAAAATTTCACTGAATGTGTTCTTCAAATGCCTAAATTTATTGGAAATCTCTAATGACCCACACCAAGTTTCAATTGAAATTGGTCTTCCCTTAGAACTCGTTCAATATTGGTATGAAAATGCCAAACAATTAAGTCAGATCCGGTCTCAAAAGAACAAACTTAGATTATTTGATCAGAAGTATACCAATGATATTACTTCCCCTCTTAAACCAGCCATGATTGACACAAATGAAGAACAAACTGCGATGATTTTCTTTTTTGAGAATATTCAAAAGAAATTTGAACAAGATCCTCATCAAATTGAAGCCGTGCTTGAGACATTTTTAAGTCGTGTCACTGCGTCGCATACAGGTATCCACTATAGGTGGAATAAAATTGATCAATTAGAATCATTTTACTCCAAAGTAAAAGACCTGTTTCCACCCAAGTTTTGGCATCTACTCGGACAAAACCTTATAGAATCGTTAGATGCTAAAAAACAGCCGTTATTAAAAAAACTCGCCAAATTGAATACACCCAATCATCCAAAAACTCAAGAAAACTACGTCCGTCTCCAACTTTACTCAATAAAAGATGGTAAGGCTCTTGCCGCATTTAAATTTTGTCTACATTTAGCATGTATAGGTAGACCAACTTCTCTAATACTCAAATAGCCGATCCTGAAATTCTGAAAAATTTACTATAAACATTCTATTTCAGAAGACCCTGTAATTTTAACTTTATTAAGTTGGCATATTTTTTTATGCACTCAAGGTTTAAGCAGCCAACTCATTAAACTTAATAATATTTTTATCGTAAAGATCAGAAATAAAAAAGTCTACTTTGTCTAATGTCGCATAAACCGCACCCGTTCCAGAATAGTTTTCTTTAAAATTTTTCCAATTTAAATGTATAATTTCTTTTAAAACTTGAGCTTCTTCAACACTTCTACAGTCTATAGAAAATATACAATCTGAAATCACAACCTCTACATCAGGCAATAAGATACAAACCTTATCCTGATTAAAATTACCAACTCTTGGAAATAACACTGCAGGTCCTTTTACTATAGAATTAGGGCAAGTTACATAAAGAGTATTTAAAAATTCGATTTTATGATTTTTTAAAGAAGTTGTGTGTACTAAAGGAAAGCCATTTTTATCCAGTTTTTTTGAGACTATATGCATTTGAAGCTTACCTCTAAAAACTTTTGATTTTAAAGGTTTTTTCTCACAAGATGAATCTAAAAATAATGCTTGAGGACTTATATTTTCTATTAAAATTATTGATGTTTTTACTTTAACTTTATCAAAACTAGCCTCTTTGTTCTGAGCAATAACTTTAAAAATATAGTTTTTTTTCAAATAGTTTAATGCTTTTCTATCTCTTTGGCTTGTTAAACAGCCATTTGGAACTACAGCAACCAAATAACCAGCTGGCTTTAAAAAAGCCAGCGACCTATAAATAAAACTTAAAGCAAGGCCTGAAGTGATTTCACAACTTATCCCTTCCCATGCGATAGGCTTCACGTGTCTCTGACTAAAAGGTGGATTCAACAATATCAAATCAATCTTATTTTCAAAAGACTTCAAGCCAGAATTAGAAACTAGTTTTGAGTCTAAAAAATTCATATTAAACTTATACCAGTTTTCCTCATTCAATAGATCTAATGTAGTTTTACATAAATCATTTGCAACAACACTCACCCCTCTCGGCCACTTTTTTAGAGCAGCATAAATTAGGCTACCCTCACCAACTGCAAAATCTGCAATGTAAGATGGTATAAATTCTTTTGGCAGGGAATCTACTAAAAGACTTGCCAATAGAGGAGGAGTAAAATGTTGATCTATCATTAAGCTGAACTTGTCCTACGCGTTCTCAAACTTTTTATAAAATCTTGTGTTCTAGTCGGATTTGGTTTAACGAGACTAGAAACATGATAAACATGTAGCTTTGAAGATCCATCAGTTCTACCTGATTTTCTAACTGGATGATCGTAGATTATCTCTATCTGAGGATGATTCAATGCAAACATGACGGCTGCTAAAGCATGAGGTTTAGTTCCTATAGGTGCAATTTTAATATGCTGCTCATTATACGTTGTATATACGTCATTTAATAAATAATAACAACTAAATGGACAGTCCCCAGGAGCATATCGAATTGATTCCCATGCACGAGTTTCAACTAATGAAGCTTTATTCCCCTTCAATGTTTCAAACACATACCATGGTTTAAATCCAGGTAACCCAACGATAGGCATTATATGTTCATTAGCAGGCTGAATTTGTTCAATAATGTATTTTAATCTCGTACCTTCAAAACCAAGCAAAGGAACAAACATAGTCTCTGCTTTTTTAGGCGCAAGTACTGCAAATCCAGGCAAAGGAGAAATTTCTGTGATTTTTTCACTTAAATCATAAATCTGCCCCTCAAGAGGAGCATCACTTCTACTATATAAACCTGGTTCTACATATACAACCAATACTTTATAACCATTGTCTATTGCAGACTTCAATACTCCTGCCCACGTAGAGTGAGATAAGCCCGTGATATCTACATAAATGTTTGATTCTTTTGAGACATCTTTCCATAAGTTTGATAAATTTTGGTCGCTTCTCAAAAAAATCTCATTTGAATCATCACCATTAACAATGAAGGAACTATTCGTTTTCTCTGAAATTTCAATGAAATTTACGTTTACTGTAGAATTCCTCCAATCAGCAATATGTTGACT
>RRZU010525659.1_pt1 | contig 10989 bp, 11 predicted proteins | sample 2165561 | NCBI WGS metagenome assembly RRZU01 (sample SAMN10456909, study PRJNA506462) | wastewater metagenome | isolation source: wastewater sludge | place: USA: Moscow, Idaho | reverse complement strand
GTTTGAGCATGAGGAATTTGACATAAAAGATTACATAAAAAAAATTAATCATATTAAAAGTTCTTACAATATTTTTTCTGAAGAAAATGATATTTACTATCTCTCACAAAATAATGAAAAAATATTTGCCCTAAAAAAAATTAACAAAGAAAAAACTGAATTTGCAATAATTATAGCAAATTTAAATTTTACTGCTGAAGAAGCTGTTAAACTTAATGATATCGAGTATATTTTGGAAAATTCCAACATTATGGATATTTCACCAGAAAATAATGAAGAAGTTCTTGATAAAAATTACATAAAAACATTACTCCCAGGTGAAATTAAGATACTATATTCAAAAAAAGTTAACAATACCTAAAGGTATTAAAATAAAGTAACTGCTCAGGCATAATAAATAAAACAAACAAAATTCGTTTGTTTTTATGGGGTTCGGGGCAAAGCCCCGTAATTTCCCACCCGACCGTCCACGCCTGTGGCGTGGACGGTCGGGTATATGCTGAGTAGTTACAAAATAAATAATAATAAAACGCGGGGGTGCACAATGCTACAAGAAAAAGATAAAGCAGTTTGGGACATCATTAAGAAAGAAGAAGATAGGCAAGAATACGGTATAGAGCTTATTGCTTCTGAGAACTTTGTTTCAAAAGCTGTTATGGAAGCTGCTGGAAGCGTACTTACTAACAAATATGCTGAAGGTTATCCAGGTAAAAGATATTACGGAGGTTGTCAATTTGTTGATGAAGTGGAAACATTAGCAATTGAAAGAGTTAAAAAAATATTTGGTGCAAATTATGCCAATGTTCAAGCTCACTCTGGATCTCAAGCAAATATGGCTGTTTATATGGCTTTAGTAAATGCTGGAGATAAAGTTATGGGAATGGATTTAAGTGCTGGGGGACATCTTACTCACGGACTTAATATCAATTTCTCTGGTATTCTTTATAATATAGTTTCTTATGGGGTAAATAAAGAAACTGAATTATTAGATTATGATGAAATAGAAAGAATTGCTATTGCTGAAAAACCAAAAATGATAATTGCAGGTGCTTCTGCATATCCTAGAGCAATAGACTTTAAAAAATTCAGAGAAATAGCTGATAAAATCGGAGCATATTTATTTGTAGATATGGCTCATATTGCAGGACTTGTAGCTGCTGGAGAACACCAAAATCCTTTAGAATTTGCTCATGTAGTAACATCTACTACACACAAAACTCTTAGAGGGCCTAGAGGTGGATTAATTCTTACTAATGATGAAGAAATAGCTAAAAAATTGGATAAAGTTATATTCCCTGGAATACAAGGTGGACCTTTAATGCATATTATAGCTGCTAAAGCTGTTGCATTTGGAGAAGCTTTACAACCTGAATATAAAATATATCAACAACAAGTTGTTAAAAATGCTAAAGCTCTTTCTGAAGGATTAATCAAAAGAGGATTTAGAATAGTTAGTGGCGGAACTGATAACCACTTAATGCTTGTTGACCTTAGAAGCAAAGGAATTACTGGTAAAGTTGCTGAACAATTACTTGTAGAAGCTGAAATTACTTGTAATAAAAATGGTATCCCTAATGATCCAGAAAAACCTTGGATAACAAGTGGAGTTAGACTTGGAACTCCTGCAGTAACTGGTAGAGGAATGAAAGAGGCGGAAATGGATATTATTGCTGATTTAATAGCAAGAGTTCTAGATAATCCTAGTGATTCTTCTGTAAGAGAAGCTGTAAAAAAAGAAGTACATGATTTAGGAGTTAAATTTCCTTTATACAAATAAAACTTAAGGAGAGCTATAGCTCTCCTTTTAATTAGTTACTTTTACTATTGATACTTCTGATGATTTAATATTATCAAATTTCCCATTTCCATCCTTTAGAATAAATTGAACTCTACTATATTTAGGATGGTATATTTTCATAGAAAATTCTCCACTACCTTTACCTAAATAAAAAATTAGGCTATTTCCTTTGTTAAGCTTTGGTATATCATTTCCTCCACGATAAAAAAATATGGTAAAACTCCTTCTATGGGACTAAAATCTCCAGTTATAGGTTTTGAAGTTATTCTGAGACACGAAATAGAAACTAAGAAAATAATTACCAATAATAAAATTCTTTTCATAGAAATCAACTCCTAATGTTTAGGATGTATGCCAATACCTTTTTGAGAAATATTGTTGTGTCAATCATTTTAATTACATTTTCAATTTTTTTATAATTCCTCTATTTTTAATAAAATTTTAATTTTTTCTATTTTTTTATCCATTGTAAGTGTATAATATTACTAGAAAGAGGTGAAATTTATGAAATTTATTTTATATAATATTAGATACGGAACTGGTGGAAAAGTTACTTATGGAGGCTTTCTTCCATATATTACTGGTTATTTATCTGGAACTGAAAAGCACATAAAAAAAATTGGAGAGTTTCTAAAAAATGAAAATCCTGATGTTGTAGGTTTAGTAGAAGTAGATTTAGGTTCTATCCGTCATAGTTTTAAAAATCAAGTTGAAAAACTAGGAGAATGCTTAAATCACTTCAGTATAGAACAAATTAAGTATGGTGAAAATTCGAAATTTCATAAAGTTCCTGTACTAAGAAATCAAGGAAATGCTTTTCTTTACAAAGATGAACTTCAAGATGCAAAATTTCACTATTTTGAAGAAGGAACTAAAACTCTTATTATTGAGCTTGAACTTGAAAATGTAGTGTTTTTTTTGGTACATTTAGCTCTAGGAGCTAAAACTCGTTTAAAACAGATTAATCAGTTATATAAACTAATCAAAGCTACAAAAAAACCAATTATTCTTGGAGGCGATTTTAACTTGATGCTTGGAGAAGTTGAAATAGAGCTTTTTTTAGAAGCTAGTGGGCTTGTTAATCCAAATAAAGCAAATATCCCTACATTCCCTAGCTGGAAAGCTTCAAAGCATTTAGACTTTATATTACATTCTCCTGAGATAATAATTAAAGATTTTAAAATCCCAAGTGTCACTTTATCTGACCATTTACCAATTATTATAGATTTTGAAATTGACAATAATCAAAATTTGAAAAGTTCTTAAAAAAAGAGGCTCATAATTTGAGCCTCTCTTACTTATTTATTTAATTTGACTTCCTATTTTTACACTGCTGTCAATCTCAACTAATTTAGTTTTTTTCTTTTCTGCTGTTGTAAGAAGCATACCCTGAGATAAAATTCCTCTTAAATTTACAGGTTCAAGATTAAGAACAGCCATAACTTTTTTACCTTTTAGTTCTTTAAAATTAGGATAATCTTTAGCAATACCAGAAACAATTTGTCTTTTTTCTGTTCCTGTATCTACTATAAATCTTAGAAGTTTATCACTTCCTTCTACTGCAAACACATCTTTTATTTCTACAACTTTTATACTTACAGCATCAAAGTGTTGCTTATTTATAGGATTTTCTATTGTTAAATCTTCTTTAAACTCTTTTTCTTCTACCTTTGGCATTTCTATTCTTGGGAATATAGGACTAGCTTCTCCAAGTTTATGAGCTACTTCTACTTGGAAATCTTTTATATCTTCAAGTTTAGCATTTCTTATATCTGAATAACCTAATTGATTCCAAATTTTTTCAGCTGATTCAGGCATTATAGGATACACAAGTACCGCTACTTTGTATAAAGCTTCAACTAAATAATTCATTACTTTAGCAAGTCTAGATTTTTTATCTTCATCCTTAGCAAGTGCCCAAGGCATAGTTTCATCAATATATTTGTTCATTCTTGATATAAATTTCCAAATACTTTCTAGAGAATAAGAAAATTGTAATTTATTCATGTATTTATCTACATCGGCTAAAGTTTCATACCAAAGAGCTTGTATTTGGTCATCAAAAACCTCATGTCCATGACCTTCTGTTATTATTCCGTCAAAATATTTTTTATACATTCCAAGGGTTCTGTTTAAAAGATTTCCAAGGTCATTGGCAAGATCTGCATTTATTCTTCCAACCATTGCTCTTTCAGAATAATCTCCATCATTTCCGAAATGAACTTCTCTTAATAAGAAATATCTAAAAGCATCTACTCCATATTTTTTTATTTCATCTAAAGGATTTACTACATTTCCAACTGATTTTGACATTTTAGCACCGTCTACAGTCCACCAACCATGAGCAACAATCTTGTCAGGCAATTTTTCTCCTGCTGCAAGAAGCATACATGGCCAAGTTATGGCATGGAATCTAAGTATATCTTTTCCAAGCATATGAACTACTTCTGAGCTATTCCAAAATTTATCATACATTTCTGGATTATTTTCATAACCTACTGCTGTCAAATAGTTTGTAAGAGCATCAAACCAAACATAAATTACATGTTCTGGGTCTATTTCCAAAGGGATTCCCCATTTAAAAGTATTTCTTGATATAGATAAATCATAAAGTTCTTCTTTTATGAAAGAAACTACTTCATTTCTTCTACTTTCAGGTAAAATAAAATTAGGATTTGCTTCAATATGGGCTAACAAAGCTTCTCTATATTTTGACATTCTGAAAAAATAACTTTCTTCTTTAACAAGTCTAAGCTCTTTCCCACAGTGAGGACATCCATTTTCTCCAATAACTTGATTATCTGGTACAAAAGTTTCATCACTTACGCAATATTTCCCTTCGTAACTTCCTTTATATATATCACCTTTATCATAAACTTTCTTAAATATCTTAGCTACAGCTTTTTTATGTCTATCTTCTGTAGTTCTTATAAAGTCATTATTTTCTATATTAAGAGCTTTCCAAAGTTCAGCAAATCTTGGAGCCATAATATCTGTCCACTCTTGAGGAGTTTTCCCCATTTCTTTTGCTTTTTCTTCTACTTTCTGTCCATGTTCATCTGTTCCTGTAAGAAAATATACATCATAACCTGCTGTCTTTTTGTATCTAGAAATCACATCACAGGCTACTGTTGTGTATGCACTTCCTACATGGGGGTCTCCGTTTACATAATATATTGGTGTTGTAACATAAAAATTCTTGTTCATCTTTCTCCTTTCTTGCAACATAGGATGTTGCATCCCATATGGCCTCTAGTAGCAACAATTGGGTTTATATTAATTATTAATTTATAATTTCATGGCTAATTACTTCTCCATTTTACATTTTCATTTCTACATTCTAAATTGCTTTTCCATTCCTAATTCCTAACTACTAATTTCTAATTGCTTTTTTTATATTGCCAATTCAAACTTAAGTTGTGGCTCACATGGCTCATAGTTTTCCAATGAAAAATCATTAATGTGAAAAGAATAAAAATCATTATATTTTGGTTCAAAATTAAGTTTTACTATTTTATCTGAAGGAGTTCTTTTTAAAAGTTCTTCTCCTTGCTCAAGATGCCTATCATAAATATGAAGATTTCCAATAATATGAGTGAATTTCCCAGGTTTTAGTCCACTGGCCTTAGCCACCATAATTTGCAAGCAAGCATACTGCATTTCATTTATACTCCAAGCCGTAGCAAAATCGCTACTTCTTTGAGTAAGTATCATATCAAGATATTCTCCACGAACATTCCATAAAGTTTCAAAAGCACAAGGAAATAGTCCTTCTGTTTCTTTAAAATCTTCATATTGATACATATTCATTATCATTCTTCTACTATTTTTATTATTTTTCAAATCATTTAATAATTTATTTACCAAATCATATTTTTTTATTGTAGCTCCATATCTTTGACCAATCGTTCCATCTCCAACATTCCAGTCATCCCACCAGTGAATATTGTATTTTTCTTTTAGTACTGATAAATCTGATGTTTGGTCTTGATATATCCACAAAATTTCTTTTATTGCACTTTTCCATGCTTGTTGTCTAAGGCTTATTAAAGGAACTTCTCCTCTAGACAAATCATATTCAAATACTTTATTAGTAATAAAATATGTATGTGCTTCTACTCCATCTTTATATTTTGGTCTTACATTTTCCCCTTGGGTAGAATTTTCTTTTTTCATTAATTCGCTTAATGTATCTATAAAATATTTATCTGCCTTTGTCATTTATTCACCCTTAAAAAATATTTGAAGCTTATGCAGCTTCACCGCAGGAGCGTGACGCTCCACCCATATATAGTTAGTAGTTAGTAGTTAGTAGTTAGTAGTTAGTAGTTAGTAGTTAGTAGTTAGTAGTTAGTAGTTAGTAGTTAGTAGTTAGTAGTTAGTAGTTAGTAGTTAGAGCATAAAGCTTCGCTTTATGAATATCTATTTTTTCTTTTCAATTACTAATTCCTAACTTCTAATTCCTAATTGCTTTTTCAATTCCTAACTACTAATTTCTAATTGCCTTTCCTAGCTATAATCCACTTCTGCATAATTACTTATATCTGCTTTCTTTATATTTGCCATTTCACAAGCAATTTTTACTGCTTCACGAAGACTTCCTTCGTCTGCAAGATTTTGACCTACTATATCAAAAGCCGTTCCATGGTCAACAGAAGTTCTTATAAAAGGAAGTCCTATTGTAATGTTTACTCCCATTCCAAAGCTCTCCATTTTCATTGGGATTAAGCCTTGGTCATGATACATAACTACTGAAAGGGCATAATTTCCTTTAACAACCTTTACAAAAAGTGAATCAGGAACTATAGGTCCTTCGCAATCTATACCCATTTTTTTTGCTTCTTCTACCGCTGGAGCTATTATTTCTATTTCTTCAGTTCCAAAAAGACCGTTTTCTCCATTATGAGGATTTAATCCAGCAACTGCTATTTTCCCAATTAATCCTAACTCTTTCTTAGCTTTATCTGCAATTATTATTTTTTTCAAAACTGATTCTTTGGTAACTCTTTTTATAGCTTCTGCTAAAGAAACATGAGTTGAGTTTAAAAGTACTACTACTTTTTGCCCTTTCAATACCATAGCAAAATCATCTGTTTTAGCCTTTTCAGCCAAAAACTCAGTATGACCGCTATATTTATAGCCAGCTAAATTAATGCTATCTTTAGAAATAGGACAAGTTACTAATCCATCTACATACTTATTTTGGCAAAGGTGTACTGCTTTTTCTAGATATTTCATAGAAAGAGCTCCCCCTAATTCTGTATGTTTTCCAAATTCAAGTTTTTCTACCTCAGTATCAATATTTATAAGATGCATAAACCCAGTTTTTATTCTTAAGCTAGTTATGTCACTGGGATTAATGCAAAGAATTTCCACATCTATTTTTAATTTTTTCTTATAGTACTCTAAAACATTTTTACTTCCTACAACACAAACAAAAAGATTTTTATCTTCTATTTTATATATAATTTCAAAAAATTTAAGCAATATTTCAGGCCCAACCCCACAAGGATCACCCATTGTAATCACTAGTCTAGTCATAATAACTCCTTTGCTTTATCATTTGCATCATTAATAGCTTTATTTATGATTTCCATATATTCTTCCTGATTTGCATCTTTGGGAACTTCTATTGGCTCACCCATATAAATAACAGCCTTTGTAAAGGGTAATGGTAGATGAAACTTATCCCAAGCTTTTTCAAATTCATATTTCCATTTAAAAGCTCCACCTAAAGGCACTATTTTTGCACCTGTTTTTTGAGCCATATAAACAATTCCAGGTTTAATTTCAAATATAGGGCCAAGAGGTCCATCTACTGCAAAACCTAAAGAATATCCTTGTTTAAGAGACTTCATCATAGTTACCAGACTTTTTACATTAGCATCTCTTGAAGAACCTCTAATTACTTCATAGCCATAATTTATAAGTATTCTTTCTAGCATTTCCCCATCACGTGAAGGACTAACAAGACTGGTTTTCTTTGGTAGATGAGTTAGTCCAGTAACTGGAAAATATATTTTTTGATGCCAAAAAGCATATATATTAACGTCTTCAGCTTTAATACTTGGATGAATAACTCTTTTCCATCTAATTGTTGAATTTAGTATTCTTATTAAATAGTAGAGTCTATTCCCTAATTTTCCATATTTCTCTAACTTATGTTTTGACATCATTTCTCCTAATAATTCATTGTTTAAATTCTATATGTACAGAAAATTATAACATATTGACAATAAAAATTCAATTATTTAAAGCTAAAAAAAAGGTACGCTATGCGTACCTCATTAATTAACTAGATTAATCCTGGAATGTTTATTCCACCTGTTACTGCACCCATTTCTTTTTCTGCCAATTCTTCAGCTTGTCTCATAGCTTCAGTTACAGCAGTAAGAACTAAGTCTTCTAACATTGATTTATCTTCTTGTGCTTCTTTTATGATTTCATCAGATAATTTAACTTCCAAAACTTCTTTTTGTCCGTTTACTTTTACTAAAACCGCTCCCCCACCTACAGATGCTTCTACTGATTTACTTTTAAGTTCTTCTTGAACTGCTATCATTCTAGCTTGCATCTCTTGAGCTTGTTTTAATATGTTTCCTGATCCACCAGTTTTGCTTTTTAATTTTCTAACCAATTTTTATGCCTCCTTAGTTAATTTAACTACTGTAAGGATATCACAATTTAAGTGATTTTTCAAGACATAATTATTAGACTTTTTTCAATTATTCTTGGCTAAGAGGAAGACTTAGGATAAAACTTAATCCTCTGTAAAAGTTTTTTTGTACATTTATAACTCCCCTGTGTTCTTCAACTATTTTTTTACATAGAGCAAGACCTAAACCGTTTCCATTCTTTTTAGTTGTAAAATAAGGACTAAACATATTTTCCATAGGAAAATCTTCTTCTACTTCTTTGTTTGTTTCAAATATTATGTCTATATTTTTATCTTTTTCTATATAAATATTAAATATTCCTTCTTCCATGTCTTCAGTAGCCTCTATTCCATTTTGAATTATATTAATAAAGACTTGTTTCATTTTATCTGAATCTATAGAAGCTATCACTTCATTATCTGTAGAAAAAATTGATATTTTATCCTTGGAATAATATTTTTTCAAAAGTTCTTTAGTAAAATCTACTAAGTCAATACTTTCAGTTGAGATGCTATCCACTTTTGTATAATCAAGCATACTGTGAGTAAGTTTATTAAGCCTCACAGTTTCTTCTATGAGTATTCCTAAATGATTTTTTATATTAGTTATATCTTCTGATTCTAGCATCAGCTGAGAAAAACCATTTATAATATTTAGAGTATTTTTAATTTCATGAGCTACATATATTGCTAATTCTCCAACAACCCCCATTGCTTCTTTCTTTTTTTCCTCTTTTTCTTTCTTTTTTATTTCAGTAATATCCTTAAATATAATAACTCTCCGGTTTAAAACTTCACCTTCATAGACTATTTTCATAGAAAAACCTATTATTTTATCACCTAGTACCAATTCTTTTCTTTCTGTTATAAAACTGCTTTCAACTTTTAATAATAATTCTGCAAATTCTTTCGGATTCATGTTTTCCTGTTTTATATAATTTGTAGCAGTATCATTTATAAAAATCACATTATTTTCTGAATCCAAAATAATTATAGCTGATAATAAATCATTTTTTAATGTATCTAACAACATTTTTTCTCTACTTTTCATAGTTAATCTCCTAATATATCTCTTTACGAAGTTACTTTATTAATAAATCTATTCTATAATCTAAGCTTTGTCAAGCTTATAAATTTTATGTAACTTTCATTCCACGTCCAGCGGTTCAAAGCAAAGGCTCAACAATTTCAATTTTAATAAAAACCTACAGTTAAATAGTTTTAAGTTTGAAATTGACTAAAATATGTGGTAATATCTAAGTATAGGGTTATCTACTTAAAATTAACACACTAAAGGGGGATTTATTATGGTTTGGTTTTTGATAATTGGCATTTTATTTATTATTGTGGAAGTATTGACGCCTACAATTTTTTTCTTTTTAGCCTTTGGTATAGCTTTTATTCTAAATAGTTTAGTTTTTGAACTTACTAAGAATTTATCCTTATCACTTATTACCACTGCAATCACAACTTTCATAGTTTTTTATTTTATAAAAAAAATAAACCTATTTAAAACTCATAATAATTATAAAAGCAACCTTTCTAACTATGAAGGGAAAACTTGCGTAGTAGAAGAAGTTCTTCCTAATAATATTTATAGAATTAAAATCTTTTCAGAAATCTGGACTGCTAAATCTGATGAAATTCTTTTAAAAGGTGATGTGTGCAAAGTTTCTGGAAGACTAGATAATACATTAATAATCAAAAAACAATAGGAGGTTATATGATTTCAGAATTTAAAATTTTTAGAGGAAAACCTATTTATGGAGCTACTGTTGATAAAGTTGGGGTTAATTTTGGTATTTTTTCAAAAAATGCAAAAACTGTAACTTTAGAAATTTATGAAAATTTTTATGATAAAAAGCCTATGGCTACTTTTTTATTGGACTCTAATATAAATAAAACAGGTGATGTTTGGCATATATATATTGAGGGAGTTAAAGCTGGTTCTTATTACGGATATAGGTTAGACGGCGAATATGCCCCTGCAAAAGGTCATAGATTTGATAAAACAAAGCTCCTCATAGATCCTTATGCAAAAGCTATTTCAGGGTTTTTTAATTTTGAAAACCATGATGTATATTATACACAAAAAGGAGTTTCTCAGAATGAGAATTTTCCAAAAATGAATAATACTGATTCTGTTAAAGGAATTATAATAGATGATGCTTCTTATGATTGGGAAGATGACAAACATCCTCGCACTTCACTGCAAGATAGCATAATTTATGAAATGCATATTAGTTTGTTTACTATGAATAAAAATTCCAATGTATGTAACCGTGGTACCTACAAAGGAGTAGTTGAAAAAATTTCTCATCTGAAAGAGTTGGGAATAACTGCTGTAGAACTTTTACCTATATTTGAATTCAACAAAAATGAACTTATCAATACCAATCCAGTCACAGGAGAGCTTCTCCGTAACGTTTGGGGATATAACCCTATTGGATTTTTTGCTCCTACAGGAAATTATCTTTCAGGCGATCAGTCTCTTGGTATGAGTCTTGGTAATCAGGTTTTTGAGTTTAAAGATTTT
>RRZU011700780.1_pt1 | contig 10992 bp, 11 predicted proteins | sample 2165561 | NCBI WGS metagenome assembly RRZU01 (sample SAMN10456909, study PRJNA506462) | wastewater metagenome | isolation source: wastewater sludge | place: USA: Moscow, Idaho | reverse complement strand
CGAGATCAATGGGCACAGGCGACGGACTGTTGAAGAGCCTGACGCCCTCTTTCTCGATCCCCACCCGGCCGACAGGGTACCAGCGCAGAGCCTCCGTAAGCGCGAGCTTGAACGCATGGCGGCACGTGGACCCGTCGCGGACGCCCGATCCGAAGATGGGCTTGAGGTGATCGAAGCGAACGAGAACCTCCGTCCGCTCCTTCACCCGCGGCAGGCGGTACGCGAGCCACGTGTAGATGTCCGTAGCGCGGGTGTTCTCGTAGAGGCCGACCAAGGCGCGCATGTCGTGCGGTACGCAGTGCTCGCGGATCGCCTCGGCGTACCGCTCCGAGACCCGCATCACCGGCTGCCAGAGCATGCGCTGTCTGCGGTCGCGCTCAAGCCAGAAGTCGATCGCATCGGCAATCTGGGCGTTGATCTGGCGCGCCCGATCGTCCGTCCAGACCCCGAGCATGATGCGGGCGGCGGCGAGGTTATGGATCTGTCGGGTGATCTCCTTGCCGTTCTTCCCGCCGATCGCGAGCCCCTGGTAGTCCATGAAGTCCCGAAGGCTGTCGCCCATCGGCACGGTGAGCGCCTCGTCGAGCGAGCGCGAGCGGATGATGTGGTTGTTGATGTGCGCGAGCGCGATGCGGGCGGCGGAACCACTCGGCACGTCCATCTGCACGAACTGCTGTGTCTCGGGATTGAGGAGGTCGCCTGCGGTGATGAGGAGTGCGGCACGCCCGTGTCGCACCTCGTACCGCTTGCCGCCGTTCGGGAGCCGACGGATCGGCAGGAAGCACTGCGCGAAGACCGCGTGCGTGTAGGTGACGTCGTCGCTGCCGGGCTCGACGAACGCCACGAGATCACGGAGCTGGTCTTTCGCGAGCTTCATCCCCCCTCCTCCCGTGCAAGCTTTTCGTGGATCGCCTCGAGTATCCAGTGGTGCCGCGAGGGCGGCACGGTGCGCGTGCGAAGTGCGGTGTCGATGCGGGCGATGAGCGCGACCGGCAGCCTGAGTTGCAACAGCTTGCGCGCGATGTCGTCCGCCTGGTTCTCGCCGGCAATGGAGCCGCCACGCTCGATGATGGCGCGGATCGTCGCCTCGTCAGGCCTCCCGTGCTCGGCCGTGTCCTGTGGTCGGGCGACCGGTTTCCGTGTGACCGCCATAGGTCAGCCTGCGGCAGCGTGTAACGTTGAAGCAACGTTGAACAGACGTTGGTACAACGTCTCTATCTCAGCGATTGCCTTGGTGTCTTCGGGCGCAAGCTCGCAGACCCCAAGCCCGAGCGCACCGGCATTGGCGTACGCCTTGCGGGTGCCGAGCGGCGTGTCGAGAAAGGTGAGGGCAGGGGTCTCGCGAATGACACCCGCCGCGTCGTCGTTGTCCTTGCCGCGCGCGTCCGCTCGATTGAGGAATGCGTAGGCGACAAGCTTGTCGTTCACCGTCTGGATTTCCGAGACGACGCCGGCGACCTTTTCGAGCGTCCACACATCGAAGGAGCGGGGGACGAAGGGGACGAGGAGAATGTCGGCAACCGAGAGTGCCGCACGCTGGCTCGTTGTGTCTCGGCCACCAGTGTCTATCACGATGTCGTCATACTTTTCAGAGAGTCGCAGAGTCTCGGTGCGCAAGGCTGCGCCAGTGAGCTTAATGCAGGTGTAGCCGGCCTGGTTCTCGGTACGCTCGTTCCTAAGCACGGTGAAGTCGAACGACGTCTCCTGGTCGTCCGCATCGATGAGGAGCACGTCAGCCTTGTCGCGCGCTCGCATGACGGCGAGGTTCGTGGCGACGGTCGTCTTGCCAGAACCTCCCTTGATCCCTCCGGCGACGATGATCACGAGGTCACCTCAACGTCTGTTCAAGGTCGCCGCAACGTTACGACGACGTTGCGACAACCTCACAGGAACGTCATCGCGCGACAAGCCGAACTCACTAGCACAACATAGGCGACACAGGGCGACAGAACGGCGCAACATCTTGCGCCGCAGAGGACAGAAATGCAATAACGGGTTAGAGGAGGGGAGGGACAGGGGCGAATCTCCAGGGAGCGACAGAAGGCGACAGTCAGCTCCTTGTGCTGGCGGCAGTCGCCCAGTCGCTCGAAGAACCGAGGAGCGCGAGGCCGCACAGGAAGCTTACAAATTCATCGCCTGGACGTAGGTCGCCTGAAGCGGACGCTCGCGATGCCTGCTGTGGAACATTAAGCGGAAGCGTTCAACGGTTGCTCCGGACCCCGGATGAGCGGCCCCATTCCTCAAGCATGGCTTCGTCCTCGATCAGAACGAGGGTGAGGATTTCATTGTCTCCGCTGCGGATGGTCTGCTCGCGGACTTCATAGCGGCCGGCTTCCGGGCGCTCGAACCAAGCATCGGCGTCGATCTTGCGGGGCATGGCGTCATCGGGTTTGCCGCCGAACAGGACGCCGATTGCGAAGCTCTCGGGGTCCAGGTCCTCGCGCGGAAACCAGCGGTCGGGAACGTCGGGCGAGCGGGCAAACCATTTGCGGCCGTTCGGCCCGTGGCAGATGACAAGGGCAGGGAAGTGACGGCCCTCGACCAGCCGGATGGCTGTGGCCGGCCGGCTGGTCCGGAAGATGCGGGCGATTTCGCAGACGGTCTGAAAGGTGAGCTTCGGATGGGCGCGCGCGACGGGCTCGAACAGATAGCGGGGCATCAGCAGGTCGGCGGCGAAGCCGTCCGCGGCCCGCTCGGTCGCTACGGCGTGCCCGTTGCGCTGGCCGATCTCGTCGGCGCGGCAGACCAGAATCCGGCCGCGGTGATGTTTCCAATGGCCCAGCTCGTGAGCGAGAGAAAAGCGTTGCCGCTTCCACGAACCGCGCTCGTTGATGGTGGCAATGGCGCGGCTGCCATTGCCGATGATGCGGGCCTCGCAGCCGTCGAGCGGCCGGTAACGGACGCTGACGCCCATGTGCCATGCGATGGCTTCAAGGTCGATCTCGCCGGGCTCGGTGATACCGAGTTCTTGCAAGATGTGCTCGGCGGCCGTCGGCGCGGTCATGGCTCCCGGTCCGGCGGAGACAGGGGAATGCCAAGCTCGTCCAGGTCCTCCAGCATTCCGCGCACGTCCTCGTCGGACAGGGCTTCGACCTTGCGGGCGGCAAGGGTGAGCTTGCTCGCGGTCTCGGGATCGCGGGCAAGCGCCCGTTCAAGGGTTCGGCGTGCCTCGGCCGGATCGAGCCGGACAACATCGGCCGTCCGGCGCCGGCTGGCGGCAGCACCGGCCTTGGCCGCGGCAAGGCGGCGCTTCGCCACGTTAGCCTTAGCCTTCTCAAAAATCTTCTGAAACTCCGCCGCAACGGCGGCGGGGTCTTCACCGTCTTCTTGCATTTCGGCCAGAATGTCCTGGTCCGAAGCATTAAAGATGTCCTCGACCAGGGCATCGGCCAGCCGGGCGAGCGCCGCACGGTCGCTCTTGGGGTCGGTCATGGCTGTCATCCCTTCGGAAATGCCCTTTCGATGCGGCGGCGAACGAGCCGCCGCTTTGAGGCAAAAGCTGTCTTGTCCAGTCCGGTGCAGGACCGCAGTTCCTCACCTTCCATCCCCTCCATGATCCCTTCGGCGATGGTCTGGGCCTCCAGGTCATCGTTGAACAGGTCGAGAATTGCCCGCTTGATGCGGGTGACTTCCTGGTCCGCGGCAAGCTCTTGCTCGGCGTTCGGCCGCGGGTCCGGCGGGTCGAACGGCAACTCGTCTTCGCCGGTTTCCGGGACCGGGAACAGCACGGGCCGCCGGGTCTGTGCCTTAACGGCGTCCGATGCGATGCTGCGCATGGCCTCCGCCAGAAACCGGACAATATCGACCTCACGCGGACATTTCCGGCTGCCGTTCAGGGCGCGCTCGAGCGCATCCTGCGACAGGTCATCGGCCTCGATGGACCGACCTCGGCTGTAGGCATGGGCCACCCTGCGGAGTCGGTCCATGTCGACCTCCGATAGTTCACCGATCGCTGCCTCAATCTCGGCCGGCGACAAATGGGAAACGACGGGTTCGCCCGGCGACATTGCGCAGCCTTTTCCTGTTCGCTCCACCCTAATGCGCCGGCCGGCGGCCGGCTCGGACATGCGACATGATGTCTGAGACGCGATCAGTCCGGCGCATAAGGAATCGCCGGCCCCGATTGTAGGCGGCTGGCAGGAAAAAGGAATGTGACGGCGATGATATACGCGGTGAACTACGATCTAAAACAGCCCGGCCGGGACTATTCCGGGCTCTACGAAGCCATCAAGGGCTGCGGCGCCTGGTGGCATTTCCTTGGCTCAACATGGCTGGTCGATACCAGCTTGGATGCAGCAGGAATCTGGAAGCGGCTCGAACCGCATATCGACAAGAATGACCGTGCCCTAGTGATCGGCGTCACCCGAAATTACAGCGGGTGGCTGCCGAAGGATGCCTGGGATTGGATCAGGAGCCGTCAGCTTGCAGTGGCGTGACGACGGGGAGCCAGCCAGCCCCGTCGTGGTGACAACATCTTGCGTTGGCGAGGTGTATCGCATGCCTTATCTGGCGCAGGCTCCCTTTGTGTAACCTAATGAGATCGGTTGACCAAGATGAACTATTTCTTCCCCACGACGCAAAGTACCGCGGCTATCCGTAAGCGGAGGGTGTTTTTTTCATTCCACTATGGCGTCGACATGTGGCGATTGCGCTTTTGAGAGCGTGTCTAGAGGGCTTGGGGACTGGGTTGCAGTGTCTACAATGGAAGCTGGTCGTTGAGTAGCGGCATTGAGTAGGCGGCATCCGGGCCTATCGTCAGCGCGCAAACGAAAGCCCGCGCGTGGCGGGCCAGTAAGCCGAGAGGAAGGCAGTTCAAGGTTGTTATAACGTCATAGTAACGTCAACGTAACGTTGTGAGTCGCGGCCGAAACCTAACTCGGCCGTTCCCGAGGCAGTTTGCGATTGCCATGCTACGTGTGGTGATCAGGACGCCACGCATACTGGCCCTCCCCAGCGGCGGAGCGGGAGTCTTGTCGCGCCGGGAGGGCAGTGCTGGTAACATCGGTGCTTGGATGATGGGCAAGCGACGGAGGTGCGTTAAGGCGGAAGCATGCGGTGATAGGTTCCTGAGAGAGGAGGAGGAAGCGCCGTGAGCGAGGTGATGAAGGGTTTCCGACAGGGACGTTTCTCCCCCCTCTCGGATCGCGACAAGCGAGACATCGTGAAGGTGATGGCTCGTGTTGCCGAGCAGGCCTACCGGCGGGGCGTGCAACAAGGTGCCGGACTTCTGGGCAGACCGAGTTTTCGATCAGACCTTTGGGAATGGCGCTATACACCATCTCTCGATCTCTCGCCGTGTGTTGATAGCCCAAGGGCGACGACGAGCCTCGACCGTCTCCAAACGGAATGCGGCGGAGAACTGCGAGAGCTCGGTCTCTTGTTCAACAGTGACGCAAATCACCGCCATGGCCGGATCCTCTGGACGGGATATACGCGGGAGCAGCGTCGGAAAATCCGCGAGTGCAGTAGCGAACCTGTGGCGTGGCGGCGACCTGCTGAGCGATGTGCGCAGCCGCGGGGAGGGTTCTTCGCGCGGAGTGCGCGGAACAGTTGAACCGCACGCTATTGCGGATGCCCTTTGTAAGGTTATGATGACGTTGGTATGACGTCGTAAGAACGTGGCCGGCAGGGAAACGTGCCGAGGTGCGTTTCAGATTTCTAAGAGACCCACGATTATCTTCAATGCGCGGTCCATGGTCTCCGGCTTGAGCGTCACCTTCTGTGGACGGCGAACGCATGGCGGAGCTTCTCGGCATCGGACAGGACAGCGTTTCGCGCCTCGAAAAGCGAAGCGATCTCCTGTTGTCGACACTGCGCAGCTATGTCGCGGCCATGGGAGGCCGTCTGCGATTGATCGCCGAGTTTCCCGATCGGCCGGCCGTCGATATTTCTTCCTTGTCGGAAGAGGGTGGCGAGGGTCCTGGGCGAACGGTGCGGCGCGGTCGCGCGCCTGCCCGAGGGACAGAACATCCGCATGGAGCGTAGCTGGTCCTCACTTTCTTTTCGCGCCAGAACCCTGCTCGCTGGCTTGTCTCATCCCACCCTGTACGGTCCGAGAAACAGGTCGCCCAAGGCTCGGCGGAGCAGATAGGTGATCCGCCGCTGCGCCAGATGATGCGGACGGTCATGGATCATGTGGCAGCGCTGACAGAGGCTGCGCAGGTTGCGCAGCCGGTTGTTGGTCGGATCATGATCGAGGTGCGCGGCGGCGAGCACGACACGCGTTGTCCGCATCCGCACGATCTGTTCAAGGTCGGGCCAGCGGGCAATACGGCCGCGGCGATCGCGCCACGTGTTGCGGGCCGGATCAAACCACCGTCCGTCCGGCAGGCAGCGCACTGCAGCGCCATGCGGCCGGCCGCAGCCCTGGCACGCGCCGCCGGCGCGCTCGAAGCGGACGCGCCGGCTGAGCTCGGCCCAATGTGCGGGATACAGGCTGCGCAGCTCTCGCCGGATCGGCACGACCGACCTACTTCTCGACGACCGCGGCGGCACGGGCCCGATCAGCCGTACCGCCCGTCAGCCGCAGGAGCTCCGCGGCCCGATAGCACCGTCCGTCCGCCTCGATCAGACCATTGTTCCGCAAGATCGCGATGCCCGAGTTCCAGTGCCCGCCCGTCGGTTTCTTCGCGAGCGCGTTGGCGAGCTCGTCGGCGGCGACGAAGCGGAGGCCCTGGGTGGCGAGGTAACGGAGCATCTGCGGGGCAGGGGAGGGGAGGCGTGCGCACCACACATCGAGGCGCTCGGCCGGGCTTGAGGGTGCCGGCACTCGCTCTCCGGTCTCGGCCAGGCCGAGTTTGGTAATCGCGGCGCAGCCGTCGCCCTCCTCGACGAGCCCGCGGTCGCGCAGCTCCTTGCGGCCGGCATTGAAATGCCCGCCGCTCGGCTTCAGCCCGGCGAGGGTCGCCACCTGTCCCCAGGTGAAGCGCGCCGGCGCATGTTGTGCCAGCGCCGCCAGCAGCTTTCGCGCTGCCGGGTGAAGCTGAACATCCGACTGCGGCGCCGCTTCATCGGACCCGCCGTTCGGGCCGGGTGCTTGCCCTTCCGGCTCAGCCGAGCCGTTGCTCACCGGCAGGGGTTCGCCCTCGAGCTGGGCGATCCGCGCGACCTGCACAAGTCGCTCCTTCAACCGCCTCTCGCTTGACCGCAGCGCTTGCACTTCTGCCTCGAGTGCGGCGATCCGCGCCGAAGCGTGCTCGAGCGTCCTTTGCAGATCGGCAAGACGGCGGGCATCCTCTCTCTTGCTGACCGTCGATTGCTCGGCCGTTTCACCCGAACTGAGCGCCGCCGCAAGCGCCGCCAAGTCGACGGTCGCCGGCGCGATCGCCGGCAGCGTCGCCGTTCCGTCCGGCGTCCGGCCGGAGTCATACGTGAAAATCGCCGGAAACCGCGTCTTGCTCAGCACGCCTTGCTCCGGCGCCCAGATCCAGCCGACGCCCGGTTCCAGCTTGGCCAGACTGTCGAGGACCTCGCGGCCGGCCTCGACATCCGCCTGACCCCTGATCCAGTCCTCAACCGCCTTGCGGTCCTGGGGCGCCACCAGCTTTAGCGCGATCAGGGTGTCCGCCTGCGAAAGCACGTGCTTGTGCAGAGCAGCCGGACGCTGCGTGATCGCAATCACCCGGAAGCCCTTGGCGCGGCCGCGGCGGACAATGCGATCGACCTCGCCGAACAGCCGGCGGGTTTCCGGCAGCGGGTTCTGCGGCGCCACTTCGTCCGCTTCGTCGAGCACCAAGTGCAGGACATCCCGGTTCAGCCGGAACAGCGTCGCGAAGAAGTCGGTCAGGAAGCGGGTGCGCGCCGCGTGCGTCATCAGGGAGAGATCGAGGACAAGCGTGATCGGCAGCCGGACGACGGCCGCCGCGGCCGCCTCTCCCATGTTCTCATCGAGCGCCAGGTCGCCGTGATCACCGCCGAGGACGGCGACGGGCAGCTGCGAAACGCCGCCGTCGGCTGTCGCCTTCAGGCCCCACCAGACACCCGTCGGATCGACGATGCAGACGTGCCGCCGGCGCTGAACCAGGCGTTCGACGATGCCCTTCGCGGCGTAGGTCTTTCCCGACCCGGTCTTGCCGAGAACCACCAGGTGCCGCTCGACCACCGCGTCGAGCACGTCGGCCGAGCTCGCCGTCATCGTTCCGCCCCTTCCCGGACCATGTCCAGGCGGGCGACCACCGACTTCTTGGTGCCGAGAACCCGATAGACCGACGCCCGGCCGATACCCAGGCGCCGGGCGATCGCCGCCGGCCCGAGCTTCTCCTCGGTGTGCAGGCGCCGCACCTCGGCAGCGTCGATCGTGGGCTTGCGGCCTTTGTAAACGCCGCGCTCCTTCGCCGCCTTGATCCCCTCCATCTGCCGCTCGCGGCGCAAATTGGTCTCGAACTCGGCGAACACGCCCAGCATGTCGAGGAACGCCTTGCCGGCGGCGGAACCGGTGTCGACCGGCTGTTCGGTCGCCCTCAGCGCGACGCCTTTCGCCTTCAGTTCGTGGACGATGTCCTGCAGGTCTTTCAGCGACCGCGCCAGGCGGTCGACGCGGGTGACCACCAGGGTGTCGCCCGGGCGCAGGAAGTCGAGCAGCACCTGCAGCTCACTGCGGCCGTCGCGGCGGGTGCCGCTTCCCTTCTCGGCACGGATTACCTCGCAGCCGGCGGCCTTCAGCGCCGTCCGCTGGATGCTGAGGTCCTGATCGATGCTGGAGACCCGTGCGTAGCCGTAGAGGGACATGCGAGTAGGGGAGTGTCTCGTTAAACTCTAGATCCCCTCACCTTAGCGTATCGGAATCTCGAAAATCAACCCTAATAAGACGCAGAAAGTGTCTCAGGGCGTGTCTTGCTGGAGTATACCACAACGAGACAGGCGCGTCTTCGAGCTTTGCAGCCTGTAGCCGACCACGGCACCTTCCTGCCGACCGTAGAGCGGCTTGACCGTTGCCACTCGGATAGGTAGTATGAACGCTCACGGAACGACTATGGGGCGTGCCGCGTTTCAGCAGGTAATCCGCAGAGACTGGTGGGAGTCGCATGGACGCAATCCATACCGAGGGACCACACGGCTCTCGCTGTTCAAGAGCCGGCACTGGGGCGGTTATCACTTCCCGCGTCACTTCAACTTGTTCAATCGCCGCGCTCTCGCTTCCCTTGCCCAGAAGTGCGGCTACGAGGTGGATGCGATCCGCACCATCGTCAGCCCGGTCAACTGGACCTATTCGCTGCGCAACGCGCTCGAGGACTACGGCGCCCCCCGCTGGCTCATCGAACAATTCAGCCTGAAGACCCCGGTCACCCTCGGCGCCTTCACCCTGCTCGACACCGTTTACCAGGTCTTCGGACGCGGCGCCCTGCTGCAGGCCGTCCTCCGAAGACCGCGATAGGAGAACTCCATGAGGGGAGACAATCAGTCCGCGGCATCCACGGCGAGTGGACGCCCTGCACCGGTCGTCGTCGTCGGCGCCGGGCTTGCAGGCCTCGTCGCCGCCAGGGAGTTGCATCACAACGGCTACGACGTCCTCGTCTTCGAGGGCAGTCAGTCGATCGCTGGCATGGCATCGTCGTTCCGCGATGACAAGGGCTTCCAGTACGATTCCGGAGCGCATTTCCTCACCAATCGGCTGACCGCGGCTCTCGGAATCGATGCCGCCTGCCGTGACGTCGCCTACTACGGCGAGTCCGTCCTCCTCGGAAATTCCGTCTGGTCCTATCCCTTTGGCCTGTTGCTCCGCAGCCCCGGCCACCTGGTATCCGCGTTGGCGCGACAGTTGCGCCTGCACGGGAAGGGCGCCCCGCACAACGCCGCGGAGTGGTTCCGCAATGCCTACGGCGACCGGTTCGCCGACGAGGTGGCGCTCCCCCTCTGCGAGGCATGGTTGGGCGTCTCTGCCGACGAGCTCTCCCCGGATGTCGGCGACAAGATCAACACCACCTGGGAGACCATCTACTTCAGTTTCATGAAGCGGTTGACCAAGCGCGCGATCGCCGTCGGCTACAACAGCGACCAGAAACTGAACACCAACGTCTGGCTGGTGTATCCGCGCGGCGGAGTGCGGATGATCTGCGACACCCTGGCAAAGGATCTGGAATCGCGGATCGAGACCGGCGCGCGCGTCGAAGAAATCATCGTCAGCAACAATCGTGTCGAGGGGGTGCGGGTCAACGGACGGACGATCGCCGCGTCCGCGGTGATCAACACCGCCCCGGTCAACATCCTCGCCCGCCTCGTGACCGGGACTGACCGGCTCGCCCCCTACCGCGAGTTCCGTTACCGCGGCGTCGTTTCCGTTAACATTTGCCTCGACGGCCGCAACCTGCTTGCCGACGTGGTCGTCTGGTATCCGAAGCGGGACGTTCCGTTCTACCGGCTGACGGAAGCGCCGATCTCGATGCCGTGGCTTGCACCGGAGGGAAAGACGGTGATCACCGCCGACATCAGCGCCTCTCCCGGCGACGACGCGTGGAAGAAGGACGAGGCGACGCTGGTGCGGGAGTGCCTGAACGGGCTGAGGAGCACCATTCCAGACGCTGAGACCCGCTTCCAGGGAGCGCATCCGCTGCGTCTCGCCACCGCGTACCCCGTTTATCACCTGGACTACGAGGAGGCGCGTCTCGCCTGGAAGAGCGGCACCGGCATCGATGGCCTGATCAGCATCGGGCGCAACGGTGAGTTCGGGCACTGGCTGATGGAGGGGGTGTACTGGCGGACGCTGACGAAGGTACGGGCCCTGATGGCGGCAATGGAAAAGCGGGCGAGGCCGGCAGCCGGCCGGGCGGAGGAAATGATTGTTCCTGCCCAGTTGCAACCCTCGCCTTCGACCGCGCCGTTCGAGACGTCAAGATCACCTGAATGACCGGCGGCAACCCTATGTGTGTCGGCCGTTATTGTTCGGGGCGGCGAAAGGTGGTAAATGCGGGTTCAGCAATAAGCCGTCCCCTCCCAGGGGCGAAACGGGCAGCACGCATGCTAATCAGTTGGCTTGCGCTGGCGCTGTGCATCGTG
>RRZU011067825.1_pt1 | contig 10993 bp, 9 predicted proteins | sample 2165561 | NCBI WGS metagenome assembly RRZU01 (sample SAMN10456909, study PRJNA506462) | wastewater metagenome | isolation source: wastewater sludge | place: USA: Moscow, Idaho | reverse complement strand
CTCGGTCGAAAACTTCCCGACCATGCTGCGCGACATGGTCGCCAAGCTGGAAGCGGAAACCGGCCATATCGAGATGAACTTCCCGTATTTCATCAACAAGACGGCACCGATCTCCGGTGTGCAAAGCCTGATGGATTACGACGTCACCTTCATCGGCGACATCTGCCACGGCGAAATTGCCACCTCGGTCAAGGTCGTCGTCCCGGTGACCAGTCTGTGCCCTTGCTCGAAGAAGATTTCCGAGCGCGGCGCCCACAACCAGCGCTCGCACGTCACGGTCACTGCACGCACCAACGATTTCATGTGGATCGAGGAGATCGTCCAGCTCGTCGAACAGGAAGCCTCCTGCGAGCTATACGGCCTGCTCAAGCGCCCGGACGAGAAATACGTGACCGAGCGCGCCTACGACAACCCCAAGTTCGTCGAAGACATGGTGCGCGACGTCGCCGCCCGCCTCAACGCCGAAACGCGTGTCGACGCCTACATCGTCGAGTCGGAAAACTTCGAGTCGATCCACAATCACTCGGCCTACGCGCTGATTGAAAACGACAAGCGCCAGCCGGGCGCACATCACTGAGCAAAAATCCCTGGCGGAATCGGGACAGGGGGCCATATTGCCTGACTGCCCCCTCCCGACATACAGGTCGGCACCGGGTAGCTTGAGCAGTTGAGGCCATGAAAGCCGCCCCCCGGGTCGATCAGCACAGGCAATCCTCAGCCCAGAATTGGGCAATGGCCAGGGATTTCGCCACCCCTTGCGAGCATTGACCATTACACAAGGCGCCGCCTCCCCTCGCAGCCCTTTCCGGCAGCGAGGTGAATTGCATGCCCCTGCATCCCTCACTCTCGCGGCGCTCGCTCGCACTCACGTCATTGCGTCTCTCTTCCTTCGCTGTGACCAACTTGCAACGGGACTTACACCCGCAGGCCAGGAATGGTAGTAGCATGAGCAAATAGCGAGTTGTCTTAGCGCTCCTCAGGTTTGACTCTATCGTTTCATGCCAATTTCAAGGAGAGGACTCATGAAATCACAGCGCACCTACCTGCTCATTGCCGCCCTGATCACTGGTCTATTTGGCGGTTGCGCCCAAACCACCCAGCTTCCCGAATCCCAGGCTCAGGTCCAGCAAGCGACCAAGCTGGCTGACTACAACTGGGACAAATTCAACAAGGCGCAGATCGAGAAATTACTCACGACTCACGGCAAGGGCAGCGCCAGCTACAACCCGGCCAAACCACCCTACGCGGTATTCGACTGGGACAATACGATGGTCTTCCTGGACATCGAGGAAGCCACGCTGATCTATCAACTGGTCAACCTGAAGTTCAACATGACACCGGCCCAGATGGACAAGGCCCTGCGCATGAATGTCCCAGCAAGCAACTTCAAGGCCGACTACAACAATGCGGCCGGCCAGCCAGTCAACATTGACCTCGTCGTCCCGGACGCCGTGGAAAGCTACACCTGGATCTACAACAACTACCAAGGTCTGAAAGGCAAGATGCCCTTGGAAGAGTTGAAGAAGCACCCGCACTACACCAACTTCATCACCAAGGTACGCTATCTTTACGAGGCAATCGGGGACACCTTCGATGTCTCTATCGCCTATCCTTGGGTGCTTTACCTGTTCACCGGCCAGGACGAGCAGCAAGTGCGCAAGATGACCCAGGAAACGGCCGATTGGCAGCTGACTCAACCGATCGAGAAAGTGAAATGGACGAGCCCGGCCTCGATCCCCGGCAAGGCTGGCGTAGTTTCCGTGAGCTGGAAAAACGGCCTGCGACTCAAACCTGAAATGCAGGATATTTTCCGCGCTTTCCGCGCTGCGGGAATAGACATCTGGATTTGCACAGCCTCCTTTGTAGACGTCATCAAGGAAATTTCCTCCAACCCCAGGTACGGTTACTTCAACCCAGATAACCGTGTGCTCGGCATGGAACTCGAACGGGACGCCAACGGCATCATCCAGACCGAATTCCGCAAGGGATATGACCAAACCCAGGGCAAGGGCAAAACCAGGGCCATCGAACGCTTCCTGGTTTCAAAGTACGGCTATGGTCCGATCTTCGTCGCGGGTGACAGCGAGGGCGACATGAACATGATGCAGGATTTCGCCGATACGAAACTGGTCCTGATCGTGAACCGCCTGAAAGGCAAGGACATTGACAAGTTGTCCCGGACTGCCGCAGCCGATTACGGCAAACCCGGAGCCAAAATCCTGCTCCAGGGTCGGGATGACAACAAGGGAACCTTCATTCCCTCCCAGGCCCACGTGAAGCTTGGCGCCAAGGAAGGACAAGTCCTCAAATAAGCATCTTGCCCTACTCAGCAAAAGGCCGGCAGACGCCGGCCTTTTGCTTGCATAGCAGCGTACTCATAGCAGGTGTTCGACAACCTGCTTGTGGGGCCGGGGGATCACCACGCGCTGAACCAGCATCCCCTTCTCTCCTGCCACTTCGCAACCTGCCTTGATCGCAGCCTCAACGTCAGCCACCTCACCGGTCAATACCACGTAACTTTTACCGCCAATACCGAAGGCCAGATGCATGCGCACCGGCTCCACAGAGGCCGCCTTCACCGCCGCATCCGCCGCCTCGATGCAGGAAGCCACGGAATAGGTCTCGATCACCCCCGCCGCCCGCACCTCGCCGATGCTGTTGCCCCCGGCGATGGCCGGCATGATCGAGGGGTGGATACTGGGGATGATGAAATCGTCCACCGCTGTCTCGGCGGCCAGGGCAATGGCGGCCTTGACCGACTGCTGCACTGCTGCCACGTCGCCGCCTACCATCACGATGTACTTGCCGGGACAGATGGCCTTGGCAATGAGGATGGAGACATTGGCCGTCTTGGCCATGACATCGCTGGCCTCGATGCCCTTGGCAATGCTGTTGGTTTCGATCAGTCCGATGGCATGCAACACGGCATTCTCCTTGGCTAACGACAAATGACGACGGCAGCGGGGGTAACTTCGCTGACGGTGCCCTCGATACTGGCATGGATGCGGGCCCCCAGGCTACCCTCGGGAATTTCCGCGAGCAACTGGCCAGCAGCAACCCGGTCACCAACGCTCACCACAGCCCGGGCGGGCGCCCCGATATGCTGTTGCAGTTTGATGGTAACCCGGGCCGGAACATGCGGCTCGGGCTGCAATGGCGCCGGCACGCTGTATTGCTGGATGGCCAGCTTGGGCAGGAGGCGGGAAATGGGGACCAGCCGGTACTCTGCCATAGGGTCGGCCGGACGCAGTTCGCCTTCATACTTGAGCCCCTGCTCCCGCATCTGGGCCTTGAGGGCCATGTTGATCCGCATGGGCGAGATATCCACCGGGCAGGCATAGGCCTCGCAGACGGCACATTCCGAACACGTGAGCGCAGACAACAGGGTCGACGGGTTGCCAACGTGGTTGTAGTTGAGGGAGCGCACGATGAGGTGCGGCGGTAGTTCGTGGCCGATAAGGTGGCGTGGGCACAACTCGGTGCACAACAAGCACTGCTCGCAGGTCGTCTTGGCGATACGCAGTACCGACTGCATGCTCTGGCGGTGACGGCGCACCACGATGTGGTCTTCGGGAAGTGCGATGATGGCTGATGTGGTCTTGGTGACCGGTTCGGCCAGGTCATGCAGCAGGTGGCCCATCATCGGCCCACCACCGACATAGGCGACATTCGGGATCGTCGCCCCCCCCGCCAGGGCCACCAGTTCAGCCATCGGCGTGCCGATGGGCACCGTGACGGTAAGCGGTGTCTTGACGGCACCGGTGACGGTCACCGGGCGCAGGATGACCGGAGCCCCCTCGTCCACGGCACGCGCCACGTTGATGAGGGTCATCACGTTGTTGACGGCAACCCCCACATCCCCAGGGCGCCTGGCCGGTGGCACACGGCGGCCGGTAGCCATCCAGATGGTGATGACCTCGTCACCAGCGGGGTACACATCCTTCAAGTAGTGCAGACGCACATTGGCCGGCAGGAGCGGCTCCAGTGCTGCGATGGCAGGCTTGTACTTGGCCTTGAGGGCGATGATGCCCTCTTGTGCGCCAGTAGCCTCCATGCCGTAGCGCAGGCCGCGCATCAGCTCCTCGGCACGCTGAGCCATGAGTTGCTGGTCAACTCGCAGCAGGGGTTCGCACTCAGCGCCATTGACGATGAAGATTTCCGCCTTGGCCTCGAGTTTCACGTGGGTCGGGAACCCCGCCCCACCGCCACCGACCACCCCGGCCGCCCTGACCTTGGCACTGATTTCGTTCATCATTGTCATCCCTATCGACCCGTTTCCCCGTTGCGGACGCTTAGATCAGGCGCTGGGCCACCAGATAGCGGCTACCCGCCTTGTCCAGCCTGCCCTCAGCCACACATTTCTCGAGTATTTCACGGGCTGCCGCCGGCCCCAGATGGAAGCGGCGAGCTACCTCCTGGCACGTACGGCCACGCATCACGGCGGCCACATAGGCGAACAGCGTTTCCGCCGGCGGCACGTCCACCGTAGGCAGAGCCAGCGGCTGGGGCACTTCGAGGATCGCCTTCAGCGCCGCCTCCAGGCCGGACAACTGGGGTGCCTCCGGTGGTGATGGCTGCACCTTTGCAGGGGCAGGCCCAACGACAATCATCGGCGTGGAGTCCGCTTCAACAGCGGGCTGTGGCGGCAGCTCCGGGGCCGTGACGGCGACTGGTTGCGGCGGGGCCACGATCACCGCAGGCGGAAGCGACTTGGCTGCCGTTGCCACTTTCCTGGCGATGTGCGGTGAAGAGCACCGCTGTAGTGGCACCTCCGGCTCCGGGCGCAGTTGGTCGAGCACCAGCCCTTCGGTGTCGAGATCCGGCCGGCCGAGGACCAGAGTGCTGATCACCCGGCCCAGGCGAGCCGCAGCGGCCTTGCCGGCATCGACTGCCGCCTTGCAGGAGGCCAAATCGCCCTCGACCACCACGGTCACCCAGCCGGGGAAGATGATGTGCTGCTTGAGCAGACGCACCCGGGCCGCCTTGACCATGGCGTCCGCTGCCGCGATGGCAGCAACCAAGCCCACAACTTCGACAAACCCGATGGCGTCGATACGCATGCTGTCACCCGCAGCGGATCGGGCACGCCGCCACTTCCAGCACGGCAGCGGTGAAGGCATCGCAGGCCGCCTTGCAGGCAGCCTGGCTGCCGGTCATGAAAGCACCGGAGTAGTTGGTTTCCGACGGTGGCGGCACGTAGGTCACCAGATCCACCTGGGCAGCCTTGAGGGCGGCATCGATGCCGTAGGTAGCCTCCAGGGGCGGGGCGATGAGATAGGCCATGGGCGTGCCCGCCTTGATCCCGGCCACGCCGGACAAATAGCTGCCGGTGCGTGAAATGAGGTGCGAGAGGAAGGCGATGGAGCCATCCTCGTTGGCGCAGCGGAAGGCCGGCCCGTCCTCGATGGTGGCGATGGCCGCTTCCAGCCCGGCTCGCACCTCGCCGGGAGTCGGCCCGCCAAACATGACGAGCACCTCGCCTGCCGTGGGCGACGAGCTATGGGCTGCACCGGCATACAGCGAACGACCGAAGACCACCTCCACCTGGGCCTGCTTGGTGGCCTCGTCGGCAGCGATATAGGTGACGTCGTCCGAATCGGCGGTGAGCAGACCGAGGCTGTTGAAGTGGTCCGGCAGCTTGAGCTGCCTCTTGAAATCAGCGTTGAGCGATGCGATGAGGCGTACCGCCCGTACGCTCGGCTTGATGATGTCCATGACGGCCATGACGCTTCCTTTCGCTTATCGGTTGAGGGCGATGCCGCTGACCTTCTTGTCCAGCATTTTCTTGGTCATGTCGACGATGACGGCAGCCGCCTCCACTGGCGGCGTGCCGGCCCGGTGGATGTTGGAAATGCAGTTACGGTCAGATTCCACGGTCCTGGCCAGGGTTGGGCTATAGACCATATAGCAGGAGAGGCTCTCCGACTGCCCGAGGCCAGGGCGCTCGCCGATGAGCAGGATCACCACCTTGGCTCCCAGCAATTCGCCGATCTGGTCCTCCACCTTGACCCGGCCATGGCGGACGAAGAAGGGCGTACCGACATCGAGCCCGGCGCTCTCCAGGCCCTTCAGGAGGGGCGGCAGGATCTCGTCAAAATTGGCGGTGATGGCATCGGTGGACAAACCGTCGGAGATCACCACCTGCACCTGCGGGTTTTTCTTGCACTTGGCCTGGATGGTTTCGATGGCCTCCTTGCTCAGGCGGCGACCGAGGTCGGGCCGCGTCAGGTACTGGTCCTTGTCGATGATTTCGGAATGCACTTCGAGCAGGCCCGTCTTGGCCACCCATTCGGAGGGAATTTCCTTCAGCACCGTATCCTTGGAACGCGAGTGGTCGGCGAGGAAGCGCAGCAGCGTTACCGTGCGCGGCCGGGGACCGGCCCGCCCGACGGCAATGCGCGCCGCCGTGCTGCGCCGCAGGTCCTCCAGAACTTCCTTGCGATGGGGATTGCGTACCCCGATCCAGGTCTTGAACTCGTCGCCTCCCAGATCCGGCAGGCTTTCGCCACTGACTGCCGGCGCCTTGGCAGCTGGAGAAGAAGCGCGCCCCGTGGCAACGTCTGGGGCACTCCCTTCCTCGGCCAATTTGCCCATCACGGCGCGGACGATGTCGTCAATTTGTCTTTGGTCCATGGTCGTCCCCTCAGAAGAACATCGACGCATCGCCAGCCTTGGCGGTGAGTCGTCCGTTTTCCATGATCCCCATGTGTTCGAGCCAACGCTCGAATTCCGGCGCGGGTCTCAGATTGAGCAACTGGCGAATGGTCGCCGTGTCATGGAAGGCCGTGGTCTGGTAATTGAGCATGATGTCGTCACCCATGGGCAAACCCATGACATAGTTGCAGCCCGCCGTGGCGAGCAGGATCATCAGGTTCTCGTTGGAATTCTGGTTGGCCTCGGCATGGTTGGTATAGCAGCAGTCGCAGCCCATCGAGATACCGGAGAGCTTACCCATGAAGTGATCCTCCAAACCGGCGCGGATGATCTGGCGATCGTTGTACAGGTATTCCGGGCCGATGAAACCGACCACCGTATTGACCAGCAAGGGGTTGTAGCGGCGGGCCAGCCCATAGTTGCGCGCTTCCATGGTCAATTGGTCGGCCCCGTAGTGGGCATTGGCCGATAGCGCCGACCCCTGCCCGGTCTCGAAATACATGACGCTCGAACCGGCCGAGCGGTTGTAGGTGGTGGCCACCTGATGCGCCTCATCAAGCATCTCCACGGTGACGCCAAATTCCGCCAGGCCCTTTTCGCTACCGCAAATGCTCTGGAAAATCAGGCCGGCCGGTGCCCCCTTGCGGATCGCCTCCATCTGGGTGGTGACATGCGCGAGCACGCAACCTTGCGTCGGGATGTGGAACTTGTCCACGATCTCGTAAATCTGGTGCAGCAGGCGGGTCACATTCTCGACATTGTCGGTGACCGGGTTGATGCCGATCACCGCGTCACCGGCACCGAAAGACAAGCCTTCGTAAATTTGCGCGACGACGCTTTTCACGTCATCCCGGGTGTCGTTGGGCTGCAAGCGGCAACTGAATGTACCGGGCAGACCGACCGTGGTATTGCCCTTCTTGATCACCGGCATGCGCTTGGCGCCGTAGATGAGGTCGGCGTTGGAGCAGATCTTGGCGACGCCGGCCACGACCTCGGAAGTCAGCCCCTTGCGCAGAAACTCGATGTCCTCGAGACGCGTACCGTCGCAGAAAAGATATTCCCGGAGCTCACTGATGGTCCAATTCTTGAGCTTGTCGTAGGCACCTTCATTGATGCCATCCTGGATCACCCGGGTAACCACATCTTCCTCGTAGGGGATGACCGGATTGTTGCGCAAATCGGCGACGGTCAACTCGCTCAGCACGTGCTTGGCAGCGACGCGCTCCTGGGCCGTTTCCGCTGCGATCCCAGCGAGCACATCGCCGGAGCGGAGCTCATTGGCCTTGGCCAGGACATCCTTGACGTCCCTGAACTGATAAGTCTGACCGAACAGGCGTGTGGATAGCTTCATGTTCCTCTTCCTCAAGAAGGAAATGCCAGTGACTTGACGGTGAGCGGCACGATTTCGCCCCCGAAATAACTGTTGCCGATATCGACGTAGTCGCCCTCCCGCGTCTCTACCTCATCGATGACGGCCAACGGGCGCCCGGCGAGGCTGGGCTGTAATTCCATGCCCAGAGCCTTGCCGAAATCCTGGCGGGCGATGACCAGAAGAGGCAACAGCGGGTTGCCATGGCGCCCGCTGAAGAGACGCAGGGCATCGGCACAGGTGAGCACGGTGCGGTAGGCCACGGGCAACCCCGGTGGCACGGCCAGGGCACACAGTTCCCGTGCGGGGTCGAGGTCCTGGCGGCGGGCAGCGAGATCCCAGGCGTCGGCCAGTTGCCCGGCATCACTGCCATCGGCCTCGCCCAAGGCCGGCATCACAACCGGCACGTTGCGTAGCGGCAGCTGACCATAGTTGAGCCAGATGGTGCTCCCCGACAAGGAGAGCGTGTAAGCGCCGGCACCGATAACCGTCGCCCGCAGGGTCTGTTTGGGCTCCTGCAGCGGCATGGCGGAAAAGCCGGGATGAGCCCGCAGCGCCGCTGCCAGCAGGGGGCCAATATCGCCGTAGGCGAAAGGCCGGGCAGCCGGACGGTACAGGCATTCTCCGACGCCGCCTGAAATGAAGAGAGCATCGAGATGTTGGCCGCGGCGGAGGCAGTCGGTCATCAGCAACTGGTTGGCCAGCGTCGAGGGAGAACCATCCATGACCTCGACCACCAACGCCGCCATGCGTGCAGCGAGGGTTTCCAGTTCCTTGACGGAAAGCTTGTCGCGCCCCCCCAGACCCAACTCGGCCAATATCCAGGCGGCGGGTTCGTGGATGAAGCAAACCCGGCCGTCACCGTCGGTCTCTACCAGATGGCCACCAACGTTGAGGCAGGCGGTGTCCACCACCCGGCCGCAGTCGAACACCACATAGTTGGAAGTGCCGCCGCCGATATCGATATTCATCACCCGGGCCGAATGCTTGGTGGAGTACTCACTCGCCCCCGAGCCCCGGCCGGCAATCACCGATTCGAGGTGCGGCCCCGCCGTCGCCACGACAAAATCGCCGAGGGATTCCGCCAGTTGCATGATGGTATCCCGGGCGTTGCGGGCTTTGGAGGTTTCACCGGTAATGATGATGGCCCCGCTTTCCACCGTCTGGCGGTCGAGTCCGGCGGCACGGTACTCGCCGTCGATAAAGCTGGCCAGGGCCACCTGGTCGATATGCCCGGAATGATCGACGGGGGTGAATAACACCGGGCTCTCGTAGGTAATGTCGCGTCGGGAGAATTCGTAGCGGGGAACCTGGGACGCAGCGGCCCGATTGACCAGTTCCAGGCAGGAAAAGATCACCTGCGTCGTCGTCGTACCGATGTCAATGCCCACGCTGCGGATCTCCCGGACGCTCATCCCGCTCTATCCCTCATTGGCCGCCGCCCACGGTCGCCTTGGGGGCGATGAGCATGGCCACGGCGACCGCCGTCACACCACCCACCAGCTTCCCGACGATAACCGCGAAGATCATGCCAGGCATGTTGGCGGCGGTGAAGCCGAGATGATCGCCGAAGGTAAACGCAGCGCTGACGGCGAAGGCAACATTAAGCACCTTGCCGCGATCATCCATCTTGTTGAGCATGCCGAACATCGGGATGTTGTTGGCCAGGGTGGCCACCATGCCGGCGGCGGCGTTGTTGTTCATCTTGAGCAAGGAACCGACGCCCATCAGCGGCCCCTCGAACCAACGGGAAAGCAGGAAAACCATGGGATACGCGCCGAGCAGCACACAGGCGATATAGCCGATCACTTCCACTGCCCGCATCACTTCGCCCGGCTTGTCGCCGGCCACCATGAAAATGGGGTCGATGCCCGGGATGAGGGTGAAGCTCAGGGTGGTCTGCAGGACGGCCGCCGCCAGGCCGACGGTAATCAGGCTGACCAGTATCCGGGCAAAGACTTGGAAACCATTGATCATCTTCTCGGGGATGAGCCAAAGCCCCACCGCCACGAGGGCGGAGAAGAACAGTACCGGGATCAGATTCTGGAAGATGAGGCCCCAGGTGAACACCACCGGCTGGCCGCCGATACTGATGCCGGAATACATGGCCACCAGACCGCCCGCGACGCAGCCCAATGGGATGGTGACGATACCGGCCAGCACACCCATGGCCAGGAAACGGCGGTCCTTTTCGTCGATGATGCCGATGGCCACCGGAATGGAGAAGACGATGGTGGGACCCATCATGGCACCGAGTATGAGGCCGGCGTAGAGCCAGGAGGCGTTGTCCACCACACCGTTCACCGTCGCCAGCTCCTTGGCCAGGAAAAAGCCGCCCATATCGTTGGCCAGCAGCGTCGTGGCGAACATTGCCGGGCTGGCTCCGACAGCCTGATAGGCGGGAATGACCACCGGCCCGAGTACCTTGGCCAGCACCGGCGCAATGGCGATGACACCGACCATCGCCAGCCCCAGGGCGCCCATGGCCATGAAACCTTCCTCGAACTGGCTGCCAGCCCCGGCGAATGAACGCCCCAGAGCCCCGAGGCCAACCTTCGACAGCACCGCTTCGGCGCCACCGAACTGGTTGAGGATACGGTCGATGGCTGCGATGACCATGAAGCTCATCATGATGATCATGATGACTTTATTGATCATTTCCATACTCGACTCCCTTCTTTGTTATTTTTAGGTGGCAGCCGCCGGAACAGGCCGGTAGGCGGCGATGGAAAGTGGTGTGAGAAACAGCGGCTGGCTGGGTAGGAAGACCTGCAGTTGGGGGAATTCTTGGGCGAAGAGGTTACGCACGCCCGGCAGGGCGCAAGAACCGCCAGTGAGGTAGAGACTGTGCACGGCATGTCCCTGAAGATGCTGGCGCACGATATCGGCCATCTTCTCGAAGACCGCCTGCACCGTCGGCCAGATTTCCCGGCCGCATTCCAGTTTCAATTGCTCCGCCTCTTCCAGCGG
>RRZU012419525.1_pt1 | contig 10995 bp, 8 predicted proteins | sample 2165561 | NCBI WGS metagenome assembly RRZU01 (sample SAMN10456909, study PRJNA506462) | wastewater metagenome | isolation source: wastewater sludge | place: USA: Moscow, Idaho | reverse complement strand
CAGTCGTGGCGATCGGTCCATCTCGTTTCGTGGGGGGGACGGGCGGGGCTGGGGTGAGTGGGTCGGGCCGGCAGGTTATCCGGCGGGAGGCTCCGGGGGGTCCTCGGTCGGTGCGGTCTCCGGCACGGCGAGGGCCTCGATGACCCCGGACAGGGTGCCGAGCTGGGCGGTGATGTCGTCGCGGCGCTTGGCCAGCGCGGCGACCTCGGCGCGGGCCCGGTCGAGCATCCCGCGGGCCTCGGCGCGGAGCTGGTCGGCCTCGGTGCGAGCCGAGCTGACCGACCGGACGAGCTCGGCACGAGCCTCCCGCCGGTTCTCGTGCGCCTCGCGCTGCAGCTTCTCCACCTCCGCTGCGGTGCGCTCCCGGACGAGGCGGGCTCCGTGTTCGGCCTCCTGGAGGCGGCGCTGCGCGCGGGCGGTATGCGCGGCGGCGCTCTCCTTCGCCTCGGCGAGGAGTCGCTCGGCGTCGGTGTGTGCCGTGAGCAGCGACCGCTGGGCGTCCTCGCGCGCGGCGGTGAGTACCGCTTCGGCCTGCGCGCGCACCCGTGCGGCCTCGGCCTCGGCGAGGGTGACCGACTCGCGGGCGTTGTGTTCGGCCGTGGTCACCAGGGCCTGCGCCGCCTGGCGCCGGTCGCGGACGTGGTCGGCCAGCTCCCGGTGCGTTGTCGAGCGCAGGGTCGCGGCCTCCTCGTGCGCCTGGTCGAGGACATCGCGCATCGTGCCCTTGGCCCAGTCCATGTGCGCGGCGGCGGCGGCGAGGACCTCGTCGGACTCGGCCTGGACCCGGCTCCGGAGCCGGTCCGCCTCGGCGCGCGCGTCGCGGGTGATCCGGGCAGCCTCCGCGGTCGCCTCGGCGACAACGGTCTTGGCGTGGTCCAGCAGCCCAGCCGCAGTGGCCTGGGCCTGCTCCACCTCGGCGGCAGCCGCCGCCTCGGTCTGGGCGAGAAGTGCCTCGGACTGCGCCTGGGCCTCTGCCAGCCGGCGCGCTTCCTCCGCCGCGAGCTGCTCGGAGCGCTCCCGTTGCGACCGGTCGAGCTCGGCGCGCAGGCCGTCGATCTCGGCGAGTGCGCTCGCGTGCGTCGAGCGGGCCTGGCCGAGGACGGACTGCGCCTCGTCGGCGGCGGCGGACCGGTGCGCGTCGGCCTCGGCGCGGGCCACCGCGACGGCGTCCTCCGCGGTGCGGTTCGCGGCCGAGGTGATGAGGGCTGCCTGCTCGGCGGCGTCCTGGACCAGCGCGGCGGCGTCGTCGTGGGCCTCGGCGAGCCGGGCCTGGGCCTGCGCGTGCGCGCTGGCCGCGTCGTCATGGAGAGCCTTTGCGCGGGCCTGGAGGTCGTCGGCCTCGGTGCGCCTCTGGGCGGCGACGGCGAGGGCGTCGGCGTGGGCCCGCTCAGCCTCGGCGCGGAGCTGGTCGGCGAGCTCCTGGGCCCGGGCGAGGATGAGCGAGGCGTGGTGAGCGACATCCCCGATGGCCTCGGACGCGCGGGGCGCCGATGCTGTGGTGGACGCCGCAGTCATGCGGCCCATGATGACAGGTCAGCCCGGTGGGGCGAAAACCCCGGCGTGAGCCCGCTGGGGCGGGCAGCCGGGCACGTACAGTGGCCCCCGTGGAGCATCGGATCGTCGGGATCGAGACCGAGTATGGCGTGACCTGCACCTCGTCGGGCCAGCGCCGGCTCACCCCTGACGAGGTCTCCCGCTACCTCTTCCGCCGGGTCGTGTCGTGGGGCCGGTCGAGCAATGTCTTCCTCGGCAACGGGGCCCGGCTCTATCTCGACGTCGGGTCGCACCCGGAGTACGCGACCGCGGAGTGCAGCACCCTGCGCGAGGCGCTGGCCCAGGACCGCGCCGGTGAACGGATCATCGAGGGCCTGGTCGAGGACGCCCAGGCGCGGGTGACCGACGAGGAGATCGACGGGACCGTCTACGCCTTCAAGAACAACACCGACTCCGCCGGCAACTCCTACGGCTGCCACGAGAACTACCTCATCGGCAGGGCCGGCGACTTCAGTGCCGTCGCGGAGGTCTTTCTCCCCTTCCTCATCAGCCGGCAGATCACCTGCGGGGCAGGCAAGCTCGTCGTCGGTCCGTCCGGGTCGGCGCACTACGCGGTGAGCCAGCGGGCCGACCACATCTGGGAGGGCGTCTCCTCGGCGACGACCCGGAGCCGGCCGATCATCAACACCCGCGACGAGCCGCACTCGGACGCCGAGCGCTACCGGCGGCTGCACGTCATCGTCGGCGACTCGAACATGTCCGAGACGACGACCCTGCTCAAGGTCGGCTCGGCGCACCTGGTGTTGCGGCTGCTCGAGGCGGGGGTCGGCATACCTGACCTGACGTTGGAGAACCCGATCCGCGCGATCCGGGAGATCAGCAAGGACCCCACCGGGCGCACCCTGGTGCGCCTGGCCAACGGGAAGAAGGCCACCGCGCTGGACATCCAGGGCGCGTACTTCGAGCGCGCCGCTGCGCACGTCGAACGGGACGGCGCCGACGACCCGCTCGTCCCGCAGGTCCTCGACCTGTGGGGGCGCACCCTCGAGGCCGTGGCGACGGGCAACCTCGCGGCGGTCGAGACCGAGATCGACTGGGTCATCAAGCGCCGGCTCATCGAGCGCTACCAGGTCAAGCACGGCATCCCGCTGTCCGACCCGCGGCTGCAGCAGGTCGACCTGGCATACCACGACATCACCCGGCGCCGGGGGCTGTTCTACGTCCTGCTCCGGCACGGGCAGGTCGCCCGGGTGACCGGCGACCTGGAGACCTTCGAGGCGAAGTCGATCCCACCGCAGACGACCCGGGCCAAGCTGCGCGGCGACTTCGTCCGGGCCGCCTCGGCGAACCGCCGGGACTTCACCGTCGACTGGGTGCACCTGAAGCTCAACGACCACTCGCAGCGGACCGTGCTGTGCAAGGACCCCTTCGCTGCGGCCGACGAGCGGGTGGAGCGGCTCATCGCCTCGATGGACGTTGGGTGAGCGCTGCGGACCCGATGACGATGCCGGCGCCGACCAGCTGCGGCCAGGACAGCCGCTCGCCGAGGACGACGACCCCGAGCAGCACCGCGACGATGGGGATGAGGTAGGTCACCGTCGCGCCGACCGTCGGCCCCGCGGCGCGGACGACGTCGAACTGGAAGGCGAAGGCGACCCCGGTCCCGAGGACGCCGAGGGCGAGGACGGCCAGAACAGGCCACAGCGGCGCCGAGCCCGGCCGGACCGACCACGGCAGCGCCACCGAGGACCGGTTGACCAGCCACCACCCAAGGAGCACGACGACCAGCTGGCCGCCGGCGGCGACGAGCTGCGCGGTCGGCTGAGCCAGCCCGCCGAGGTCGCGTCCGCCGATGGTGCGTCGGTTGTAGACCCACCCCAGCCCGTATGACGTCCCGGCCAGCAGCGTTGCCCCGAAACCGACGAGGTCGGGGCGGCCGAGGTCACGCCAGGGCTGGAGGATGATGACCACCCCGAGCAGGCCGAGGAGCACGCCGGTGACCTTCCGCCGGGTCGGCCGGTCGCTGGGGAGGAAGACCATCGCCGCGAGGAGTGTCGCGATCGGGGTGACCGCGTTGCCGATGCCGGCCAGCGCCGAGCTGACCCGGGTCTCGCCATACGCGAAGAGGGTGAAGGGGAGGGTCGACAGCAGGAAGCCGGACACCATGAGGTGACCCCACGTCGACCGTTCGCGGGGGAGCCGGGTGCCGGTGGCCGCGGCGAGGGCGAGGAGAACCGAGCCGCCGGAGAGCACCCGCAGAGTGGAGATCTGGACCGGTTCGAGAGCTCGCAGGCCGACCATCATGAAAAGGAAGCTCGACCCCCAGATCACCGCGAGGGCGAGAAACTTGGCCTGCCAGGGGACCCGCTGGGTGGTCATCCGCGCTCGATGACGCGGCGCACCGAGTCCGGGACGGGGGCCTCGGGGCCGGTCCAGGGAGCCGGCTCGGCCGGGCCGCGGACGGTCCGGAAGGGCACCACTCCCATCCAGGTCGTCGGAGCGACCTCCTCGGCCGGCTCGCCGGGCAGGCCGGTGCGCTGCTTGTAGAGCCAGGAGCCCTCCTCGATGGGCAGCGCCAGGGCGACCGTTGCCGCGACCTCCTTGGCCGTGCTGGGGCGCACCTCGGAGGTGCGGCCAGGCAGGATCTTGTCCGAGAGGATGTTCAGCGCGTCGTGGGCGGCGCGGCCGGTGAGGACCTCGAAGATCCCGCGGAGGACCGCCGAGCGGTAGTTGGCCGAGGACTCGAAGGTCGACTCGGCGACGACCAGTCCGTCGAGGGCGAAGACCCCGAGGCACGCCGGGGCACCCTCGGCGAAATGGCGCAGCAGCCCGGCCCCGGTCGACCCGTGGATGAGCACCCGGTCGCCGTCGCGGGCGTAAAGCAGCGGGACCATCCACGGCTGGCCGTCGACGACGCTGGAGACCGTGGCGACGAGCTGGTCGTCGAGGAGGGCGTCCAGCCGGGCGCGGTTGGAGGTGCCCCGGTCGGGCTTGCGGGTCAGTCGGTCGAGGCGTGGCGTGCTGGTCATGGGATGCATCCGATCACACTCGTGGAACGCGCGGCGCGGGGGTTTCGTGAGGACGTGGCCGAGGGGGTTAGACTCCGAGCCGTCCGACATCCTTTAACGACCCGTCCAGCGAGGCGGGGAAGGAGGTCCATCGCCGTGGCGTGTCCCGACGTGGAACCACAAGCCCAGTCCCTCGACCCGGTGTTCGCCGCTGCCGCGGCCCCGTCGCCGGTGTCCCCAGGCCCTGCGTCGCCGGACGGTCCGCCACCGGACCCCTCGCCACCGGATGCCCGCGTCGTTCTCACCGAGGCCGATATCGCCCGGGCCCTGCGCCGCATCGCCCACGAGGTGCTCGAGCGGACCAAGAGCCTCGACACGGTGGTGGTTCTCGGCATCCCGACCCGCGGGTCGAGCCTGGCCCGCCGGCTCGTCGCCGTCATCGAGGAGGTCGAAGGCGTCAGCGTGCCCGTCGGTGTCCTCGACGTGACGATGTACCGCGACGACCTGCGCCACCAGCCGACCCGGCACGTCGAGCCCTCCCAGATCCCGGCCACCGGCGTCGAGGACAAGACCGTCATCCTCGTCGACGACGTCCTCTACTCCGGCCGCACGGTCCGCGCGGCGCTCGACGCCCTCGCCGACTACGGGCGGCCTCGCGCCGTCCAGCTCGCGGTCCTCGTCGACCGCGGCCACCGGCAGCTGCCGATCCGAGCCGACTATGTCGGCAAGAACCTGCCGACCTCGACCGCCGAGAAGGTCCAGGTCCGACTCACCGAGCACGACGGACTCGACGTCGTCCGCATCACCGGAGGGCTGCCCCGATGACCCGCCGCCACCTGCTCTCCGCCGCCGACCTGACCAGGGCGGATGCCGAGGAGATCCTCACCACGGCCGCCTCGATGCACGACATCCAGCACCGCGAGGTCAAGAAGCTCCCGACGCTGCGCGGCCGGACCGTCATCAACCTCTTCTTCGAGGACTCCACCCGGACTCGCACCTCGTTCGAGCTCGCCGGGAAGTGGATGAGCGCCGACACGATCAATATCTCCGCCAAGGGATCCTCGGCGTCCAAGGGGGAGTCGCTGCGCGACACGGTCCTGACCGTCGACGCGATGTCGGTCGACGCCTTCATCATCCGGCACTCGGCCTCCGGCGCCTGTCACCAGGTGGCCGGCTGGGTCGACGCGAGCGTCATCAACGCCGGTGACGGCACGCACGAACACCCGACCCAGGCCCTGCTCGACGCCTACACGATGCAGCAGCGGATCGGCTCGCTCGAGGGGCGGCATATCGCCATCGTCGGCGACCTCACCCACAGCCGGGTGTTCCGCTCCAACCTCATCCTGCTGCGCACCCTCGGGGCCCGGCTCACCGTCGTCGCGCCGCCCACCCTGCTGCCCAGCGGGATCGGCGCCTGGTCCGCGCGAGACGGCTTCACCGTCTCCTCGGACCTCGACGCGGTGCTCTCCGGCGACGACGTCCCGGACGCGGTGATGATGCTGCGCGTCCAGAAGGAGCGGATGTCGGGTGGGTACTTCCCGACGGCCCGCGAGTATGCCGTGGGCTACGGCATGACGGCGTCTCGGTACCGAGCGCTGAGCGCAGCGAACCCCGATGTCGCCATCCTCCACCCCGGTCCGATGAACCGCGGGCTCGAGATCAGCCCCGAGGCGGCCGACTCGCCGCACTCGGTCATCCTCGACCAGGTCTCCGCGGGTGTCGCCGTGCGGATGGCCGTGCTCTACCACCTGCTGGCGGCGGACACGACGGAGGTGGCGGTATGACGGCGCGGCTTCTCGTCCGCGGGGCGAGCATCCTCGGGGGCGACCGGGCGGACCTGCTCGTCGAGGACGGCGTGGTGACCCAGGTCGGGTCGGTGTCGAGCGGCGACGGTGTCGAGGTCCTCGACGCCGACGGCCTCGTCGCGCTGCCGGGCTTCGTCGACCTGCACACCCACCTGCGTGAGCCGGGGCGTGAGGACGCCGAGACGGTGGCCTCCGGGTCGGCCGCGGCCGCTGCGGGCGGGTACGCCGCCGTGCTCGCCATGGCGAACACCTCACCGGTGACCGACACCGCCGAGGCCGCCGAGCGGGTCCTCGACCTTGGCCGGGCCTGTGGCTTGGTCGACGTCCAGCCGGTCGGCGCAGTGTCCAAGGGACTGGCCGGCGAGGAGCTCGCCGAGCTCGGCCTGATGGCCCGGTCGCGGGCCACGGTCCGGGTCTTCTCCGACGACGGCAAGTGCGTCCAGGACGCCCGGCTGATGCGTCGGGCGCTGGAGTACGTCCGCGCCTTCGGCGGGGTCGTCTCGCAGCACTCCCAGGACACCCGGCTCGCCGACGGCAATGCGTGCTGCCACGAGGGGGAGATCTCCGGGCGGTACGGCCTGCCCGGCTGGCCGAGCGTCGCCGAGGAGGTCGTCGTCGCCCGTGACGTCATGCTCGCCCGGCATACCGGGTCGCGGGTGCACGTCGCCCACGTCTCCACCCCGGGCGCGGTCGAGGTGATCCGCTGGGCCAAGGCCCAGGGCATCGCCGTCACTGCCGAGGTGACCCCGCACCATCTCGCCCTGACGACCGACCTGGTCAGCGGCTACGACCCGGTCTACAAGGTCAACCCCCCGCTGCGCCCGGAGGAGTTCACCCTCGTCCTGCGCGAGGCCCTTGCGGACGGCACGATCGACGCGGTCGCCACCGACCACGCCCCACACGCCCTCAACGACAAGCAGCACGCCTTCGTCGACGCGGCCTTCGGCATGCTCGGCCTGGAGACCGCCTTCGCCGTTGTCCACGACCTCATGGTGGCGACCGGGCAGATGTCGATGGAGCGCCTCGCCGAGGTCATGTCCGTCGCGCCAGCCCGGATCGCCGGGCTGTCCGAGCTGCACGGTCGGCCGATCGCGGTCGGGGAGCCGGCGACCTTCGCGCTGGTCGACCCGTCGGCCCGGTGGACGGTGGACCGGGAGGCGTCGGCGTCGCTGTCGCGCAACAACCCCTGGCACGGCCGCTCGTATGCCGGCCGGGTTGTCGCCACGCTGCTCCGGGGCCGGGTCACCGCCCGCGACGGCGTGGTCGTCAGCGCGGGGGAGTAGCCGGTGGTCGAGCGTGGGCCGGCGGCCCTGGTTCTCGAGGATGGGCGGATCTTTACCGGTTCGTCATACGGGATGGTGGGGGAGACCTTCGGTGAGGCGGTCTTCGCCACTGGGATGACCGGCTACCAGGAGACCCTGACCGACCCGTCATACCACCGGCAGGTCGTCGTCATGACCGCCCCGCACATCGGCAACACCGGCTGGAACCGTGAGGACGACGAGTCCGCACGGATCTGGGTCAGCGGCTTCGTCGTCCGTGACCCGGCGTTGCGGCCGTCGAGCTGGCGGGCCACCGGGTCGCTGGAGGACGAGCTCGTCCGGCAGGGCGTCGTGGGGGTCTGCGAGATCGACACACGGGCCCTGACCCGGCACCTGCGGGACCGCGGGGCGATGCGGGTCGGGCTGTTCTCCGGCCCGGCCGCGACGGCCGGCCCTGAGGCGCTCGTCGAGCGGGTCCGCCGGTCACCGCGGATGGCCGGGTCCGCCCTGGCCGCGGAAGTCTCCACCACCTCGGCATATGTCGTCCCGGCGGTCGGGGAGCGGCGCTATGTCGTCGCCGCCCTCGACCTCGGGATCAAGGCGATGACCCCGGCGCTCATGGCGCAGCGGGGGATCGAGGTGCACGTCCTGCCCGCGACGGCGACCTTCGCGGATATCGTCGCGGTCCAGCCCGACGGGGTCTTCTTCTCCAACGGCCCGGGCGACCCCGCGACGGCGGACCGCGAGGTCGGCGTGCTCCGGGAGGTGCTGGCGGCCGGCATACCCTTCTTCGGGATCTGCTTCGGCAACCAGCTGCTCGGGCGGGCGCTGGGTTTCGGGACGTACAAGCTCACCTACGGGCACCGGGGGATCAACCAGCCAGTGCTCGACAAGGCGACCGGCAAGGTCGAGGTGACCGCGCACAACCACGGTTTCGCCGTCGACGCACCCCGCACTGGTGACGCGGCGACCGACTTCGGCACCGCCCGGGTCTCGCACATCTGCCTCAACGACGACGTCGTCGAGGGGCTGGAGCTGCGGGACGCGGGCGGCGCGGTGCGGGCGTACTCGGTCCAGTACCACCCCGAGGCCGCCGCCGGTCCACACGACGCGTCCTATCTGTTCGACCGGTTCGTCGACCTCCTCGCCCAAAGCTGCGCCGTACCGTCTTAGTCAAGGGCGCCAGGACCATGCAGCTGTTCGTACGACGAAAGCGGCGGCGAGGCATTGAATGGCGGCTGCAACGATACAGACACCGACAAAGCCGGCGAGGAGGGTGCCCCCGTAGGGGAGGGCAATTCCTGCATCCACCGGAATCTGCGTGAGCCGAAGTCCGAGGAGGCCCGCAACGACTCCTCCCAATGCTGTGGGAAGAGCAGCCAGGGCAGCTGCGGCGACGACAAACGGCCCCGGACGAGCAGTGAGGACGCCAATGGGGGCGAGCACTTTACCAAGACCGAGGGTGGCGGAATAGGTGCCACAACCGATCGCGATGGCGAGTAGGGCCAAGGCGAATAGCGCGGTGAGGCTGATCCACGTGCTTTCGTGGGCTGCCGCGAATCCGGCGCCGGCATACGAGTAGCCCGGAGAGTCGGGACCGTCGTTCGGCCAGGTCGTAGGGACGACGGCTTCCTGGAGAGCTTCAGTGTTGATCGCAGTGCGGCTGTGAAAGACCAGCCATTGCTGTGTGAAGCGGGGGGCTGCGGCCGCCGGGTCTCCCTGCAGCACCTCCACAGTGCCCTGGTCGATGGGGATCGACAGGGGCAGGAACTGGAGGTCTCCGCCGATGAGGTGGGCGATCTGTGGCTGCCCCGAGGGCGGGCAAGTGAGGCCAACATCAGCGAGAGCCTCGCACGTCCCCATAACCTCCGGCGGGTCGCTCTCGGACACGAGGAGGACATGGACGCCTTTGGGAGTGCGGCGAATGGCCTCCTGCGCCCCGCGCACCCCATCGAAATACATCGCCACCGCCACCCGCCCCTCCAGCGCAGTCGAGACCGCGAGCGCTTGACGGGCCCGGTCGCCGAGGGTATTCGTCACGAACTGACCCTGAAAGGCAATCACGGCCGACAAGACGATGACGGCCGCTGGCGACGCCACCGCAGCCGGGTTTCGCAGGAGAGCTCGGCATGTGATGAGAAGCGAGGGGCTCAACCGGGGGGCCGACCAGGTCTCGAGGATGGCGGCAGTCCCCTTGACGATCCACGAGAGGAGCATTGGCGTGCCGAGGAGGACAAGAAGGGTGCAGGCCAAGTACGAGACATACCAGGTGGTCCTGCGCGACGGATCAACGAGGTCCGGGAGCCGTCCAGCCGCCACGAGTCCCAGCGGGGTGAGGAAGGCCGACCAGAGCGGCCATTTCCAGTCCCGCGATTCTGGTCGGGTGGAGTCGGCAACCGCTCGGGCGCGACGCCCGACGACCAGGAGCGCGCCACCTGTGAGTCCCAGCAGGGCGGCGACCACGAGCCAGATCCACCTCGCTCGGAGTGCCTCCGCCGATGAGATGTACCCCGTGATCGGGAGCGTGATGTCAGTGGTGACGAGGAGGCTGACCAGGCCCGCGGAAGCAACCGTAGTGACGACAAGGGCTGGGAGGAGCTCGCCGAACTGGACGAACCGCTCCTGCCACGGCGAGGCGCCTAAGGTCCGCAGAGTAACAAGTCGCCGATTCCGGGCAGGCGCCGTGACCCGTCCTGCCGCCAGACAAAGACCACCTGCCGGCAGAACGGCTAGGAGGAGGAAGAGAACCAACACATATGGCGCTGGCGTAAGGCCAATACTGTCGCCGAACACCCGGACAGGGTCGTCCCACCAGTGTCGGCTGGGACCTCCGAACGCTTGGTATGGCACCATTTGGCCCGCCGGAACCGACCCTGGAAGGGGATTGACATAGGCAAGGCGCTCGTTGGCGCTCGTCAGACCCTCCGGCGCGATGGTCCCGGCAAGCTTGCCGTAGCGAGTGGCGATCCCCTCCGCGGCGCCGTCTGTGAGCAGCTGGCTGGACAGGAACGCTTCCCCAGGAAGCGGCCATCGGGGCAGACCGGGAGGTGGGGCGACGCCATCTTGCTGGCGGACCACCAGGACAACCGAGTGCTGAAGGCCGTCGCTCAGCCGCGCGAATCGGGCCTGAAGGACGAAGGGTGCCCCAGCTGACAGCCGGGCTCGCGCCTCGAGAAGCTGCCGCTGGTCAGGTGACCCATCGAGTGCCGGTTCCATGGCAGCAAAGACCTCTTCACTGCCAGTAGGGAGTCTCGCGGCGTCTCGGTCGGCCCGGTGCTCGTAGGCCAGATGTGTCCCTGCGAGAAGGATCGCCGCGACCGCAGCAGCGATGAGGGCGGCCCCCTCCACAAGGGTGGCGAATAGAGCCCCGGTTGAGTTCCGTCGGCTGCGCAGCCCGAGCGTAACCGCTGCAGACGCGCCTTTCAT
>RRZU010005982.1_pt1 | contig 10995 bp, 14 predicted proteins | sample 2165561 | NCBI WGS metagenome assembly RRZU01 (sample SAMN10456909, study PRJNA506462) | wastewater metagenome | isolation source: wastewater sludge | place: USA: Moscow, Idaho | reverse complement strand
GTGTTATTCTGAGTTCAAAGATATTATTAACGAAATTAAAGCTCTTGATGCTGATGTTATTACTATAGAAGCTGCAAAATCAGATTTAGAAATGCTTGATAGGTTAAAGTGCGCTTGTTATGATAAAGAAGTAGGACCTGGAGTTTACGATATTCACTCTCATAGAGTTCCTTGCATAAATGAATTTAAAGAGAATATAAAAGCCATGATTAATAAGTTAGAGTTAAAAAATCTTTGGGTAAATCCTGATTGTGGGCTCAAAACAAGGGGAGAAAAAGAAACGGTAGAAGCTTTAACAAACATGGTTTTAGCAACAAAAGAATTGAGAAAAGAAATTTATTTGTCTTAGTAATTTTTGGCTCTGTTGTATTCAACTGTAGGTTCTTATAAAAATGAAATCATTGCGCCTTGGGTGCAATGAAGGGAACGGGGCTATCGCCCCGTTCAATGTCGTCAACTTAGGGCGCCCACAAGAGGCGCACCCTACAGAACACATTGATTTTGTAGGGGCAATCCCTTATGGTTGCCCGGGTTAGAATAATAAATCCTCTTAAGTTGATGACATTGTCGCCCCGTTCCCCTCAACAAACTGAACATAGCCTAATTTTTAAACACCCCCTCTTATGTTTGAAAAAGAGAGGGCGTTTATTCTTTTAGTTATTAGCTTTTGATGTCAAAAGCTTTAGTCCTAAGCCAACAAAAATAATACCAGTAACTCTATTTAAAATCTTTGAAAAACTTGGTTTTTCTTTTAATTTTTTTGTCATTAGAGAGGAACTTATTGCTAATATTAAGCACCATATAGTTCCTGTAAAAACAAAAGTACTGCCTAAAACAATAAAAGGAATAGCTCCAAAACTATTATTAGATGATATAAATTGTGGCATAAATGATAAGAAAAATAATGCTACTTTTGGATTTAAAACATTTGTTAAGATTCCTTCTCTAAAAATTTTTCCACTAGAAATATTTTCTTTGTCTTCTTCCTTTAGTGAAAAATCCTTAGTTTTCATAGATTTAATTCCAAGATATATAAGATAAAATGCTCCTACAGCCTTTACAATATTAAAAGCAATTATAGATTTAGATAAGATTACTGATAAACCAAAAGCTGCTAAGACAGTGTGAACCATACATCCTGTAGAGATTCCTAAAGCTGATATAATTGCAGCTTTTTTCCCTTTTGAGATTCCTTTTCCCAAAATATAAATAGTATCTGCTCCGGGAGTCAAGTTTAATAAAATTGATGAAATAATAAATAATTTGTAATTAATAATTCCTAACACTCGATCTCCTTTATTAATCAATGCTTTTGATATAGTACCTGTTATTTTCTTTTTGTAAATCTATATTTATTTCAAATATTTCTGATAAATTTTCCGAGTTTAAGATATCTTCTTTTTTCCCTTGTTTATATATGGTATTATTGTGTATAAGAGCTACATGGGAAATTTCCTCAAATATTTCTTCTATATGATGAGTAACAAGTACTATGCTTGAGTTTCTAGATAGTTTTTGTATTAATTTGATAAAGCTATTTTGGGCTTTTATATCAAGTCCAACTGTGGGTTCATCTAAGATAAAGACCCTTGGCTCATGAATAAGAGCTCTCCCAATTATGCATCTTCTAAGTTGTCCAGTACTCATTTCTTTTACTTTTTTATCTTTAATGTCTTCAATTTCCAAGAATTTCAAAACATCTATAGCTTTTTCATGTTGAAATTCAGTATAAGTCTGGTGTTCGTATATTTGAATAGAACTATGAAAACCACTTAAAATAACATCATAGGCACTAGCATATTTTCCTTGACTAGAGTAAATATTGTGAAGGTCATTAGTGATAATTCCTAGATACTTTTTAAGTTCAAATATATTCCAATTTTCTTCACCAAAAAGCTCTTTCTTAAAAGGGTATTTTGTATTTGGATATAAATCATTGGAGAATAGCTTAATTAAAGTAGATTTTCCGCTACCATTGGCTCCTAATATAGCCCAATTTTCTCCTTCATTTATTTTAAGTGTTATATTTTTAAGTGCTTGAAATTCTAGACCATAATTCACATGGATATTTTCAAAATTTATAATTGTATTCATATTTTAAGCTTCTTTCTATACAAGAATAGGTTCTATTATTACAGTACTTGTATGGGTGGAGGTTTTCTTAATTTTATTGACCATTAGGTTTGCAATTTGTATTCCCATTTCTTTTCTTGAACGAGTAACATAATTAAATCTTGGATTTAGTGAATGTAAATATTCTGGAATGTCGTATCCAAATATTTTTATCTTGTCATAAAGTTTAGTATCATTATTATTAATATATTCAATTAGACCTATAGTCATAAAATTGTTTAATATAAGAACTCCATCAACATCCAATTTATCATCTACAATTTTTTTCATAGCCTTATATCCACTTTCCATGTGCATGTCCCCTTCGATAAGAAAGTTTTTATTAAGCTCGATTCCATATTTTTCAAGGGCATATCTATATCCATTATATCTGTTGGCTATATTTTTAAGTCTCATTGGTCCATGAACAAGGGCTATATTTTTGGAACCATTTTTTATTAATTGTTCTGTGGCCAAAAATGCCGACTGAAAGTCATTTAAAAATACTCCGTCTAAAGAAAACTCTAGCTCTCTGTCAAATAGAACAACTGGAATATTAGAGCTTTGAAGCATTTCAACATGCTTAGCTGAAGCAAGACCATCTGTAACACAAAAAATAACTCCACAAGCACCTTTTTTTAGTATACTTTTTACTATCATTTTTTCTATTTCAAGAGTTTCATCTGTGTCATAAATAGAAACCTGATAACCTTCTCTCATAAGCATTCTTGATACTTCTTTTATTATTTCTCCAAAGAATGGATTCTCAAAATCCGGAATAATGATGACAATATTATTATTTTCATTACTTTTTAAAATTCCATTTTCTTCAAGATAATCTTTAACCATTGCTCTAGTTTTATCATTTACACCAGGTTTATTATTCATTACCCGAGAAATTGTTGCCATAGAAACATTCAAATTTTCTGAAATTTCTTTTAAATTCATGTTACCTCCAAAATGGTCTAAAAATTATTTATAAATTAAATAACCTCTTAATAAACTCAATACTTAAATATATCATATTAAAAAGATTCTTGCAAAATTTTTCAGAAGAAAAAAAATAAAAAAACTTAATTTATTTGTTTTTATGGGGTTCGGGGCAAAGCCCCGTAATTTACTTCCAAGCGTTCACGCCGACTGGCGTGGACGCTTGGAAGTAGCCTGAGCACTTACTAAAAAAAAGTAAAAAAAGTTTTTTCATTCACAAAACTGTCACAATTCTATTGTATTATCTTTTTGTATCTCATAGATATATAAAGAACACCCTAAAAGCTGTCAAATTTATTTGACAGTTCCCCCTTAGTTTTCATAGACTCCTTGTATATAGAGGGTGGCTTAATGTCATCCTCAGTTTTTTAGATAAAAAAAATTGCTTTGAGGTCTCATACCCAAAAGCAATTTAGCTTATCAGATTATCTTATAAATAAATAATTTTTGTAACTACTCAGGCATAATAAATAAAACAATCAGAATTCGTTTGTTTTTATGGGGTTCGGGGCAAAGCCCCGTAATTTCCCACCCGACCGTCCACGCCACAGGCGTGGACGGTCGGGTGTATGCTGAGTAGTTACTAATTTTTAATATACTAAATCCATTCTTTCTTCTACTAAGAAAAAATTAATAATTTCTTCAATTTCTTCGTCCTTTAAACCTCTATATCCCATGGAATTGTTCTCAATTTCTCTTCCACCAACAAAAACAACAGTTCCATAAATGTTAACTTTTCCAATATTAAAGTTTAATTCCATATTTTCTTCTATAAGCATATATATTTCTTGGCTAAAAAGACTTGAACTAGTACAGAGATAAGTCTGAATATATGAACCTATGTCATTCATTTCAATAATAAAAGGGTCAATAAATGGTTTTTTCACTATAAATTTCTTCATATATTCTATCTCCTTTCAAATTTCAATAATATCAAATTTACTTTATCACAAAAATGTTACAAAACGCTTACATTTTTGAAAATAGTTATATAAATTTTAAATTTAAAAGTCGATTTAGATATATAAAATAAATTATTTTTAATTAAGTCATAATTTAATTTGGTTTATATAGATAAATAAATCTATTTTTATTTGTATTTACTCAGCCATAACTAGATAAACAAATTTAATTTCTTTGTTTTTATGGGGTTTGGGGCAACGTCCAGTAGAGTTTCCTGTCCAAGTACTACGCCAAAAAGCTTGAATCCTTGGATGTAAGCTAAGCACTTATCATATTCAAATAAAAGCCCCCAAAAAATCATAAAGATTTCTGGGGGCTTATTTGAAAAAGCTCTCTATTTACTAATGTTAAAAGCATTTTCTAAAAGATCATTTTTATCCTTTTGAGATAATAATTTTTCTATAGCAAAAGCACCAAATAAATAAGTTATTATCATTACACTAGTATGAATAAAAGTAAACTTTGATCCCATTGCTGTAATTTCTAAAATAACCAAGGGTAATTTTACAGCAGACCAGATACCTAAGAAAAATATTGCATAAGCAATTCTTGCACCTTTTTTTATGAGTAAGGCAGCAATTGGAAAAGCACCGTAAGTAGGACCTGCTCCAATGGTTCCTAATAAAAAAGCCCAAAATATACCTTTAAAACCAGAGTCTTCACCCATATGTTTAATCATAGTTTCTTTTTTTACCCATACATCCATGAGACCTATCATTATAAAAATAGGAGGAATAGTCATAAGCATAGTCTTGAAATCGTTAGCCGCTAGTTTAAAAATGTTTTTCCCTTCATTAGGACTTATAAATAAAATAGTTAGAGCTATTATAAGAAATGCTATTGTGAGTTTATATTTTTTAAAAAATGTCATTTACATCACCATCCATATTATTAATGCAAAAAGACCAGAGCCAGCAAAGGCTAATAAATTTCTATAAATTGTAGTTTTTTTATTGAAAAAAGTCATTTCAAGAAAAATGGTTGTGACTCCAACAGCCATTAACGTACCTAAAAATCCTGCAACTTGAGGATAACCAGCTCCTGCATTTAATAGATTGGCACCAAGAGGAAAGGCTATGAATCCTGGCATCATTCCAACAGCTCCAACAATCATTCCTGTTACAATTCCAAAGAGGCCAGATTCTTTTCCTAAGACTTTGCTAATAGTTTCTGGGGAAATATAGGTTAACAATAAACCTACAAAAAGAACCATAGCTATAAGGGCTGGCATAAGATTCATAAAAGATTTATAGGCTTTTTGAAGAGCCATTTTTGTTTTATTTTTATCAGCCTTTGCCGAAAATAAAAGCATTATAAATGCTAAACTATAAAAGATAATACTTGTTTTCATAATTCCTCCTGTTTGAAAAATGTGTTTTTTCATATTAATCATTATACGGAAATAATTGGCATATGTCAAGAAAAAATTACTTCTTCAAAAAATTAGAAATATCGAAAAAATAAAAAAACTAGATTTTAATCTAGTTTTTTAGCCTTATTTATTAAAAACTATTCTATCAATTTCATCTAATTGTTCTTTTGTGAAATCTGGGCTATCTAATACTTTAAGGTTTTCCAGAATTTGCTCAGGTTTAGAAGCTCCAATAAGCACACTTGTAACTACATCATCTTTTAGAACCCACTTAAGTGCCATTTGTGCAAGAGATTCTCCACGAAGTTTAGCAATTTCGTTAAGTTTATGTATAGTTTCAAGTTTTTCAGCTGTTAACTGTGAAGTATTAAGAAATCTACCGTCAGTAAATACACGGCTATCGGCTGGAATTCCATCAAGATAACGACCTGTAAGAAGACCTTGTGCAAGGGGGCTAAAGGCAATAATTCCTTTTTTTTCTTTTTGAGACATTTCTTTTAGACCGTTTTGCTCTATAGTACGATTAAGTATATTATAAGAATTTTGATTAATAATAAATGGACAATTTAAATCTTTTAGTATTTTACTTGCCTTCTGAAGAGTTTCACCGTCATAATTTGATAAACCTGCATAAAGAGCCTTACCACTTTTAACCGCTTGGTCAAGAGCTCCCATAGTCTCTTCAAGAGGAGTTTCTGGATCCATACGATGATGATAGAAAATATCAACATAATCAAGTTCCAAACGTTTTAAACTTTGATCAAGACTAGATAGAAGATATTTTCTGCTACCAAAATTTCCATAAGGACCTTGCCACATATCGTAACCAGCTTTGGTACTAATTATTAATTCATCTCTGTAATTTGAAAAATTTTCTCTAAGTATTCTTCCTGTGTTTTTTTCGGCACTACCTGGAGCTGGGCCATAATTATTTGCCAAATCAAAATGAGTTATCCCATTATCAAAGGCAGTAAAGCACATTTGTTTCATATTTTCATAGGATGCTGTATCTCCAAAATTATGCCAAAACCCTAAAGAAACCAATGGGAGTTTTAATCCACTTTCACCACATTTCTTAAAAACCATGTTTTCATAACGTTTTTCATTTGCTTTATACATTTTATCATCTCCTTCTTTACAAATATTACTACTTAAAGTACACTTGAAGTCAAGAGAAAAAAGGAGGAAATTATGAAAAAATTTTCAATTAAAGAAGTTTCAGAGTTATTATCTGTTCCTTCATCTACACTTAGGTATTATGAAGAAGTAGGTATTTTAAATAATGTAGAAAGAAATTCTTCTGGACAAAGAGTTTATAATGAAGAGCATATAGGAAGAATAAAGGCTATAAATTGTTTCAAAGGAACAGGGATGACTATATCAATGCTTCAAGAATTTTTTAGATATGAAGAAAATGAAAAAGAACATATTAATGATATTTTAATACTTTTAGAAGAGCAAAAAAGAAATGTAGATTTGAAATTTGAACAGCTTGAAAAGGATATGAAACAAATAAACAGAAAGCTTAGACACTATAAAGAAGTGAAAAAAGCTTTGGAAGAAAATAAGCCAATTCCTTCTTGGGAGGCTTCAGCAGAATAATTGTAACTCTCAGGCATAACTGATAAATAAATTAAATGGGGTTCGGGGCAAAGTACCATAGTTTCCCATCCAAGGGTCTACGCCGTCGGCATAGACCCTTGGATTTATGTGAGTAGTTACGAATAATTTTAAATGAAGATTCAGAAATTGAATCTTTATTTTTTTACTCAATTTTTACTTGTAAAATTTTAAAATTTGGAATATAATATCAAATATCGATAACGAAATCCGATATCAAGGAGTAGAAAATGAAAGATAAAGTTATAAGAAAACTTTTTTTAGGAGTTATAAGTGTGCATATACTACATCATGCTAAGGAAGAGCCATTTTTTGGTCTTTGGATGATAGAAGAACTAGAACATCATGGCTATAATATGAGCCCTGGGACCTTATATCCTCTTCTTCATAGTATGGAAAAAGATGGGCTTTTGAACTCAGAAGAAAGAAACGTTAATGGTAAAATTCGAAAATATTACAAAATAACTCCTTTGGGAGATGAAGTTTTAAATCAGTTAAAATCCAAAATAAAAGAATTATCAAAAGAAGTGAAGTAGAAGGAGGTTTTTTATGAAAGAATATAAATTACTTGATAATGCAGAAAAAAAAGAAAGGTGGAAAGAAATATTTAAAGTATTTCTTAAACTTGGAACTGTGGCTTTTGGTGGACCTGCTGCACATGTTTCTATGATGGAAGAAGAAATTGTTAATAAAAGAAAATGGCTTTCTAGAGAAAAATTTATGGATTTATATGGAGCCACGAATCTTATTCCAGGGCCCAATTCCACCGAACTTGCAATACATTTATCATTTGAACACGGAGGCCTTTTGGGGCTCTTTATTGGTGGAGTAAGTTTTATTCTACCAGCAATGCTTATTGTCCTTAGTCTTGCTTATACTTACATGGTGTATGGAGCTCTTCCAGAGCTTACAGGGATGCTAAGTGGTATAAAACCTGTTATAATTTCAATAGTACTTCTTGCTTTGTATAGACTAGGGAAAAATCTTTTAAAAAATAAATTAAGTATTGCAGTATTTACTTTTGCTTTTACATTAACTTTTTTAGGCTTAGGTGAAATTTGGGTACTTATATTTACAGCTTTGGTTTTATTTATTTATAAAAAATATAAAACTAGAGCATTTTCGTTCAATCCTTTTGGTACTTTATTGTTATTTTCACTAGGAGCAAAAGAATTTACTAAAATGACTAGCCTAAGTGTTTTTTCCATTTTTCTAAAGATTGGTTCTGTCCTATATGGGAGTGGTTATGTTTTACTTGCTTTTTTGGAATCAGAATTTGTTCATAAATATCAAGTTATTACAAGTAGTCAGCTTATAGATGCTGTTGCTGTTGGACAATTTACACCAGGGCCAGTTTTTACTACAGCAACCTTTATAGGATATCTTATAAAAGGTTTCCCAGGAGCTATAGCAGCAACTGTTGGAATTTTCTTGCCGTCATTTTTATTAGTATGGCTTCTGAATCCCCTTATACCAAAAATGAGAAACTCTAAAGTATTTTCTGTTTTGCTTGATGGAGTAAATTTAGCTTCTTTAGCCTTAATGGCTTCAGTTCTCATAAAACTTGGAAATAGTTCTATTACTAATTTTTATACTTTTGTTATATTTATTATAAGTTTTATTGCTCTCTTAAAAACTAAAATAAATTCAGCATTTTTTATACTAGCTGGAGGAGTAATAGGTTATTTTCTTTTTTAGAGAAATCCTAAATTTCTCTTTAAACAACTCTTGCAGAATAGTTCAGAAAAGATTAGATATTTATTTTGACATTATTTTAAGGGTACTTTTTATATATATTTTATAAGCACTATTGTTTAAAACTATAAAAAACCAAGAATAAAAAATACTTATAAAATTTACAAGAAAATTTTGAAATGATGAAAAAAAAGATAACTAGGAGCCCAATGGGCTCCTAGATTTATTTTTTTAGTATTTTTCGAACTACTCAGGCATTTTTATCAAAATAGATTAAATTTCTCTTTTTTTATGGGGTTCGGGGCAAAGCCCCGTAATCTAACACCCGACCGACCACGCCTGTGGCGTGGACGGTCGGGTGTATGCTGAGATACAAAAAATAAAAAATCAAAATAATTAGCATTTGACAAAAACTATTTTTGTGTATATAATTAGCATATGACAATATTAAAAATTAAGGAGATTGATTTTATGAAAAAAATAGCATTCCCAACTAATGACAGAATAACGGTAGAAGAGCACTTTGGACATTGCAGAGAGTTTGTAATATTTAATGTATCTAACGGTGAAGTAGTAAATAGTGAATTTGTTGTTCCACCTCCACATGCACCAGGTGTAATTCCAAATTTCTTGGGACAATTTGGAATTCATACTATAATTACTGGGGGTATGGGAGGAATGGCAATAAATATTTTTAAACAAAATAATATAGAAGTAATTCTTGGAGCTACTGGAAGTATAGAAGAAAATTTAAAAGTTTATTTAGGTGGAAATCTTGAATCAACAGGGTCTGCATGTAGTCATCATCATGGTGAAGACCACGGACATGGTCACAACTGCGGAAACTAATTTATAAGGAGAAATCAATAAGTGGAAAACAAAGCATTAGATTATTATAGAAATGGTTTTAATTGTGCGCAATCTATTTTGAAGGCATGCAATGAAGATTTAAAATTAACAAACAATGAAGAAGAACTTCTAAAATCAGCTATGGGACTTGGAACAGGAATGTTTGTAGGCGAAACCTGTGGAGCAGTTACTGGAGCTATTATGGCTCTTAGCTTAAAGCTTGGAAGTTCAGAAGCTTCTGATAGAGAAAATATGAGAAAAGTTTTTAAACAAATTAAAATATTTGAAACAAACTTTAAAGAAAAAAATTGCACTATGAACTGCAAAGAATTGAAAACAGTCTATAAAATCGACTGTGAAAAAGTAATTAAAGATTCAGCAGAGCAAGTAAAAAAGCAAATTAATGAGTTATAAATTCAAAAAATCAAAGCAAGTGTTCTTCTTGCTTTGATTTTAATAATAAAAATTATTTTGTAAGAGTTCAGATATAAGGAGATAAATATATTTAATTCCTTTTTTTATGGGTTTTGGGGCAAAGCCCAATGCATCAACTTAGTGAAAAATAACAAAAGTTAAATGACCAAAGGCTCTGCAATTCATCTCGGTCTACGCCAAAGGTGTGGACCTTTGAAGATAGCCTGAAATAGTTACAATATTTATTTAATGTCAGTCAAAGAAAGGTGATTAATTTGAAAATTTTAGGTCTTGTGAAAACATCTACAGTAGATTATCCAAGTAAATTAGTTTCAACTATATTTCTTGGAGGCTGTAATTTTGATTGTGAATATTGCCATAATAGAGCTCTAATAAAACCAGAAACTAGTGCTCCTTCAATTAGCGAAGAGGAATTAATGGCTTTTTTGAAAAGTAGAAGAAATATAGTTGAAGGGCTTTGCATAACAGGTGGAGAAGCGACTATATGTGGAGAAAAACTTATAAGTTTAGTAAGAAAAGTAAAAGCAGAATTTGGAAATGATTTTCTAATAAAACTAGATACAAATGGCTCTAATCCAGAGTTTTTAAAAGCTTATGCAAAAGAATTTGATTATATAGCCATGGATTCTAAAACTTTGGATTATAGAAAACATTTAAATTTTTCTGATGAAATTATTAAAGAAAGCTTGGACATATTAAAAAACAACAATGTCCCTTATGAAATAAGAATAACTATGTATCCAACGTATATTAATGAGGCTGATTTTGAGTCTATGGCAAAAATACTTGAAGGTATAGATAAAGTATTCTTGCAAGAATATAAGCCTGTAGAGTTTGGAATTCAGGAAACCTATTCTCTTTCAATATTGGAAAAATTTAAAGATATTCTAATAAAAAATGGAATAGATGCAGAAATTAGGTAAAGAATTTTTAGGAGGTATTTAAATGAAAATAGCAGT
>RRZU011292688.1_pt1 | contig 10996 bp, 9 predicted proteins | sample 2165561 | NCBI WGS metagenome assembly RRZU01 (sample SAMN10456909, study PRJNA506462) | wastewater metagenome | isolation source: wastewater sludge | place: USA: Moscow, Idaho | reverse complement strand
TGGACCACAATCTGCTTTAACTCAATTTTATTCTCCTCGTTGGAATTTTCAATTAATGGCAGCGCAAGGGTATATTGTAATTGCACCAAACCGTCGTGGAATGCCAGGTCATGGAGTCGAGTGGAATGAGCAAATCTCGAAAGATTGGGGAGGACAAGTAATGCAAGATTATTTGGCTGCGATTGATGATATTTCGAAAGAAAAATATGTAGACAAAGATCGTCGTGGTGCTGTTGGTGCGTCATACGGAGGATATTCTGTTTACTATTTAGCTGGAATTCACGAAGGTCGTTTCAAATCGTTTATTTCACATAACGGCGTATTTGATTTGAAATCGATGTACGGAACTACAGAAGAAATTTTCTTTACAAACTGGGATGCTGGTGGAGCTTGGTGGGAAACAAATAACAAAGCTGCGCAAAAAACGTATTCTAAATTTGATCCAAGTAGTACAGAATTAGTAAATAAATGGAATACGCCAATGTTAATTTATGTTGGAGGTCACGATTATCGCGTGCCAATGGGACAAGGACAAGAGGCTTATCAAATTTTACAATTGAAAGGAATCAAATCTCGTTTCATTTATTTCCCTGAAGAAAATCATTGGGTGTTAAAACCACAAAATTCTGTGATTTGGCATACAGAATTTTTCAAGTGGTTAAAAGAAACCTTGTAATTAAATTGATTTATAAATCATAACTATAATTTAAAAGTGCAATTTCTATAGAAATTGCACTTTTTTTATTTCTTTGAAAATCAATGACAATATCTAATAAACGAACCAATTATTTTTTAAAATTTTGTAGAGTAGAATAATCGTTGTAAATTCAAAACATAAGTCAAAACCCAATTTATGAGTAAGGATAATAACAAAATATATTTTTCGAATAGCCCATTTACAAACGGACACAAAGTAATAGATTTTGTTTGGAGTGCTCGCCTTGATGAAAATTTTGACCTTTGGATGGATCTTCATTTAGAGTCAGATAATTATGACGAAGAAGAAGAATATAAAGATGATTTGGATGAAATAGATGACATTTCTGAAGAGAATGCCGAAAAGCAACTTTGGATTAATTATGATCACGCAATTATCTCAAGTACATATTGGAACAATAAAGGAATAAAGATCGAAAATGATGCGCAATTAGATTTTAATCAACTCAATAAAAAAACATTCGAAATTGATCCTCTTCCAGTAAATCTTGACGAGTCAGAAAATCTTGCTTTTGGTATTTCGATGTTAGGAAATGACACGGTTGCTCAGCACGAAATTACGTTTTTAGACACAGAAGAATTTGGTGTTTTTGACATCAAATGGAAAGGAAAAATTGCCAATACATATTTGGGAGAAACCGATTTTGATTACGATTTTTATGTCTACATGAAGAACATAAAATTCAACGGAATCAAGGTTCATCCATCGTTAGAAAAAGAAAAAGTTACAGCGTTTTTTGAGAATCGTTTAACTCATTTTAATGATTTCGAATTAGTGGATACCGACGAATTAGAGTTGGAAAATTATATTCTGAAAATTAAAAGACAAGAAGAGTAAAATAATTTTAAATTACTTCGATTTTTATATTAATTTTATTATACTCTAAGCACCCATTATATGATCAACCAAATCATCAAAAATTGTGAAGACGAAGAAATTCAGTTTCTCAACGAAATTCAACCTTTTGGCTATTTGATCGGAATTCATAAAAATTCGCATCAAATTGAATTTTATTCTCAAAATATTGATGAATTATTTCAAATTTCGGCAGAAAATGTTTTAAATCAAGACATCAATCAACTTTATAATTTTGAGCTTGATTTTGACGAAGTTTTGAATTTAGATCAAGGCGAATTTTGTAGAACTCACCTAAAAATTAATTCGAAAACATATCATTTAACTTCTTATCATTTTGATGAGCTGATTTATTTGGAGTTGGAAGAATTGATTATTTTAGAAAACAGATTAGCTTATTATAATTTTTCGGAACAAATTCTTTATTCCAAATCGATAGACGCAACTTGGGATAGGTTGATTTCATCTATAAAAAAATTAATTAATTACGACAGAGTCATGTTGTATAAGTTTTTGGAGGATGGAAGTGGAGTCGTAATTGCGGAAGAAATTGATAATGGATTAGACTCTTATTTGGGCTTACGATTTCCAGAATTTGATATTCCCAAACAAGCGCGCCAATTGTATTTAGAGAAAAAAAGTCGTTTGGTAGCAGATGTTAACAGCAATAGAATTTCTTTAATTGCGACGAATCATCAAAAAATAAACTTGATGTACTCTTCTGTTAGAGCACTTTCCCCGATACATCTACAATATTTACGCAATGCAAATTGTGCTGCAAGTTTCTCTATTTCTATTGTGATTAATGAAAAATTGTGGGGAATTGTAGCGTGTCAGAATTCTGAACCAAAATTTATTCCAAATCAGGTTCGTTTGCAAACCGAACTTTTGACGCGTCAAGCTAGATTAACTTACGTAAATTTTAAAGCAACTGAACGATTAAAGTTTCAAAATTATTTTAATGAAACTGCAATCAAGCTGAAAGAAAATCTTTTAACAGAAGAGAATCTTCAGCAATCAATGAACAATAATCTAAAAGAGGTTCTTAACCTTACAAAGGCAAATGGAATTGCATTGGTTAATTTTGATGATGTTTTTGTGGAAGGAGAGACACCAGATAAAGATGAGATTTTACGTATAAAAGAGTGGGCATTTAAAAGAAACTCGGCACGTTTATTCACTTCAAATACTTTTTATTTAGATTATGGACAAGAACTTAATCTTAGTCCAAATTCGGCAGGAGTAATGTTTTGTTTTCTAAATCAAACGTACGAACATTTTATTATTTGGTTCAAAAAAGAACAAGTTCAAACTCTAAATTGGGCTGGAGAACCTAATAAAATAAAACATGTAGAAATTGTAGATGGAGATGAAATACTTAGTTTTTCGCCTCGAACTTCTTTCAAGATTTGGCAAGAAAATATTAAGAATAAATCATTTATTTGGTTAGATAAAGAAAAATATGTTGCCAAAGAAGTAATAAAGTTAATTATAGAAACACTTCATTTACAATCATTCAAAATTCATAGTTTATATGAACAATTAAAGGAAATAAATGACGAATTAGACTCATTTTCGTATACTGTTTCTCACGATTTACGTACACCTTTATCAGTGATGAAATTGAATTGTCAAATGATTCAGCGTACGTTAGAACATGACGAAATTAAAAGTGATCGATTAAAAAGTGTTATAGATGAAATAGATCGAATGACGCAAATGATGCAAGATCTTTTGGCGCTGAGTAAAGCAAAAAAATCTGAAATTGTTTTGTCTATAATCGAAACTAAGCCAATTATAGAGAAGATTGTGCACGATGTTTTATTGTATTATAAAACTAATGATACACAAGTTGTTATAGAGGAAGTGCATAATGTTTTGGGAGATAAAACAATGTTTTATGAGGTTTTTTTGAATATTATTGGAAATGCAATAAAATATTCTTCCCAAGCAGAGCATCCAATCATAAAAATATGGTCCGAATTGAATGAGGAGGAGGTTATTTTTAAAGTAAAAGATAACGGAATCGGAATAAAACAGGAAGATTACAACAAGATGTTTAAGCTATTTAGCAGAATGTCTAACACAGGAAATATCTCTGGAAATGGTGTAGGGCTTTCTATTGCGCACAGAATGATGGATAGAATGAATGGTGGTATATCTTTTGAAAGTAAAGTAGGAGAAGGAACAACTTTTATATTAACATTTTAAAAAATCTAACGAATGCTATCTGATTATTTAAAAGAAAAAACAGCGGTTTATCACAAAGAAATTGAAGATAAATTAGAATCGAATAAATTGTTTAACAGCACATTTACAGATAAAAATTATTATAAAATGTTGCAGGTTAATCATATTTTTCTAAAATCGTATGAAGATTCTATTAAAGAATTTTTGAATGAAAAAGACTTAGAAAATTTAGCCTTAACAAAACTCAATAAATTGTCTTTGATTGAACAAGATATTAACGAGTTGGGCTTAGAAGAATTGAATATACCAAAACAATTCGAATTACAAAATAGAGCCGAAGCAATTGGAGCTTTATATGTGATAGAAGGTTCCATGCTTGGCGGAAATGTGATTGCAAAAACACTGAAAAAATATCCATTTTTAGAGAATAAAAGTTTCAATTATTTTGGACATTATGGTGAAAACCTTGGTCAAATCTGGAAAACTTTTATTGGTTATATCAATCAAGAATTTACAACAGAAGAAGAGCAACAACAAGTTTTTGAAGGTGCTAAAAAAGCCTACGAAGATTTGATAAGTTTTGCTTAACATATTATGAAACTGGTTTATTTATAAATCAGTTTTTTTATGATTTTTCATGAAGATTTGACATTTTTTTAATTCATTCTAAGTATAAAACTTTCTAAATTTGAGGCATGAAAAAATCAATACTTAGTATATTTTCTGCAATTGTTTTAACGTTCTCAATTACAGCAAATGCACAAGAAATCGAAGAACAAATCGTAATCGAAAATCGTGCGAATGATGCTAAACAACAAGATAAACCTTATGTTATCTTGATTTCGGCAGATGGTTTTCGTTATGATTATGCTCAAAAACATGAAGCTAAAAATCTATTAGCTTTGGCTAAAAATGGAGTGAAAGCCGATGCTATGTATCCCTCTTTTCCATCGGTTACGTTTCCAAATCACTACACAATCGTAACAGGTTTAACACCTATTCATCATGGTTTGGTAGGTAATAATATGTTAGATAGAGAAGTTGGTGATCGTTATTCATTGGGAAATAGGAATGCAGTTATCAATCCGAAATGGTACGGAGGAACGCCAATTTGGAATCTTGCAGAGCAGAACAAAATGTTAGCTGCTTGTTACTATTGGCCAGGTTCGGAAGCGCCTATTAATGGTATGTTTCCAACGTATTCGTACAAGTATTCGGAGAAATCACCAATTGATTATCGTATTCAGCAAGTGGTTAATTGGTTAGAATTACCAGCTGAAAAACGTCCACATTTGATTACGTTTTATTTTCCGGAAGTAGATCACGCAGGACATTCTTTTGGACCTGATGCGCCTGAAACAAAGGAAGCTGTACAGTTTGTAGATCAATCAATCAAGAAATTGAATGATGAGGTTGCAAAAACAGGTTTGAAAGTGAATTTTGTGTTTGTTTCTGATCACGGAATGACAAGAATTGATGACGAAAATCCATTGAAATTGCCAATTAAAATTGATGAATCAAAAGTACAAGTTGCTTCGAATGGTTCTTATGTAAGTCTTTTTGTAAAAGATAAAAATGATATCGAATCAATTTACAAAGAAATAAAAGCGGTTCAGAATAATACGTTCGAAGTGTATAAAACAACAAATGTTCCATCTAAATATCATTTTGATAAAAAGAATGATCGATATAATCGCATTGGAGATATTATTTTGATTGCACATTCGCCAAACTATTTTTCAAACAAGAATGCGCCGAAAGGTTCGCATGGTTTTTATGTAAAAGAAACGCTAGAAATGAAAGCGACTTTTATGGCTTGGGGACCAAATATTAAGTCTGGTAAAGAGATTAAAGTTTTTCCAAATACAGAAATCTATCCAATGCTTGCGAAGATATTAGGTTTACCAATTCAAGAAAAAATTGATGGAACAAATCAATTAGCGAATAAAATTTTGGTGAAATAATTTAGATTTACGCAAAATATAAAGCCAACTTATTACGAGTTGGCTTTTTTTGTTATGATTTATAATTCCATAAGTTTTGAGATTGATATTTCTCGATAAGAAGTTCTTCTATTAAATTTCTTAAAGAGTTAGGAGTTGTTTCTATATATTTGAAGTAAACATCATCTTCTAATTTTATTCGTTCAAATTTAGATTGAGTTCCTTTTCCAATACCAAAAAAATGAGCTTTAAGTCTTGATTTAAAATATTTTCCGTTACTTTTCCCTATATATTTTAAAATATATTCATTATTCTTTTTTATGTAAATAAAATAGATAATTCCATTTGTACGATTAATTTTTAGAGAATTTATATCTATTTTATTATAAAATATAGATTTTTTTAAATCTTCTAATGAATCTTTTAATAATTGATCTATGATATTTTGAGAAAGAGTTACTCCCATTTTTATGTAAATTAGTTATTGTATTTTACAAATTAAGGATATTTAATAAAAAAATCCCCAACAAATGTTGAGGATTTTGAATTTATTTTTTCTTGAAATTCAGATTTGATATAATAATCGCAAAAATAATAACAGCTATTCCTGTCCATTGTATCGCGAGAACTTGCTCGTGTAAAAGGACAAAAGCCATAGTTACGGAAACGGGTAATTCTAACGAAGAAACAATACTTCCCAAACCTAATCCTGTGTGCGGAAAACCTTTGTTTAAAAGAATAGGAGGTAACACAGTTCCGAAAATTGCCAACGGTAATCCCCAAGTGTAAAAAATGCTAAAATTGAATGCATGAATTCCATTTACATCACTCGAAAAGTTGTTGTAAAAGTTCATTAAACTATCAAAGTAATAAGGTCCGATTTGGCTAAAAAACAAAAATAAAGACACAATAATAGAACCACCAAAAAGCATCCACAAACTTTTTTTGTAAGCTGGCAAGTAATTGGCTAAACTATTAGATGTAAACATAGTAGCTGTAAAAGAACAAGCTGCTAAAAATCCCCAAAACAATCCTTTAGGATTTAACTCGACCTCTTGGTTGATTAAATTTGTTGCCAAAACAGTTCCAAATAATACCAAAACCATTGCAATTAATTTTTTGGCAGAAGGAAATTGTTTACCCAAAATACTCTCAACCAAAATACTAATCCAAACCGTTTGCATCAGCAATACAATTGCGATTGACACATTGATATATTGTACCGCCAGATAGTAAAATAAACTTGTGAAACCTAAAGAAGTTCCGGCAAGAATCAACCTTTTTTTATCTTTTTGTTCAATCTTTGGTAAATCTTTTTTACTCATCATAAATAAGTTGATGATTCCCAAAATTAAAATTCCTAAAACAAACTGCGAAGTCGTTACCTCGGCAGTCGTATAGCCTTGATCGTATGCAATTTTTACAAATGTTGCTAACATTCCGTAGAAGCTGGCGCCCATTGCAACGAACAAAACTCCCTTCAAAATACTTTTATTTTCCATAATTTTTTTACGCAAAAAAACGGCCTGATTAAATTTAAAATCAAGCCGTGCAAGTTACTTTATTTTTTCTAACTAAAAAAGTCCGTTAATTTCTCCTTCTATTTTATTGAAAATGAATCCTAAATCTTCTTTATTTTCAACAAAATCTAAATTATCCACGTCGATTACCAACACTTTTCCTTCTTTATAATTCGAAATCCACTTGTCGTATTTCTCGTTTAGACGATTCAAATAATCAATACTAATCGAGTTTTCGTAATCGCGACCACGTTTCTGAATTTGCGAAACCAATGTAGGAATTGAAGCTTTAAGATAAATCAATAAATCTGGTGCCTCCACAAAGCTTGTCATCAAATTAAAAACACGCAAATAGTTGTTGTAATCTCTTGTAGACAATAATCCCATATCGTTCAAGTTACTCGCGAAAATATGCGCATCTTCGTAAATTGTACGATCCTGAATAATGTCTTTTCCACTTTCTCTAATCTCTTTTACTTGATTAAAACGGCTTCCTAAGAAATAAATCTGAAGATTGAATGCCCATTTTTCCATGTCGTTGTAAAAATCATCCAAATACGGATTCATTTCTACATCTTCAAACTGAGCTGTCCAGTTGTATTGTTTTGCTAAAAGGTTTGTTAGAGTAGTTTTACCTGCTCCAATATTTCCGGCTATGGCGATATGCATTTTCCAATTATTTTAACGTTTGCAAATATACTAAAGCTTAATTTTCAAAACAAAATCTAAGCAAGCGACTCATAGAAAAATCTTTTTTTAGAAAAAAATTATTCCGATTGATTTATGATTTTTTATTCAATTATAAATTAAAAATAAATAAGGATTAGTAATTAATTTTAATTGATTAAATAGTTTGTTATTAATTATTTGTATTTAAAATAGAGTAAGTGTAAATTTTATTTTCGACTAAAGTATAAAGATTTTTTTCGTTAAGCGCAAAACTTTTTACATTTTCTAAATCAATAAAAGTTGTCAAATTTTGATTGATAATATTTTTTGATATTAGCTTATTGTCATTTATATAGAAAATAACATCTTTATAAAAATAAAAAGGTTGATGATTGGTGTCAAATTCAAAATTAGATTTGAAATTTCCATAATCATCGTAAACATAAATCGTTTTTTGACCTTTTAAATACACCAAATTTTTGTATACATGTATTTTATCGATTGATTGATCATTGTGTTTTAAATAGATTTGTTTTGATGTCAGAATTGGTTTTTGCAACTGATAATTATAGTACACAATTTTATTCCCGATTAAATCATAAAACCAACAAAATTGAGTGTCAACAACTTTTAACGAAGCAGGCATAAAATCGTTTGATTTAATCTTTACAATATCCTGAATAGGGTTCAAATCTTCATCTAAAATAGTGAGTTGATTAAAATTTGAATACACATAAGCTCGAAGCGGATTATTGACATCAACCGAAGTAATGATATTTTTGAGATCAATACTTTTGTTCTTTTTCGACTGAAATATTTTTTCAATTCTTGTATCTGAAATCAAATAAATCGAATTATTTAGATCAGTATCAATTGATTTGATTGTCTTATTTTCAATCAAAACTGAATCTTTTAACTCAAACTTTTGAGCAAAAACAGTGATAAATATCGAAACAAAAATGATTGAAAAAATGGTTTTCATTACTTGAAAATTACTTCATAACCAAATCTACAAATTGAGAGTAGGATTACCAAAATAAATATGTATCGAATAAATTTATTCCCTTTGTTGATGGCTAATTTTGCTCCAATAAAACCTCCTAAAGCGTTGCAAACAGCCATTGGCAAAGCTATTTTCCAGATAATTTGCCCTTTAATCAAAAACAAACAAATCGAACCAAAATTAGTCGCTAAATTAATCAGTTTTGCATTGGTATTAGCTTTTAAAAAATCCATACCAAGAAGTGTTACGAATCCCAAAATAAAGAAAGTTCCAGTTGCAGGACCAATAAAACCATCGTAAAAGCCAACTGCAATACTCACAATACAACCATTGATAATCGCAATGTGATAAGGGATTTTACGTTCGGTAGCTTGTCCAAAATCTTTCTTGAAAATGGTGTAGATGGCTAAAACAATCAAAATGATTAACAAAACAGGCTTCATAAAATCATTATTGATAACCGTTAACAATTGCGATCCTAAAAAAGCGGAAACAAAAGCACATATCGCCATAATCGCAAAAAGTTTACAATCTATTTTTACTTTTTTAAGATATTGTGAAGTTGCTAAAGCTGTTCCACTAAATGCTGGAATTTTTAGCGTTCCAATAACAGTTGAAACAGGTAAATTGGGTAAAAAAGCAAGTGATAATGGCGTTTGTATTAATCCTCCACCACCAACAATAGAGTCGATGAAGCCAGCGCAAAAAGCTGCCATGCATAAATAGAATAAAATCTCGATTTCCAAAACTGAAAAATTTTGGCAAATGTAGAAATAGAAAAGGACAAAACCTTGGTTTTGTCCTTTCTAAATTTTATAGGATGTAAATTATTTTACAATAAACTTCACTGTTCCATAAGCACCATCAGCATAAGCTACGCGAGCATAGTATACACCAGCTTTTAATGCAGAAATATTAACATCTTTAGATTGTACTTCTGAAAGTTTTCTTCCTGTTAAATCTCCAACCAATACGCTTTTTATTTCTTTGTTTGAAATAACATTAAGTGTACCACCATTTACAACAGCTTTTAATTCAACTTTTGTTGCTGTTTGTTCTGTCGTCGCTAATGAACAGCCTGGAATATCATTTAATTTTAAAACTCCACCTGTTCCTTTTGTATCTGAAGTGTAATGACCAACCCAAACAGATTTACAATCGTAAGCTCCAATAAATAATCTTTGTTGACCATCATCAATCTTAGTCCAAGTTTTACCATTATCTTTAGAATAAGCAGATCCTACACCTAATTCTGAAGCTGAGCTAAATCCTGTTGAAAGGAAAATTCCATTAGATCCAGGGATATATGAAATATCTCCATCATAATAACTATTTGATGACATAACATCCCAGTTAGCTCCACTATCTTCAGTGAACCATAATACAGCTGTATTATCTACTAACAATCCATATTTAGATGAAGAAAAGGACATACTAGCACTTGAGTCTTCACCAGAAAAATCGTCAACTGGAGAAAAGTAAGATTTCCAAGTAGCTCCTCTATCATTTGTATGTAAAATTCTACCAGTATTTGAAGTTAACCATAAATCTTCACCTAAAAATACTCTACCAGCTACGTATCCATATTCAGTACTAACTAAAGTTGAAGGAGCAGTGCCTAATGTGCTCCAAGTATTTCCTCCATCTGTAGTTTTGTACATTTCGTATTTACCATTAATAGGATCTCCAATAACCAAGCCATTATTTGCATCAAAGAAATGGATGATATTTCCGAAAGAACTAGTTCCAAATACTCCTGAAACTTTAGTCCATGATGTTCCGCTATCTGTTGTTTTCCATAAGCCATTTGCAGCTCCAGAACCTGATGCAGGTGCTGTTACAATAAACGCTGTTGTTCCATTTACAGCTCCAACATCTGATATTAAAGCATTCGAAGGTAAACTAGATACTAAATTAGCTTTCCAAGTTGATCCTCCATTAGTTGTTACTCCTACATATTTAGGATATGTTTGAGTACCAGCTCCATCAAAATAAGTAATCCATGCTGTATTAGGATCTACAATAGAGTATTCTCTTGCTCCAAAAGATTGTAATGGAATACCACTATTTTGTGTTGTATAAGTTTGACCAAAAGATA
>RRZU010049977.1_pt1 | contig 10996 bp, 9 predicted proteins | sample 2165561 | NCBI WGS metagenome assembly RRZU01 (sample SAMN10456909, study PRJNA506462) | wastewater metagenome | isolation source: wastewater sludge | place: USA: Moscow, Idaho | reverse complement strand
TTCTGCATGGCGTCCAGGAAGTGCAGTTGGTCCGGGCTCGAGATGTGGCTGAGCGATTGTGTGAGCCCCTGCCGGTAGAACAGGCCGAGCAGCCCGACCGTGGCGAACGACTGCGCGTCGCGATGCATGCGCCAGATCCAGTGCCGGTCTTCGCAGGTGCGCAGGTCTTCGTCGAAGGTGAGCAGGCCCTGTGTCGCGAGCCGGCGATGCTGAATGCCGGCCCACACGTTCGGGTAGTCCACCGACGTGGAGCGAAACGGGGGCGCGATGCCGGTGCGCGGCGGCAGCACGAGGTTGCGGCGCGATTCCGGCGACCGCACGATGGTGCGTCGCCGCCCCAGCACTCGCACATGATCGGTACGCACGAAGTCACAGCCGAGCCGTTCGATCACCCGGACCAACTGGTCGAGATAGCCCGGCCCGATCCAGTCGTCGGAGTCGAGCCACACCAGATAGGTGCCCTGAGCGACCGCGAGGCCGCTGTTGCGTGCCGCGCTGATACCACGGTTGCGGTCATGCTGTACCAGGCGCGCTCCCGGCACAGTGGGGATCAACTCGGCCAGCACGCTCGGGGTGTCATCGGCGGAGCAGTCCTCGACCAGAACGAACTCGAAGTCGCGGCGCAGGTTGCCCTGCAGGCTGCGCACCAACGTGGGCAACTGTTCGGCCACGTTGTAGCAGGGAATGATCACCGACAACTTCACAGCTTCGACTCCTTCGGATCGGCTCGGCCTCCGTTCGACGGACGCCCCCGCGACCCGCACTCGATCGATGCTGTCCGGTTCCGGTGTCCGCCAGGCAACGCCACCATGACGTGTTGGTGAACTCCGCGGCCGCAACCGAACGCCGTGACCCGGACGTTGGCAGGAGTTCACCAGACATCTGCTTCTCGTTGGCCATCGTGTCGGTCGGGCTACTTAGCGTCGAAACATGACCGCAGTAGACCCGTCCGTCCAGACGCCGCCCATCCGGGTACTGGTGCTGGCCGACACCGACAGCCGCTGGAAGTGGGGATTCCTCACGGCCAAGCAGCTGTTCCCCGCTGCGAGGCACACCGGGCTGCTGCTCGAAAGCGCCAGCGTTCCCTCGGCACGGCAGTTGGCCGACACGGGGGTGACGGTTCAGCCGGACGTCGTCGGCGGTGTTCCCGACTTCCTCGAACTGGACGACCTCGACGAGGTGGACGCACTCGTGCTCGCCCTGCCTGGTGGTGCCGTACAGGCGGTGCTGCACGGCCTGGCCCGCCGGTGGCCGCGGGCGGGTCACCGTCCGTTGGTGATCAGCGGCTACGTGGGCGTGGTGTACGAGAAGCTCGCCGAGGGACTGCTGCTGCGGGCCGGCTCGGACGTGATCCTGGCCAACAGCGCCACCGACGCAGAGGAGTTTCGCCGGCTGCTCGACGGCACCGGCGCCGACCCGGCCGTGGTGCTCGAAACGGTGCTGCCGTTTCTGGGTGAACCTGACTCGGCGCGTCCGCACGACGGGCCGTTCACCGTGACGTTCGCCGCGCAGCCGGGTGTGCCGCTCACCCGTGCTGAGCGCGAACTCGTGCTGCGCCGGCTGTTTCGGCACGCCCGGCTGCACCCCGACCGCGAGGTGCTGCTCAAGGTGCGTGGCGCGTTGGGCGAGCGCAGCACGCACGCCGACTACCACCCCTACCAGCGGCTTGCGGCCAAGCTGAGCACGCAGCCGCCGGCCAACTTTCGCATCGTGCAGGGCAACATGGGCGAGGTGCTGCAACGCACCGACCTGCTGGTCACGGTGTCGTCCACGGCGGCTGTCGAGGCGATGCACCGCGGCATCCCGACCGCGATCCTGACCGACTTCGGCATCAAAGAGGTGCTGGGCAACCACTACTTCATCGGCTCCGGCTGCCTGGCCGGCTTCGCCGACCTGGACGATGGATTGCTGCCCACCGTCGATTCCGGTTGGGCCCGCTCGCGAGGGCTGGGCGCCAGTGACGTTGTCGAACAGGCCCGGGCCGCGCTGGCCGCGCGGCTGCCCGAGCAGGTCCGGCCACCGCTTCGTCCGTTCTATTCGATGCAGAACGCTCCTGGCATGGTGCCGCAACTGCTGGGTCGCTACGACCTGGACGGGCACGGGCACGCACTCGAAACCGACGACGCCCTGCTCGCCGACCTGCCCCACGCGGTGCGCTCCCTGGTCTCACGGGCTGCGCGCACGGCCTATCGACAGGGCGTCGACACCGTCGCCCCCACCCTGCGGCGATTGGCGGGCATATGACTGCGCTGGCGGTGATCCCGGCCCGCGGCGGCTCCAAGGGTGTTCCGGGCAAGAACCTGGCGCCGGTGGCCGGTGTGCCACTGGTCGTCCGAGCGATTCGTGCGGCGCAGGCGTCCGGACGCGTCGATGCGGTGGCTGTCTCAACCGACGACGACCGGATCGCCGCGATCGCCGAGTCCGCCGGTGCCCTGGTGATCAGGCGGCCGGACGAACTGGCCGGCGACCAGGCGTCCAGCGAGTCGGCGCTGCTGCACGCCCTGGACGCCTTCGAGCGACTGACCGGTGACAGTGTGGACGTGCTGGTGATGCTGCAGTGCACCAGCCCCTTTCTCACCCCGGACGAGGTCGCCGCCTGCGTCGAGGCCGTGCGTGGCGGCGCCGACACCGCTTTCACCGCCGCGCAGAGTCACGGGTTTCTCTGGCGACGCGACGCCGCCGGCAACGCGGTCGGCGTCAATCATGACAAGGCGACCCGTCCCCGCCGCCAGGACCGCGAGCCGGAGTTTCTCGAGACCGGCGCCGTCTACGCCATGTCGGCGGACGGATTTCGGCAGCACCGGCATCGGTTCTTCGGCACCACCGCGCTGATCGAGACCGACCCCGCGCGGGTGCTCGAGATCGACGAAACCTCCGACCTGCAGCGGGCGCGCACCCTGGCGCACCTGGTCGAGGTGCCTGCGTCCGTGCCGGGCAGAAGCGAGATCGACGCCGTCGTCCTCGACTTCGACGGTACCCAGACCGACGACTCGGCCCAGGTCGGCTCGGACGGCAGCGAGCAGGTCCGCGTGCACCGCGGCGACGGCCTCGGCATCGCGGCGCTGCGCCGGGCCGGCATACCGGTGCTGATCCTCTCCAGCGAGGTGAACCCGGTGGTGCGCGCCCGCGCCCGCAAGCTCAGCGTGCCGGTGATCCACGGTGTGGACGACAAGGGCACCGTGCTGCGCGACTGGTGCAGCACCGAACGCATCGATCCCGCCCGGGTGCTGTACGCGGGCAACGACGTGAACGACCTCGGCTGCTTCGAGGTCGTCGGCTGGCCGGTCGCGGTCGCCTCCGCTCATCCGGTCGTGCGCGATGCCGCGCGGCTGGTCACCTCTGTGCCCGGCGGTCACGGAGCCGTCCGTGAAATCGCCTCCTGGATCCTCGGAAAGGAACTCACCTCATGATCCACACCACCCGCGAACGCCTGATCGGCGACCGCCCCGTCGGCCCCAATCACCCGGTCTACGTGACCGCCGAGATCGGCCTCAACCACAATGGCGACGTCGCCACCTGCCTGGCCCTGATCGACGTCGCGCTGGAGGCCGGCGCTGACGCGGTCAAGTTTCAAAAGCGCACCCCGAAGATCTGCACGCCGCGTGACCAGTGGGACGTGGAGCGAGACACGCCCTGGGGCCGGATGACCTACATCGACTACCGGCACCGCATCGAGTTCGGTGTGGACGAGTACCGGGTGATCGACGAGTACTGCCGCGACAAGGGCATTCAGTGGTTCGCGTCGCCCTGGGACGTGCCCAGCGTCGAGTTTCTGAACGGCTTCGACGTGCCGGCGCACAAGATCGCCTCGGCCTGCCTGACCGATGACGAACTGCTGCGCGCATGCCGCGCGTACGGCAAGACGGTGATTCTCTCCACCGGTATGTCGACGCCGTCGCAGATCCGTCACGCCGTCGAGGTGTTGGGCAGCAGCAACGTGGTGCTGGTGAACGCCACGTCCACCTACCCGGCCGAGAACAGCGAACTGAACCTGCGCATGATCAACACCCTCGGCACCGAGTACCCCAACGTGCCGATCGGCTACTCGGGTCACGAACGCGGTCTCCAGACCACCGTGGCGGCGGCGGCGCTCGGCGCCTGCTTCATCGAGCGGCACATCACCCTCGATCGCACCATGTGGGGCTCCGACCAGGCCGCTTCGCTCGAACCGGGCGGCCTCAGCCGGCTGGTCCGCGACGTCCGGGTGATCGAAGAGGCGCTCGGTGACGGCGTCAAACGGGTCTACGAGGGCGAGTACGCCGCGATGCGCAAGCTGCGCCGGGTGCCCGGCGTGGTGGCGGACGCCGCGACGCAGGTGGCCTGAGCCGGCCATGGCCACCAAGCACCGCAAGCACAAGCGGGACACCCTGGCACTGGTCGAGAGCCCGGCCCAGTTGCTCAACGTGATCGAGTGGGCGCACCATCACGGGGCCGAGAAGCAGACCAGGTTGGCCCTGCTGCCGCCGCGCGAAGCCACCACCCGGCTGCAACTCGAGGCGATGGCCGACCTGGCCCGCGACGCGGGGCTGGCCGCCACCTGGTACGAACCGCGCAGGTCGGCGGCCTCCTTGGTGGCGGTGGCGTGGGAGTTGTTCCCGCGGCTGGCCAAGGCGAGCCGGCTGGTGGTGGGTGACCCGTTCTCGCGGTTCGTGCAGGCGGTGCTGCCGCTGGCCGATGTGGCCGAGGTCGTGGTGGTGGACGACGGCACCGCGACCATTTCGTTCATCTCGCAGCTGACCCGGGGCGAACGCCTGGCCCGCTGGCACCTGGCTGAGACCGGACGTGACGTGGTGGTCGACCTGCTGTCGGATCACGCCCGTCAGTTCTTCAGCCCGTCCACCCGCGACGAACGGAGCATTGAGGTGTTCACCGCCATGCCGGTGCAGGCGCCCGAGGGGATCACGCAGACCGCGAACACCTTCGCCTGGACCCGCGGCCGCTTCGGCCCGCCCAAGATCAAGGACGCCGTCGACGTGATCGGCACCTCACTGGTCGAGACCGGGGTGGTGAACGAAGAGCGTTACCTGGTCGGCGTGCAGGCGGTCACCGAGCGATTCGGAGCCGGGCGCTACTTCGCCCACCGCCGTGAATCCGAGGCCAAGCTGGCCAGGATCGCCACGGCGACGAAGCTCAAGGTGGTGCACCCCGACGTGCCGCTCGAGATCGCGGTGCGACGTGGCCCGGTCGGACGGCTGATGGTCAGCTACCCCTCGACGGTGATGCACACCCTGCCGATGGTGCTGGTCGACACCGGCGTGGAGTTGGCCGTGGCCGACGTGCCCTCCGGCTGGCTGGGTGCCGGCGCGCCGAGCGGCGCGGGCGACTTTCTGCAGACGGTGACCAGTACGGCCAGGGAGCGGCATGGGCTGACCTGAGCGGGGTCGCGGTCGCGGTCTCGGCCACCAGGGATCGCTCGTTCTGAAATCTCGACCCCAGTCCACTCCTCGACCCGCGACACGCCGACAACGGCCGCGACCCCTGCGGAGGAATTCAGAATCCCTGGCCTGTGTTGGGTCGGGGCCTCGCGTGGCTCACTGCCCGCGTGTCGAGACACCCGTGGTGAATCGAGTCGGGGACGGTTCCTGACTCCGTTCACGCGGCATGAAGGGCCCAGGACCGCGCGTCGTTGCGCGGTCAAGGGCTGGTTGCGCGGGTCCGTCCGCGCGCGATGAGCGCTGCACCGCGCAACGTCAGATCATGCGGCCGGTCGACTGCGATGACGGCCCCGGTGTGACGTCGCCCGCGTCGGGTGACATTGCCCGCATTGACATTGCCCGCGTTGCAACGCAAGCAATTTCACCTGGCCCGGGCAGCGTCACGGACGATCACCGGCAGGGGGGTGGCTGGGTCGACGGACGCTGGTGTGGGGGTCCCGACAATCAGCGATCCGCGTGCAGCGTCCGGCTTCGTCCTGCACCTCGGCTGCGGGCACGCCACTGGCGGCAGGCGCTGACCACCCCGACCAGCGATGTGGACGCGCTAGCGCCCGGTGCCCGCGTAGACCACGGCCTCGCCGGTGACCGAATCGAGCCCGAAGGCGGTGTGGGCTGCGCGCACGGCGGCGTCCACGTCGGTCAGCGCAACCACCACCGAGATTCGAATCTCGGAGGTGCTGATCATCTGAATGTTGATGCCCGCCTCGGCCAATGCGCGGAAGAAGGTGGCCGACACGCCGGGATGCGACCGCATGCCGACCCCGATCACCGACACCTTGCCGATCGCGTCGTCGTAGAGCGTGTCCACGAAGCCGATGCGTTCGCGGGCGCCGTGCAGGGCGTCGAGCGCGGTGAGCTTGTCGCCACCGGGCAACGTGAACGTGATCGCGGTGTTGTCGTTGGCGATCGACTGGTTCTGCACGATCATGTCGATGTTCACCCCGGCCTCTGCCACCGCGGTGAAGACCTCGGCGGCGGCACCCACCCGGTCGGGCACCCCGACCACCGTGATCTTCGACTCGCTGCGATCGTGAGCCACCCCCGTGATCAGTGGCTGTTCCATTGCGGTGCCCTCCTTGACTTCGATGTCTTTGACCCAGGTGCCGGGTTTGGTTGAGAACGACGACCGCACGTGCACCGGCACGTTCTCGCGGCGGGCGTATTCCACGCAGCGCAGGTGCAGGATCTTGGCGCCCTGCGCGGCCATCTCGAGCATCTCTTCGTACGAGATCTCCGGAATCCTGCACGCCCCGGGCACGATCCGCGGGTCGGCGGTGAACACCCCGTCAACGTCGGAGTAGATCTCGCAGAAGTCGGCGCCCAGTGACGCCGCGAGGGCCACCGCCGTGGTGTCGGACGCGCCCCTGCCCAGCGTGGTGACGTCCTTCGAGGTCTGCGAGACCCCCTGAAAACCGGCCACGATGACGATGTCGCCGTCGTCCAGGGCGGTGCGGATGCGGCCCGGCGTGATGTCGATGATGCGGGCGTCGCCGTGGGTGCCGGTGGTGATCACGCCGGCCTGCGAGCCGGTGAACGAGCGGGCCTCGAATCCGAGGTCGTTGATCGCCATCGCCAGCAGGGCGGCGCTCATGCGTTCGCCGGCGGTGAGCAGCATGTCGAGTTCGCGCGGACGGGGCTGCGGCGACACCTGCAGCGCCAGGTCCATCAACTCATCGGTGGTGTCGCCCATCGCCGAGATCACCACGACCACGTCGGCGCCCCGCGCCTTGGTGTCGACGATGCGCTGAGCGACCCGCTGAATGCTCGCGGCATCGGCCACCGACGACCCGCCGAACTTCTGCACCACGCGCAAGGGTTGCCTCCTGAACTCGAACCTTTCCTACTCTGCCAGACCCGCGCCCGACCTGCCGCCCCGGGCCCGCTCCTCGGGCGCTCCCGCCGCGTCGCGGCGATCCGTCATCGCGGTCCGACCGGGATGCGTGGGTACGGCCGGGACGACCGGCGACGCGTCGAGGCCGGCCACGGATCATCGTGGCGAGCCGTCAGGGCGACACGGCGACAAGTTGGAGTGCCCATCGCATGGCTCATCATTCGGCGGTGCCTTGGCATGTGTCTCCCAGGGGCCGACGAAGGAGGAATCCCGGGTTGTGCGGGTGGACTGACGAGAACTCGGCGATCTGTGCGCCGAGGCTGCGCTGGACAAGACGGCGCTTGGGGCCGCGTCCGTGAGAAACGATGATCCATCGCTGGTGCAGCGTGTCAAGACCGGTGCGGCCAGGGGTGTCGACGTTCAACCAACGGTCAGCGCTCAACGAACGGTTCCTGATGCCTCAGGTCAAGGGGCTCGCGTAGTTGGGGGGCATCGATCAGCACTTCCCTTGAGCCTGAATCCACCGATGGGCGCCGTCGCGAGCGGCACCAGACGGGTGGTCTGGAAAGACGGTTCGCGCGAAGGCAAACCGGGCCTCTGGCGAGCGTGGCCGACGCAGCCAGGTGCCCGGGTGGGGCCGCGCAATAGGCGAAGGTCGGTGGATCCAGGTTTAGGGTTGAGGCATGAACCAACCGATCCGCTGGGGTATCGCAGGCCCCGGTCGCATGGCCGCCGCCATCGTGCCCGAGTTCCACGCCGCCGCAAACGCCGAACTGGTCGCGGTCGGCTCGCGTTCGTCGCAGCGCGCGGAATCGTTCGCCACCGAGCACAGGATTCCCCGCTGGCATGCGTCGTATGACTCGTTGGTCAACGACCCTGCGGTCGACGCGATCTATATCGCCACGCCGCACCCGCAGCACACCGACATCGCGCTGGCTGCGATCGATGCGGGCAAGTCGATTCTGGTCGAGAAGGCGTTCACGGCCACGGTCGAAGACACTGAGCGCATCGTGACCGCCGCACGGCAGGCGAAGGTTTTCGCCATGGAGGCGATGTGGACGCGGTTCAACCCCGCCATCGCCCATCTGCGCGAGGTGATCGCATCGGGCGAGCTCGGCGAGATCCGCGGGTGCCAGGGCGACCTGACCGCGTATCGCGAGTACGACCCGTCCGATCGCCTCTTCGATCCGGCCAAGGGCGGCGGGGCGGTGCTCGACCTGGGCGTGTACGTGGTGTCGTTCGCGCAGCACTTTCTCGGCACTCCCGAGGTGGTGCGTGCGGCCGGTGGGCGCTATGCCAGCGGAGTGGAGGGCGAGTTCTCGGTACTGTTCGGCTACCCTGACGGCCGTTCCGCCACGCTCGCCGGCGCCTTCACCACCTATGGCCCCGGACGCATCATGCTCACCGGCACCAAGGGCTGGGTGGACGTGCACCCGCGGTTCCACCGCAGCGCCTCGGTGACGATCTGGCGCGGCAAGCAGCCCGAGACGCTCGAGTTCGAATCGGGCTACCGGTTCGAGATCGAACACGTCGGCGAGTGCCTCGCCCAAGGGCTGACGGAGAGCCCGATCATGCCACTGGGCGACACGATCGCCGTGCAGGCGATCCTGGCCGAGGTGCTGTCCCAGATCTAGGTGGACAGCACGCACCAGGGGAAACGCTGATCAATGCCCGGCGTACTCGTCATACCAGGCTTGTGCCGGGATCCCGGGGTTTGCGGGCCACCAAGGCGATGCCGGTCAGGTGGTCGGCGTACTGCGTGAACGTGCGGCGCATGGCGAGCACCCGCTTGCGGGCGCCCGGGTCGCGCAACACATTCCAGACGATTCGAACCACCCGGCGAAGACCCTCGTCGGCCAGGTTGCGGCGCAACTGCAGCAGCGCCATCGGCGCGGTGCCCACCCATTCGACCTCCAGGCCGGCGTCGGTCAGCAGCGCCGTCCATTCGGCGGCGGTCAGGGGCCGGGCGTTGACCTTGATCGAGCGGGCCAGCGCCTTGCGGATGTCGTCTCCGATGGCTGGGTCCAGGTCGTCAGGCTGCAGCCCGAGTTCATGGACGGCGTAGCGTCCGCCCGGCCTCAGTACTCGCACGGCCTCGTCGATGATCGCCTTCTTGCCGCGCTCGGTCTGCATGGTCAGCATGGCCTCGCCGATCACCACGTCCGCGGAGGCCTCGGGCAGGCCGGTCTGTGCGGCATCGGCGGTGATCGTGCGTCCGGCATCGCCGACCACCTCGGCGACCAGGGCCGCGGCGGACGGGTCGGCGTCCACGCCCACGTAGCCGGCCGGTCCGGCCTGCACGATGAGCGCGGCCGTCCGTCCGATGCCGGGGGCCAGCTCGACCACCTCTGCACCCTGCAGCCGGACGTGCGCCAGCAGCTGATTGGTCAGTTCCAGTCCGCCCGGGCGGAGCACGCGTTTGCCCAGGCGGGCCAGCAGCCAGTGACCCTGGACGTCTTCGATCCGGCGTTCGGACTGGGGTAGGGGAATGGTCATCGTCGCTCTCGATTCAGGTGGGAGGGGCGCTCAGTCGTTGGTCAGCAGAAACAGCGCGAGCTTGGACGGCTCCAGCGCCTTGACCGCATGAGGCAAGCGGGTCCGCAGGTGGATCAGGTCGCCCGGACGCAGGGTGACCGTGCGTCCGTCCGCGGTGATCTCGAAGACGCCTTCGAGGGTCTGCAGCAGCACCGGGATCGCGGCGGTGTGCTCGCGCAACTCTTCGTCGGTGTCGAACGCGAACAACACCACGTTGGTGCCTTCGGCCTTCAGTACCGTGCGGGACACGGTTGATTGCGGTTGCACCTGCACCAGCGAAGCCAGGTCGGACAGGTCGGTCATCTGCGAGTCGCTCACGACTACTCCTATTTAATCTATGTTGATATGTACAAAATACAGTAGGCTGTCCGCATGCACAACGCCCCCCCGCTGGGACCTCGGCCGGCGCGCACCGACCGTCCGTCCGAGGCGGCCTTGCGCGTACTGCGTGTGCTGGCCTCCGGCGGCGAGCCGCTCACCAGCGCGGAACTGACCGCCGAGTTGGGCGGGCACCCCAACACCGTCCGGCCGCACCTGGACCGGTTGGTGGCCGAGGGCTTCGTCGACATCGTGGCCCTGCCCGCCGTTGGTCGTGGACGGCCGGCGCGCGCCTACCGTGCCACCATCGCCGGACGCCAGGTGGCCGGCCAGGACCACTCGACGCTGGCCGGCGCCGCCCTGCTGGGTGCAATCACCGACGAGTTGCGCGGTACCGCCGAACCCGCGTTCGCCGCCCGCCGGCTCGGACGATCCTGGGGCCGCCGGCTGGGTGCGGGATCGCGGCGGCAAGCGGGGCAGCCGGACCTGGCGGCGGGGCACGAGGTGGGGCCGATCGTGACCGCGCTGAGTGCCCTCGCCGGCCAGGGATTCACCCCCCAACCCGAGCCGGACGGACTGCACCTGCTGACCTGCCCGATGCTGGCCGAGGCTCGCGAAGCGCCGGAGGTGGTCTGCAGTCTGCATCAGGGCATGCTCGATGCGCTGTCGGACGCTCCGCTGCGGCTGGTGCCCTTCGCCGGGCCGGGGTATTGCCTGGTGAGTCCGGTCACGGACGACGACCGCAGCTGAGCTGAGGCCCCGGGGCGTCCGACGGGTAGAGTGGGGCCTCGACAGGGGAGCGCCATCACGGCGCTGAGAGTGCGGCAGGCCGCAGACCCTCGAACCTGACCCGGTTAGCACCGGCGTAGGGAGTCGA
>RRZU011144530.1_pt1 | contig 10998 bp, 13 predicted proteins | sample 2165561 | NCBI WGS metagenome assembly RRZU01 (sample SAMN10456909, study PRJNA506462) | wastewater metagenome | isolation source: wastewater sludge | place: USA: Moscow, Idaho | reverse complement strand
GCTTTAAAAGGTTTTGGTATAGATATAGATAATTTAGAAAAATCTTTAAATGAAGTTAATATCAAATTAATAAAATTTGATAATTATAATCTTTATTCTGAAGAAGAAATTAATATTTTAAATGGTGTTAATGAAGTTAATAAAGTTAATAAAGTAGAAAAATTGATTTCTATTAAAAAAGAACAAGAACAAGAACAAAAACAAAAAAGTGAAAAAAACATAATTCAAAAAGAAAAAACAAAAGAAGCTAATACTGAAGTTGAAAGTTTTTTTCAAAGAGAAACTACTTACGGTGTTAATATTGAAACTTTATATAAAGAAATTGAAGATTGTAAACCTTTAGGAACTTTTGTAACAAGCAAACCTTTTATTATGGAATTAGATGAATATTATTCTAAATATTTAAAATATTATACTAATTGGCCTTCTTTAATTGATTATGATAATAAAATTGTTTTTATTAATATTTCACATAAAGAAATTATTGAAGTTCTTTTAGAAAATCATTTTGCTTCTGATTTACAATATTGTAGTGATTTTGATAGTATGGAAGAACTTTTCCATCAAAAAATTAATTCTACACAAATATTTGTTAATAGTAGAAACAGAGATAAAGAAAACCCTTTGATGTTAACAAATTCTAATAAAATTAGTTTTTTAAGAGAAAAATTTTTAGAAATTTTAAAAAATGGTAATATTAAATATAATCTTATTTATACAAAAAATGATGAAAGCAATACTGAATTGACAGAAGATTTTTTTGTTGTTTTAAACAAAGTTAGTAATATGGTAGAGGGGGAAGTTTATTTTCCAAAGTCAAATGAAGAAAATATTCCAGAAGGTAGAATTCTAGTTATACCTACTGCAACTGAAGAATATTTTTTACCGTCTCTTTCTTCTATGAATGGTAATGGTTGTATAATAACAGAAAAAGGTAGCAAAACTTCACATATAGTTTTAATGTCTAAAGAATTTAATTTTAATATTATTTTGGTAGAAAAAGCTAGTGAAAAATTTAAAGATGGTGATAATTTAATTATTAATTTAGATGATTTAATTATTTATAAAAAATAATTTTCAATAACCTCTCCTTGAAGGAAGAGGAATGTGTTAAAAATGAGCAAACAATAAAAACTAAAATATGAATTGTTAATTGTTAATTGATATTCTATATGTTAACTTAAAGTTAGAATCCACCTAGAAATAATTAAATAATTTTAAAAAGGAAAATATATTTAAAAATTGCTAAAAAGAAATATCATTTGATATTTTTTTTATTTCATTTTTTATTTTGTTATTTTCTACTTCTTTTATTTTTTCTATTTCTTTTGATAATTTATATTCTTTAAAATTTGATAAAACTTTAACCATTTCTTGATTTATAAAATTTTTTATAATATTAGACTCTAATTTTAATTTTGGATAATACTTTCCAAAATTAAGTTTTAACTCTTTTGAAACATAACCTGAAGAATGTTGTAAATTATATTTTCTAAACTCTGAATACAATATCTCTTCGTTTAAATAATTATTTTCACATTCTAAAAAATCAAATATTATTTTTTTATAATTTTCAACTTCCTTGACGTTATTACAAATAAAATAATAATTATTTAACTTATATTCTTTTTTTAAAATTTTAATTTCATTTTTATCAACTTCTAATTTTGATAAAAACAATTCATCTGGATAATTAATTAAATTACTTACATTACCTTTTTTTAACATTTCTAATAATTCTTGAGACTCAAAAGATTTTAAAATAATAGATAAAAATGTTATATCAAATATTATTTTATCTCCAGTAATACTAAATATATTATCTTTCTGTAATCTTTCTAATGATTTATTAATTAATAATAAAGTTTTACTTTCCTCTAAAGGTACATCTATATTATTTATTATCTCTTTTAATACAATTCTTTCAAAATTTTTAAAATTTTTATTTAATAAATTGATATTATTATTTTTATAACTTTTTAAATAAATTTCTAATATTTTTGGATTAATTTCTTTAGATTGATGTAAAGATAGAGAAGTTTTTATAGTTTTGATTATATTTTGATTATATTTTTCTTCATTTTTTACATAATTATATACAAATATATTTTTAAAATCATAATTAGTTTTTTTTATTAAATTTAATATTTCATCATCAGTCAATACTTTTTTTTCATTTATTAAGTTTTCTTCAAAAAATTCAGCATCTTTTCCAAATAAATTAAATATTTCTGCTTTTTTATGTCGTCGAGCTAAATTACTTGATTGTCTATTTGAATAATAATAATTTTTTGAAATTTTATAAGGACATATTTCTTCTTTACAAGATAAAGAATGAATACAATCACTATCAAAAGAACAAATAGAAATTATAAAATTTGTACCTATTTCATTATATGTTTTTTTACTCATTTCTTTTATTTTTTTTATTTGTACTATTTTTTTATTTTCTAATGAATTATCATTTTTTTCTATATCAAATTTAAACATTTTTACCCTTTCATTTAAATACATAAACCATAATCACCAATCTGATTTTTTAATTTGTTTATTACATTATTATTTTTATTTTTTAACATTTCACCATATAATTCAAACTCTTTTCTTATTTTTTCAAAATCAAAATTACCTTCATCTGTATAATAATATTTTGCTTTTATTTGATGTTTTATTATTTCTTTTATTTGATTTTTTAGTTTTCGACACCCACTACAATCAAATTTTCCGTCAACTTCTTTTAAATCACCTTTTAATGTTAATAAAAAAGGGTTATTGTAACAATTAAAAGCGCCTTTTACTTTTTTTGGACTACCCTTTAGTGAAGTTATATTATTATTTTCACAATAAAAACCTCTAGTTTCTTCTGGACGGCCTTCCAAAGTTTCTAACTGATTATCATTACAAAAATAAATACCAGTTTTTTTAGGCCCACCTTTTAATGTTTTTAGTTGATTACTTGAACAGTCAAATCCATTTTCTATTTCTTCTGGACTACCCTCTAAACTTGTTAGTTTATTCATACAACAATTAAAACCTTTAGTTTTCTTAGGACGACCTTTTAAAGAAGTTAAATAATTTTTTGATATTTGTACTTCTCCGCTTATTTTTTTTGCTAAATGTTTTAAAGATTCTAAGAGATTTTCATTACAAAGAAAATCACCTTGAATTTCTTTTGGACAACCTTCTAAAGAATTTAATCCTTGATAATTAATTATAACATCACCAATATTTATTTGAGAATTAATATAAGGTGAAATTGTAACTCCAGTTATAGATTTAAAATCACCCTCTTTTGCTTTTTTGATTATATCTTTAAATTTCATAATAATCCTTAAACTAATTTAAAAATATTATATTAAAAAGTTAAATTAAATAATACCTAACCCATAATCTTTAATGTTTTAAAATTAATTATAAAATATTTTAAAATTAATTAAATGTTTTTTAATAATAATTTAAATATAATAAAATATAAATAAATTATTGGAGAAAAAAATGGCAAAGTATAACTTATCTGACAATCAAAAAAATGTTATTAAAAAAATATACTCAACTATTAAAAAGAAAAAACCTAATTCTAATACAATAGTTTATATTGATAACAAAATGAATAATATAACAAAATCTGTAAAAATAGGTTCTGACACTTATAATATTACTGAACAAAAAATTTTTTTAATTAAAGAAAATTTAGAAAATCAAAAATCTCTTGTTGATGAAGCTGTTGATAGTTTTAGAAATATTAATAAAGCTTCTTTAATGAAAACGTTTAATTCTATTCCTACTATAAAAAAATTAAAAGAAGAATTAAAAGAAGAAATATCTCAAAAATCTGATAAAAAAAGAGAAAGAATTATTGATTTAGAATATAAAATTTTAGATGAAGAAAATAAAATAAGAGATAATATTTTAGATAAACTTTTAGAAGATTATTATAAATATTTAGAACAAAAAACTAATACTGAAAAGAAAAAAGAAACTATATCTATGGTAAACTCTTTATTCAATAATTCAATTAAAATTTTTAATTATTTTAATGAAAAAGATATGTCTAATACAATTTGTGATAAAAATAGAAGTAATAAATTTTTAACTGATAAATCACAAAAAAAAGATTTTATTAAATTTTTAACTAATAACGATATATCTGCTTATGATGATAGAGGTGGCAGAGTTAGAGATGAACTTCATAAAGCTACTATTTCTATGAAAGATAGTGAATACAATTCTTTAGAATTAGAAGAAAGATTTAGCAGACATAAAAATTTTTCAGCAAAAGACTCTAAAGAATTAAAAGAAAAATGGAGTTCTTATTATAAAAATAAAGAAAAACATATTCAAAATAGTAAATGGTATAAGTATTTAAAAAACTCTTATAATACTGTTAAATCTTTTGAAAAAGAAATTAATAATAAATATGGTGGAAATGTTTTAAAAGAAATTAAAACTTCTATGTATTATGAGTCTATTGATTATTATGATGAAGAAAATTGTGAGTATTTATATGTTAAAAAAGATAAATACGGTAATGAAGTATATGAATATCAACAAGTTAGCACTCCAAAAGGAGCAACACCTACAGCAGAAGTTTTATATAATATAAACCCTTTATATTTAAATGCTAAATTAAAAAGTGAATTTAATAAAACAAGAAATTCAAGATTAGGTATTAAAAAATTAGAGTCTGATATTAAAGATTTAAATAAAGAAATAGAAAAAGATAAAAGTTTAACTATGGGTATGTAAAAATTACATACCCAATCCATAATCACCTTTATTTAATATTTTTTAAATATTATTTTTTTTACATTTAAAAAAGTGTTAAAAAATTGTTTATGATTATTAAAAAATATACATAAAATAAGTATATTTTCTTAAAAAAAAGATAAAATATACACTTTTTAAGTATATTTTATTTTTAAAATAGAATTAAAATTACATTATTTACATATTAATGTAACTAATGTAGTTTTTATGTAAATTTAAATTTTTTATTAACTTTGTAATATTTTAATGTTAAGATAATTTAATTTATTTTAACAAACTGTTATTCTATTTTCTATATCTTTAATGAATAATTCCATATTAACAGGCTCTACATTATCAACATCAAAATCATCAAAATCGTTTTCGTAATTTTCACAATCAGATTCAGAACCATAAGCACATTTATATTTTTTATTATAAATATTACCATCACTTGGAATATAAGCTCTTAATTTATTTTTATTATCAATATAAATTATAAAAGACACAGGATACTCCCAATCACCACCTGCAGAACACATACAATAAGTCAAACCATTATCTAAAGTATTTATCCCCCACTCTTCTGGGTTTTTATCATCACAATCAAAATTTTCTCCACAAATTGTCGAATTTTCAAAATTAAAATTTATTTTTTTCAAATCTTTTTCTAATTTTTGAAACAAGTAATATGGTGAAATTTCACCGTTCAAAATAATTTCTTTTAATATTTTTTCTTTTAATTCTTGGTTTGTAACTTTTTTTGCTATTCTTCCACCAGATTTAGACATTTTAATTCCTTAATTTTTTTTTTAATTATAACATAATTAAAATTAATTTAATTTTAAATATGTTATAATTGTATTATATTTATTTAAAGGAACTAAAAAAAATGAAAATTGAAAAATCATACTTAAATGTAGATAATAAAAAATTAGATACAAATATTTTAGTATATTTTGATGGAAATAAAGAAGAGGTTATTTTAGAAGATAATAGAGTTTTAATATGGTGTCAAGAAGAAGATTCATATGAAAAATGGCTTTCACTTGATGTTATGAATAGTATGTTATTAAAAAAATATTTATCAAATGAGTTAACTTTATTAAATTTAATTGAAAACTCAAATTTATCATTGTACAAAAGGTATTATGAAAAATACGATGAATTAGTATTAGATTCCAAAATAAACTTAGATGATGCAATCAAAATGAACTTGATTTTACCAAATGATAAAGCTGTACTAGGATATGATTTTTATAGTTTATATAAAAACAATAGAAGACTTGAAGATATATTTGGGCAACCAGAATATATTAAAAAAAATAATCAATAAATTAAAAAGTATAACTATGTCTTTTTATTCAATGGATAATAGCGAAAAACTTTTTTTTGCTGATAGTAATTTAGGTATTATAACTTATAATGATATTAAAAAAATTTTAATTTTATATGAATTTTCAAGTGATAAAATTATTTATAAAAGTTTTTTAAAAGAAATTGTAACTTTAAATAATGTTGAAGAAAAAAATATTTTTAAAGATTTGTATTTGCATACAAAAAATGATTTTTTAAAATCAAGATTTGAAACACCATTAAATAAAGAATTCAATTTTTTTGTTGGTAAAACCAATAATGAAATAGTTTGTTTTTCAAGAAGTGAAAAATTTTTATCTTTTTTTGGAGCACAACAAGTAGAACAAATAAAAAGTAAAGTTATTCAAGTATATCAAGAAAAAGAAGAGATTTTAAAAGAAATTAATGATTATAAAAATAACCAAAAATATTTTTATGGTTTTTGGAATATTAAAGATGACGACATTACATCGTCTTTTTTATTTAAAAATTTAAATAATACTAGAGTGTGTTTTAGTGATTTTGGAAAAAAATATTTAAAAGAAGGTAGTCTTTTTTTAAAATTTGAAATGTTAGATTTAGAAAATTAAATTTCTAAATTTAATATTTATATAAAATAACTTAATTTTAACTTAAAAAAAATATTTATTTAATTTTTTAATTTTATTTTAATATTTTTTTTAAATTTTGCCTTTTTATTTACATTTTGATATTTTTAAGTAGAATATAATAATTAAAATTAATACTAAGGACTAAAATGAAAGAACCTAGTTTCTACGATTTAAAAATTGAAAATGAAAAACTTAAAAGAGACTTAAAAGAAAAAGATAAAGCTTTATATGAATTAACTGACTTATTACATAATATAAGAGATTATAATTTTAGTAATGATTTCATTCTTAATAATATTTCACATATTTGCGTAAACTTAAGAAACACTTGTAATAAAGGTGAAATTATGAGAGATGAAGATTTTAAAAGAATTGTTGAAACTAATACTAAATTAAATGATTTTGTTACAGAAATTTTTAAAAAAAACATAAACACTCCTGAAAAAAATTATTTTATTAGATAACTACAATACTAAATAACCTTAGTGGTTATTACAAGTTATCTATTATATTTATAACCTCTTAATCATTGAAATATTATTAATAAAAATCAACAAATAATTAATAAAATTAAAAAACTATGAAGAAAAAAACTAATTTAAATTAATTATTATTCATTCATAGTAATACTAATATTTAATTACATTTCTAATGAACTAGACACTTCTTTTTTTACTTTTTTTACTTCTTTTTTTAATCCATCTTCTTTTAATTGTTTGTAAGAAGAAATAAAATATTTTATTGATGTTTTATTAGCAACTATTCTATCTTTTTCCCAACTACTTTTATTTTCTATTTTAGTTAAATTTAAATAATGTGTAATCAAGTGTGAAACGTCATTTTTTAAAGCATCATATTTTAATGGAACTCTTCCGTGAGGATATGCCATTTTTAAAGTTTCTTTTAAAACTTTTTTATTTTGTGGATTTTCTTCCATTCTTTTTATTTCTTCAGATAATTTTATTAATTTTTTCTCTTCCATTTGTTCTTCAGAAACATTTAAATTATCTAAAATTTTCATAGCTTTAATAACTTTATCTTTCATACCTTTTTCTTCTAAATTTTTTTTGTTTATGTCACAAGAATTTTTTAAACTTTTAAATTCTCTGATAAATCTCATTTGTTCTTTACTACAAAATATTTTAGAAATATTATTAAGAATTAAATTACCTTCCATATTATTTTCTAAACTATTTAACTTTTGAGTATATTTTTCTATAGCTTCTTTTGTTACTTCCATTTTTAAACCTTTTGTTGTATTTTTAATTATTATATTAAATATATGTGTTTTTAATCTTTAAAAAACAAAAATTTTTGTTTCTAAAACGTCATTTAAAAAACCTGAAATAGCTCTACCAGTCCATTTTTTTGAAGAACCATCTGTATAACACTCTGGACAAGTGTTTTTTAATTTTTTATTTATTTCTTCTTGAGATAATTTTATTTCCAAAATATCTTTACATATCTCTTTTAGTTTTAAAATATCTATATGAACATCACTAAAAGTTTTAGTTTCTAATTTATCTCTAATTCTTTCTGGTCTACCATTAATAATTCTAGCAACTTTTTCTTTAGTTTGTTCAAAATATCTTTCACCTAAAATTATTCCATTTATTTTTACGCATAATTTTGTAACTTGAACTTTCATCTTATTCCTATTGTATTTTAATATACATTATTATACTATTTTTTTATTTAAATGTTGCTTAATTTTTAATTAAATTTTAAATACTTAAACCATAATCTTACCTTTAACTTCTAAAGGTAAAACTTTTAATTTTGTTATTTCATTATCACTACAATTAATATTTTTTTAGTAAGTCATCAAGAGATTTAATTTTAGATATTTCTGATAATTTCATTTTTTAGAATTTGATTTATGAAATTTTGATAAAAATTTTCTTAATTTTATAGAGTCTTTGTCATTTTTTGTTAACTCCTTTAATTTTTCACTCCACTCTTTTCTATTCATTTCATATGCTTTTTTTTGAACTTCATTATTTTTTTCTACGTATTTTATAACCTCTTCAAAATAACCATTTATTTCATTAAAAGACCAAAATTTAAAAAATTCACAACTATAAACAACTTCTTTTAAAGTACATATTTTTGTTTTATTATTTGAATTTTCATCAATTATTGGTAACTTATCACCTTTTTTCATTGTTTTTCCTTATTTTATTATTTATTTTTAACTTTTATTTAATTCCATTCTAAATAAACTAACATAACACATTTATCAGTATCATTATGATTAAATTCTATATAATTTTTTTCTATTGATATTGTTTTTAATGATTTTTTTAATTCCTCAATGCTTGAAAAACCTAAAATTCTGTATATTGTTTTTAAGTTTTTGAAGTCAATTAAATCTATTTTTTTTACTGTAAATTCATTTCTTTTATTATTATCATATCTATCATATATAAAATATTTTTGATTTACATTTAAAACTAAATCTTTATTAATATCATAAAAATCTTTTCTTGTTTGTTTAATTACTTTTTTATTTATATTAAAAATTAAATCTTTTTTACTTTTTGAGTATTTTTTATTTAAAACATCATAATAATTAGATATAGTATTACTATCTTTTTTTAAATATTGCGGCATTAACATAACCATATACTGGGGTTTATTACTTAATATATAAGATTCTTCATTACTATCTATTAAATATTCTTGCATTTTATTCAACCTCTTTATTTATTTCTATTTGTTTTAATAATTCTTTTGTTTCTTTTTAGAGTTTCCTTTAGATAATAATGATAAATACATTCTATAAAGAACCACCCTATTTTTATTTGAATTGAAAAATTATAACATTAATTTTTTTTTAAATCAAACACTTATTTTTAATCTTAAATTAAGCATTTTTATATTATTATTCTTTATAAAACAAATAAAAAAAAGGATTTTTTTATGATAGAAATTCAAAGAGATTTAGATATATTAAATTTAATTAGAAATAACAAAGGTTATTTAAATAAAGATAGTTTAAAAAGAGAATATTTACAATTAAAAGATAAATACAGAGTTAATACAAGTGACTGTAGAAGAATTTATCAATTAATATTATTAGGTTTTGAATATAACGACAAATATATAGTTCCTGAATATCAAAGAGATTTAGTTTGGACTCTTAAACAAAAACAAAATTTAATTAAATCAATATTATATGGAAATCCTATTGGAGATTTTTTAGTTAAAAAAGAATATGGTAAAGACAAAAATGGTAACAAAAATAATTTAGAAGTTATTTGGTCTATAATGGACGGACACCAAAGAATTAACACTATTAGAGAATTTTTTTCAAATAAATTTAAAATTGATAATAAATATTTTAAAGATTTAAATTATTGGGACGCTAAAAATTTTATTGAAACTGAAATTACTTTATATTCTATAGAAAACATAACTTTAGAACAAGAAATTGAAATTTATTTAAATAGAAATATAGGTGGAACAAAACACTCTAAAAAAGATATTGATAAAGCTAAAAATTTTATTTAAAAAATAGTTTTTTATTACTATTTTTAATTTTGATATACTATAGAAAAGACTTTAAAAAAGTCTTAATCTAAAATTAATTCATATTTTTTATTAATTCTTTAGTGTCTTGTTCTAAATTTTTTTCTTGTTTTTTTATGTCAGATTTTTGTTTAAAAATAACCAACTCTTTTAAAATATTTTCAGTAATATTTAAATCTCTTCCAGTAAAATGAGAAGATACATTTTTCATTCTATTTTTTATTATATTAATGCTATTTTCAAATTTTTCTTTATCAGAAAAAGATAAATTTTCAGAAATATTTTCTTTAGAAATTTCCAAAATTGTTTGCAAATTTTTATTTATTTTTATTTTTTCTGCTAAATTTAATTCTTGATTTAATTTATGATTTGTAATAGGTACAATTAAAGAAAATAATAAAACAGTAATAACTATTTTAACTAACAGTATTTTACTAACTTCAAGATTTTTAATAAACGAAGTATTTGAAAGATAATAATTTATTATTAAACACCATATTATTAAAGAAATAAGAGCTAAATTATAAAAATAACTAACACTATATTCTAATGTTTTTGCTAAAATTACAGCATAAAAACAACCAAATAAAAGCGCTAAAACAGTTGAAGCTTGTTTTATTCTTAATGATAATTCTATTTTTGAATTCATTTTAACCTTTTTATTTTAAATATATACAATATTAACATTTTAAAATAAAAAAATCAATAAAAATTTATATTATTATTTATTAAAGACTTAAACCATAATCTATAT
>RRZU013037924.1_pt1 | contig 10999 bp, 5 predicted proteins | sample 2165561 | NCBI WGS metagenome assembly RRZU01 (sample SAMN10456909, study PRJNA506462) | wastewater metagenome | isolation source: wastewater sludge | place: USA: Moscow, Idaho | reverse complement strand
TTCTTAACCCACCCCCTGCCCCTCCCAAGGAGGGGATAAGGCACTTCTATTGGGCGCTAGACTTTTGAATTCGGTCTTAGCTCAACGGCTATGGGCTATCATCCGCCTTTTGTGGCAGGCTAAGGATTATTTTCAAAGCCTAATGTGTAATCATGGCAGCATATCCCCTCCTTGGCGGGGGCAGGGGGTGGAAAATGCACGTTAATGGTAAAGATGCAATGCTAATAATGACAATACGCTACCGAAAATCCACCCCCTAACCCCCGCCAGCGGGGGATATCCTTCGATTTGAAGGGGGGCTAATTCTTAGAAGCGAAATCCCCGGAAATCTATCCGCCTTTGACAACAGGCTAAGGATTTTTCTTAACGTCTCCCAGATAACAAAAATGGAAGTGGAGCGTAGCGACATACCTCCTTAGCGGGATTATATGAATGGAGAAGTCAAAGAAGTCAAAGAATTGGTAATACGCCGAATAGCACTATCCCCCGCTTGATCGCTGAGCGAAGCCGAAGTGGCGGGGGCCAATGTCGTTAAAATAAGGAATACTCTTTTCTTCTTGTCATCCCGGTGAAGGCCGGGATCCACAGCCGTCAAGCTAAGCAGATGCATAGAATTACATTTAGTAAAATAACAGGATAAATATTAATAACCAGCATATAATTGAAACTGTTTATCCCCTCCTTTGGAGGGGTCGGGGTGGGTTAAGACGTTATTACCCACCCCCTGCCCCCTCCCATGGAGGGGATAACGTACTGCTATTGGGCGTTTGTCCCTTTAAATTCAGCCTTAGCTTGACGGCTATGGGCCGGGATCTCCTCCTAAAAAGTTCTTTTACCTTTTATGTGGAGATCCCGTGACAAGCACGGGATGACACTCCGAGGAAAGATTATTCCTTAACTTAACGACATTGCCAGCGGGGGCAGGGGGTGGACAGTGCGTGCTATCCTTTTATGGTAGCCATTCTCTAATGGTTCGCGCCTAACGCATAGTCTATTGCATGTAATCCTACGTCTTTCGCCTTAAACCTTGATCGGGTTACGGTACGGAATGCCCTTATCCGAATGCAACATATTGCACAGAAACAAGCCGAATAACCATAAAATAACGATACTTCTTCTATTACACTACGATAACTTCGGCAAGATGATACATTTGTAAGAAGGCGAAAAGTATTCCAAAAGATGCTTCATTCGATCCTAAGAAAAACTCTTAATACATCAAACAGTTAACCTCAAATCACGGACGATGAAAAAGTTAACCCTAGCACTTACCCTCTTTAGCCTTGTCACGCAAGGCTTCGCCGTAAAGCCGGTACTGGAGGGTTTTAAGTATGCCGATATGAAAACACCGGTAGGTAACGAGTGGGAATCGCCGGAACAGCTGGCCCTAAACAAGGAGCAGCCTCGCGCATGGTTCTTCCCCTTTGCCGATGTCGAAAGCGCCCGCAAAGTGCTGCCCGAGAACTCCGCCTACTGGCAATCGCTGAACGGACAATGGAAGTTCAGCTGGGTAAAATCGCCAGAGCTACGACCAAAGGGCTTCTACGAGCCAACCTTCGATGTCTCGTCGTGGGATAACATCACCGTTCCATCCAACTGGAATGTGGTGGGCATCCAAAAGGATGGCAGCCTGAAGTACGGTGTGCCCATCTACGTAAACCAAAAGGTGATCTTCCAGCACAGCGTAAAGGTTGGCGACTGGCGTGGAGGCGTTATGCGCACCCCACCTACCAGCTGGACAACCTACGAGTACCGTAACGAGGTAGGCTCGTACCGCCGCGACTTCGAGATTCCGCAGGACTGGGATGGCCGCGAGGTGTTCATCAACTTCGATGGCGTAGACTCGTTCTTCTACCTTTGGATCAACGGCCAGTACGTAGGATTCTCCAAAAACTCGCGCAACGCCGCTGCCTTCAACATCACCAAGTACCTAAAAAAGGGGAAAAACGTGGTTGCAGCCGAGGTCTACCGCAACTCCGACGGCTCGTTCCTCGAGGCACAGGACATGTACCGCCTTCCGGGCATTTTCCGCACCGTATCGCTATACTCTACCCCTAAAGTGCAGGTTCGCGACCTTAGGGTAAACCCCGATTTGGACCAAACATACACCAACGGTTCGCTCACCATCAACGCCGACATCCGCAACCTGGGTAAAGGCAAGGTTAAAGGCTACAAGATGGTGTACACCCTTTACGCCAACAAGCTCTACTCCGACGAGAACAGCCTCGTAAACGGCGCTACCGCCACCGCTACGGTTGATTTGGTTGATGCAGGCCAGCAGGTAGAGGCCCAGCCAGCAGTAATTAGGGTACAATCGCCCAACAAGTGGTCGGCCGAGCTGCCCTTCCGCTACACCCTCGTAGCCGAGCTTAAGGATGCCAAGAATAGGACCATCGAAACCGTATCGACCATTGTTGGATTCCGTAAGGTGGAAATCAAGGATACTAAAGCATCTGATGATGAATTCGGATTGGCCGGACGCTACTACTACGTGAACGGCAAGACCGTGAAGCTGAAGGGCGTGAACCGCCATGAGATGAGCCCAGAGACGGGCCATGCCATCAGCCGCGAGAGAATGGAGCAGGAGATTATGGTAATGAAGCGCGCCAACATCAACCACGTCCGCAACTCGCACTATACCGACGATCCTTACTGGTACTACCTCTGCAACAAGTACGGTATTTACCTAGAAGATGAGGCCAACATCGAATCGCACGAGTACTACTACGGCGAAGCCTCGCTTTCGCACCCTGTGGAGTGGAAGGCGGCACACGTGGCCCGCGTAATGGAGATGGCACATAGCAACGTCAACAATCCATCTATCGTAATATGGTCGTTGGGCAACGAGGCTGGCCCTGGCAACAACTTTGTGGTGGCCTACAACGAGCTGAAGGCGTTCGACGCATCGCGCCCGGTTCAGTACGAGCGCAACAACGACATTGTAGACATGGGCTCCAACCAGTATCCATCCATCGGCTGGATGCAGGGTGCCGTAAAGGGCAAGTATAACATCAAATATCCTTTCCATATATCGGAGTACGCCCACGCAATGGGTAACGCCTGCGGCAATCTTGTAGACTACTGGAAGGCGATAGAATCGACCAACTTCTTCTGTGGCGCCGCCATCTGGGAATGGATCGACCAGAGCCTATGGTACTACGACAAGAAAACCGGCGACCGCTTCCTTACCTACGGAGGTGACTTCGGCGATATGCCAAACGACGGACAGTTTATCTTTAAGGGCGTTGTTGATGCCAACCTCGCTCCTAAGCCCCACTACTACGAGGTGAAGAAGGTATACCAGCATATTGCTGTTGATAGCCTAAGCATTAGGGATGGCGCCTTCGAGGTGTTCAACAAGTACTACTTTAAAGATCTTTCGGACTACTCGCTTCGCTGGTCGCTCTACGAAAACGGCAAGGAAGTTCAGGCAGGATATGTTGATATGGGCGCAGTTGCTCCACGTACCAAGAAAAAGATCGCCATACCTTACCAGCTCGATAAGCTGAATGCCACATCGGAGTACTTTGTAAAGTTCCAGTTCGAGCTAAAGAACGATATGCCTTGGAATAGGAAGGGATACGTTCAGGCCGATGAGCAGTTTCCTGTTAAGAAGGCAACCAACCTTCCATCCATAGCCGACGATGCCAAAGCAACCTCAACCGACAAGGTTGAAATTGTAGAATCGGCAACCAGCATCAAAACCGTGAAGGGCAAAGCCTTTGTAGCCGAGTTCGACACCAACACCGGAACCATCCACAGCCTCACCTACGGCAACGAAACCATCATCGAGCCCGGCAACGGTCCTAAGCTAGATGCGTTCCGCGCCTACGTAAATAATGACAACTGGTTTATGCCAAGATGGTTCGAGAATGGCCTTCACAACCTCAAGCACAAGGCTACTAGCAGCAACTTCATGAGGAAGGCTGATGGTACAGTGGTTGTAGCCTTCACCGTAGAATCACAAGCCCCCAATGCGGCCCGCCTAGAAGGTGGTACAACGGCAACCCGTAATTCGCTTGTGGAGCTAACCGACAAGAGGTTTGGCGAGAACGACTTCAAGTTCACCACAAACCAAATTTTCACCATCTATCCCGATGGTTCGATAGAGCTACAGGCCAGCATCAGCTCCAATCAGGAGACGATGGTTCTGCCTCGCTTGGGATATACGATAAAGGTGCCTCAAAGGTTTGCCGACTTTACCTACTACGGACGTGGCCCTATCGACAACTACAACGACCGCAAGTCGAGCCAGTTTGTAGAGCTGCATAAGAGCACCGTTAAGGACGAGTACTTTAGCATTGCAAAGCCTCAGAACGTGGGTAACCACGAGGATGTACGCTGGTGCGCCTTAACCGACAAAGAAGGAAAGGGCGCCCTATTTGTGGCAAGCGACCGCCTTTCGGTATCGGCGCTTCAGTACTCTGCCCTCGATATGACGCTTGCCGCACACTCGTATCAGCTTCCTAAAGCAGGAGATACCTACCTTAACCTCGACCTTGGAGTAACAGGCTTGGGCGGCAACAGCTGCGGACAGGGAGGTCCACTAGAGCACGACCGCATTAAAGCTGGACAAAACTCAATGGGCTTCATCATTCGCCCTGCGGCAGGTAAGGATCTTGTTAGAGCAGCTAGCGTAAAGGCTGCCGGAGAAGTACCTATTACCATCACCCGAAATCGTATTGGAGAGGTAAAAATCAATTCGACAAAAAAGGATGCCGTAATCTGCTACACCATAGGAAAGGATAAGGCAAAAGTCTACACCGATGCAATTCCTATGCGCAACGGAGGATCGGTTACCGCATGGTACAAGGAGAATCCTCAGATGAAATTTTCGGCAGCCTTCCCTAAGATCGAGAGCATCCAAACCTCGGTAATCTTTACCAGCAGCGAAGAGGCCGGCGAAGGCGAAGCCGCTAACCTTACCGATGGCGATCCAAACACCATATGGCACACCATGTACTCGGTAACCGTTGCCAAGCACCCTCACTGGGTTGATATGGATGCCGGCGAGGTTAAAACCATAAAAGGCTTTACATGGCTACCACGTCAGGATGGCAACAATGGAGATGTAAAGGATTACACCATTCATGTAAGTCTTGATGGTAAGAATTGGGGAGAGCCAATTGTGAAGGCCACCTTTGCAAGAAGCAAGGAAGAAAAGAAGGTGATGTTCGACAAGCCCGTAAAGGCTCGCTACATCCGCTTCACGGCCCTCAGCGAGCAAAGAGGACAGGACTATGCAACGGGTGCCGAAATCATAATCCTTGCAGAGTAGTCAGCAGACATTATAGAATTTAATAGCATAAAGCCGCAGTTAGGGATTCCTAGCTGCGGTTTTTGCTTATAGATACTTATACCCATCCAAATAAAACGCTTCTATTCTCGGGTTGATATCAGCTTCCGGCTAAAAATTTCTTCTTCACCTCCCAATATTTCCCTTTCACCCTACAGGTGGCAATAAACATTAGCTTAAACACGATTCATTACTAGTTCTTACTTTAAATCACACGCAGTAGCTATGGTAAACAAGGGAATGCTGCTTCTGCTACTTCTGCTATCACTTGCAGGTAGCGTAAGCGGGCAAAAATCGCTCGACTACAAGCTGTCGGACTGGTATTTGGGGACGCTCGATAACGTCCTCGACAATATTTCGAAGCAATCGAAGGTCCAATTTGAGTTCGACAGGCAACGGCTTAACGCCATCCATATCGACCACCACCCCATTAGCCAACCGCTAAAGGAATTCCTCGATGTAGTGGTATGCAAGAATAATAAGCTAAAGTACTACATCAGCGATGGAGGTAAAGTGGTAATTGTAGACCGATGGGTAGTAACCAACGAAGTGAAAATTGAAGAAGAATCGCACTACAAAGGAAAGCCTACCCGCTACCGATTCGCGCTTACTGGTCGAATAATCGATAACGCCTCGGTAGAACCTCTACCCTTTGTAAATATCTCGATAAAGGGAACCAGCATCGGAACTAACTCCAATGCCGATGGCTACTTTACCTTGCCACGAGTTCCGAGCGATACGGTTTCGCTGGTGCTAAGCGCTGTTGGCTACAAGCCAAAAACAGTTTACCTAACGCCACAAACCCCACAAAGCAACCTGCTGGTAAAGCTCGAAAGCGAAAGCGTAACCATAAAAGAGGTTGTTATTAATGGAGAAAAGCAGGAGGTACTGCAAACCAACAGCAAAGTGGGCATGATAAAGATGTCGCCCATTAAGCTAGTATCGCTGCCCAGTTTGGGCGAAAAGGATATCTTTCGCTCCTTTCAGCTGATGCCGGGCATCAGCGCAGCCAACGAGAACTCGTCGGGGTTATACGTTCGAGGAGGAACGCCAGATCAGTCGTTGGTAGTATACGATGGATTCACGGTGTACAACGTAGAGCACCTCTTCGGCTTTTTCAGCTCGTTCAACAGCAACGCCATAAAGGACATCCAGCTTTATAAGGGTGGATTCGATGCCAAATACGGAGGACGCATATCCAGCGTTGTCGAAATCACCGGAAAGGAAGGCAATAAAACCAATTGGGGAGGATTTGCCGACATCAGCCTAATGTCGGCCAACGGTTTTCTGGAGGCTCCGCTTGGCGAAAAGTTTACCATTATTGCCGCAGGTCGCCGTAGCTGGCAAAGCCCGCTTTACGACAAGATCTTTAACAAGTATTCCAATACAAGCAGCACGTCAGGGCCAAGTATGCCCGAAGGAAGAAATCCATTTGGGAAGAACGACCTCAAATCGTACTTCTACGATTTCAACACCAAGCTAACCTACCGCCCCACCGATAAGGACATTATTTGGTTAAGCTACTACTCCGGCAACGACGATCTCACCAACGATATCTCGTCAGGCTTCAAGGGAGGTGGTCCTGGAGGTATGGGCGGCGGAGGCGAAGTTCCCCGCATCAGCAACTTCAGCATGAGCAACAACGATAACTCTAACTGGGGAAATCACGGAGTATCGCTCAAGTGGTCGCGTAAGTGGAACGAGAAATTTTACGGCAACTTCCTTATTGGCTACTCCAACTACTATAGCAACCGCGATCGTACCTCCTCAGGATCGTACGAAGACTCATCGGGCACATCGCACAGCATTAAGCGAGGTGTAATGGAGTACAACCACCTCGACGACTACTCTGCAAAGGCCGACATCGAACAAAAATTAAACGCCAATAACGTGCTCGAATATGGCATTAACGCTACATACAACAAGATTACCTACAGCTACGCCCAAAGCGACACCGTAAAGCTTATAGATCGCAGAAATGAGGGGCTCCTACTTTCAGGATACCTTCAGGATAAGATCTCGCTATACGATAATATGCTTAAGATAACTCCAGGACTACGCTCCAACTACTACAGCGTAACCGGGAAAATGTACTTCGAACCTCGTCTTACCTCCTCGTATCAGCTAACCGATACTTGGAAGATTAAAGGATCGATAGGACGCTACTACCAGTTTGCCAAGCGAGTTGTTCGCGAGGATATCATGGCCGGAAATAAGGACTTCTGGACGCTAAGCGATGGAAAGAACCTTCCGGTAACCTATTCCGACCAAATAATCGGTGGCGTATCGTGGGAGAACAACACCTACCTTATTGATGTAGAAGGGTACTATAAGCGAATAACCAACTTAACGGAATACTCCCTGCGCTTCTCTAAGTCTTTAGCAAACGGCAGCTTTAATCCCGGTCACGGAGGCGATCAGGGAACCGTAACCTACGAAGATCAGTTCCTTACAGGATGGGGGCGTGTTCACGGTATCGATGTTCTTGTGCAAAAGAAACAGGGCGATTTAACCGGATGGATTGGCTATACCCTAGGGCGTGTGGTAAATCACATCGATGGCTACGGCAATTACGACTACTACGCATCTAACGATGTTACCCACGAGTTTAAGGCTGTAGCAACCTACCACTGGCGCAACTGGGACTTCTCGGGAACATGGATATACGCAACGGGAAAACCCTACACGGCACCCCAAGGCGGCTACACCGTTACCCTACTCGATGGAACCAAGAAGTCGTTTGTAACGGTATCAACAAAAAACGGGCAGCGCCTTCCCGACTACCATCGCTTAGACCTTTCGGCAACGCTAAACATGAAGCTCGGGGGACGAATCCCTGCAACACTTGGTTTCTCCGTATTCAACGCATACAACCGCAGCAATGTATGGTATAAACAGTTCGAAATTGTTGATAATACCATTGTAGAAACCAACGTTAACTACCTCGGCATTACGCCCAACATCAACTTTACCATTAAATTCTAAAACGATGAAGATATCTATAAGCAATACAAAACTGCTCTCGGGCATCCTTTACACCTTACTAGTAGGCGCCCTTGCCATAGCTGCGCTTTCGATGGCATCGTGCCAAAAGATGGACGTGCAGCTATCGGATCCCAACAAGGCAGTTGTTAAAGGTTACCTATTTGCCGGTAAGCCCGTTTCGATAAGCATCACCAAACAGCTGCTGTATGGTGCTACCGATACCATCACCCATCCTATCGAGAACCTCGATGTGGTTATATACGACTCAAAGAACAACGCCTACCCATTGCTTTACACCAGCAATGGCATATACCAATCGGATAAGCTGCTACCACAGGTTGGCGAAACCTACACCTTAAAGTTTACCTACAACGGCAAGGAACTATCGGGAACCACAACAGTACCTGCTAAGCCTTCCGGTTTTCAAGGAACATCTTCAATTTCGGTTCAACCTTTCGGTTCCACAACATCTGGCCCCCCATCTATGTCGCGTGCCGAATACTCTTGGACTAATACCAACAGTAGCTATTTCCTAATTGTAGTAGAGTCAATAACGCCAAATGCAACGCCAATAAACGATACAACAGAATATGAGGCGCTACCTGTATTCCGAATCTCGCCAACACAAGGAAGCTCGCATAGCTTTATGGGGCAATCGTTCTACTACTACGGGATGCACAACGTAATTCTTTTTGCAATAAACCAAGAGTATGTCGATCTGTATCAGGATACCGGAAACAGCTCGCAAAACATTACAACCCCTCCGGGAAACATCACAAATGGCTTTGGAATTTTCACCGCCATTAATGCAGATACGCTAAAGCTGAACGTAACACCTTAACATCCATTTAATCCCAAATTCTTTCTCAGTTACGCAAATACGGATGTTTACTTTAAGGCAATGAGGCGCAGCGATGCACCTCATTGCTTTTTTAATGCTGCACTTACGCCTAATACCCATAATATTTACATCTACATTTAAAACCTTTTAGCTGAAAAAGTTGTTACTATCTACAAAAGTCCCCATCAATGAGGCTTCGAAAAACTATCATCATCGCGCTCATTATAACAGCAACAATCGCTGCTATATGGTTTGGCGTAGGCCTAATGGTAATGAAAAATGCCATTATAAGCTACCAACCCCAAAAGTCGGGTAGCAGCTACGAGGATTTGGCTAGCACCAAATGCTTTAATGTGGCTCGATTCAGCAAACTCAAAAGGATTGAACTAACAATTCCATCAAAGGAAGATGGCTGCCTGCTATCCGGAACCCTAATATACAACCCAGCCCCATCAGCAAAAACCATCATCTATAGCCATATGATTACAGGCTCGCGTTGGGATGTTCTAAAAGGGGGTAAAATAGACTCGCTGCTCGCGCGTGGCTTTAACGTGCTCACCTTCGACCAACGCGCACACGGCAAAAGCGAAGGTACGGTTCCCTCCTACGGTTTTCTAGAAAAGCACGATCTTGATCAATGGATCGATACCGTTGCCACCATATTCCCTAACGGTATCATTGGCGTTGAAGGCGTATCAACAGGGGCTGCAACGGCCATTCTTCATGCAGGAGAGATTAATCCCGAGAAGGAGACCTATAGAAAGGTGGCCTTCTACGTATTCGAATGCTCCTACTCCGATTTGGCAAAGCAGCTTGCCTACAAAATAAACCAGCACTACTACCTCCCCAACGTTGCACTAAGCACGTCGCTAAAAATACTGGATCATCCTTTCAACGGCTTCAACATCTACAATGTATCACCAGTAAAGGCTGCTCGTTACATTAGCGTTCCCGTTCTCTTTGTGCATAGCAAAGCCGACAGCTACGTTCCTACCCAAATGAGCGAGGAATTATACAAGGCTGTTCACGCTCCCAAGATGCTGCTACTCGTTCCAAAAGTAAACCATGCCGAAGCAGTAGATTCCCCAACACTCTACTGGAATACTTACGATTCATTCCTAAAAACCATCGTTAAGATAAAGCGGTAAAACGGCAAACCATCAAGGCTCACAAGGGTTGTAGCATCAAAAAAGAAGGTATATATTGTGACCTTCTTTATAGTTTCAAACCACAAACCACAACATTCTCATATGGAAGAAAAGAACATCGAAACCATGGAGCTTAGCGGAAGAACGCTAAGGGAGCTCTGGCTGGCCGCCAAGTGGGCAAAGCTGCTATCGATCATCACCGTTTGCATGTACTTTATTGTAATACTCCTTGTGATCTTCAGCGGCATCATAACCTCCCTATTTGCCGCAATGGTTCCGTTTGGGGGCTTCTTTATCGCTTTAATATACATTGTTGTGTACACCCTTACGGTACTCATTCCAGGAATTCTGCTCTACAACTTTGCCACCAACACCCAGAAGGCAATACTGAAAAACGATGACGACTTAGCAACCACAGGGGTCAAAAGGCTACGCCAGCTATTCCAGTACACCGGAATCCTAGCTTTAGCATCCATCCTCTTCATCGGTCTGGTAATCGCAATAAACGTACTATACGCTATTTTCTAGAAATACGGCGATTAAAAAGGAATAGCTACCTTTGCGCGCGTTTAGCATACATTGATGAGTAAAGGAAAAGTTGTAGTTGGACTATCGGGCGGTGTCGATTCGAGCGTTGCCGCCTACCTGCTTAAGGAGCAGGGGTACGAGGTTATCGGCATGTACATGCAAAACTGGCACGACACCACGGGTACGCTCGAAGGCGATTGC
>RRZU010711453.1_pt1 | contig 10999 bp, 13 predicted proteins | sample 2165561 | NCBI WGS metagenome assembly RRZU01 (sample SAMN10456909, study PRJNA506462) | wastewater metagenome | isolation source: wastewater sludge | place: USA: Moscow, Idaho | reverse complement strand
CTTGCCCTGGTCATTGGTGATCGAGGTGGCGAACAGGCCGCCATCGCGACGGCGATGCTTGATACACTCCTGCCCTGCGTCAAAAAGCCGAGCCCATGCCTCCCCTGCCATCGCTGCTGCCTTTCCTGTTCGTTTTCCTGTGGAGCACCGGCTTCATTGGCGCCAAGTTCGGGCTGCCGTACGCCGAACCTCTGACCTTCCTGCTCGCCCGCTACCTCCTGATCCTTGCCCTGATGACGAGCTTTGCGCTCGCTACGCGGGCGCCATGGCCAGCCAACGGGCGCCAGGTTTTTCATATCGGAGTTTCCGGCCTGCTGGTGCACGCCCTTTATCTGGGCGGCGTGTTCATGGCCATCAAACACGGGCTGCCGGCAGGCGTGACCGCTTTGGTGGTCGGCATGCAGCCGCTGCTGACCGCTTGCGGTGCCGGCTTCCTGCTCGGGGAACGCGTGTCGCCGCGGCAATGGCTGGGACTGATGCTCGGTTTTGTCGGTGTGGCGCTGGTCGTTGCCAACAAACTCGGCGACCTGCCGCTGGCTGCGATGTTGCTGCCGGCGCTCGCCGCCTTGCTTGGAATCACTGTCGGCACCCTGTATCAGAAGCGATTCTGTCCGCATTTCGACCTGCGCAGTGGTTCGGTGATTCAATTTCTGCCGACCGCACTGGTGACCGCGCTGGTGGCCTCGGGCAGCGAAAGCATGCATATCGAGTGGACCCCGCAGTTTGTCTTTGCCTTGTTGTGGCTGGTGCTGGTGCTCTCGTTTGGCGCCATCAGTCTGCTCAATGTCTTGATCCGCAGCGGTAGCGCGGTGAATGTTGCCAGCCTGTTCTACCTGACGCCGCCGAGTACCGCGGTGATCGCCTGGCTGGTTTTCGACGAAACCCTCGGCGGCCTGGCGCTGGCCGGGATGGTGCTGGCGGTGGGCGGCGTCTATCTGGCACGCGCGCGGGCCCGATGAGCGACGCGGGAAAACCCGTGCTGCGTATTCTCGGCATCGATCCGGGCTTGCGCAGCACCGGCTTCGGGCTCATCGAAAAAACCGGTAATCGCCTCGCCTACCTGGTCAGCGGCTGTATTCGTACCGACGTCAGGGATTCGCTGCCAGGCCGTCTGGGAACGATCTACGCTGGTCTGCGTGAGCTGCTGGCAACGCATCGGCCCGACGAGGCGGCGGTCGAGATCATTTTCATGAACGTCAATCCGCAGTCCACGCTGTTGCTCGGGCAGGCACGCGGCGCGGCGATCACGGCGCTGGTGGCGAGCGGGCTCGAGGTGGCCGAGTACACCGCCTTGCAAGTCAAGCAGGCGGTGGTCGGCAATGGACACGCCGACAAGGTGCAGGTACAGCACATGGTGCGTCGCCTGCTGTCCTTGTCGGCAGACCCGAGTGCCGACGCCGCTGATGCCCTGGCCTGTGCGATTGCACACGCGCACGGCGGCCAGGGACTGGGGCGGCTGGCCAGCCATGGCCTGCGCGTGCGCAACGGCCGTTTGATGATGGAAAAGGAGAGCCAACGATGATCAGCCGACTGACCGGAATCCTGCTGGAAAAGAACCCGCCGCAGGTGGTGCTCGACGTACATGGGGTTGCTTATGAGCTCGACGTGCCGATGAGCACTTTCTACAACCTGCCTGGCAACGGCGAGCAGCTCAGCCTGCTGACCCACGTCGCAGTGCGCGAGGACGGGCATTTTCTCTATGGTTTTGCCAGCGAGGGCGAGCGCTTCGCGTTCCGTCAGCTGCTGAAAATCTCGGGCGTCGGCGCGCGCCTGGCGCTGTCGGTTTTGTCGGGACTCTCGGTGAGCGATCTGGCGCAGGTGGTGGCCCGTCAGGAAGTCGGTCGTCTGACCAGGGTCCCCGGCATCGGCACCAAGACCGCTGAACGTCTGCTGCTGGAACTGAAGGGAAAACTCGCCGACGCGCTGCCGACCGGCGCCGCGCCCAGCGAGGCCGCGCACAGTGACATTCTCAATGCGCTGCTGGCGCTGGGTTACAATGACCGCGAAGCGGCCGCAGCGATGAAACAGTTGCCGACCGATACCACCACCTCCGACGGCATTCGTCAAGCGCTCAAGTTGCTGTCAAGGGTCTGAACCGAAAATGACTCCCGGTTACAAACAACTCATCCAGATTGCCCTGGTCGTGCTGCTGCTGATCGGCTGCGTCGCCGTGCTGTTGCCGTTTACCGGTACCTTGCTGTTCGCCGTGGTGATCTGCATCACTACCCTGCCGATGCGCAACCGCCTGCTGACGCTCTGCCGAGGACGCAGCAGCCTGGCGGCGCTGCTGGTATCGATGCTGCTGCTGCTACTGCTGGTTGCACCGATGGCCTTGTTGTCGGGATCGCTTGCCGATGGCGTCGAGATCGCCATTCGCTACTTCAAGCCATTGATGGAAAAAGGTTTGCCAACCGACCCCCCGGTCTGGCTGGCGAGGATTCCGATCCTCGGCTCGGGCGTCGCCAGCTACTGGCAGGAACTGGTCGAGAGCCGCGAGGAGATGAACAACCTCCTGCGCCAGTTCCTTGATCCGACGCGCCGGCTCGCCCTGGCCGCCGTTTCGCTGTTCGCGCAGGGATTGCTGCAGCTGGTGCTGGTGATCTTCTTCGTTTTCTTCATCTTTCGTGATGCGCACATTTACGCCGACGCATTGCACACCGGCAGCCGGATGCTCGCCGGCGATCTCGGCGAGCGCATGCTGGCGCTGGTCGAAGGGACGGTCACCGGGGTGATGGCGGGAATCGTCGGGACGGCGGCTGCCCAGGCGGTGGTGGCGATGATCGGCTTCATTATCGCCGGCGTTCCCGGCATCCTCATCCTGACCCTCGCCACGTTCTTCTTCTCGCTGGTGCCGGTGATCGGTGCAACGCTGATCTGGGTGGGGGCCGCCATCTGGCTATACAACGAAGGGCAGACCGGCTGGGCGGTATTCATGGTGCTGTGGGGCATGTTCGGCATCAGCAGCGTCGATAACTTTCTTAAACCGGTCCTGATTTCGCGAAGCGCCAGCCTGCCGCTGCTGCTGATCATCGTCGGCGTTTTTGGCGGCATTCTGGTTTTCGGTTTCATCGGTCTGTTTCTCGGGCCAACGCTGCTGGCTCTCGGTCAGGTACTGATCCGCGAGTGGTTGGCGCACGCCGGTCCGGAAGCTGTGCTACACACGACTGCGCGCGACGAGTTGCCCTGATGATCGAGACCGACGACCTGGGCAGTGTTCCTATAGACCGCTTGATCTCGGCGGAGTCGAAATCGTCGCAGGAAGACGCCATCGAGCGTGCCTTGCGGCCTCGGCGTCTCGCCGATTACGTCGGCCAGGCGAAGATCCGCGAGCAGTTGACGATCTTCATCGAGGCTGCCAGGAGACGTAACGACACACTCGACCACGTCCTCCTGTTTGGTCCGCCGGGTCTCGGCAAGACCACGCTGGCGCACATCATTGCTGCCGAGATGGGGGTTAACCTGCGCTCGACCTCGGGTCCGGTACTCGAACGTGCCGGCGACCTGGCCGCCATCCTGACCAATCTCGAACCCCGCGACGTGCTGTTCATCGACGAGATTCATCGCCTCTCGCCAGTTGTCGAAGAGATCCTCTATCCGGCGCTGGAAGACTTCCAGATCGACATCATGATCGGCGAGGGTCCGGCGGCGCGTTCGGTCAAGCTCGACCTGCCACCGTTCACCCTGGTCGGTGCGACCACCCGTGCCGGCATGTTGACCAATCCGCTGCGCGACCGCTTCGGGATCGTTTCCAGACTCGAGTTCTACACGCCCGAAGAACTCACCTTGATCGTCACCCGCTCAGCGCAGCTGCTCAAGGTGCCGACTGATGCCGGCGGCGCGCTGGAGATCGCGCGGCGTTCACGCGGCACGCCACGCATCGCCAATCGCCTGTTGCGACGCGTGCGCGATTTCGCCGAAGTCAGGGCCAGTGGCCACATCACGCAGGAAGTGGCGGATCTCGCGCTGCTGATGCTCGACGTCGATCACGGCGGCCTCGATGTGATGGACCGCAAGCTGCTGTCGGCGGTGATCGACAAATTCGCTGGTGGCCCGGTGGGCGTCGATAATCTGGCCGCCGCCATCGGCGAAGCCCGCGATACCATCGAGGACGTGCTCGAACCCTACCTGATCCAGCAAGGTTTCCTGCAGCGCACGCCGCGCGGCCGGGTGGCGACGGCTGCCGTTTACCGTCACCTCGGGCTTGCCTCGATGCTCGCCGAGTCGCAGGGCGAACTCTGGCGGGCACCCTGAGTGGGCAGGTCCGGTCACAAATCCTTACATTCGCCACCAGCATGCTCCCGTAAAATCGGCGCCGGTCATGAAACACCTACAGAAACCCAACGCATTCACCATCCCGGTTCGCATTTACTACGAGGACACCGATGCCGGCGGCGTCGTGTACTACGCCAACTACCTGAAGTTCTTCGAGCGCTGCCGTACCGAATGGCTGCGCGAGATCGGGCATCAGCAGGGGGACCTGCTACGTGATCCGGGGATTGCTTTCGTCGTTCGCAGCGTCAGCATCGAATACCTCAAGCCGGCGCGGCTCGATGATCAGCTCGTCGTCGGGCTCGAAGTGGTGAAGATCAGCCGCGCGCAGATCTTCTTTCGCCAGCATATCCGTCGCGCCCATGTCGGTGTCGCAGGAGGATGGGACGAACTGGTCAGCGCCGCCATTCACATCGTTTGTGTAAACGCCGCGCGGATGAAAACGACTTCGATTCCCGCAATTCTGCGGACCAAACTGGAAGCCCTGCAATGAATGTCTCGCAAGACCTCTCGATCCTGCATCTGATCCTCAATGCCAGCGCCGTGGTGCAGGCGGTGATGCTGCTGCTCGCCGGCGTCTCGTTCATGTCCTGGTACTACATTTTCCGCAAATGGTTCACGGTCAAGGCGGCGCGCGCGCAGACCGAACAGTTCGAGCGGGATTTCTGGAGCGGTGGCGACCTCAACAGCCTCTACCAGAGTGCGGTCAACGACCGTCATGGCACCGGCAGCATGGAGCGTATCTTCGAAGCCGGCTTCCGCGAATTCACCAAACTGCGCAGCCAGAAAAACCTCGACGCGAAAGACGTGATCGATGGCTCGCGGCGGGCCATGCGCGCGACCTATCAGCGCGAGATGGACAGCATCGACTCGCACCTCGCCTTTCTTGCTTCGGTCGGATCGGTCAGTCCCTATGTCGGCTTGTTCGGAACCGTCTGGGGCATCATGCATTCCTTTCGCGGCCTCTCCAACGTCGGTCAGGCGACGCTCGCTGCAGTGGCGCCAGGCATCGCCGAAGCGCTGGTGGCGACGGCTATCGGCCTGTTTGCGGCGATTCCGGCAGTGGTCGCCTACAACCGCTTCGCGCACGAGATCGACCGCCTTTCCTCACGCTTCGAATCGTTCATGGAAGAGTTCTCGAATATCCTGCAACGGCAGATGAGGTAAGGCCATGCGTCCGCGTCGTCTGAAGAACGAAATCAACGTCGTCCCCTATATCGACGTCATGCTCGTGCTGCTGGTCATCTTCATGGTCACGGCACCGATGATGACCACCGCCAGTATCGATGTCCCGTCGGTGGGCAAGGCCGCGCAACCACCAGCCGAAGCGCTGCAGGTGATCGTCCGCGCTGACCGGACGCTGGCGCTCCTCGCCCCGGGCAAACCCGAACGCCCGCTCAGCCGCGCTGAACTGTCGGAGGCGATCGTTGCCGCGCAGCGCAAGAACCCGGAGCAAGCGGTGGTCATTGCCGGCGACAGGAACGTCAAGTATCAGGCGGTGCTCGAAGTAATGGACGACCTTCAGCAAAAAGAGGTCAAACGCATCGGCCTTCTCGTGCAGCCCACCGGCAAGTGAGTTCCTGATCTGTGGAAGCAGTCGAAGCTCTCCCGCGGCCGCCGCAGGACGATCCGGCCAAGTGGCCATCGCTGGTGCTTTCGGCGGCCGTCCATTTGTTGTTGATCGGCGCACTGTTTCTGGGCGTGCAATGGAAGAGCAAGCCGCCATCGGCGGTCGAGGTCGAAGTCTGGCGGGCCGCCCCGGCACCGACGGCGGTTAGTCACCCTGAACCTAGACCTGAACCCAAACCGGAGCCCAAGGCTGAACCTAAGCCCGAACCTAAACCGGAACTCAAGCCACTTCCAAGGCCCGAACCGAAACCGGAACCCAAGCCACTTCCAAAGCCCGAAGCTAAACCGGAACCCAAGCCAGTTGCCAAGGCCGTCGTCAAACTGGAGCCGAAACCCGAGCCGAAACCCGAGCCGAAACCACCGATCAAGCCGGACATCCCACTGAAGGAAGACAAGAAACCCAAAGAGCCGCCGAAGGAAACGAAGGTCAAGGAAGCTCCGAGAAAAGAAGATCCGAAGCCCAAGGAAGAAACCAGGCCGAAGGAACCGGCCAGGAAGGAAGAAAAGCCGAGGGAAACTCCCAGGAAGGAGGAGCCCCCGCCTCGGAAGGAAGAACCCCGCAAGCCGGAGCCCGAGCGCCGTCCGAGTTTCGACGACGAGCTGAGGCGCGAACAGAAGCAACTGCAGCAGCAGAAGGCGACGCAGGAGCAGCGCGAACGCGCTGCCGAAGCTGATGCCGAAGCGCGCCTGCTCAAGCAGCAGCAAGGCAAGCAGGCTGCGGATCTCAAACGCGCGCAGGCGGAATACATCGAAAGGGTGCGCGGCAAGATTCGTGGAAACATCATTCTGCCGCCCAACATCCAGGGGAATCCGCAAGCCGAGTTCGAGGTCACGCAGCTCCCCAGCGGCGATGTACTCGACGTCAAGCTGCGCCGTTCCAGCGGCAATCCGGCGCTCGATGCTGCCGTCGAGCGTGCGATCCGCAAGTCTTCGCCATTGCCGAAGCCTGCCCAGGCAGAGCTCTTCGAGCGCGTCCTGAGGATCCCCTACAAGCCGCGTGACGAGTAAGGCGGCCGGGTTCTGATAACCACCACGGCAACTCATCCACGTGAACGCTCATCAACTCGACCTTTTCCTGGACTCGCACGAGGTCACGCTGGCCAACGAGGTAGTCGCCGCCTTGTGTGCGCACGACCATGAGCGAACGGCGCAGGGGATAGCCCGGCTGCGCGCAGAAGCGCCGGCGCGAGCCGACCTGCCGACTTTCGACAGCCTGTACGCTTTCCTCGACTGGACTCGGGAAATTGACACGGCAGGGCTCGATGCCGACGCCCTCGAACTGATCGTCGAAGTTCTCAATACCCGGATTATTCCTGCCGCTGCTGTCCTCGGCAAAGCCGCCAAGGGTTTTCTCGAATGGTTCTGGCGACAGCTGGCGCGCGCGGCCATCCACCCGTTCAACCCCGATCGTCCCCACCTGCACGCCGCCGACCTGTTCCTGCGCGCCGGCGCTTACGAGGCGGCAGAGGAAGCGGCCAAGACGATCACCGGCGGCCAGACCCAGCGCGCGGTGTTGCGATGGCAGGCCATCGCTCGCTATCGCCTGGCGGGCTTGCCGGGGGCGAGGCGGCAAATTTTTTCCCTCGCCTGGTATGCTGCGGACAGTTTTGAGGACTTGCTCCGGGAGCTTGATGATGCGCTGCTCAAGCAGGACTGGCTAGCGTTTCAGGCCGCGGTCGAGGACACCGACGCCAGCTGGTTTCCCGCCTGGTATCTGCTGCGCTACCCGGAGAGCGCAGCGGCCATTGACGCCGATCTGGCGCCCGGCAGCGCGCCAACCGCCGCCAGCATCCCGGCGCTGCAAGCCTGCCTTCGTCTGATACGCATTCTCGATCTGGAGAAGCAGGGCCACAGCCGTGCCCTGATCGAGCAACGCGCTCGCCTGCAGGCACTAGACGCCGGTTTTTTTGCCGTTTACATGCGGGCGAGAGACGTTCAACACCGCTAGTGTGTTGCGTGGGCGCGGTCGTGTAGCCGGGCACCGGTCTGTCGCTACTCGACAAGATCACGTTTGGTTACAAATCAAGAGCATTCAGAGGCGATATAATCGCACATTCTGTATTGGACTGCCCCATGTCTGGAATCGGACTTCAACTGCGCCGCCTCGGTCTGCTTGCCGTCGGCGTGCTTGCCTTGTTGCAGGGGTCGGCACACGCCCAGCTGACCATCGAGATTACTGGAGCCGGCGCCAACCGCCTGCCGGTGGCGATCGCCGATTTTGGCGGTGACGCGAGTGCCTCGCGGATCGTTACCTCGGTGGTACGCAGCGACCTCGAACGTAGCGGTCTGTTCAAGATGGTTGATGCCGGCGGAGTGGCCATGACCGAGGCTTCGACCCCGGTTTTCCCCGAATGGAAAAGCCGTGGTGCCGACGCCCTCGCCGCCGGCAGTATTGGCGGCAGCGACGACGGTCGCCAGGAGGCGCGCTTCCGCCTGTACGATGTCAACAAGCAGTCGGTGCTTGGCGGTTCGGCGTTTGTTACCTCGAAGCCAATGTTGCGTGCTGCCGGGCACCGTATCGCCGACATGATTTACGAGAAGCTGACCGGTGAGCCCGGCATCTTCTCCACCCGTGTTGCTTATGTCATTCGGGTCAACGCAACGCGCTACGAGCTGCACATCTCCGACGCGGACGGCCAGAACGCGCAGGTGGCGCTGATCTCGAAGGAGCCGATCATCTCGCCTGCATGGTCGCCGGATGGCGGTCGTCTGGCCTACGTCTCGTTCGAGAACAAGAAACCAGTGGTCTACGTGCACTCGCTGGCTTCGGGAAAACGCATCGTCGTTGCCAATTTCAAGGGCTCCAACTCGGCGCCAGCGTGGTCGCCTGACGGCCGCAAGCTGGCTGTGGTGTTGAGCAAGGAGGGCGGTTCGCAGATCTTTACCGTCAATGCGGATGGTTCGGGCGCACAGCGCCTGACGACCACCGATGCCATCAATACCGAACCGAACTTCTCGCCTGATGGGCAATCCGTCTATTTCACTTCGGATCGTGGCGGCAGTCCACAGATCTATCGGGTGGGTGCTGGGGGTGGCGACGGGCAGCGAGTGAGCTTCGAAGGTAGCTACAATGTGACGCCGCGTATTTCACCCGACGGCAAGTCGATGGCTTTCATCAGTCGCCGTGACGGCAGCTTTCGTCTCTCGGTGATGGATCTTGCCAGCCGGCAGGTGCAGGTACTGACCGACTCGCACAAGGATGAGTCACCGAGTTTCTCACCGAACGGACGGATGATCCTGATTGCCACCGAGATGGGTGGGCGCGGGGTGCTCTCTGCTGTTTCGATCGATGGGCGAATCAAGCAGCGCCTGTCCATTACGGCGGGTGACGTTCGCGAGCCGGCATGGGGGCCGTTCAACAAATGAAACATTATTTCAATCCAGACTCTTCCGCAGGAGAACCCGCATGAAACAACTCGTCATTCCGGCCGCTTTGGCTCTCCTGATCGCCGCCTGCAGTTCCACCCCCGACAGCAAGGATGCCGCTGCCGGCGCTCCCGTGGAGACGCGTGACGGGGCTTCCTCCGTGGCGACCGTGACCACCGGTGGAGTCGATGGTCGTGGCCTGCCAGCGGTTCTCACCGATCCGAAAAGCATTCTGTCGAAGCGCAGCGTGTACTTCGACTACGATAGCTACGAAGTCAAAGCCGAGTACAAGGATCTGGTCACTGCCCACGCCAGGTTCCTGACCGAAAACCGTAAGTACAAGATGCTCGTCCAGGGTAACACCGACGAGCGCGGCAGTCGCGAGTACAACCTGGCGCTTGGTCAGAAGCGCGCTGACGCGATCAGGAAGATGTTGAGCTTGCTTGGTGTCCGCGAAGATCAAATCGAGTCGGTCAGCCTTGGCGAAGAGAAGCCAAAGAATGAAGGCCATAACGATAGTGCCTGGGCAGAGAACCGCCGTGGCGACATGCTCTATAGCGGCGAATTCTAGGATGTCTGGACGGTCGATTGGCCACTGCGGTGGGCAAACTCGGCTTGCCGTGGCAGCCCTGTTGCTGGCAGTGCTTGCTGCGCCGTACGCGCACGCCGGGCTTTTCGATGACGACGAGGCTCGACGCCAGGTCAAGGATCTGACGATCAAGACCAACGAGCGTCTCGATACGATTGCCAAGGGTCAGATTGAACTGGCCAATCAGATTCAGACGCTGCGCGACGAAAACTCGCGTTTGCGTGGGCAGGTCGAGACGCTGAGCTATGAACTGGATGCGGCGAAGAAGCGACAGCAGGATTTCTACGTCGACCTGGACGGTCGTCTGCGCAAGCTCGAACCGCAGACGACGTCCAGCGCCGACGCGAAACCGGCGGACGAGAGCAAGCCAGCAGCCGAAGCGCCCAGGAAGGTAGTCAGCGACCCGGCTGCAGAAACACGCGAATACGAGGCGGCGCTCAACCTGTTCAGGGCAAACAGGTTCAAGGAAGCCGCAGCGGCTTTCGAAGCCTTTGCCAGGGCGCATCCGGACAGCACGCTGACACCGAGTGCCTATTACTGGCTAGGCAACGCTCATTACTCGCTGCGTGACTGCAAGAAGGCCATTGACGCGCACCGGCTGCTCCCCAGCAAATGGCCAGCGCACGCCAAAGCGCCCGATGCGCTGCTCAACATTGCCACTTGCCAGCAGGAACTCGCCGACGCCAAGGGTGCGAAGGCTACGCTGGATACCCTGGTGGCCAAGTATCCGGATAGCGCTGCCGCCAGCACCGCCAGACAGCGTCTGAAAAAGTAGGCAGGTGAACGCCCCGGGAAGACCGCCGGCGCTGAAGATCAGCGAAATTTTCCTCTCCCTGCAAGGCGAAAGCTCGCGTGCGGGCTTGCCGACGGTCTTTGTCCGGCTAACCGGCTGTCCGTTACGCTGCGTCTGGTGTGACACCACATATGCCTTCAGTGGTGGCCAGCTGATGTCGCTGCCGGAGATACTCGCCGAGATTGCGAGTCACCAGGTACCTTACGTTTGTGTCACCGGCGGCGAGCCGCTCGCGCAGCCGGCGTGCCTGTCGCTGTTGAGCGAGTTGTGCGATGCCGGCTACTCGGTATCCCTGGAAACCTCCGGCGCCCTCGACATTGGCGAGGTGGATGCACGCGTCTCGCGAATTGTCG
>RRZU010554096.1_pt1 | contig 10999 bp, 6 predicted proteins | sample 2165561 | NCBI WGS metagenome assembly RRZU01 (sample SAMN10456909, study PRJNA506462) | wastewater metagenome | isolation source: wastewater sludge | place: USA: Moscow, Idaho | reverse complement strand
AGGCTAAAAGCGTTTGCTCATCTATCATCACGCTAAACTCTTAAAAAGGTATATCATCTGACAAATCATTTTGAGACTCTAGGGGTTCATTCAGTTTTTGCTCAAGCCTATCGATTTCCTCAATCAATTGTTCCTTGGTATAGGCAAAGTATTGATCCCAATCTTCAATATCGATGATAGTTTCGTAGGCTTCACTTTCTTTCATCTCAAAGATTTCTTTTTCGATGCGAGTGATTTTAAATTTAAGCTGGGTAATAATTGCCTGTAATTGAGATTTTTCACTAACCGTTTCAGAGCGTGGTCGGAAGATGCCTTGTTCAAGTTCAGCTAAAATTTTAGTAACGGTTTGAATGTCATTTTTCTCATACGCCTCGTTAAGTTGAATAAAAAGCTGTTCGGCTATTTCTTTCATGTCCTCACTGATACGATCTGGATGACAAATTTGACTGGCTTTACGATAGGCTTTTTTAAGATCTTTGCGTTGCTCATCGTCTAGTTCAAAAATGGTTTTGGCATTTTCAATTTCAATTTGTTCGTGATATTCAGCTTCGTCTTGGACAGCTTCAGCATAAGCTTCTGGGTCATTTTCGCACGACAATTTACGTAAATGTAAGAGTCTACTAATATATGAGCCTAATTCTTTAGTATGTCTATAATTAAATTCACTTAGTAATTTTTCGAGCTCAATTTTCTCATTATCGTAAGCGTTTAACTGATGCTCTAGTTGGCGAATTTCTAGCTTAAGAGCGATTAGGTCAATGTCGTTATACACGATAATGGCTTGGTGGTTTTTGATAAAATTATCAATCAAGCCAATGGCAGTGCTAAATTGGTGTTGTTGTAAGGTTTGGGTAATTTGGTTAATGTCTTGCTGAAAGTTAAATGCTTGTAGTTTGGCATTCTCTCTAGCAATATCGTCTAGATCTTCTAAGATGACATAGTTTTTGAGAATTTCTAGACGTTTGATGATTTTATCGAGTGGTAGGTCAGGAATGTGGTCTAGGTGGTCAAAGTAACTATTACGGATTTTTTTGAATTGCTTGATAAAGGACTGGGCAAGGACGCTGTCGCCTGTGGTGATAATGATATTTTCGTGGTTGCGTTCGGCTTTTTTGCTCCAGTTGTATGAGCCGTTGATGACGGTGTATTCGTCGATGACACAAAATTTGTTGTGCATTAGGTCGTCTTTGCCGTCGCCGATAAAGTAAGCGACTGAGTTACCGATGTTAAGCCCGCTGTAGTCGATAGGGCTTTGTTGGTTGATTGGGTCGTTACTGATAAGTAGTTGGACGGTGATGCCTTGTTTGGCTTTAGTGAGTAGTACGTCAAATAGGCGTGGGTTGGTGAACCATGCGACGGCGATATAGATGGATTGCTCAGCTTGGGTGAGTTCTTGCTCGATACGGTCGGCGATGTTTTCAAATATGGCTTCGGTTTGCATTTTGGGGTCTTAAAAAATTATTTCGCAGTTTGGGAGTTGTTCTTTTAAAAATTGAATACTTTCAGAATCGTAATAAGTATTACTAATATCTAGTTTCTCAAGTTTTTTCAAACTACCAATGCAATGTACATCAACTATCGGATTATTGCTTACATATAAACTTGTTAAATTGGTTAATTTTTTGATGAAACTTATGTCACTAATTTTATTACTTGATATAGCCAATAACTTTAAATTACTTAAATTACCTAAATTTTCACCGTTTTCAATAAGATTAATAGATAAATGCAGTTCTTCTAATGACCTTAATTTCATGGAAAATGGAAATTCTGAGATAAAGTTTTCTGTCAGATCTAAATAATTTAAATTTGAAAGATCTTTTAATGCTTCTATGTTATCAATCTCACAAAATGATAAATCTAAATGCTTTAATTCAGATAAATTTATCAAGAAAGAAATATCATTAAGTGGGTTATCATGTAAATCCAGTTCCTTTAATTTAATTAAATGTTTTATTACGCTGAAATCACTTTCTTGAATAAAACCTAATGATAAATTTCTTAAATTAATTAGGTTACCAATTGGTTCTAAACTCTCTATCATGTTATATGTTAGGTGAAGAGTTTCTAATTGTTTTAGATGTGCAATAGGAGTAATATCTGAATAATCAGAGTTTATAACTGGCAGTCTATTTGATAAATTAAGATCACAAATTTTTGATATTGATTTAACGTATTTATACATAGCAGATTTATCATCCCAATTCAAATTTTGTGCTTCAAAATTAAATGATGAAATAATTAATTGTTCTTTCCATTTATAAGGTAAATTTAACCACCAGTGCCAATCCTTCCTAAATTCATCAACTTCCCCCAATAACTTATTGGTTATCTTTAAACTCTTACTCGCATTTTTTAACGCCACCCCAGTCCCTGTCGTGGTAGTGAGTTGGTTTTTATTTTGGTTCATATAATTCACCGATATCAACTTTTAATCCATATTTAGGCAGTAGAAACTCTTTAACATTTAAATCTATTGCTGGATTATCATGCACAATAGGTGTATACCCAAAAATCGTATTATTAGAGAAGTCTATAACTTTCTCGCTATAATGGTTACTAACATTATCAGTTAGACTTCGTTTAGAATTTTTTAAATGACAGAATTTAAGGTAATAATCTGTTATCTGTATTAATTCAGGTAGGCTAATAGTTTCCACCAAGGTATGAATATTAAAAAAATTATTCGTAAGATTTTTATGGACTAGAATATTCTCAACGGTACTTAATGGTGTAATAGTAAACCCCAAATCAGACCATTGATATCCCCTATTCGGGAGCGTGGTATTCAGATAATAGTTCTTATCCTTTTTTCCTTTACAGTTTATTTTATAATTAATTTCATGATTAATATCAACGTAATTGAATAAAGCATAAAGTGGAATGCACTGCCAAGAAGGAGAATTGGTAAAATCTCTTAGAATTTCATATTGTTCACGCCCATTGACTGTATGTGATAAAAATTTGTAACTTTTATGAGAGGTATCATACTTCTTAGCTTGAATAGCAAACCACAACCAACCTAGCTTATCACTTCCAATACTCCATACCCAATCAGTTCCGATGTATTTTTCAAGATGATGAGGCGTTGCATAGGTTCTTATACTGCTTAATCCTCTCTGTGTCAGATAAAGAAACATCATGTCTGAAACAGAAGTTTCACGGATTGAGATATTATTTGTATATGCCAAATCTAAGCTATACCAAGTAGTTGTTGTCAAAAATTCAAATTCTTTTTTTAACTGCAATAGTGACATAGAAATCTCTAGTTAATGATGTTTGATATATCTTATTGGGAAATATGGGATATTGGGAAAACCTTTTTAATAAAAGGTTTTCTTTTAACACATGCCATTGTATTTAATTGGGGATACTGGGAAGATACCACTATTTACCTACTTTTTAATAAGCTTATATTTTATGGGTAGTAAATCAAATGAATGCAAAATGTCATCGTGAGTATAAACTTGCAAAATTGAAGGCTGTTTTGATTTATTTAACTGCACTAATACTAAATTACTATTTTCTTTGTGTTGCTCCATAAAATTTAATTGATAGGAAGACAAGTAAATGTTGTAACTATCTTCGATAGCAATAGTTTTCACTTCAATATAATGATCTTGTATCTCTCCATTTACTAAACGGACAGATTTGATATCAAATGGAGAAGATGGAGCAGTTTGAGAAATCCACTCAACCATTTTCTCATCCAAACCCTGTTGCTTGACATAACTTAATTCGTTTCTATAAACAAAACTTTCCCCAATGAATCCATTTTCTGGTGATGGAAAAGCATTACCATTAAAGTTAGGCATTTCTAATTTTTCTTTTTTATTTATAGCATTTAAACCATATCTTTCGTCGATATTAATTAAAACTTTGATTTCTCTTTCAATAGCTTGTCTTTCAGTGGTGCTAGATGTTTCAAGCCTGTCAATAGCAATTTGAAACGCAGATTTAATAATATTTTTGGCATGTTGTTCTTCAATATAACGTAGACCAAACCCCCATTTCTCAAAAGTTGGTGTGTGCAATCCAAGTGTATTATCATAAGAAATTGGTGGTACAAACAATGTAGTGAGATTTGCTTTACTAGTTGCATGATAATGTAAAGGCTCTCTAATATCTTGTATTTGATATTCTTCCTCTCGCTCTATACCTTCTCTACTTAATAATTTTACACCACCATGCACGCCTACAATATGAGCTGGTAGAGATGGATCTTTTTTATAAGTAAACGTAAAAATTACTAGTTCATCTTCACTAGAGTCACTTTTTGGTAAACAAGTGGGCGGAATGTAAAAATTTACATTAGAATTTCCATTCTCTGGAATTGCGAAGTTAAGACATTCGTGAAAACCATTTCCACCAATATTCTCTTCATGAAATCTTTTAAGATAATGGTTATATTCTTTAAATGTTGGAAGTCGTGAGTACTTTAAATGTGGTGGTAGAGATTGACGATTATCATAGTTGGTCTTAATTGCTAAAAATCTTACCATTTCTGACTCCATAGAATGTCTTATCTAAATTGAATTATTAATTGATTATCCACTGAATTACATAGAGATTTTCGAAGCTACTTTTACGATGTAACGCATTCTCAAGACTACTAATCAAGGCATCCCGCTGTACTGAAATCTCATCTTCCACATCAAAAATCCTCTGACGCATTTTACGCTGCTCTCTTTCGGCTTGTTTGACGGCTTCTTGTTTTTCTCTTTGCTCTTCAATGGTGCTGGCTTGGCGAGCTTCACGTTGCAAGCTTTTGACCTTTACTTTGATATCCTCAAGTGCCAGTTCGACGGCTTTTAGTTTATCTTCAGCCCATTGGTCAATCTTATCTTGTTCCTTTTGGAAGAAGACTTGATTGGCTTCTAAGGCTTGACTGAGCGTAGATTGTCGTTGTAACTCAATGGTCGGCATGAATTTATCAGTATAGGTAGATTGATTCATATCAATCGGGGTATTGACCACTTGAGCGTCCAATCGCATGAGGCGTTGACAGACTTCGGGAGCAAGCACCTCGCCTGCCTCAGTCATTGCCGTGATAATCAAATGCTCTTCGATATCAAATGATTGTAAGGTCAAGACATTGACTGCAAGCCAGCCCGATTGTCCGATAAGATTATCAAGACTTGAGACTTTCTGTGGATAATGGCTGTAGTCAAATTCAATCGTGACGTTGGGTGTCGTTAAATGCTTGGCTTGGTCAAGCACATACTCACCGAGCGGATGCGTTAGACGGTAGATATAGGTCTGTTCTGGTATACTATCGCCTTTGCGAATTAGTTGATAACGACCTGTTTTGATATCGAGTATAGGGGAAGTATGAAGTTCAAATCTTAATTCGTTTTTAGCAAAAGTAGCAAAGGATTCAAGCATCGCTCGGGTAATCAGCCAAAAAAATTGGCTGATACGGTCAAGTTGCTCTTCGGCTCGTTGTTTTTGGATTTTGAGTAAATCATGAATATCGGCATCAAAGTGCTTGAGCAGTAATTCACGAGTCTCTTGCATCTTTTGATTAATTTGATTTTGCAAATCTTCTCGAAGTTTGGCGAAATTGGCTTCAATTTCTTCAGGGGTACGACATTGGTCATAGATTTGGGCAATACGTTGCTCAAAATCAATACCACTCTCGATAGTGCCTAAGATTTCATTGGATGCCCCAAATACGCCATCAAATAGCGCAAATTTTTCAGTTAATAACTCTAATACACGTTGGTCAGCGGCATTTCGCTCGTTTAAGAAATTGACAACTACCACGTCAAAGGCTTGCCCATAGCGGTGACAGCGACCGATTCGTTGTTCGACTCGCTGTGGATTCCAAGGTAAATCATAGTTGATTATGAGTGAACAAAACTGTAAATTTACCCCTTCAGCCGCCGCTTCGGTGGCAATCAATATATCAGCTTCATTCCTAAACGCATCAATCAAGGCAGTGCGTCTATCAATGGCGGGCGAGCCAGTTACTCTGTCACTACCAATATGCTTGGCGAGCCATTTTTGGTAAATACCTGTATTGACAGTACTGCTGTTTGTCCCATTAAAGGCAATGACCTTACCGCCAAAACCATTCGCTTGTAAAAATTCCATTAGGTAGTCTTGGGTACGCCGTGACTCAGTAAAAATAACCGCTTTTCGGCTTGCTCCCATTTCAAACATTCGAGCGAAGCCTTGCTCAATGGCAGTGAGCAAAGCAAATGATTTTTCATCCTCATGGATTTGGCGGGCAAGTTCTAGGTAAGTGTCAATCTCAGCGATTTCTGCGTTGAGTAAGTCCATATCGACAGGGGTAGTTTCACCCTCTTCAATGTCGATTTCTTCGAGCAGTTCTTCGTCTAGGTCATCTTCAGTAATAAAGTTACTGAGCCAATCTTCATCAAGCGTTTGTTCATCGACCATCGCTTGTAGACGTTTACGAATAGATTCTAACGTGGCTATCACGGCTGGCGTGGACGATGCCAACAGCTTACGTAAAATAATGGCAATCAAGTGCCGTTGTTGCTGTGGAAAGGCATAACTAAAATCACGTTGCAGATAGGCACTAATTAGCTCATATAGGCGTTGTTCTTTGTCACTGGGTGTAAAGGGAACAGTCAAAGCATGGCGATTGGTATAGGGCACATACTCAAGCACGTCTTTACGCAGGGTGCGTTGCATAAATTCATTCAGACGGCGTTTGAGCGATTCATTATTGTCATGTTGCACAAACTGCTGTCGAAAGGTTTTATCATCACCAAATAAGTGCTCATCAATAACGGTGCTAAGTCCGTAAAGTTCCATTAATGAGTTTTGTAGTGGTGTGGCAGTGAGTAGTAGTTTTTTACGACCAATCAGTGATTTTTTGAGACTAGTGCCAATTTTATTACTGGCACGATGAGCATTTCGTAGACGGTGGGCTTCATCAATAACAATCAAATCCCATGCAATTTTGCTAACTTCATGTTCCATTCGCATGGCAAAATTATAAGAAATAATCGAGATTTTTTTATTCTCAAATGGGTTATATATACCTTGCTGACGTAGTTTCTTCCAAGTGATAAAGTCCAATACTTGGATAGGTAAATTAAATTTATCTTGTAATTCTTGTCCCCACTGTTTACGCAAGGCAGCGGGGGCGATGATAAGCAAATTACGTCGAGATTCTGCCCAGTATTGGCAGAGTACCAATGCCGCTTCGATGGTTTTGCCAAGACCGACTTCATCGGCGAGTATCACGCCTCGGCTTAAAGGGTTATTAAGGGCAAAGAGTGCCGCTTCGATTTGGTGGGGATTGACATCGACTTGGGCATCAAAAAGTGACTGAGCAAGTCTGTCATTGTCGGATGCGGTGCGTTTTCTGGTGATTTCCCAAGCGAGGTATTTGAGTTGGTGTGGAGTGATTGATTTCATGCCAAAATCCTTTCAAACATCTCATCCAAATACTGACGGTTATCCGTCATAAACAGCACATTTCGCTCTTTAAGCTTATCAGCACTCACGGATTTGTCCACCATCTCACTAAATGGCGTAACCGACAGAATAAAGCTATTAAGTACCAATTCTCCGCCAGCCTGTGCTTCAATCGTCTTTATTTCCTTATAAAGATTGATTTTGGCATCATCGACTGACATATTACGAATCCCTTTGGGGTCAATGACGGTCAGATACTGCTTGCCTGTCTGTTTATGCACCAGCCATAGCAAGAAATCGGGATAAAAATTGCCCGCTAATGCAAATCCCAAGCCTTTATTCTTGCTACTCGGATTACGCATCAGATAGATGTGATAGTCATTGAGTTGTGGTAACTGCTTGGGCGAATTTATATAGGCTTGTAAGTCATCGACAAACATCACCTCACTACTTCTGCCTTTGGTATCGTAATCGAACATCATTGGCGACCAAGTGAAAGGTAGCTTGTCTGTGTTTTTGCTAAATAGGGGATAGTACAGGTGCTTGTCAAAGACAATCGCTCGAAAGCCTTGGTCGGCACTTTGCCAGTTCGCCATTGCCTCGACTTTGCCCTCATTCACCAGGGTTTGTAACGCTTCTAATCGCTCTTTATGCACGGCAAAAGCATCATTGTCATCCACCGTCTTGGCAGTAAAGGTGTATTTGTCGCAGAATTCGATGGGGAAATTGGCATCATTAACGTCAAATTCTTTGACCTCATAATACTGACGCTCGTAGGCATTTTTGATGGTTTTGTAGAATTTGTCCATGTAGGCTTGCAATAGCTCAAGTAATATCGCTTGCTGAGCCTGTACCGCTTGCATCCCAGTGCCTAGCTTACTGACATCGGCATATAGCGTGTACCAGTCTTTAGCTTGTCCTGCCTCACTTGTGTTATCGATGTATTGTAGACAAAAATCTCGCAAGCTATCGACGCTCAGTTGTAGATTGGGATAGCCTCGTTGAAATTTGTACTGTTGAAGCTGTAAATATAAGTCATCAAAATCAAAAAACGCCATAATATCTGGGCTGATTTCATGCTGTTGTCTATGGTCTTCGATGGTGGACGACTCCCAGTTTTTATCGGTATTAAACGCTTGCAGGCGGGGATATAAGTCTAGTACGACCTTAATTGGTTTGATTTTGCCTTGATATTCGCTTGGGATGCTAAATAGTGATAATTTTACTTTTTGCTTAAAGCCATTGGATTGGTTATCTTTGTAGCCGTCTTTTAGCACAAGGGCTTTGAGTTTTTGGGCGGTTGGTGTGCGTTTGGTATCAAAATCTAAGGTTAATAAATCTTGCTCAAATTCAATACCTTCATCAGTCAAATACTCACGGAATTTTTCCATGTAATCAGCGTGCAAGCCAAAGATATTAAGCGTTTGTAGCAGATTCAAGCGTAAGGCTTTATTTCGGGCATTGCTATAGGTATTACGGTCAGTACGTTTGAGCGAGAAGTTTTCCCCTTTGAGACGTACCCCACGCCCAAATAACTGGATAATCTGTGAGCCTTCACCACTACCCATATTAAGTAAGCCCATTGTTGAGACGCGCCAGCTACTCCAGCCTTCAGTAAATTTGCGTGAGCCAATCAGTAGGTGGGTCTTGCTATCGGCATCATTGAGCGTATTAAAAAGGCTTGGGCTAAATTCATCGGTACGGGTATTCAAATAAAAGTCTTTGGCAAATTCTTCGGCAGTATCAAATAGATTTTTCTCATCGCCGACGTTAATCACCCCAAATGGGTCATTTTCACCCACTTGTAGGCGTAGCTCACCTGTGTTTTGGGTAATGCGAATCACATTTAGGCGATGATTACTTTGGGCGTTAAAGAAGGTCTGCAAAATATCTTGATACACTTGTTTGGCATCTTGCCCAAGTAACGCCTCAAATCGCTTATGGAAGATGTTATTGCCCTTAGCATCCAATAGCTGGTCTTTATTGGTGATTAAATCATGAATCCAGCCAGTATTGCGGGCGTGATGCTGTGGGTCTAGGAAGTTTGCCAAAAACTTGATAATGGTCAAGATATCTGAGTTTTCGTCATTTACTTTGTTACCGACAAATACCCACAGCGGATTTTCCACCATAAAAGGTGCAAGGGCTTTGGTATTTTTCTTATACAGGTATTGTTGTTGGTAAAAAGTGAGCAGACAAGCAGTGAGATACAGATTTTCTTCTGTTTCATCCCGCTCTTTTTTCATGTTAAGGATGCTGACTTCTTTGCCAAACTGGTCTTTATAAAAATGCGGATACGAGTAGTCAAAGATAATACCTTTGGCATAAACTTCTCGCAAGGCTTCACGGCGGGCTTTTTGGCGTTCTAAGTCGTCAAGCTGTATGCTGGCAAGTTGCGATTCGGTCAGCTTACTGATAGCGGCTGTGCCATAATTAAGTTTGGCTTTGGCTTTGAGGATATCCTCAGATTGTTTGGTGACGTTTTTGGCTTTGCTCACCGCTTGACCAAACGTTGCTGAGTATTCAAAACTAAAACCATTTTTAGTTAAGGTATCACGGTAGGTCATCCACACACCGCCTGATGAGGTACCCCGATGCCCTTCGTCAATCAAAACCAAATTATTGCCTTCAAGGCTTTCGGCAGCCACCGTCTTGTCGCCATCTCGTTCGGCAAGTTTATTGATATCAATAATTTGCACATAGTCAAACATGGCATCACGGCTTTTATTCTTGTCGAATATCATGGCGTTGATACCCGCCAATTCAAACTCTTGTAGGTGCTGCTGACTTAAGCCTTCATTGGGTGTAAGGAGGATAATCTGGTCAATCTTTTCGCTCACCTGTGAATGATAGTGCTGATATTGCAAAATATTGACGTGCATGATGAGCGTCTTACCGCTACCAGTAGCATTCCAATAGGCAATTTTATTAAGGTCATCGCTGATATATGGCTGTAGCTTGTCGCTGGCGGCAAGTTCGCTGTTAAAGTCCGCTAATGTCTCGTTAAGTTCAATGAGCATCTGCTCACAATGATGGTAATACTGGTCTAGGTAGTATTCGGTAAACAGTAAGGCAAGGTATTGAAAGTACTTAAGATTAAGTTCAAATCCTTCGGCTTCGTTACGTTTTTCGGTGACTTGTTGCCAATGCTGGACGATGTTACGGTCATAACGGCGTAGGTCGTCATCGCTGATGCTGTGTTTGTCGGTATGCAAGTCTTGAGTCAGGCGAGTAAAAAACTTGGTTTGACCTACATTATCGCCTTCTAGCTCAATCCCTTCGTGAATGGCATCATCGAGTAGGGTTTGCATACCTCGCAAGTTATTCGGGTTAAACTTTGACCATAGCCATTTATTGAGTATCAACTGGTCATGAAAATTGATTTTGACAATTTTGGCTTTGGTCTCTTTTTTTTGTTTAGCGTTCTTTGCCACAATATATCCCCTTATTCCTCAAACATCTTGTCAAAGAACGTCTGTTCGATTGAGCGGATTTTCAGTTTTCGCTCGCCGTCTTCGGTATGGATGAATGGGCTTGGGATGTTGTGGTCGCCATTGAGGTAAATAAGCTGATATTCTCGGTCTTTTGGGTTGACTTTAAGTTT
>RRZU011767751.1_pt1 | contig 11000 bp, 9 predicted proteins | sample 2165561 | NCBI WGS metagenome assembly RRZU01 (sample SAMN10456909, study PRJNA506462) | wastewater metagenome | isolation source: wastewater sludge | place: USA: Moscow, Idaho | reverse complement strand
TTCCTGGTGATGGAGATCCTGACCACGGCGTATCTGCTCAGCTTGTCGTTTCCGTTCATCCCCTAGATGTCTGTTTTAAAGGGATTCGTGTCATTGAAAAAGACAAGGGGTATGCAGGGGCTTCCGGGAGTCTGGCCCAGCCCCATGCAGCGGACAGCGTTTGGAGCGTGGGCCTTGACAACCGTTTTGGATTGCATGACAACATAGGTATAAAATCCGGGGTGAATGGCCATATGCAATGGGATGAAATTCAGGGTTATGATGCCGATGGTCATCCTGTCTATAAACATTCGTATCCTAATGAATTTACATGGAATTGCCTTTTCAGGACATATGGGGGAGATGAAAACAAAGAAGGAATATCCGATATTGCCACGGTTTTTCAGAATTTTTATATAGAGAGTAAAGGAGAAGGATTGTTTTACGCCAGAATCCGTAAATTTCTGGTGGATACCAAGAAGAAGGATGAATGTTCCGTTGAACGGACGTCTGGCGGCGATCATATTTTTAAACCCTGATATATAATTTGACGATGAAGTCTATAATAAAATGTTTTCTGTCTTGCTCATCCTCCGTAGCGCTGCTTGCGACCTTTTCCTCTGTTATTGCATTGCCTTCGTCCGCCGCTTTTCCGGCAGATTCGCAAGAATTGAGACTCAGCAGGGATTCCGACATTGGAGAACTAAAAAAACTTCTCAATCAGGGAGATCTGGTGAAGTTTTACCAAACAGCCCACACCCATATGGAGCAGCTTGAGTGGAGAGACATCAGAGGGGGAGTTTCCCCGGACAAGCTGGATCGGTTATTGTTGATTGCCCGGATTACTTCCGCTGCTCCTCTGTTTGGAGAGAACGAAAATACACCGTTTGAACAAATGACGCCGGATTTTGACTTAAAAAATGATATTTCTCTCAAAGGGAAAGTTATGGTAGATCTGGTTATCATTTCCAAAATCAATCTCAAGCAAAAATGCTCTGCCGTGAGAAAGAAAGAAGTGGGGCAGCTTTGTTCCATTTACGCGGCAACGATGCTGAAGATGATGAAAGAAGCCTACATTCCTGATTTTGAGGGCTGGAAGAAAGAAGTTATGGAGAGAAAAACGGCGGTTTGGAGCAAAGAGTTTAACGCCAGGTGGGAGTCCTTCCTGAAAGAAAGAGACGAGAGAGTGGAGAGAAAAAAGAAGGAACTCTCCATACCATTCGAACAGAGAATGCGACGGCAAAAAACGGAAGAGGAACGGATAAGAGACAGGGAATTTGGAGAGAAAGACGCTGCCTTCATGCAGGAAGCCAGGGAAAAATGGGACAAATGTAGGAATCTTGCCAATATATTAAGTATCATGGAAGATCGAAACTCCAAAATCAAATCATTCCTCAAAGATGGAGGAGGAGGTTTATTACGAATTTTGTTGGACAACTACCCCGGCAAAGCCACCGAAGTGTTTAAATACCTGAAGCTGGCGGGATATGAGGAAGGAGAAATGATGGAGTTGGTTGATCGGGAGGAGGGAAAAACCGAAGAAACGGAATTTTTGTATCAAAGCCCGTTGGGAAGAAAGTTCCTTAAAGAGAAGAAACAAAAGAAATAATTCCTGCCAGAGCGCGGAATCATGATATTTTTAGTTTGCAAGGGTATTTTATCTTTTTGAGATTCCTTCTCTCTTGCCAGATCACCTTTCATCCTTCATAATAAAAAAAGCATGAATACTTTCGTTTCTCTTTGCCTGGTCGGGAGCCTCAGCCTGGGTTCCCTTTGTTATGCGCAGTACATGGATAACGATGCCAAGAAGAAGGTAATCAAGGATTTGGATAATTTGCTCGCTCTGAACAGGTCTGCAGAAACCAAGGTAATCAATGCCGCTATCAGCAAACTGAATTCCGCCGGCAGGGATCCCGGCGCCGCATATGACCTGCTGATTCAGTCCAAGAAGTTTCTGATGGAAACGGAAAAGGAGAAGGACAAGAGCCAGGGGAAGAGCGCCAAAATCGCCTCCAATTCCATGAAGGACTGGATGGACCGTGAAGCGAAGAAGTACCAGGATAAAAATGCCCGTAAAGGATTAATGCTTCAATATCAATGGGGAGTTCTCGTCCTCAAGGCTCGTCTTAAGGAAAATTTAATGAACGCCACCTCCCATTCCACCGGAGGAACAGCGGAGGAAACCCTGGACGTTACGGAGTTCCAGAAGCCGGCCATGGATTTGCTGAATGCCTACCTGTCCGCCTGCTCCGACCCTGATTTTGTCGACCCTTCCTCTTCCAAAAACAACAATGGAGCAGCCGGAAGAGCCGGCGCCCGTATTGCGGAACAATCCGTCCTTAATACGGAAGTGGGGGAGGCCCTGGGCATCAGCAGCATGTCTTCCAAGGCTTTCCCGGATTCCATGAAAAACCGGGATGAAATTTTTGACAAGCTGTTTTTCACCGGATACCGGAAGACCCGCAACCTTCCCGCCCTCAGGCAGGCGTGGAACAAGAGAATTTCCATGGAAGTGGCTCTGGGAAAAATCAGCCATGCCATTTCCTCCGGCAAGAAATCCGGCATGCAGGGCCGCATCGCCAATGCGTCCGAAGACGAATTTGATGAGCAGGGAGCCGCCGTTCTGGATCGTTTGCGCTGGCGCTGCGAACTGGATTGCTTCGACTTGGGAGACCAGGCAAACGCCACGAGGAATATGATGACGCTCATCCGGACGACGGTGGATCCCGTGCGCCGGGAACAAGGTATCCGCACCCTCCGGGATAAACTGGTTCAGAGCATGAAGAGCATGATTGATTCTCCGGAAGAAGGGAGCATGGCTGACGGTTCCGCTTCATCCCCTGCTCCACGCCCTGCCGTGCGCGCGCCCAAAAGGAAGACGCCCTCCACCACGATCACGACCAGTCGTGAAATGGATGATCCCGGCGCCATTGGAACGGATGTGCCGTCACCGCCCAAACCGGATCCAACCCGGAGCGACGATTTTTTTGAAGACGTTTAACGTTCTTCAGACAAAGATGCTGCCCGAACGGCGGTTTCCCTGTTCATGGAATGCACAGAGCATTCTTGACGACCGGAGCCGCCGTTTTATACATTAAGGGCATGTATCAGCCATTTCAATTTTTCATGCCCGCGCAAATCTTTTTCGGCGCGGGTTCTTTAGACAATCTTGGTTCCGCCCCCCTGCCCGGCGCCAAGGCCCTGATCGTCATCGGCGGGACGTCCGTCAAACGCCTCGGGTATCTGGACCGCGTACAGGCTCTTCTGAAAAAACAGGGAGTGGAAAGCGTTGTTTTCGATAAAGTGCAGCCCAACCCCGTGGTGGAGCACGTAATGGAAGCCTCCTCCCTGGCCAGGGAAACGGGCTGTGATTTCGTCATCGGCCTGGGCGGGGGCAGCAGCATGGATTCCGCCAAGAGCATCGCCGTGATGGCGGCCAATCCCGGAACCTACTGGGATTACATCCAGGGAGGTTCCGGCAAGGGGCTTCCCATTCCCTGCAAACCTCTTCCCATCGTCTGCATCACCACTACGGCGGGAACCGGAACGGAGGCGGATCCGTGGACCGTCATTACAAAGGAGGACACGCAGGAAAAAATCGGTTTCGGTTGCAGGGGTACTTTCCCCACCATGTCTATCGTCGATCCGGAGTTGATGCTTTCCGTACCTCCCAAATTAACGGCATACCAGGGGTTTGACGCCCTGTTTCATGCCGTGGAGGGATATATGGCCACAATCGCCTCTCCCATGGGGGACATGTTCGCGCTCCAGGCCATTGAATACATTGCCAAATATCTTCCGCGCGCCGTGAATAACGGGGATGACCTGGAGGCGCGCGCCTATGTGGCTCTGGCCAATACCTATTCCGGATTTGTGGAAACCATTTCCTGCTGTACGTCGGAACATTCCATTGAACATGCCCTCAGCGCCTTCCATCCTTCCCTGCCCCACGGCGCGGGGTTAATCATGATTTCCTGGGCCTACCATGAAGCCTACGCGCCCTCCTGCCCGGAACGTTACGCAAGAGTTGCCGCGGCCATGGGGCAGGAGGCCTCGGTGGACGGGTTCCTGAACGGCTTGAACAAACTGAAGGAAGCCTGCGGCGTGGACAAGCTGAAGATGTCCGAGTTCGGCATTACCCCGGATTTATTTGACGAATACGCTAAAACGGCTTTTTCCACCATGGGCAACCTGTTTGAGCTGGACCGTTGCAAATTGACTCCGGCGGACGTGGTTAGCATCCTGGAAAAATCCTATTCCTAGGAACAAGCCGTCGAGGAAACGCAGGCCGGGCGGGCAGCTTTCTTGTATGGCAGCCCGTCCGGCAAAAGATTGTTGTCGTTCTGATGCGTTCAGGAATGCCAGCCATTTCCGTCATGCCGGGGCATTCCCTATAGAGAAGGAGCATGGTTCGGTTGGCTGTCCATTTTCCATTTCAGCAGTTCCCCTGTAACACAGCGCGGCTGGACATGTGTCGCGCCGGGGTTGCCATGTTGTTCTCTTATCGGGCGGCCAGATAGCCCAGGCCAATGGCAAGGAGCCCCCCGGCAAAGCTGATGAGAGTGTAAAGGAAGAAGGCGGAGAAGTTCCCTTCCTTCAACAACAGGAAGGATTCATTCATCAGCGTGGAAAAGGTGGTGAAACCGCCGCACAGGCCTGCGGTAAGAAAGAGCCGCGTTTCCGTATGCGGCAGGTTCCGGTCGAACAAACCGTAGAGGGCGCCCAGGATAAAACATCCCAGCAGGTTGACAGCAGCCGTACCCCAGGGGAACGAACTTGCCGAATTGACCTGGACGAAACGGGACAGCAGGAAACGCAATATGCCGCCCGCAAAGCTTCCCAGACCCACCATCATCAGCATTTTTATCATAGCGGCTTTTCTACGTTTGAATAGAAAATAAAATTCCGGAGCAATCCCGAAATCTTCCGGGAAAAAGAACTGCCGGCTACGTTCCTGAAAACTGGTCTGGAAACATCCGTGCCTCCTGGTGAAGCCCTTTAACTGGAAACAGACTTCTGCGGAAGCTGTCGGCCAGTATGCCGGCAGAACCCATTTCCTTTAACGCGTGCGGATAAAATACCCTGTTTTTTCCATATCGCCAGCCTTTTTGTTCTTGATTGCAGGGTAAAACCGTATTTCCCTTTTTCCATGTCCCAGCCCCTTCTCGTTACCGGAACCATCGGAATTGATACCATCCTTACTCCCGGCGGCAGGGCGGACGGTGTTCTGGGCGGTTCCGTTTCCTCTGCGGCCGTGGCTGCCCTTTTGTTTGGCGACCGCGTGGATGCCGTCAGCATCATCGGGGAGGATTTCCCCGCCCATTATGAAGCGGCTCTTGAGGCCAAAGGGGTGTGCATGAACGGTGTAGAACGCAAGAAAGGGCCTTCTTTTTCCTGGACCGGGGAATATTTTGACAATATGAACAAGCGGAGGACCGTTTGCGCCAATGATTCCGTGATGCTGGAATGGGATGTGCACGTTCCGGAGCCTTTGAGGAACCATCCGGTTCTGGTTTGCTGCTGCATGGTTCCGGCCCAGCAGCTCAAGTGCATGGAACAATGTCCGGACGCGGCGCTGGTGCTTTCCGATTCCATGGACAAGTGGCTGCGCCGCCAGCCGGAATTGCTGGATGCCGTGATCAGCCGTTCCCATATCACCATGATGAATGAGGATGAGGCGAAGGAATATGCCCAGGCGTCCACCGTCCTGGAAGCCGGGGAATTCCTGCTTTCCAAAGGCGCCGCGTACGCAGTGGTGAAACAGGGGGAATACGGAGCCACGCTTCTGGGCCGGGATGTCGGCGGGAATCTCCGGATGTTCCGTTGTCCCGCCTATCCTCTGAAAACGCTGGTGGACCCCACCGGCGCGGGGGATACGTTCCTGGGGGCTCTGGCCGGCTATTTGTCCACCCTGCCTCCCGGCCTTCCTCCGTTTGAGGAAGTGAAGAAGGGAATTGTGTATGGAACGGTGGCGGCCTCCTTCACCTGCGAGTCCTTTTCGGCAGATGCTCTTCTTTCCATGACCAAAGAGACCTTTCGCCGCCGTCTTGAAGAGTACGCGGAGATGTGCCGCCTGCCTGATATCCGGCTCTTTTCCGCAAGTGACTGTTAAGACGGGATCAGATCTCCTGAAAAGGAGGAAATACCGCCCTTGATTTCGTTTTCCAGTCTCCGTTTTTGCGGGATGTCCGGAATGTTCAGGTAAAGAAAGCCCGGACGCGGAACATGAAAAACCCCGGCCGTGCAAGCCACGCCGGGGTTTCCGTAAAAACAGGGGATGCAGTCGGCGGGATCAAGCATCCTGAAGGCCGAATTTAAGCTCGGCTTCCGAAACCACCTGTCCGTTCACCAGGCAGCGTGCCGTCGCCTGGCCGATGTTTCCGCGCATCTTGGTCAGCTCCGCTTCAATGATGAGCGTATCGCCGGGAACCACGACGCGGCGGAATTTTACCTTGTCCGCGCTCATGAAGTAACCGAGCTTGCTGGCATTGCCGGGCTGGCGCAGCATGACAATGGAGGCCACCTGGGCCATGGCTTCCACCTGGAGAACGCCCGGCATGACCGGATGGCCCGGGAAGTGGCCCTGGAAAAAGAGTTCGTTCATGGTCAGGTTCTTCAGACCCCGGCACTTGGTTTCTCCTTCAAAACCGATAATGCGGTCCACCATCAGGAAGGGATAGCGGTGCGGCAGAAGGCTCATTACTTCGTTGATGTCCAGCACGGCGTCTCCGTACGGCACGTTGACGGGATTGGGAGCCATTTGCTGGTTGCGGTGGTGTTCCTTCTTGAGCTTGGCCGTGAGTTCGGTGTTCGGGCCGTGGCCCGGCTTGATGGCGATGACGTGGCCCAGAATGGGCTTGCCGCACAGGGTCAGGTCCCCAATAAGGTCCATGGCCTTGTGGCGGGCGAACTCATTGATGAAACGCATGGGTTCCTTGCTCATGAGCTCCTCGCCGCGGATGACCACGGCGTTTTCCAGGCTGCCGCCCTTGATGAGGCCCTTTTCCAGCAGGGGCTTGATGTCTTCGTAGAACGTAAAGGTGCGGGCCGGGGCCAGTTCCTTTTCATACGTTTCCGGCGTGATGACCGCGTCAAAGTACTGGGTGATGCGGTTTTCCGGTCCCACGCAGGTGACGGAAACGCGGAATTGCTTGGAGGGGAGAATGGTCAGGATGGAACCGCCCTTGGTTTCAATGGTGACGGCCTCGCGCACTTCCAGATAGCGGCGCGGCACATCCAGTTCCACGATGCCGGCGCGCTTGATCAGTTCTACGTAGGGGGCCGAGGAGCCGTCCCCGATGGGAGGTTCGTTGGCGTCCATTTCAATGACGGCGTTGTCAATGCCCATGCCCGTGAGGGCGGAGAGAATGTGTTCCACGGTATGCACCTTGACGGAACCTTCAGCCAGGCTGGTGGCGCGTTCCACAGTCTGCACCTTTTCCACGTCCGCGCTGATGAAAGGCTGGTCCGGAATGTCCACCCGGCGGAATTTAATGCCGAAGTCGGCAGGAGCCGGCTTCAGGGTCAGGGTAACGGGCTGTCCCGTATGCAAAGAGGTACCGGCCAGGGAGGCCGGAGAGCCGACAGTTCTTTGGTTTCCACATGCCATGCGGGGATGCTAGTGAATGAGCTTCCGTTTGGAAAGCACGAAATCACGGATTTTCCTTTAAATTCGGGGAAGAGGCGGTATTCCGGCGTGTCATTCCGGAAAGAAGTGGATAAAGGGCGCTTGAAAAAACGCCGCTCACCCGGTAGTGATGTTCCATGCACATCACAGCAGGCCTCCGCATTTCCCGTGCGTTTATTCTCGGCGCCGGGCTGGGTACCCGCCTGCGCCCTCTCACCGGCATTCTGCCCAAGCCGCTGATTCCCTTTTTCCATGAACCCCTTATTCTGCATTCCATGCGCCGATGCTACGATTGCGGCATACGGGAGTTCATCATCAACACCCACCATCTGGCGGCAGCCTGGGACAAAGTGTTCCCTGAACATTCATGGAACGGCTGCCCCGTTCATTTCAGCCATGAACCCGTGCTGCTGGATTCCGGCGGCGGCGTCAAAAAGATAGAGCCCCTGGCTTCCGCGGAAGAGCCGCTGCTGGTGGTGAACGGAGACATGGCGGCCACATTTGATCTGGGCCGCCTGCTGGAGGAGCATTTGAGCCGCCGCCCTCCCGTGACGCTGGCCCTCCGCACCTCCGGAGATAAGAAAAACGTGGGATTTGATTTTTCTTCCGGCCTGGTGACGGATATGAGGCACGCCCTGGGCCGCGACCCCGGATCCTGCCAATTCACCGGCGCGTACTGTATGGAGCCGGAAATATTCCGACGCATCCCTTCCGGGGAAGCCGTTTCCATTATTCCCCTGTTTCTGGATTACATCCGGGAAGGACGCCTGCGCGGCATTCTGGCGGACGACGGGTTGTGGATGGACATGGGAACACCGGAGGCCTATCTTCAAGCCCATCTGGATTTCCCATCCCCCGTTCCACGCATCCACTCCCGGGCCAGAGTGTCCCCCCGCGCCTTTGTGGACGGCCATTGCGTGATAGGCCCCGGAGCTGCGGTAGAGGACGGTTGCCGCCTGCAAGGCTGCGTTGTCTGGCCGGGCGTATGCGTGCCTTCCGGCACTTGCGCGGAACGCCGGATTTTCTATTGTTCCCCCACCGATTACTGACGATGCTTTTTCTGCGCCTGCTTCCCCTGATATTGTGCTTTTCCGGCCTGGTTCACGCAGAACACCGCGTTTTCACCAGGAAGGACGGATTTTTGTCCATGCGGGACAAGCTGAACGTGTATTTTTTCCGTTCTGATACGCACCGCCTGCTGGTAAGGGATGAAGGGAGCGTCAAAACGCCCCGGTACGGCTCCCTGGACAAGGCCATGAGGAAAAGCCCCTGCGTGGCCGGAGTCAACGGAGGATTCTTCAGCGCAGACGCGGAGGGAACTCCCCTGGGCCTGGTCGTCCAGGACGGCAAACGGCTTTCTCCGCTGGCCACGGGATCCTTCGCTGTTTCCGGTGTCGTTTACGAAGGAGGCAGAGACGGATTAACCCTGATCCGCAGTTCCGTGCTGAGGCGCATGAGAAGACTGCCGGCCATGCAGGCGGCTATCCAGGGGGGGCCCTTTCTGGTGGAGAACGGCTCCGCCGTAAAAGGGCTTAACGCGCAGAAGTCCACCTACCGCACCTTCATTGCCACGGACGGCGGCAGGAGATGGTGCATCGGCGTTTCCTCCTCCCTGACTCTGAAGGAGCTGGCAGCCTGGCTGGCGGCTCCCGGGGCATTGGGAAATTTCCGGGTGGAAACGGCCCTGAACCTGGACGGCGGCTCTTCTTCCGCCTTCTGGTGCCATGAAACAGGCATTTCCTACCCTGCGTTCAAACAAGTCAGGAATTATCTGGGCGTAGCCCCCGTGGAACGCCGGTAAACTCCGTTCTCCACGGGACCATGGACGCGTTTCCCTGCGCCTATCCTGCGCAGCAGCAGAACCGCGAACATCAGGAAACACACCAGAACGGCCCAGTCGCCCAGCATGGCGTACAGGGTTATTTTCGTACAGCCCACAGGCAATGTGGCAGCCATCACCCCTCTGGTAAACGGTGAACCGGAGGAATCCCGCAAATCCGCAATAACCGCGCCGTTGGGGGCCAGAGCCACGCTTACGCCGGTATTGGCGGCACGGACCATGGCACGGCGCAGCTCAATACACCGGAACGCCGCATTGCGCCAATGCTGTTCGTTGGCGCAGGAACGGTTGAACCACCCGTCATTGGTCACGTTCACCATCAACTGGGGCTCCTGCCGGATGAAGCGGCGCACCCAGCTTCCCACAACATCCTCAAAGCAGACAAGAGGGATGACCCCCACCGTAACGGAGCTTCCGGGACGGATGGGCACGGGAACGGGGCTGGAGGAACACCCGGGCGTATAATTCAGTCCCATGGCGGTTCCGGCGGAAGCCTCAAAGGCTTTTTCCAGAAATGGGAATGTTTCCCGCATAGGGATGTATTCGCCGAAGGGGACCAGCATGGCCTTGGCGTGCGGCCGGGCTGTGGAATAATCCCCCTCAAAGACGGTAAGGCAGTTGTAAGCCCGCGCCACACGCCCCTCATCAGACAGGTAAATATCATCCGTGCCCGTCAGCAGGATAAAATTGCATATCCCGTTCCGGAGGGCCTGGACGTAATCCTCTTCCGCGCTCAGAAAGTTGACATTGTCCTGATTGGGGAAGCGTTCCCCTGTGGAATCACGGTAAAACGTGGAAATGGGGAAGGAACTTTCCGGCCAGATGACCCATGCCGGCATATCCAGGGAGGCTTCCGCGCCGTTTTTGACCGCCTGTTCCAGAGCGCGGTTTTGAAGATCCAGCATTCCCTGTTCCGTCATGTCCAGCAAAGCCCGGTAAATGCTTCCCCGGTTGGCCGGATCCCATTTTTCCTTCTGGCTCAGATTCAGCTGCACGGCCATGACGGGAACGGTAAGCCTGCCGTTTCCCGTAACCGCGGCAGACTGGGGGGAGTAGCGAGCCGTCCAGCACACGCCGACGACAAACATGGTTAAAAGAACCGCCACCAGGATGAAAAAGTCCCAGGGAACGGTACGTCTGCCTTCATGGACAATCATGGTTCCGGCCCGGCGGCAAACACGCCAGAGCCAGACGGAAAAGACGGCCGGAATAAAGGCCAGCGCCGTCACGCCAAAGTATTCCGCCCATTGGGCCAGCGGATTTCCGTACAGGGCCACTCCCAGATTGTTCCAGCCGAAACCCGGTATCAGCCAACCCCGCCCCCATTCCAGGCATACCCATAAAGCGGCGCCCGCCAGAGCGGCGGAAGCACTGGGCAATATGTCGCCCATGGCCCAGGCTTTCCAGGCGGCCCGACGTTCCTTTGCCGCCAGCTTCGCATCAGGCAGCGGCCGGGCGTCCGGACGGAAGAACACTCCCATGACCAGAGCCCAGAGGCCGGGAAACAGGCCTCCGTAAAAAATCATCAGGGGAATATAGCCCAGCGTGCTGACT
>RRZU012711891.1_pt1 | contig 11002 bp, 12 predicted proteins | sample 2165561 | NCBI WGS metagenome assembly RRZU01 (sample SAMN10456909, study PRJNA506462) | wastewater metagenome | isolation source: wastewater sludge | place: USA: Moscow, Idaho | reverse complement strand
TTAAATAAATCACTGAAAACAGTGAAAAGCGTATTATAATAACGCTAAATTTCAGTTAATTCTAACCAATAACCATCAGGATTTATAGTGATTTCAGTTGAAAGCCAAGTTTTACAGCGCCACCTTCCTTTTTTTGAGAATAAATCGATTCTGTTTGTCGGCAGTTTGAATGATACCTTTCCGGCGCAGCTGAAAAACAGCCGCTCGGTGCAGGTGGTCAGTTGCTATTATGATTATGTGCGCAAAATCCACAGCGCGGTAGCAACCGACTTTACGATTGAAAACAGCCATTCGGCAGATTTGATAGTGTATTACTGGGGAAAAAATAAGCAGGAAGTCAGTTTCCAACTCAACCAAATTTTATCGCAAGCGCCGATCGGACAAGAACTGCTGATTATCGGTGAAAATCGCAGCGGAGTACGTTCGGCGGAGAAAATGCTGCAACCGTTGGGAAATATTCATAAGATCGACTCTGCTCGCCGTTGCGGCTTATACCATTTTCAATTGCAACAAAAACCGCACTTTGAACTTTCTCGGTATTGGAAAGTTTATCAACATCCGCAATTGGCTGAATTATCAGTACATTGTTTGCCGGGTGTATTTAGCGCCGGTGAGTTGGATCACGGAACCGCACTTTTGCTTTCCACCTTGACGCAAAAAGTGCAGGGCAGAGTATTGGATTTGGGCTGCGGTGCCGGCGTGATTGGCAGTTATTTAAAACAACAAAATCCGAGAATTGAATTGGTGATGAGTGATATTCATGCAATGGCATTGGCATCGGCGGAACGCACCTTGCGTGAAAATGATTTATCCGGCGAAGTGATTGCCAGCGATGTTTTTTCCGATTTACAAGGTAAATTTAATCTGATTATTTCCAATCCCCCGTTTCATGACGGCATTGATACGGCTTATCGTGCAGTGCAGGAACTGGTGGCGCAAGCTAAATGGTTTTTGGTGCAAGGTGGCGAATTGCGAATTGTCGCCAACTCTTGTTTTTTTTTTTTCGAATTATTAGAACAGGCATTTGGTGCATATGATGTATTGGCGAAGACCAATAAATTTAAAGTCTATACCGTTCGCGCCTGATTCGAACACGGTTTTTGTGTTATACTTCGCCAAACTCATAACAAGGATTTATTATGGCTGACACCATTTCAGACTCAGTTAACAATGCGCAAGCGGACGCGCAGAGCATCAATTCCAATAACACAATTATCATTGCAATTGCTGGCGCTTCTGCTTCCGGTAAAAGTTTAATTGCTTCCACCATTCATAAAGAGCTGTGCGAAGAAGTCGGCGGTGATGACATCGGTATCATTTCGGAAGACGCTTATTACAAAGATCAAAGTCATCTCTCTTTTGAACAACGTATTCAAACCAATTATGACCACCCGAGCTCAATGGATCATGATTTATTAGTATCTCATTTGCGACAGTTAAAATGTGGCGAAACCATTCACGTGCCGGAATACAGCTATGTAGAACACACTAGAACAGGCAATAACCGTGAGTTTAAAGCAAGAAGAGTGATTATTCTGGAAGGGATTTTGTTGCTGACCGATGAACGGCTGCGCAATGAATTGAGTGCTTCTATTTTTGTTGATGCACCGTTGGATATCTGTTTTATCCGCCGTTTACAACGGGATATGCAAGAACGTGGTCGTAGCTTGGAATCGGTGGTATCGCAATATCGTAAAACAGTACGACCGATGTTTTTGCAATTTATTCAGCCATCAAAACAGTTCGCTGATATTATTGTGCCACGCGGTGGAAAAAATCGGATTGCAATCAACATTTTGAAAGCGCAAATTTTGCAAATGTTAAAACAAAAGTAATAGCTAAAAGTAAGGAAATGAAATGAGATTATGTGATCGTGATATTGAACGTTATTTGGATCAAGGTATTATTGCCCTTGATCCACGTCCGGATAATGAAAAAATTAACGGTGCAACTGTCGATGTCAGTTTGGGTAACTCATTTCGTGTGTTTCAGGAATACAGCGCACCTTATATTGATTTGAGTGGGCCGCGCGAAGAGGTTTCCGCCCAATTGGAACGGGTGATGAGCGACGAGATCGTGCTGAACGATGATGAGGCTTTCTTTTTACATCCGGGTGTGTTGGCATTGGCGACGACGTATGAATCGGTTAAATTACCGGCAAATGTCATCGGTTGGTTAGACGGACGTTCTTCTTTGGCACGTTTAGGTTTAATGGTGCACGTTACCGCACATCGTATCGATCCGGGTTGGGAAGGCAAAATTGTGTTGGAGTTTTTTAATTCCGGTAAACTTCCGTTGGCGTTACGTCCGAAAATGGTGATCGGCGCGCTGAGTTTTGAAATATTAAGCGGAGATGCCGCGCGCCCGTATAACAGCCGCAGTAATGCAAAATATAAAAATCAGCAAGGTGCGGTTGCTAGCCGCATAGATGAGGATTAATTTTTATGTGGCAAAAGCGTGTATTCTATCCGGCACTTGCCGGAATGCTCGCGCTTGTTTTTTTTGTGTATTACCAAATCAGTTTGCTCGACGCTAAGTTACAAAACTTGCTGCGACAGCAACTGCCGGCTCTACAATTTAAAACTTACTCTTTGGATTATTTTCCCACTCCTCGTCTCAATTTAGTACAACCGCAATCTTTATATAAACAATGGATAATTTCAGCTCATCAACTCAGTGCGGATTTCAGTTGGCTCTCGTTATTCGGTTTATCACCAAAAGTGAAACAAATAGAGTTGATCGGCGGAGTCGTGAGCGATCAACGACAAGTTAAGTTGGGCAATATTTATTTTAAACTGGAAGATATTGATCATGATTATAATCTGGCAAAATTGACCCTAATGGCAACTACGCCAGCAAATAACCGTTTAAATATCAATGCGGTTGTTCAACGTTTCGCTAATGGTGCTGAACTGAATCAGTTGAATTTGAATATCGAGATGGCGGAAGGTTATTTTCTAAATAATCAAACGGTGACTCTTTCCGCAGATAAATTATCCCTTTCACAACAGCAAAATATATTGCAAATGGCACTACAGCAAGGGCAGCTGAATCAGTTGCCGATCACAAGTGCGGTGTTGCATTATTATATTCCTGTGCAGCAGGAGGCGCTCCCGTCCTCTGAACCGCACTTTGAGTTGCAATTGAAACAAGCTGATGGCAGTTTGCAGGTGAGCAGCCGACAACAATTGAGTGGAAATCAACTGTTGTTAAAAGGCAACCGACTGGCGCTAGCACCGCTGCTGGGATTTTTAAAGTTACCAGAATTGCTTAACGGAAAAGCGGATTTTGAGGGTGATGCGCAGTTCAATCAAGGCGTGCTGACTCAAGGAAAATTACAATTGCAAGTGAGTGATACCGTTTTAAACGGTTTGAATTTACTCGATTTAGTCAGTCAATATTACCCAATTCGACATTACTCAGCTGAAAAAGATGCAACACAATATGCCGAACGAATGGCAACACCGTTTGATCAGGTGAACATCAGCTTGAACTGGGATCGGCAAAAACTGAATTTAACCGAGGTTTTAGCGCAAGGAAAAGACCTAAATTTAAGCGGTTACGGCGAAATGAATTTAGCCGATTTTAATTGTCGCTTTGAATTAAGATTATCCCCCAATGCCGCAGGCTATTCACAATATCAGCTTCCAGTCAGTCTGTTCGGCCCCTGTCGCTCTCCACAATATCGTATCAGTCTGGATAAAAAATTAGGCGAACAGCTAAAACAGATGCTGAGAGATAAATTAAACGAGAAAAAATAACCGCACTTTGAATTTTTAACAAATTGAGTTTTTAACAAAGTGTGGTTATTAAGCCACCGCCCTTCGACTCCTGATTTCGACTGCGCTCAATCGTTAAATGCTGAGTATAAGGAAAATAGCCGGAGTAATTGCCTTTGCCATTTCACTTTTCAACCTTTTATTCGTAAACTCTGTCAAGGAATCTAAGTTGGTAATTCTCCGGCTAAAATTGAATTCAAATAGTTGGATTTTAGTGAATGGTTGAACTCTGGGTTTCTGGTATGCCTAAAGTTTGGCTGATGCCGTTAAAATTAATTAACGCAGTCGCGGAGGATTCCGCCATTATCTGCAGTGGAGAGATAAAAAACTGCTGTTTTAAAAGTGCGGTAATAATTTCGCCAACATTTTCTTCTGCCAAACTTATTGGGGTGATGACGTCATCTTTAATGCAAAAAATATAATGTTTCATTTTGTCGTTCTCCTTTGTGCAAATCCTAGTGTGCAAATCCTAGCTACTTTTTACTTTGAATTAGGGCAAATGTATAATGAACAATCATCATCGGAAGCGGAGAAAATGGAATGGATATGGTGTTGCTCAAAGCCTTTGTGGTGTTATCACAAGCGGGTTCTTATCATGAGGCAGCTAAACGTCTGTTTATTACCCAATCGGCATTGACTAAAAAAATCAATAAGTTGGAAGATCTTTTAGATTTACATCTGTTTGATCGCGGGCGCAACGGCGCACAACTCACGCCGTCGGGTCGTTTTTTACTGCCACATGCCAAAGCGTTGTTAAAGCAAGCTGATCTGTTTAAAAATATCAGCAAAGAAGCGAAAAATGGCAATGACGGGCATTTATATATCGGCTTTGGTTTATCTACTTTAAAGATAGCCCCAGCAATGATTTCTCAATTTCGGCAGCAATATCCGAAAGTCTTGATTACACTAAACGACATCGGTTCTGAAGATCAGATCCGAGAGTTGACGAGTGGAGAATTGTCGATTGGATTTTTACGTTTGCCAGTGCCTAAGCCGTTAAAACAGCAAGTATTGCTGAGTGATCGCTTGGTATTGGTGGTGAATAAAACGATCCACCGAGGTTTGGCGGTGGAGCAAGTTTTAGCACAATCGCATTTTTTAAGATTAAGCGACAAGCGTGGGCCGGGATTGAATATGCAGGTGTCGCAATATTTGAAATTTAACCGATATGAAATGATGCATGAAATTGAATATTCTGATGAGATTCAAACTTTACTGGGATTGGTTTCAGCCGGAATCGGTGTTAGTATTTTACCGCAAAGTGCGGTTTTGCTAGGCGTTGATAATATTGAAATTTTGCCATTGCAGGGAAAATATGTTGAGTGGCAAGTCGGTATGGTATGGAATCCGATGATTGAAGATCCGGTCAGAGATAACTTTATCACTTGTTTTGTGGAATAGAACGATTTTGTGTTGCAGAAATAAGTTAACCGCACTTTCATCATTATCAATGAGCAAAGTGCGGTTAGGTTTTATATGTCCAGTTTGGCTATATTTGTTACAGTTAGTTGTTATATTAGCTGTTACATTGCACCAATCCAGTTTGGCAAGGATAAAGAAATTGCCGGAATATAGGTTACCGCGATTAAGAAACCGAGCATCAGCAACAACCATGGAGTAGCTGCTTTGATGACTTGTGGCAGACTTAAGTTAGTGATTGCAGCGGAAACAAACAGGTTGAGTCCGACCGGCGGGGTGATCATCCCGATTTCCATATTGACCACCATGATAATCCCCAAGTGAATTGGATCAATGCCTAACTGCATTGCAATCGGGAATAGAATCGGCACTAAAATCAAGATAATAGCCGACGGTTCCATAAATGCACCTGCAATCAATAAGATAATATTGACCACAATCAGGAACTGCCACGGTTGTAGATTCATTTCAACAACTAAGGAAGTCAAATGTTGAGGAATCTGTTCGGTAGTGAGCACATGGGCAAACAGCATGGCGTTAGCGATAATAAACATCAACATAATGCTGAGTTTTCCCGCTTCAAGTAACACTTTCGGGCATTCTCTCAATTTGATGTCTTTATACACAAAGACAGCGACCAAGAAAGAATATACCGCAGCCACAGCCGCTGCTTCAGTTGGGGTGAACGCACCGCTATAAATTCCGCCGAGGATAATCACCATCAGGATTAAGCCCCATAATGCTTTGCGTGCGGCGCTGAACCACTCTCTGACAGAAGCTCTTGGCAGAGCAGGTAGGTTCTTAATCCGCGCAATAATATAGATCGCAATCATTAAAACGCCGCCAAGCATTAATCCCGGAACTACCCCAGCCATAAATAAACGACCGACCGAGGTTTCGGTAGCCGCAGCATAAACCACCATTACGATTGACGGTGGAATTAAAATGCCTAACGTTCCTGCATTACAGATAATTCCGGTGCCGAATTCAATCGGATAGCCGGAACGTACCATTCCGGCAATAGCAATAGAGCCTACTGCGGCAACAGTTGCCGGACTGGAGCCTGAAAGTGCGGCAAACAGCATACAGGCTAACACCGAAGCAATTGCTAAACCGCCACGAATATGCCCGACCGTGGCGTTAGCAAAGTCGATTAAGCGACGCGCAACACCGCCAGTGGTCATAAAAGCACCGGCAAGCAGGAAGAATGGAATTGCCAACAAGGTGTAATGTTCCGAAGTTTCGAACAGCTTGATTGCAACCGAACTAATGGAGTCCTGGCTGAAGAAAATAATAATCAAAGAGCCGGATAACCCCAAAGCAACCGCAATTGGTACTCCTATCAGCATTAAAGTGAATAGACAGATAAACAGGAATACGACGGTCATAACTGCTCCTTGGCTGTTCCAGAAGGAATCTCGGTTTCTTGTAATTTGATGGCATCTTTGGCTTCATCGGCTAAGCCCATACCATTTTGTAGCCCTTTCAACAGGCGTATAAAAACTTCAAAAAAACGCATAAAAATCATGATATAGCCGATCGGAATAATTAAGCCGATATGCCAAAGTTGAATCCCGAAGTGTTGTAAATCTTCCGCGCCTATTTTTGCTCTGAATATTGCACTGACCCACTCAATACTGGCATAGGTGATCATGGCGGCATAAATTAAACAGGCTAGGCAGGCAATAATGCTGATTTTGCGTTGTATTGGCGTGCTGAATTTTTTCACTAATGCATCAATGCCGATATGTCCTGCAGTGCGCACGCCATAGGAGGCACCGAAAAAAATCAACATGGCAAAAAAGAGCTTGGTCAACGCAACGCTCCAGGTCATCTCTTGTGCGATAGTGATTGAAAAATTGGCAATCGGTAGAAAAATGGATTCGAGTGACGGATAAGCGTCTGCCAGATCATAAAACGGGCTGTATAAATTGTTGAACAGGACATAAACGAAAGTAATCAACGTCATCAACGTGAGTGATAACGCAATCATAAATTCTTCCATTCTTCCCCAACATAATTGGAACGATTTCATAATAGCTCCTTAAAACTTGAGCTTAAAAAGTGCGGTCTATGATAACCGCACTTTAAGTTGAAAATATATTTGTAAACCTAGTTTGAATGCTATTGCTGGTTAGACGCTTCAGCTGCTTTAATCAAATCAGCGCCGATCGCATCTTCAAATTTTTTCCAAACCGGACGCATCGCTTCACGCCACTCGTTGCGTTCTTCCGGTGTCAGATAAATAATCTCAGTGGTTTTTGCATCTATAATTTTTTGTTTATCGGCAAGGTTGAATTCGTGGGATTTTTTATTCACTTCATCGCTGACTTGCTCCATGATTTGGCTTAATCCGGTACGTAGTTCCGGCGATAAGCCGTCCCAGAATTTGCTATTGACGATAACCATGTAAGATAACAAACCGTGGTTGGATTCAGTGATGAATTTTTGTACTTCATGAATTTTTTGTGAGTAGATATTGGAATACGGATTTTCCGCTCCGTTAACTACGCCGGTTTGCAAACCTTGATACATTTCACTGAATGACATTTTACGCGGTACGGCATTCAGTTGTTTGAATTGCGCATCCAACACTTCGGAGTTTTGTACTCGGAATTTTAAACCGCGTGCATCTTTCGGTAATTTCAATGCTTTATTGGCGGAAAGTTGTTTTAAGTCATTATTCCAATAGCCTAAACCGGTAATACCTTTATCGGTCATGCTATTAAGTAAACTTTTACCGGAATCGCTTTTTTCAAAACGCTCAACGGCTTTGATGTCATCAAACAGGAACGGCAGATCAAATAGCTGAATTTGTGGGGCGTATTTATCGAATTTAGCTAAAGACGGTGCTAACATTTGAACGTTGTTTAGTAACAATGCTTCCATCTCTTTTCCGTCGCCGTACAAAGAGGAGTTAGGATAAACTTCCACTTTGACCTCATTCGGATATTTTTCTTCTACCAGTTTTTTAAATAGTAAAGCACCTTGTCCCTTTGGCGTGTCGTCGGCAACAACATGCGAAAATTTAATGACAACGGGATCAGCTGCAAAAGCATTGGCAGAAATAAGAACACCTAAAGCACTGGCAGAAGAGAGAAGTTTAAAAAAAGTATTCTTCAATTTCATAGGGGGATCCTTTTGTTAGGGTGAAAATAGAGAATATAACGCAGTAAATTGCACTTTTAAGATAGTGAATATTAAAAGTTTAGTAAAATAGAAATTTCTGAAATGTTGATCTGCTTCACGAAAAATTAACATATTATTTACAGTGTCAATGAAATTTTGATTTTATTCAGTAATAATTCGGATTGAATAAAGTTATTTCTTTTTATAATCACGTCAGTTATTATAAATAATCGCACTAAGCATGATATCGAGAAAGAGGAGAAGTAAGAAAATATGCGGAATTTTACCGAAATCGAAGCGTCAATTAAACAATGTGCGCTGTCTGAACCGGATTTGCCATTACAAAAAGTGTTGGCTATCCGTTTATTATTGCATTCGGTGAGCGGTTATTTGGAGCACCGTAATTATTTATTAAAACAATGGGATCTAAACGACACCTTATTTATGGCATTGGTGGTGTTGTACACCCAACAGGATAATACGATTCAGCCATCGAAATTAAGTGATATTTTAGGTTCTTCCCGCACGAATGCCACGCGTATTTCAGATGAATTGGTTGAACGTGGTTGGATTGAGCGAATTGTTGGTGAGAGCGATCGACGCTGTTTTCTTTTGAAATTGACCGAAGAGGGGAAAGGGTTTATCAAAGCGCGCTTGCCACAACAGTGGGAAAATATTCATGCGGTGTTTTCTGGCATAAGTGAAGATGAAATTAGCCAATTATCGACAATTTTGCACAAAATTGTGGCAAATGTCAGTGTTAAGGGTAAGGCGAACAAAACTAAGAAGTAACATGATTTAAAACTCTTTTCAGAAATGCCGGAAAATTCCGGCATTTTTAATCGATTAAGGCTAGCTTATTGATTTTATAGAGGATAAATTCTGTTGCGTGATTTCCATTGTCTGTTGTAGCATCTTTTGGCGGGCTTGGTCGTCGATAATGTGGATATCATCAAAAATGGTATGCTGAATATCGCTGATACCACAATAGTTAAACAAGCCGTCTGCCAACATATCTTTAATCGATTTATCAAAGCCTAATTTTTTGTATTCCTCCAGGTTACTGCCAATCGCAATAAATTGTTGCAATTTTTTTCCGCTTAACAAACCGCTGGAAATTCCGTTTTCAGTTTTGTAGGCAAAGCCATGAGTCAATACGCGATCCAGATAACCTTTCAGGATAGCAGGAAATCCCATCCACCATAGCGGATAAACCAAACTAATCAAGTCCGCTTGTTCGATCAATCTTTGCTCGTAACGAATTTCAGCGGGAATAATGCCTTGATACGAGCCTTGTAGCTCTTCATAGGATAAAATCGGATTAAAATTCATGCGATAAAGATCGCGAATTTTGTAGTCCGCACCGCACTTCTTGCTGGCAGCCACCGCTGAATCAACAATCGCTTTGCTGAAACTGTGCAAATTGGGGTGGGCATAGATAATCAAATGTAGCATTTTATATGTCTAACCTTTTTTAACTTTAACTTGCTAGTTCAAACTTTTCTGACACTTAGGGTGATGCCGTTGACTTCAGTGACTTTCACCACATCGCCGACGTGTAAATGATGTCCTTTAATGCGCCAAGTTGTATCGCCGAAGTGCGCGCGCCCGATATTATTCGCTTGAATCTCAGTAACCGTACCTTGTTGCTCCAACATCGCAATTCCACGCTGATTAAGTGCGGTATGCGGATCGGCTTTTTGATCTTTAGTGTGTTGATAGCGCCACCAGATTAGGCTGGCGATCACCGCCAGCGTTGCGAAAATAATCCAGTTCCAGGCAAGTGGAATTGCCAGCACACTGTTTAACCCCGCTACCACGAGTGCAGCAACTCCCCACCATAGCAAAAATATACCCGGAATAATCGATTCGGCGATTAGCAAAATAAATCCGAAAACCAACCAATACCAAAAGGTCCATGTGCTAAACCAGTCCATTTATAACCTCCTTTATCCGAATTTCTTATTTATACCGTCAGGTTTTTTTATCACCTTTTAGTAACTCGCTGATGCCAGCGATAGAACCAATCAGATTACTGGCTTCCAACGGCATTAACACTACTTTACTATTTTCCGATTGTCCGATCTGTTGCAGGGCTTCGGTATATTTTTGTGCGATAAAGTAATTAATCGCTTTGGTATCACCTTTGGCAATTGCATCGGAAACCATTTGTGTCGCTTTGGCTTCGGCTTCGGCTTCCCGCTCGCGCGCTTCGGATTTCAAGAATGCTTCTTGTCTTTCCCCTTCGGCTTTCAGAATGCGCGATTGTTTATCTCCTTCGGCACGCAGAATCGCCGCTTGGCGTACACCTTCTGCTTCTAAAACATCGGCACGTTTATTACGCTCGGCTTTCATTTGCGCATTCATCGAATCGATCAGCTCTTTCGGCGGTCGCACATCGCGGATTTCGATACGAGTGACTTTAATTCCCCAAGGATTAGTGGCTTCGTCCACGATTGTCAGCAAACGGCTGTTGATAGAATCCCGCTGTGACAACATTTCGTCCAATTCCATCGAACCCAAAACGGTACGGATATTAGTCAACGTCAGATTAATAATCGCCTGCTCCAGATGATTGACTTCATAGGCAGCATTGCGCGCATCAATCACTTGCACAAAACAGACTGCGTCAATCGACACATTGGCGTTATCTTTCGAGATGACTTCTTGTGAAG
>RRZU011359337.1_pt1 | contig 11002 bp, 9 predicted proteins | sample 2165561 | NCBI WGS metagenome assembly RRZU01 (sample SAMN10456909, study PRJNA506462) | wastewater metagenome | isolation source: wastewater sludge | place: USA: Moscow, Idaho | reverse complement strand
TTGGTGTTCAACATCACTGGTTCGGAGCCTCCGACTTGATCTGGGATGCACGCTCGAAGACGTGGTCGATGAAGCCGTACTCGAGCGCCTGCTCGGCGGTGAACCACCGGTCGCGGTCGGAGTCGGCCTCGATCTGCTCGACGGTCTGGCCCGTGTGCTTGGCGATGAGCCCGGCCATGGTCTTCTTGATGTGCAGGGACTGCTCGGCCTGGATGCGGATGTCGGAGGCCGTGCCACCGAGGCCGCCCGAGGGCTGGTGCATCATGATCCGGCTGTGCGGAAGCGCGAAACGCTTGCCCGGCGTTCCGGCCGAGAGCAGGAACTGCCCCATCGAGGCGGCGAGGCCCATCGCGACGGTCGCCACGTCATTGCTGATCCACTGCATGGTGTCGAAGATCGCCATGCCGGAGTCGACGGAGCCGCCGGGCGAGTTGATGTAGAGGTAGATGTCCTTGTCTGGATCCTCTGCGTTCAGCAGAAGCATCTGCGCGCAAATGGCGTTGGCGTTCTCGTCCTTCACCTCGGAGCCGAGGAAGATGATCCGGTTGGCCAACAGGGACGCGTAGACGTTGTCGGTCATGCCGAGGCCGGAGGCACCCGGCCCAGCCATGCGGATTGCGTCAATCGGAGTCTGAGTCACTCCCCTAAACTACCGGGATTTCGTGCACACCCAAGCGGCGCGGTCAAAGTTCGCCGCAGGCGTGAATGACCGTTAGCCGGACCCCGACACGCCCGACCTCGGGATGGGACTCTAGACTCCGGCTGTACGGATGCCGGTTCCGAGGGGAACGGGGCCGGGAGGGACACCGTCACAGAGGGACACCATGACGACGCTTTCTGCGCGCGCCATGACGGAGGGAACTCGGCCGCACGCTGCGGCCGCGCCGTCAGGCGCCACCGGACAGTACCTGTACGGCGTTCAGGGCCTGCGGACCTTCGCGGCCCTGATGGTCGCCGTCTACCACATCTGGTTCCACCGGGTCTCCGGCGGCGTCGACGTCTTCTTCGTCGTCGCCGGCTACTTCGCGGCCGGTTCGCGCTGGTCGGCGGCTCCCACGACACCCAGTGGGTCGAAGCCGTCGCCCGGACCGCCGAGGGCCTCAATGCCCGCATGATCTCGATCACGAAGGGGTCATGTCCCTTCGGTGACGTCAGGAACTCGGAGCTCAACCCGGCCGCCGCCTGCGTCACCTGGAATGCCGCGGTCCTCGACCAGCTGATCGTGGACCCACCGGATCTCGTGATCACCACCGCCACCCGCACCCAGATGGGGGTCGAGGAGATCCCCGAGTGGAAGACGACCTACCTGTCGCGGCTGAGCGATGCGGGCATCGAGGTGATCGGCATCCGGGACAATCCACGGATGGGTAGGGGCGTGCTGACCTGCCTCGACACCTCAGATGCCGCCGAGTGCACCGTGCCGCGATCCGGTCTGCTGAGCGACCACCTCGAGGTGCCTGCGCTGGAACACTTCACGCTCGTGGACCTGACCGACCTGATCTGCGACGCCTCGGTCTGCAGTCCCGTCACCGACGGGGTTCTTGTCACCTGGGACGGGAGCCATCTCACCAGGACCTGGACGCTACTCAACAGCAGCAAGCTGGACCAGGCGATCGCCTCGGTGCTGACCGGGGCGACCGCCTGAGGTCAGGCCTCCGCGGTCTTCGGGTCGTTGGAGATGAAGGCGTTGAGCCAGCGAAGCTTCGGGTCCGGGTCGATCAGCAGCGCCTTGACGGTGAGCGTCGCGGGCAGCGCGATCAGGGCGCCGAGCGCGCCGAACACCCATGCCCACAGCAGCAGCGAGACGAACGACACGGCCGGGGTGATGCCGACGGCGTCGCCGGTGAACTTGGGCTGGATCAGGGACTGCAGGATGAAGTTGATCACCGAGAAGGCGATCACCACGATCAGCGCGGTCACCGGCCCCTTCTCCACTAGCGCCAACAGCGCCGGGGGCACGAGGCCGATCACGAAACCGATGTTGGGGATGTAGTTCGTGATGAACGTGAGCACCACCCACACCAGCGGGAGTGAGACGCCGAGCACGAGGATCACGCCGCCGTTGATCAGGGCGACGATGAGGCCGAAGACGGTGGTCACGACCCAGTAGCGCCGGATGCCACTTGCCACGGCGGAAATGGAGTCGGTGAGACCGGGGTGCTGGCGGTGCACGATCGCGAGCCGCTCCTGTACCGACGGGAGGTCCATCGTCATGAACACGATTCCGACGATCATGACGGCGATCAGGCCGCTGGCCGCGGAGGTGCTCGACAGGATACCGCCCGCGAAGTCGAGGATGCTCGAAGGCGAGATCGACTTCAGCGACTTGAGCATCTCCTCCTGGTCGAAGCCGAGCTGGGCGAGCAGGCCGATGGTCTGGTTGTAGAGGTTGACGAACTGGTCGCTGTACTGGGTCAGCACCGTGACGACCTGGGTGAGCGACCACGCGACCGCGCCGATGCCGAGGATCAGCACGACGAACACGGTCAGCATGGTGACGACCGCCGCGACCAGGCTCGGCGCCTTGATCTTCTTCAGCCCTGTGTAGACGGGGTACGCGGCGATCATCAGGTTCAGGCCGAGGAACAGCGGGGCGATGGTGCTCGACAAGTTCTGCATGAGCCCGAGCGACAGCGCGACCGCGCCGATGATGATCGCGACCATCCCGAGCCTCGGGAACCCGCGTCTTGTCACCCCGGTCGCTCCGACGTCCTGGGGTGGGGTCTCGTCGTGCCGGTGCGGCGCCGCAGCCTCCTCAACGGTGGTCGTCGCCTCAGGGGCCGCCGCTCGTGCGGGCACCTCCGGCTGGTCGATCTCCGGACCGGGGACCTTGTCCTCGGGGTTGCTCATGTGATCTCCTCGCGGCAGTCGATGGCGGGACGAGTCTAGCCCCGTGACAACGAAGAAGATCGCCGCCGGTCCGAGTGGACCGACGGCGACCTTCAGATCAGTTGGTTGGCTCAGGCCTTCTCTTCGACCGCTTCCTCAGCGGCCTCCTCGGCCTCAACCTCATCGGCGGCATCCTCGACCGGCAGTGCCGTGTCGATCTTGTTGCCGTCGGCATCGGTGACGGTGGCCTCGGCGCAGATGGCGGCCAGCGACTTGCCACGGCGGATCTCCTGCATCCACTCGGGCATGTGGTTGTGCTCCATCATGTGGTTGATCTCGTCCTGGGGCGAGGTCCCGTTCTGCTGGGCCTTGCGGAAGATCAGCTCGGTGAGCTCCTGCTGCGAGACGTCGAGCTTGTTCTCGTCGGCGTACACATCGAGCACGACCTGGGCCTTGAGGGCCTGCGTGGAGCGCTCGTCGATGGTCTCCCAGAACTCCTCGGGCGTCTCGGCCTCCTCGTCCTCGGCCTGCTCGAGGTAGGCCTCGACGGTCAGGCCGCCCTGGGCGAGCTGACGCTGGATGTCGGCGCGGCGCGCCTCCTTCTCGCGTGCGAGGACGCCTTCGGGGAGCTCGAAGTCGGTCTTCTCGATGACGGCCTCGAGAACCTTGTCGCGGGCGTCGGCGAGCTGCTCGGCCTTGACCTGCTGCTCGGCGGCCTTCTGCAGGTCCTCCTTCATCTCCTCGACGGTGTCGAACTCGGAGATCATCTGGGCGAACTCGTCGTCGATGGCGGGCAGTTCCTGCTCCGAGACCGTCTTGACGGTGACCTCGATGTCGGCCTCCTGGCCGCGGAACTGGCCGCCGACCAGCGTGGAGGTGAACACCTTCGACTCGCCGGCCTTCAGACCGGTGACGGCGGCGTCGAGACCCTCGAGCATGTTGCGCTCCTGGCCGACCTTGTAGGCGATGCCCTCGGCGGTGGCGTCGGGCAGCTCCTGGCCGTCCTGGGTGGCGACGAGGTCGATGGTGAGGACGTCGCCGTCTTGCGCGGCGCGGTCGACCTCGTTGGTGGTCGCGAAGCGCTCGCGGAGCAGCTCGAGGCGCTCATCGGTCAGCGAATCGGCCGACTCGGGGGCGTCGACGGTGACCGTGATCTTGGAGAAGTCCGGGAGCTTGACCTCGGGGCGCACGTCAACCTCGGCGGTGAACTCGACGAGTTCCTTGTCCTCGAGCTTGGTCACGTCGACCTCGGGCTGAGCCATTGGCCACACCTTGGCCTCGTCGATCGCGACGTTGTAGGCGTTGGGGATGGCCTCGTTGATGGCCTCCTGCAGCACGACGCCGCGGCCGAAGCGCTGGTCGATGACCGTCGCGGGCACCTTGCCCTTGCGGAAACCGGGGATGTTGACCTGCTCGGCGATCTCCTTGTAAGCCTTGTCAAGGTAGGGCTGAAGGTCGGCGAACGGGATCTCGACGGTGAGCTTGACCCGCGTCGGGCTCAGCTTCTCAACGGTGCTAGGCACGAATGGACTCCTGAAGTTGAAAAAGGTTCGCCCATCAGTCTAACGGTCAGCCCCGCTGCCACCAATTGGGCCGGACTTGGCCCCGCGACGCGCTTCGCGGCGGTGGATCACGGCCGTCGTCGTGCCCGTCCTACGATGGCAGGCGTGACCGAGACCCTCACCAACAACGTCACCGACACCGCGCTCGTCTTCGAAGGCGGCGGCATGCGCGGGTCATTCTCCTCGGGTGCGCTGGTGGCCATGCTCGAGGCAGGCATCCATGCCGACTGGGTCGGCGGCATCTCCGCGGGTACCAGCTGCCTCGCCAACTATGTCTCGCGCGACCCGGAGCGCGCCGAGCGCTCGTTCGTGGACTTCGCGGCCGAGCCGGAGTTCGGCGACTGGCGCACCTGGCTGAGGGGTAAGGGCGTGTTCAACGCGGAGTGGATCTACGAGCAGACCGCGCTGCCGCACCAGGTGATGCCGTTCGACTTCGACGCGTTCAGCTCCAACCCCGCGACGGTGCGGATCGGTGGTTACCGCTGCAGCAACGGCGAGATGGTCTACTGGGGCCGCGACGACGTCGACACCCTGCCCGCGCTGATGAAACGGGTCCGGGCCTCGTCGACCATGCCGCTGCTGATGCCGCTGACCCGCATCGACGGGGTCGACTACTGCGACGGTGCCCTCGGCCCCACCGGCGGCTTCGCCGTCGACGCCGCGATGGCGGACGGTTACGAGCGCTTCCTGGTGGTGATGACGCGTGAGCGCGGATACCGCAAGAGCGCCCCGAGGCTGCCGCGGGCCTACCGGTCGCTGTTCCGCAGATACCCGGCCATCGCTGACGGCATCCTCGAGCGACCCGCCAACTACAACCGCACTCTCGACGAGCTGCTGCAGTTGGAGAGCGAAGGTCGTGCGTTCCTGATCTTCCCCGACCAGATGCCGATCCGTAACTCGGAGCGCGACCTGACGAAATTGCGGGCGGTGTTCGAGGCGGCGAGGGCCCAGACGCGGCGCCAGCTGCCGCAGATCAGGGACTTCCTCGGCATCTGAGCGGGCCGAGTGGCTTGTCAGGAGCGGGTCGCGTCGGCGAAAATGATCATACGGCGGATCGCTGATACACTGATCCGCGGTTCTGCGGATGTAGCTCAATGGTAGAGCCCTAGTCTTCCAAACTAGCTACGCGGGTTCGATTCCCGTCATCCGCTCGAGGTGCCGGCGGCCTTGTCAGATCACGATTCGACAAGGCCGCCGACGCACCACGGGGCGTAGCGTAGTGGCTAGCGCGCCTGCTTTGGGAGCAGGAGACCGCAGGTTCGAGTCCTGTCGCCCCGACCAGTTAACCTGGCCCGGACAAGGCTGGATGCGTAGTCGGGGCAAGGCACCAAGAACGCCCACCTCGCAGAGATCCGCGGAAAACCGCGCAGAGCCGCTCCCGAAACGCACGCTCAGCACACGCCGGGTGAGAGGATTCAGCCATGTCGAAGCGAGCATTCGGGGGCATCCAGTCGGCTCCCCGGCTAGCGCTACCAGCCTCACCACACCGGCTGAGCCGCGAGGAGCGCCTGGTCGACAACGGGACGTGGACTCCCCGGGGCGTCGGAGGGTTCCTACTGGCCGCAGCGGTCTTGCTGGCCGCATGCTCCCCCGGTCCTGACGTGTCGGCCGAGCCCACGCCGACCGCTGTTGTCTCACCACCTACCCCTGGCGAGGCGGTAGTCCTTGAAGCCGCTGAATGTCCTGGCGATGCGGTCATCGCGCAGAACCCGCCCGGAGCCCAGCTTCCAGCAGGGTTCACCGTCTCACATTGGGTTCGCTGCACTCCCGACGGCCGGGGCGAAGTTGCCAGGCGCTCAACCCAAGGTCCGGCCGACCAGCTTGTCGAGGCCTTGGCTCTTCCAGATGTACCCGCGAAGACAGACGCTTCCTGCAACGCCCAGTTTGTGACTCTTCCCTACCTACTGGCGGTCAACGAGAGCGGACAAGCAGTGCACGCCTGGATTCCACTGGAACTGACCTGCCTGGATCCCCGGACCGAGGTCGTCACTGCCATCGACAGCCTCGATTGGAAGTAGGCCTCAAGCAGCCGTCGCCGTATGCCTGAGGAGTGGATGGCACCGCCTTGGCAACGCAACCTCACAGTAGAGAGAGCCCGCAGCATATGCCCTCGCAGCTCGCCGGGACGCGCCGCACTGGCCGCTGCTCGATCGCCGGCGGTCGGCCGTCCCGCACTGAGGCCGCGAGACAAGGCGATGCCTCACGCGCCCCCACAGAGACGGAGAGCTTCTCGCGGCGAGGGTCCACGCGTCGAGCGATCCGCGTGCGCCGTGATCCACAGCACTGCCGCTCTCTCCAGACGGCGGCCCAGCCGCCACTTCCGACGCTTCCCCACCTCGAGCGCCGACCCGCTCCGGCACCGTCGCCAACACCGACCAGCGGGGCAGGCACCTGCGCGACGACCGTCCGCGGCCGCCTCGGTATCGCGCAAACCTGGAGTGACTCGGGTCACCCCCCGGCCGCTCACGCGATGCGTGCTCAGGCCCAGTCGGCATCACCCACACCGGACGAGACCCGCCGCTGAAATCTGGTGGGAAACCCTTGCGGCATGATTAGAACAGGTGTACGATTAATTATGGACTTGTTGGAGCACCCGGGCATCGAGCGGTGGGAGGTCGCGTCGAAGGCGGCCGAACTCATCGCCGGTCAGCTCGCGCAGCTCCACTCGGAGCTCGTCGACCTGATGGCCCAGGTGCTCGAGACGAACGCGTGGTCTGGCGGCGGGATCGCCTCGCCCGAGCACTGGCTGATGCTGCGCTGCGCACTGTCTCCGGCGCGTGCGAAGGAGATCGTCGACGTCGCCCGGCGTCGCGGCGACTTCCCCGAACTGGAGGCACGCATGGCTGAGGGGGCGGTCAGTCTCGATCAACTCGCCGTGGTCGCCCGCCACGTCCCCAGCACCCATGCCAGCACCGTGTCGTCATTCGTCGAGGCCGCCACGGTGCCGCAGTTGTGCAGGGTGCTGCCGAAGTACCCGTTCCCAGACAAGGCCCCCGTGCCGCATCCGGCCGGGTACGAACCGTTGCCCGAGGTCGTCCACGTCGACCCGCCGATCCACGATGAGCCCACCCTGACCATGAGCACCTACGACGGCAGGTTCCGGCTGCACTTCGAGGCCGACCCCCTCGACGGCGCGCTGGTGGAGCAGGCGATCCGCGAGGCGAAGGACGCGCTCTTCACGGCCGGCGACGCAGACGCGACCCTCGCCGAGGGGCTGCTGTCGGTCGCGTCGCGCTCGCTGTCCACGGTCGAGTCGATCTCCCGTCGAGAGCACTACAAGGTGCTCGTCCACCTGGATGTCGACGGCCACGGCTGGATGTACAGGCGCGGCACTCTGCCGACGCATCTACTGAGGAAACTCACCTGCGACGGAACCGTGCGCCCGATCTGGATCGAGAACGCCTCCCCGGTGTCGGTCGGTCGATCGATGCGGATCGTCCCACCACGCACCCGCAAGCTGATCGAGGACCGCGACGGCGGCTGCCGCTTCCCCGGCTGCGTCACCACTGGCTTCCTGGAGAACCACCACCTGGTCCCCTGGTCCGAGGGCGGCGCTACCGACGTCGAGAATCTCGCCTCCCTGTGTCCGCGGCACCATCGCGAGCTCCATCAGGGGCACTTCACGATCTCGGGAAACCCGAGCACCCCCGGCGGGCTCATCTTCCGCGACCGGTTCGGCACCATCGGGAGGCACGTCCCGCAGACGATCCCGCCGCCCACTCACCCGCCGCCCGCGGAGCAACCGATCCGTGGATGGCGACTCGACACCGGGAGCATCGACTTCGAACCCCGGCGAAGTACCCGACCCCTGGAACTCGCGGGGATAACCTGACGGCCCAGGGGTGACGCAGCACAGGTGGCACCCCCGTCAATCCCGCTGGTCTGCGCCACGCATCACCAGCACACCGCATCGATCGCCTGCACGACGGCCTCGGAGTCGGTGCTCACGTCCCGCGAGTTCGGTGCGGGCCCGAGGCACGAGCCCTGACGGGACGCTTCTCCTGCTCGGAGTTCACTCCCCCACCGGTTGGCTGCCGGTGACCTCGTATCCGCTCTCCTCCAGGAGGCGGATCCACTCGTCCCGAGGCGATCCGCAACCGTCGGCGGGCACCCGAGCGGCCGTCCGCGGCCCGTCCTCCGACTCCGCCACGAGGAACAGTTCAGGCAGCCTCGCCGCGAGGTCGCAGGCCTTTCCTGCCCCCAGCCCCTGGTCCCTGATTCGCCCGGCGGCCTCCCAGAACCGGGCGTCGGTGTCGATCCTGCGGGTCTCGACCGTGACGTGGCCGTCCTGGTCCGACTCGTAGCGACACCACTCCAGCACCGCCAAGCCTCCAGCGCCGAGGGCGGTCTGCCCCAGGTCGCCCCGCCCGACCTGCACAGCCTCGGTTCGCTGACCGGGCACCCCGCGACCGGCCGCGCCGACACCTCGGGCCTGGCCTCGTCGTGCGGGGTCGAGCATCCGGACGCGAGGACGAGGATGAGCAGGGCGATGCCGCCGGTGCCCGATCTACTTCGACGCACGTCCACACCGGAGGCTAGGCCCCAGGTCGGCCAAGCGTGGAGTCACCCAGTCATTGGGCAGGCGCCCGCGCCTGAGCTACGTCAGGCGGTCTCACCGGCCGGGCACGATCGCGGTCAACGGAGCACCACGCGAACCGGCCCGCTGGCGCCTCGGGTCGAGCACCTCCCCGCGTCACGCCTGGCCGGAGGCGACCGAGTGGCAGACGGCCTCGATGTTGTTGCCGTCGGGGTCGCGGACGAAACCGGCGTAATAGCCCTCGTGGTACTCGGGCCACAGCCGCGGCGCATGCAGTTCCTCGGCGCCGAGCGAGACGGCGGTCGCGTGGAACGCCCGGACGGCATCCGCGTCCGGGGCGGAGAACGCGATGTGGTCCTCACGCTCGGCCTTCGCGCCCGCCGAGATCCAGAAGTCAGGTTCGTCGGTGCCATAGCCGATCGCCTCGCCGAAGTCCATGAGCCTGCGGTGACCGAGCACCGCGAGGACCTCGTCGTAGAAGAGGGCGGAGCGTTCCAGGTCCGTCACGGTGATGCCAAGGTGATCGATCATGATTCACCCTATGGCGGCAGACACCACGGCGTGGCGGTTCTGCCCTGCCCGGCTCAGCTCACTCCCCGCGCCCGAGCAGGACTTCGGCCGCCGCGCGGGCCGCGATCGCCGACGTGTCGTGGGCGATGACGGCCCGCTCCCCCAGCAGCTCGGGGGTCGCGGTCGCGCCGTGGTCGACGACGACGAGGTCCGGGTGGCGCAGCCGCAGCCGACGTACCGCCTCGACCTGCCAGGGGTGCAGGTGGCTGGCCCGCACGGACACGACGACCGGATCGGCCAGCGGCTCGGGCAGCTCGGCCGCATCCTCCACCCGCAGCACCGGAACCTCTCGCCCGAGCAGTTCCCGGATGTGACGTCCCACGCCGAAGGCGACCTCGCCTGCGACGATGGTCGGCTCGTTGTACAGCTCGAGGACCGATCCGACGTTGGTGACGATCGGGTCGCCGACCACGTCGAGGGACCGTCCGGCCGCCGCGAGCAACACGTCGTCGGTCGCGAGCGTCGGGGACGGGTCCGTGTTGAGCCAGAACCGTCGCGCGAGTTCGCCGACGCGACGCTGCGCCTCGACGAGCCGCCCGAGCGGCAGCCGCCCCTCCTCGACAGCGACCTCGACGGCCGTGACGATCTCCTCGACGGCACGCAGCGTGACCGAGTCACCGCCGATGCAGATCAGGTCGACCCCCGCGAGGAGCGCCTGGACGGTCCCCTCCGGGCGGCCGACCCCGCGGCTGATGGCGTGCATGTCCATGCCGTCGGAGACCACGACTCCGTCGAAGCCGAGGTCGCCGCGCAACAGTTCGGTGATGATGACGGGCGACAGCGTCGCCGGACGCTCCGGGTCGAGGGCCAGCACGCGCAGGTGGCCGGTCATGATCATCGGCACCCCGGCCGCAATGGCCGCCTGGAACGGCACCAGCTCGCGGCGTCGCAGCAGCCCGGCCTCCGTGGACACCACGGGGACGACGAGGTGGCTGTCGTCGACAGTGCCCCCGTGCCCCGGGAAGTGCTTGGCGGTGGGCGCGACACCCCGGTCAAGATGCCCCTTGACCGACGCGGCCACGTGGCGGGCGGCGAGGTCGGGATCCGCCGAGAACGAGCGCGCCCCGACGACAGGATTGTCCCGCTCGCTGAGCAGGTCGGCGACAGGCGCGAAGTTCACGTTGATCCCTCCCGCCGCGAGGCGCGAGGCCAACAGCGAGGCCGACCTACGGGTCACCTCGACGTCGTCGATCACGCCGAGGCTCGCCGCGCCGAGCGTCATCGAGCCCGTGCGAGTCTCGAGCCGGGTGACGTCACCTCCCTCCTCATCGATCGCGATGATCAGGTCGGGACGCTCGCGCCTGAGCTGGCTGGCAAGCGCGGCGAGCCCTTCGACCGGGTCGTCGTCGATCACGTTGCGGCCGAAAAGGGTCACGCCTCCCAAGCCGCCGACGAGAAGCCCCTCCAACCAGGACGGCGGACTCGCCGTTGCCTCGAAGCCGGCGAGCAGCACGCCGAGGGCGAGCCTTCGCACCGAGATCTCGCTCATCCCTTCACACCCCCG
>RRZU012128130.1_pt1 | contig 11005 bp, 8 predicted proteins | sample 2165561 | NCBI WGS metagenome assembly RRZU01 (sample SAMN10456909, study PRJNA506462) | wastewater metagenome | isolation source: wastewater sludge | place: USA: Moscow, Idaho | reverse complement strand
TCCTTGAGCTTGACGCCGTCGTCGTGGTTGAGCGAGAAGTTCACCGCTTCGATACGGGTATCGTATTTTTCTTCGCTGATGATGCCGTGGCTCTTGCCGACCGTCAGCGTGGCCTTCTGGTCCAGTTCGTTTTCGAGCTGGCCGACAAAGGCATGGAAGAAGTCGATCACCATGGCGCAGTCGTCGACCTGGATGGCTTCGCGCACGAACGGGTTGACGATCGACACGAACACCAGCGGGCGGAAATGGTCGGACTGCGCGCGCTGGCGGATCTGCTCGGCCACAGCCATGGCTTTGTCGGCGGTATCGATGAACGGGATGGTTTCGCGCTTGAACTCCAGCATGTCGAACTGGGTCAGCAGGGCGTTGCCCAGCGATTCGGCCGTGATGCCGGTGCGGTCGGATACGAAATAGGCGCTGCGGCGGTGTGGCATGGCAAGGTCTTTCGAGGTCGGTGTCGTCAGATAGGTGCGACTATAAGCCAGAAGGCCGGGGAGGGCGAAATGTCGCCCGTCCGGTGCGGATTCGATCTGCCTCAAGGTTGCGCCGGCAGGCTTGTCGTAGGGTGACCGCATGGACCCTGGCGCCGGCAACCCAGTGCACGGTGCTGACAGCGGTCGAGTCAGCGAAAGGTTTGCCATGCAGAATTTCATGTTCCATAACCCGACCCGCATCGTGTTCGGCCGGGGGGAAATCGCCCGTCTGCGGGAGCTGGTTCCCGGCGGGGCACGGGTGCTGGTGACATACGGCCAGGGCAGCGTGCTGCGCAACGGCGTGCTGGACCAGGTGCGCTGTGCGCTGGCCGACCATGCCCGGCTGTTCGAATTTGGTGGCATTGAGGCCAATCCGGCTTGCGAAACACTGGACCAGGCCATCGCGCTGGGGCGGGAAGAGCGGGTTAACTGGATTCTGGCTGTTGGTGGCGGTTCGGTCGTCGACGGCAGCAAATACATTGCTGCCGGCATGGCGCATCCGGGTGCGCCGTGGGAGCTGTTGACCACTGATGCAGCTTCGCGGCTGACCGGCGTCATGCCGATCGGCGTTGTGTTGACCCTGCCGGCCACCGGATCGGAATCCAACGACGGTGCGGTGATCAGCCGCTACGCCAGTTCCGACAAGCTGGAGTTCAAGACGCCGCTGGTCCAGCCGCGCTTCGCCATCCTTGATCCGCTGACCACTTTCTCGCTGCCGCCCCAGCAGACTGCCAACGGCATTGTCGATACCTTCGTGCACGTGACCGAGCAGTACCTGACCTATCCGGCCCACGCGCCGATCCAGGACCGCTGGGCCGAGGGCCTGTTGCAGACCCTGATCGAAACCGGCCCGGTGCTGATGGAAAAGCCTGACGACTATCATGCCCGCGCCACGGCCATGTGGGGGGCGACGCTGGCGCTGAACCGGCTGATCGGCATGGGGGTGCCGCATGACTGGTCGGCACACATGATCGGCCATGAGGTCACCGGCCTGTTCGGCATTGACCACGGCCGGACGCTGGCGGCATTGATGCCGGCGGTGCTGGAGGTGTGCCGTGACGACAAGCACGACAAACTGCTGCAATACGCCGAGCGGGTGTGGGGCATCAGGAGCGGCAGCGAACACGAGCGCATCGATGCAGCCATCGCTGCCACCCGGCGCTTCTTCAGGTCGCTGGGGGTGCCGGTGCGGCTGTCGGAATGGGGCATCGGCATTGATGACCTGTCACCGATCCTCTACAAGCTGGTAGCACACGGCATGACGGCGCTGGGCGAGCGGCGGCGCATCACGCCCGAGGTGGCCAACCGCATCCTGCTGGCAGCGCTGTAGCCGGCTGCCGCTCCGGCAATCAGCAAAAACGCCCCGGAAAACCGGGGCGTTGTCTTGTGCAGGCCGGGCAGTGGATTACATGTTGTCCGGCTTGGCGGTCTTGGCAGTCGAGGCCGGCAGGATCGGCAGTTGCAGGGCGGCGGTCGGAACGGTGCCGGTCAGCGACTTCAGGAAGGCCGTGATGTCGGCCACTTCCTGGTCGTTGAGCTGGATGCCGAGCTGGGTCTGGCCCATGATGCGCACGGCCTTGTCGAGCTCCCACACGCTGCCGTCGTGGAAGTACGGGTAGGTGCGTTCGACGTTGCGCAGGGTCGGCGTACGGAACACGTCCATGTCCGAATCCTTCTTGGTCAGGTCGTAGACACCGTGGTCGGTATTCTTGACACCGGTGAAGTCACTGTACGGACCCTTGACCAGACCGAACTTGAAGAAGTTGTCGCCGCCGATGGTGCTGCCGGCGTGACAGGCCACACAGCCCTTCTCGACAAAGGTCTTCACGCCGCGGACTTCCTGGGCGCTCATGGCCTTGGCATCACCCTTGAGCCAGGCGTCAAAGCGCGACGGGGTCAGCAGGGTGCGTTCGAAGGCGGCAATGGCGTTGGCGATGTTGTCGTAGGTCAGCGGAGCCTTTTCACCCGGGAAGGCCTTCTGGAACTGGGCCTGGTATTCCGGGATCGAGGCAATGCGCTCGACGGCAAAGCCTTCGTGTGGAATGGCCATTTCCACCGGGTTCATGATCGGGCCCTTGGCCTGTTCTTCGGCATCCTTGGCGCGGCCGTCCCAGAAGTGCGGCTTGAGCAGGGCGGCATTCATCACGGTCGGGGCATTACGGCCACCGAACATGCCCTTGTGACCCATCGAGGTCGGCAGGTTGTCGACACCATAGGTGGCCAGGTTGTGACAGGTATTACAGCTGACCGTACCCCCCCTTCGAAAGACGCGCATCGAAATACAGCTGTTTGCCAAGCGCCACCTTGGCCGGATTGAGCTTGTTGGTAGCGTGGCTGTCTGCCGAGGCGGGCAGGGGCGCAAACACGGCGCGGGCAGTTGTGAGGGTCGCATTGTCGGCGGCGATTGCCAGCAGCGGCAGGGTGAGTGTTGCTGCAGCCATTCCCAGAGCAATTTGACGGTTCATGATTGCCTCTTTCTATGAGGGTGATAAACAAGGGCTATTGATCGGCCTTATGAATCAAGGCAGATTGATAGCCCGTATTTCTACCTAGTTTTGCCGGAAAGTATTTGATAAGCATCAACAAAAATGACAAAGAAATTGTTTTTTGGGTAAAAAAAGGACGTGGTCAGATCGATGGCAAGGCCAGTGGCAAGCAGGGGAGGAATGCGCGCAAGTCACGGATAATTCAGCTGTTGCGATGCAATATCGGCCATATTTTTTTTGTCATGTTTGGGCTAGAATCGCGACTTTCCGGTTTCCACCCTCCCTCTAAAACAGGAACTTTTCAGTAATGGCAGAGACTTACGTTGTCTGGTTCGACAAGCTGCGCATGACCGACGTGGAATCCGTCGGCGGCAAAAACGCGTCGCTTGGCGAAATGATCAGCCAACTGGCGGAATCGGGCGTACGCGTACCGGGTGGTTTCGCCACGACCGCACAGGCCTATCGCGACTTCCTCGCCCATGACGGCCTTTCCGACCGCATCAATGCGATGCTGGCCGCTCTGGACGTCGACAACGTGGTCGAACTGGCCCGGGTCGGCAAGGAAATCCGCCAGCTCGTCATCGATACGCCGTTCCCGCCGCAGCTCGAAGCCGAAGTGCGCGTGGCCTACGAAAAGATGGTGGCGGACGCCAATGCCGACATCTCGGTGGCCGTGCGCTCCTCTGCGACCGCTGAAGACCTGCCGGATGCCTCGTTCGCCGGCCAGCAGGAAACCTTCCTGAACATCCGCGGCTACGACAACGTGAAGGAAGCCATCCATCACGTCTTTGCCTCGCTCTACAACGACCGCGCCATTGCCTACCGCGTGCACAAGGGCTTTGCCCACGACGTGGTGGCCCTGTCGGCCGGCATCCAGCGCATGGTGCGCTCGGACGTGGGCGCCTCGGGCGTGATGTTCACCATCGATACCGAATCCGGTTTTGACAAGGTGGTGTTCGTCACCGCCTCGTACGGCCTCGGTGAAACCGTGGTGCAGGGTGCCGTGAACCCGGACGAATTCTACGTCCACAAGCCCACCCTCGAAGCCGGCCGCCCGGCCATCCTGAAAAAGAACATGGGCTCCAAGCTCATCAAGATGGAGTTCACCGACGCCAACCAGGCCGGCCGTTCGGTGCGCACGCTGGATGTCGAGCCCGAACTGCGCCGCCAGTTCTCGATCACCGACGCCGAAGTCGAAGAGCTGGCCCGTTACGCCCAGATCATCGAAAAGCACTACGCCCGCCCGATGGACATCGAGTGGGGCCGTGACGGCATCGACGGCAAGCTCTACATCCTGCAGGCCCGTCCGGAAACGGTGAAGTCGCAGGAAAACCGCGTGGAAACCCTGCGCCGTTACCGCCTGAAGAACAAGTCGGCCGTGCTGGCCGAAGGCCGTGCCATCGGCCAGAAAATCGGCCAGGGCGTCGTGCGCCTGATCCAGAGCGCTGCCGAAATGGACCGCGTCAAGGCCGGCGACGTGCTCGTCACCGACATGACCGACCCCGACTGGGAACCGGTGATGAAGCGCGCTGCCGCCATCGTCACCAACCGTGGCGGCCGTACCTGCCACGCTGCCATCATCGCCCGCGAACTCGGCATTCCGGCCGTGGTCGGCTGCGGTGACGCCACCGACGTGCTGAAGGACGGCATGCAGGTGACCGTATCCTGCGCCGAAGGCGATACCGGCAACATCTACGACGGCCTCCTGGACATCGAAGTGATCGACCTTGCCCTCGACAAGATGCCCGAGTCGCCGGTCAAGATCATGATGAACGTCGGCAACCCGGAGCTCGCCTTCGACTTCGCGCAGCTGCCGAACGAAGGCGTGGGTCTGGCCCGCATGGAATTCATCATCAACCGCCAGATCGGCATCCACCCGAAGGCCCTGCTGGAAATCGACAGCCTGCCGTCCGAACTGCAGGCCACCATCCGTGACCGCATCAGCGGCTACGCCAGCCCGGTGGACTTCTACGTCGACAAGATCGCCGAAGGCGTTTCGACCATCGCCGCTGCCTTCTATCCGAAGAAGGTCATCGTGCGCATGTCCGACTTCAAGTCGAACGAATACGCCAACCTGATCGGTGGCAGCCTGTACGAACCGCACGAAGAAAACCCGATGATCGGCTTCCGTGGTGCGGCACGTTACATCGCTCCGGAATTCCGCGACTGCTTCGAGCTCGAGTGCCGCGCCATCCGCAAGGTGCGCGAAACCATGGGCCTCACCAACGTGGAAGTGATGATCCCGTTCGTGCGTACCCTGACCGAAGCCGCCAAGGTGGTCGACATCCTCAAGGACTTCGGCCTGGAGCGCGGCAAGAACGGCCTGCGCCTGATCATGATGTGCGAACTGCCGACCAACGCCGTGCTGGCCGAACAGTACCTCGAGTACTTCGACGGCTTCTCGATCGGCTCGAACGACATGACCCAGCTGACCCTCGGCGTCGACCGCGACTCCGGTGGCCCGATCGCCCCGACCTTCGACGAGCGCGATCCCGCCGTGAAAGCCATGCTGTCGATGGCGATCCGCACCGCCAACCGTCTGGGCAAGTATGTCGGCATCTGCGGCCAGGGTCCGTCGGACCATCCGGACTTCGCCAAGTGGCTGATGGACGAAGGCATCCACACCCTCTCGCTGAACCCGGATACCGTGGTTGAAACCTGGCTGTACCTGGCCAAGGAAGCCGGCAAGTAAGACTGCCTGCTGCCTGAATCACGGCGCCGCCCCGGTAAGGGCGGCGCTGTTTTTTTGCCGTCACCGGAAAACACTGTATCAACACGGCATTTTTTCGTAGCATGGTGCGTTTATCTCAATCGGGTTGCCATTTCCATGCTGGCCTACGTTGCGCTGACCGTCGCCATGCTGCTGTGGGCGAGTTCGTACATTGCCCTCAAGTACGTGTTTGCCATCTTCGATCCCTACGTGGTGCTGGCGGCGCGCATGGCCATCTGTACCCTGTGCCTGGCACCGTTTGTCTGGTCAGCCTGGCGCCGCATCGACCGCCAGCGCGGAGACTGGCGCTGGCTGGTATTCATGGCACTGTGCGAGCCCTGTCTGTATTTCCTGTTCGAATCCGAATCCTTGCTGCGTACCTCGGCCAGCCAGGCCGGCGTACTGACTGCCATGCTGCCGGTCTTTGTGGCCGTCGGTGCCCGCATCTTCCTCGCCGAGCACATCACCCGTTCGCTGGCACTGGGCAGCTGCGTGTCGATTGCCGGCATCGCCTGGCTGACGCTGGCCAGCGAGGCCAGTGCCGATGCGCCAGACCCCATGCTCGGCAACCTGCTGCTGATCGTGGCGCTGGTCTGCGCCACGGGCTACATGCTGGTCGCCAAGCGACTGACGCGCCGCTATCCGGCCAGCGCCCTGACCCTGATGCAAAGCGGCATGGGCACCCTGTGGTTCGGCAGCCTGATGCTGCTGCCGGACGTGCAGCTGCCGACCGAACTGCCGTTGCTGCCGTCGCTGGTCGTGCTGTATCTGGGGGCCGGCATCACGCTGGGCGCCTACGGGCTTTACACCTGGGGTGTATCGCGCATCCCGGTATCGCAGGCCGGCATGTTCCTGAACCTGATCCCCGTCTTTACCCTGATGCTGGCCTGGGCGCTGCTGGGCGAGCATCTCAATCCGCCGCAGTGGGCGGCGTGCGGGCTGATTCTGGCCGGCGTGCTGTGGGGGCAGCGGCCGGATGCGCCGCGTGTGCAACAGACGGCCGGTTGCAGCGCATAATGCCGGCTTGTTTTTCGCCTGGAATGCCTGCCATGAACCGAGTGCTGTTTCCCGCCCTGCTGGGCCTGCTGCTGACCGCCTGCGCTTCGACATCGACCGTGCGCTCGATGAACGTGCGGCCGCTGGCGGTACAGGACATTGACCTCAAGGGCTGTGGCATGACGCTGACCCAGCCGGCCGGCGGCACGTTCTTCGTGGCCGATGCCCAGGGCGCTGCCCGGATCCGCCTCGGGGACGAGCGGGTGAAACTTAGCCGCCAGCAGGCCAGCGGTGCCAGCCTGCCGGGCGGGCAGCAGGAAGTGCAGCTGTTTGCCGATCCGACCGGCCAGGTGCAGGTCAAGGTGCAACTGTCGGTCGCTGGTGCCGCACATGCCGGCCGCCAGTCAGTGCTGGCGCAGCTGGAAGTGGATACGCCTTCGGGCTTCAACCTGCTCAGCATGGCAGGCGAAACCGGCTGCTGACCGGGCAAGGTTGACGCCCTTGCCGGCGGCTCGCACAATCGGGCCGTTTTGTTGCAACCGTGACTCGGGGTGTCGTGTGGCCTGGCCACCGGCTGAGACTTTACCCGCATTCACCTGATCTGGGTCATGCCAGCGTAGGGAGGTCACGATGGAAGCGGAGGGTCCGCTCTCCGTCCGTCCCCGCGGCATGCCGTGAGGACCTGTCATGTCGGACCTGCTTCCCCTTCCGCCCGCCGCCATCCGGCTGCCTGATCTCGTGCGCCAGCATCCGCCGCTGGTGCACTGCCTGACCAACCAGGTCGTTTCCCAGTTCACTGCCAATGTCCTGCTGGCCGCCGGCGCTGCTCCGGCCATGGTCATTGCCCGCGAAGAAGCCGGCGACTTTGCCCGCATGGCCTCGGCCGTGCTGGTGAATGTCGGCACCCTGACCCCCGTTCAGGCCGACGCCATGCGCGTGGCGGTGGCCGCCGCACTGGAAGCCGGCACCCCGTGGACACTCGATCCGGTTGCGGTGGGCGCACTGGCGTTCCGCACCCAGTTCTGCCGCGAATTGCTGTCCCAGCGTCCGACCGCCATCCGTGGCAATCCGGCCGAAATCCTCGCGCTGGCCGGTGAAGCCAGCCGTGGGCGCGGGGTCGACAGCCTCGACGATTCCACCATGGCGCTGGCCGCCGCGCGCCGGCTGGCAGACGCCACTGGTGCCGTGGTTGCCGTTACCGGCGCAACCGATTTCATTACCGATGGCGAACGGGTGATAGCCCTCGCTGGCGGCCACCCGCTGCTTCAACAAGTCACCGGCACCGGCTGCTCGCTGTCGGCGCTGGTCGCCGCCATGACCGCGATGACCGACGACCCGCTCAGCGGTGCGGCGGTGGCGTGTGCGCTGATGAAACTTGCCGGCGAGCGCGCTGCCGACAAGGCGGCCGGCCCCGGCAGCTTTGCCGTGCACCTGCTGGATGAAATCGCCGCACTCACGCCGGCTGACCTGGCGCAGCGGTGGCCGGCATGAAGATGATTGATTACTCGGTTTACCTCGTCCTTGACCCCGACCTGTGCGGCGGGCTGGACGGCATGTTGCGTGTCACCGAAGCGGCCATGGCCGGCGGTGCCGGCGTGGTGCAACTGCGCGCCCCGAAATGGAAAAAACGCCAGTGGCTGGATGCCGCCCGCGCCTTGCAGCCCTTGTGCCGGCAGGGCGGTGCGGTGTTTGTGGTGAATGATCAGGTCGACGTGGCGCTGGCCGTGGGCGCGGATGGCGTGCATGTCGGCCAGCAGGACCTGCCGGTGGCGGTGGTGCGTGAACTGATGGGGCCGCAGGCGCTGATCGGCCTGTCGGTCAACCATGCCGGCCAGCTGGCCGCCGTGCCGCCCGAGGCGGATTATCTCGGCCTTGGCCCGGTGTTCGCCACCAGCACCAAAAAAGATGCTGCCCCCGTGCTGGGGCTGGCGCAACTGGCCGGGCTGGCTGCGGCCACTTCGCTGCCCACCGTCGGCATCGGCGGCATCACCCCGGCCAACGCCGGGGCAGTGTTTGCGGCCGGCGTCGATGGCGTGGCCGTCGTATCGGCCATTTGCACGGCGGCTGATCCGGCCGCCGTCACCCGCGAGCTTTACGCCCTGAAAGGACACACTGCTTGATTCCCCACGCCTTGACCATTGCCGGCTCTGACTCTGGCGGCGGGGCCGGCATCCAGGCCGACCTCAAGACCTTTTCCGCGCTCGGAGCCTACGGCATGAGCGTGATTACTGCGCTGACCGCGCAGAACACCCGGGGCGTCAACGCCGTGGCTGCCGTCGAGCCGGCCTTTGTCGCCGCCCAGCTGGATGCGGTGTTCGAGGATATCCGCGTCGATGCGGTCAAGTGCGGCATGCTGGCCAACGCCGGCATCATCCGGGCGGGTGCTGCCGGGTTTGCCCGCTGGCAGCCCGCCCATGTCGTGCTCGACACGGTGATGATCGCCAAGGGCGGTCACCCGCTGCTCGAGCCGGAAGCGGTGACGGCCCTGCGTGACGAACTCCTGCCGCGCGCCAGCCTGATTACCCCCAACCTGCCCGAAGCCGCCGCCCTGCTGGGCCTGCCGGTGGCGAGCACCGAAGACGCCATGCTCGACCAGGCCGACCGGCTGCTGGCGCTCGGTGCCCCGGCCGTGCTGATGAAAGGCGGGCATCTCACCGATACCACCGACAGCCCGGACTGGCTGGTCATGCCTGGCCTGCGCCAGCGCTTTGTTGCGCCGCGCGTCGCCACCCGCCACACCCACGGCACCGGCTGCACCCTGTCGGCCGCGCTGGCCGCCCTGCGTCCGCAGCGTGCCGGCTGGGCCGAAGCCGTGGGCGAGGCCAAGGCATGGCTGTCGGCAGCACTGGATGCGGCCGACCGGCTTGAGGTCGGCCACGGCATCGGCCCGGTGCATCATTTCCATGCATGGTGGTAAGCGCGTGTCCACGATCCGGCGGGCTAGGACAGGATCGCCGCTGCGGCGGGTCTTGCACATGGCCGGCATTGGCCGGGGCTTGTGCCCCGAGCCGGGCCACTCCCCGCTGAATCGTGAACCGCTTGCCGGCCGTGCTCCATGACAACACGAGAGAAATCCGAGAAATCCATGACCAACCCGGTGTTCCGCGCTGACAGCGCCACGGTGGATTCCGCCGCCATCCAGCCCTTGCCGAATTCGCGCAAGATTTACGTCGAGGGCAGCCGCCCGGACATCCGCGTGCCGATGCGCGAGATCAGCCAGAGCGACACGCCGACCCAGTTCGGCGGCGAAGCCAACCCGCCGATCTACGTCTACGACACCAGCGGCCCGTACTCCGACCCGCAGGCGCAGATCGACATCCGCTCCGGCCTGCCGGCACTGCGCGCCGCGTGGATTGCCGAGCGCAACGACACCGGGCAACTGGCCGGGCTGACCAGCGACTATGGCCGCGCCCGCGAGGCCGACGCTTCGCTGGACGAATTGCGCTTCAACCTGCGCCGCCTGCCGCGCCGTGCCCTGCCGGGTCGCAACGTCACGCAGATGCACTACGCCCGCGCCGGCATCATCACCCCGGAAATGGAATACGTCGCCCTGCGCGAAAACCAGAACCGGCAGGCATATGTCGAGTCGCTGCATGCCACCGGCAACACCCGCCTGCTGGAGCTGATGACGCGCCAGCACGCCGGCCACAGCTACGGCGCCGCACTGCCGGAGACCATCACCCCGGAATTCGTGCGCCAGGAAATCGCCGCCGGCCGTGCCATCATCCCGGCCAACATCAACCACCCGGAATCCGAGCCGATGATCATTGGTCGCAATTTCCTGGTGAAGATCAACGGCAATATCGGCAATAGCGCCGTCACGTCGTCGATCAGCGAAGAAGTCGACAAGATGACCTGGGGCATCCGCTGGGGCGCGGATACCATCATGGATCTGTCCACCGGCAAGAACATCCACGAAACCCGCGAGTGGATCATCCGCAATTCGCCGGTGCCGATCGGCACCGTGCCGATCTACCAGGCACTGGAAAAGGTTAACGGCAAGGCCGAAGACCTGACCTGGGACATCTTCAGGGACACGCTGGTCGAGCAGGCCGAGCATGGTGTGGACTACTTCACCATCCATGCCGGCGTATTGCTGCGCTACGTACCGTGGACCGCCAAACGCATGACCGGCATTGTTTCGCGTGGTGGCTCCATCATGGCCAAATGGTGCTTGGCCCATCACAAAGAAAACTTCCTCTACACCCATTTTGAGGAAATCTGCGAGATCATGAAGGCCTACGACGTCACCTTCTCGCTGGGTGACGGCCTGCGCCCGGGCTCGGGTGCCGACGCCAACGACGAGGCGCAGTTCGCCGAACTGCGCACGCTGGGCGAGC
>RRZU011252044.1_pt1 | contig 11006 bp, 10 predicted proteins | sample 2165561 | NCBI WGS metagenome assembly RRZU01 (sample SAMN10456909, study PRJNA506462) | wastewater metagenome | isolation source: wastewater sludge | place: USA: Moscow, Idaho | reverse complement strand
GAGATCTCCATAGAGTTTCGGCTGTCATAGCGAGGGGGAAACGCCCGGCTCCATTCCGAACCCGGAAGCTAAGCCCCTCAGCGCCGATGGTACTGCACTGGTGACGGTGTGGGAGAGTAGGACGCAGCCGGACATACTTTAACAATGCCCCGCCCAGGGAGACCTGGCGCGGGGCATTGTGGTGGCATGACGAAGAAGGTCACGGTGCGGTCGTTGTTTGGGGGAGTCACCTGAGAGGATGAGTCGTATGGCGCAGCTCCAGCCCGACGGTTCCCGCCCACGCCGAGCCGGGCGCAGCGGTGGTGGCGGGTCCGGCGCGCCGCGTTCGCCTGGACGGGCAGGGAGACCCGGTGCGGGCGGGCAGGAGTCGGGTGATGGGTCGGGAGACGCGACGCGCACCGGCCGACCGAGTCGCGGTGGGGCGGGACGGGCGGCCTCGGCTGGTTCCGGTCGGTCCGGTGGTCCCTCTGCTGGCGGAGGGAGGTCGAGGTCGGCGTCGTACGGCGGAGGTTCGTCTGCCGGTGGTGGCCGCCCGGGAGCGCCCCGGCCTTCGACGGAGCCCCGAAGCACCGCTCCGGGCACCGGATGGCATCGTCCCGGCGGAGGCCCGCGCCTCCCCGATCCTGCGATCGATGAGGATGTCACCGGTGCGGAACTGGACCGCGCGGCCCGCTCTCAGCTGCGCACCCTGTCGAAGGAGAACGCCGAGGGCGTTGCCCAGCATCTCGTCATGGTCTCGCGGCTGATCCACGACGAGCCCGAGGCGGCCCTGGCGCACGCCGAGGTGGCGGCGCGGCGGGCCGGCCGGGTCGCGGCGGTCCGAGAGGCCCTGGGTCTGGTCGCGTACCGGCTCGGTGACTTCCAGCGTGCCCTTCGTGAGCTGCGCACGGCGCGTCGGCTCTCCGGCACGGACCATCTCACGGCGCATATCGCCGACTGTGAGCGTGGCTTGGGTGAGCCCGAGCGTGCCCTCGCGGTGATCCGGGCCGCGAACCTCGCCGGGCTGGACGAGTCGGAGCGGGTGGAGCTGGCCATCGTCGCCAGCGGGGCGCGCCGTGACCTGGGTCAGCTCGACGCGGCGGTCGCCGTGCTCGAGATCCCCGCGCTGCGTCGCCGGAGTGGGGCGAGCCCACGACTGGCCTATGCGTATGCCGATGCGCTTTTCGCGCGCGGTGACCTGACTGCGGCGCGGACCTGGTTCGCCCGGGCCGCCGAGCTCGACGTGGACCTGGAGACCGACGCGGCCGAGCGCCTCGACGAGATCGACGGCGTCGTCGTCATCGACGCGCTCGCTGAGGACGAGCTCGCTGAGAACGCGGACGACAGCGTCGACCGGGGCGAGCACGAGGCGGGCCAGGCGACCGGGATGGCTGACCCCGAGGGTGACCAGGCGTGACCGAGGCCGGGCCGACGCAGCGCTGGGCGGCATACCGAGGGTTGGTCTGTGACCTCGACGGGGTGGTCTACCGCGGACGGGGAGCCGTGCCCGGCGTTCCTGAGGCACTGCAGGCGTGGTGCAGCGCGGGCGGACTCGTCGTGTACGCGACGAACAACGCCTCGCGCCCGCCCGAGACGGTGGCGGACCATCTCACCGGCCTGGGCGCTCCCGCGAGTGTCGACCGGGTGCTCACCTCGGCTCAGGTCGGTGCCGGATATCTGGCGAGGACCCTCCCTGCCGGGGCCGTCGTCCTGGCCGTCGGCGGGCCCGGCGTCCCGGCGGCCCTGGCCGAGGTTGGTCTCCGGCCGGTGACCGAGGCAGGTCCGCAGGTCGTCGCGGTCCTGCAGGGGTACGGCCCGGACGTGCGGGCCCGGGACCTCAACGAGGCGGCCTTCGCGGTCCGGGCCGGGGCGGTGTGGGTCGCGACGAACACCGACCGGACCATCCCGACCGGCAGGGGGATCGGCCCGGGGAACGGGATGCTCGTCGCCGCTGTCGCCGAGGCGAGCACGGTCCAGCCCATCGTTGTCGGCAAGCCTGAGCCCGCGATGGCGCTGGGCAGCGCCGAGCGGATGGGCCTGCGGGTCGAGGAGTGCCTCGCCGTGGGGGACCGGTTGGACACCGACATCAGCGGGGGTCAGCGCGCGGGGAGGGACACCATGTGGGTGTTCAGCGGCGTCCACGGTCTGGCCGACCTGCTGCGGTTCCCCGAGATCAGCCCGACCTGGGTGGCCGCGGACCTGGCCGACCTGATGGACGGACCGGCGGGCTCGCCGGCGCAGGCCGTGGCCGAGGGGGCGGATCGGTTCGTGATCGGCGAGGTCCGGGTCGACCTCAGTGGCCCCGAGCCGAGGATCCAGGGGTGGAGCCCGGGGCGACCGGGTCTAAGCCAGGCCCTGGCGGTCGCGACGGCGGCGGTTCTCCACCTGCGGGCTCGGGCCGCGCGGGGCGGGTCGCCTCGCCCCGATCCCGACGCTGAGAACCTGCGGCTGGCCACCGGCTTGGACGCGCTGCTCCGGCCGGTACCGTGAGCGCCATGTCCACCGAACCCGAGGTCCGCGAGCCGATCCGCGCAGTCCTGGCCGTCCTCGACTCGGCCGCCGGTACCACAGCGCTGGTCGCCGACTCGCTCGCGGAGTGGGTGCACGACGCGTGCGAGCCCGTCGAGGACCTTCCCGTCGTCGCGCCGGCCGTCCGAACCCTCGACGCCACTGCGGGCCGGGTCCTCCGGGGAGCCGCAGACGCCGTCGCGATCGCGTGCGGTGGCGCGGACTGGGCGGCACGGCGGGTCTGCGAGCTCGCGGTCAGCGACATCGACGCCGTGCGGGCCTCGATCTCCCAGGTCAGCTCGGAGCTGACCGCCTTGGCCGGCGCGCTCCGCGAGGGCCGCACCGCAGCACCGGACCGCGACGCCCTAGGAGGGCACCGATGACCGATCCACAACCGCCCATGGAGGCTGCGCCGATGACTGGGAACGAGGCGGTCGACGAGGCCGTCCGGGTGCTCGAAGCCACCGACCCCAGCGACCTCGATGCCACCGTGGCTGCCGGGCGTCAGGTCCTGCACGTCCTCAACGGCCAGCTGGACCTGCTCGACCGCACGTGAGCCGAAACCCCGCTGACCAGCAGCGGCTCGACGTCGTGGTCGTCGCCTCGGGACTGGCCCGCTCGCGAGGGGTCGCTGCCGAGCTGATTCGCTCCGGCCAGGTCCACGTCGACGGCATACCGTGCCGAAAGCCGGCCACGCTGGTCGGGGCGACGACGACGGTCGCCCTGGTCGGCCCCGGTGAGCGCGCCGTCGGCCGCGGTGCGCACAAGCTCGCGTATGCCGTCCAGGAGTTCGCTCCGTGCGGGCTGGTCGTCGCGGGCGCGTCCTGCCTCGACGTCGGCGCGAGCACTGGCGGCTTCACCCAGGTGCTCCTCGAGGAGGGGGCGGTCCATGTCGTTGCCCTCGATGTCGGCCACGGGCAGCTCGCCCCGTCCCTGCGGAGCGACCCGCGGGTCACCACCGTCGAGGGTCGCAATATCCGCGACGTGGCCGCCGGCGAGCTCGGTGGGCCGTTCGACCTCCTCGTCGCCGACCTCAGCTTCATCTCGCTCGCGCTCGTCATGCCCGCCGTGGCCGCCCAGGTGGGGAAGGGTGGCCAGGTCGTCCTCCTCGTCAAGCCGCAGTTCGAGGTCGGGCGTGAGGGCCTCGGCTCGGGGGGCGTCGTCACCTCCGTCGCCCGCCGTCGCGCCGCGCTTGAGCAGGTCCTCACAGCGGCGGACGTGGCGGGGCTGACGCCGCAGGCCCTCGTGTCGAGCCCCCTCCTGGGTGCCCACGGCAACCGGGAGTATCTACTCTGGGGGGTGAGCTCTTCGACGTCGCCGGACTCCCGCCGCGTCGCCGAGCTCGTCCGTGACGCGACCACCGACGAAGGGTCCTGACGTGGCCACCCGCCGCATCCTCCTCGTGAGCCACCCGGGACGACCGGAGGTCGTCGCCGCGCTGGCCGATGTGAGCGCTCGGCTCCAGGCGGCGGGCATCGACGTCCTCGTCTCGGACGGCTCCGCGCCCGGCACCAGCGTGGCCGGGATGGACCAGGTCGAGCTCGTCTGCGTCCTCGGTGGGGACGGGACCATCCTTCGGGGGGCCGAGGCCGCTCGGGCGCTCGACGTCCCGCTGCTGGGGGTCAACCTGGGGCATGTGGGCTTCCTCGCCGAGGTCGAGCACACCGACCTGCACGAGACCGTCGACCGGGTCGTCGCGCGGGACTACTCCACCGAGGAGCGGATGACCCTCGACGTGCGGGTCACCCACGACGGGGAGCAGGTCGCCTCGAGCTGGGCGCTCAACGAGGTGAGCGTCGAGAAGGCCGAGCGGGAGCGGATGATCGAGCTCACCGTCGAGGTCGACGGTCGTCCGCTGTCGACCTGGGGCTGCGACGGCGTCGTCGTCGCCACGCCGACCGGCAGCACGGCCTACGCCTTCTCCGCCGGCGGCCCGGTGGTCTGGCCGGACGTCCGCGCCATCCTCGTCGTCCCGAACTCCGCCCATGCCCTGTTCGCTCGCCCGGTCGTCCTCGGCACCGGGGCCCACGTCGGGCTCGAGGTGATCCGCGGGACCGAGGGGCGCGGGGTGATGTGGTGCGACGGTCGCCGGTCCACCGAGCTGCCCCCAGGGGCGCGGGTCGACGTCGTCCTCGGCGAACGCCCGGTTCGGCTGGCTCGGCTCAGCGCCGGCTCGTTCACCGACCGGCTCGTGGAGAAGTTCCACCTCCCCGTCCAGGGCTGGCGGGGCAATGGCGCCGGGCGCTGACACCTCGACGTCTTAGGCTGACGCCGTGCTTCGCGAGATCAGGCTGCAACATCTCGGCGTCATTGAGGGCGCCGAGATCTGCGTCGGCCCCGGGCTGACGGTCCTCACCGGGGAGACCGGCGCCGGCAAGACGATGCTGGTCACCGCTCTCGGGCTGGTCCTCGGGTCCAGGGCGGACGCGGCAGTGATCCGGGACGGCGCGCCGACGGCGTATGTCGAGGCCTGCTTCGACGGCGTCGACGCCACGTTGCCCGGGGAGCTCGCCGAAGGACTGGGCATCGACGGGTCCGAGCTGGTTCTCGGCCGGTCGATCTCCCGGGAGGGGCGCTCCCGGGCCTTCGTCGACGGCCGCACCGCCCCCGCGACGGCCCTCGGACAGTTGGGAGAGCAGCTGGTGGCCGTGCACGGCCAGGCCGACCAGTGGCGGTTGCACAGTGCGCGGGAGCACCGCGAGGTCCTCGACGCCGCGGCCGGCCCGCAGCTTCGCGACGCGCTCGCGGCCTATCGGCGCAGCTATGCCGGCTATGTCGCCGCACGTGACGAGGCGGCGGCGCTGCACACCGCCCGGACGGAGCGGCTGACCGAGCTGGACGCCCTGCGCTACGGCCTCGACCAGGTCGACGCCACGGCCCCGACAACCGGTGAGGACGTGGCCCTGCGGCTGGAGATCGACCGGCTCGGGCATGCCGACGCGCTCCGCAGGGCCGCCGCTGCGGGTCACCAAGCGCTGGCCGGGGACGACGACCCGGAACCCGGCCGGTGGTCCGCCTCCGCGCTACTTGGCCAGGCCCGCGTCGCGCTGTCCTCCGGCGCGGACCACGATCCGGTGCTCAAGGGCATCGGCGATCGCCTTGCCGAGCTGGGCTATCTCGTCGACGACGTGTCCGCAGACCTGGCGACCTATCTGCACGGCCTGGACGACGACCCGGTGCGCCTGGCCGCCGCGCAGGACCGCCTCGCTGCCCTGCACGCTCTGGCGCGGCGGTACGGGCCCTCCGTCGACGACGTCATCGCCTGGGCGGATGGCGCTCGGGCGCGGGTGCTCGAGCTGGACCGGGTCGACGACCGGCTGGCCGAGCTCGAGCGCGCGGCCGCGGCAGCCTTCGATGAGCTGGGCGACCTGGCGGCCGCCCTCAGCGCGGCCCGTCGGGAGGCTGGCGACCGCTTCGCGGCGGCGGTCAGCGCCGAGCTGGCCCATCTGGCCATGGGTAGCGCCCGGGTCCTCGTGGAGCTGACCCGCCAACCCGACGAGAACGGGCTGGTCCTGCCGGGCGTGCCCGGGCGATGGCGGTTCACCCGCGACGGCATCGACGAGGTGGACATCCAGCTCGAAGCCGGGTCAGGGGCGCTCGCCCGCAGCGTGACCAAGGGGGCGTCCGGGGGCGAGCTGTCTCGGGTCATGCTGGCGCTCGAGCTCGTCAGCGCCTCGACCGCCGGCCGGACCGTGCCGACGATGGTCTTCGACGAGGTCGACGCCGGCGTCGGTGGGAAGGCCGCCGTCGATGTCGCGGCCCGGCTCGCGGCCCTGGCCCGGCATACCCAGGTCGTTGTCGTCACCCACCTGGCCCAGGTGGCCGCCTTCGCGGACACCCACCTGGTCGTGGAGAAGAACGACGACGGGACGGTGGTGGCGAGCACGGTCCGGGTTGTGACGGAGGGGGCCAGGCTCGACGAGCTTGCTCGGATGATGAGCGGTGCGGTGAGCGAGCTGTCCCGCCGGCACGCGGCCGAGCTCCTCCAGGTCGCGGCCCGGCGCGCAGGTCACTGAACGCGCAGGATCGGCCGTTCGAGGTGCAGTGGCGTGTGCGGGTGGTCCGTGAGGCGCTTGCTCGTCCGGGCATCGGCAGCGGTGAACGAGCCGGAGCGCAGGGCCCGCCGCCAACGCCAGACAGCGATGGTGACGGCGGTGAGGCCCATCGCCATGAGCCCGCTGGAGACGGCCGCATCCATGGCGCTGTAGCCCAGCAGGAAGACGGTCACCCAGACCGCCATGGTGACCATGCGCGGGCGCACCCGGGTGGCACCGAGGAGCACCATGCCCCAGAGGGTGTACCAGGGGTGGATGACCGGGCTGCCGAGGCAGAGCGCGATGAATGACCCGGCGACGGCGACCATCGGGCGGGTGCGTCCATAGCGCCAGGTGAGATAGCCGATCGCAGCGATCGCGACGACGACCCCGAGGCCTTGCATGGCGTGCAGCGGGATGGTCCGCCACTGCTCCGGAACGCCCAACACGGTGAGGACGCCCTCCAGGACGCTACCGACAAAGGTCGGCGGGGACAGCATCGAGCGCAAAGACACCGGCACCGAGAGGTTGGGGACCCAGCCCCAGCCCAGTCCGCTCAGCTGGGTCAGGGCGGCGAAGACCGCGAAGGCGGCCACGCCGGAGCGCAGCAGGGTGGTCAGGTAGACCCGCTGGCTGGTGCCCAAGGGCTGACGGAACTGCAAGGCAAGGCCGGTGACCCCGATGAGGGTGAGAACGCCGGTCTGCTTGAAGCCGGCGGCGGCCGCGACGGCGACGACGGCCCAGGCCAGCCGTCCCTGCGAGGCCAGGAGGAGTGCCACGCACGACAAAGCGATCATGATCGCGTCGTTGTGAGCGCCCCCGACCAGGTGGAGGATGACCAGCGGGTTGAGCACACCCAGCCACACCGCGTGGTTGCGGTTCATGCCGACGTTCTCGGCCAGTCTCGGCAGCGCGTACGCGATGAGCGCGACAGCAAGCAGCCCCCACACGCGCATCCCGATGGCGGCGAGGAAGGCGTGCCCACCGGTGGCGGTGACGACCAGGTGCTGGGCCTGCAGGGCGAGCGGACCATATGGGGCCGGCGTGAACAGCCACATCGGGTCGACCTGGTCCATGAAGCTGCCCGGCGAGTAGAACGGGCCCACCGAGTATGGGTCCCAGCTCATCTCGACGATATGGCCCTGCGCGGCATAGCTGTAGGCGTCGCGGCTGAACAGCGGGGGTGCGATGAGGAGAGGCAGGCTCCACAGCGCCGAGATCACCGCCGGGAGCGGGGCGCTGCTGGATCGTGGCCGCAGCCGGAGCCAGGCCTCCAGGAGCAAGGCGACCCCGAGGAGCACTAGCCCGGTGGCGACGATGCGCCAGGGGAGCGAGGCCATCCACGGCATACCGAGCACGTCGAGGACGTGGCTGTCGGTGGGCAGGAAGGCGGGCGTGAACGACCCGATGGTGATCGCCATCGCGCCCAGCGAGCCCTTGCGGACCATGGGACTCATCCAGGCGTCGAGCGCGTCGGCCCGGACACCGGCCCACCACGCGAGCAGGGCGGTGCCGCGGCGCTGCACCATGGGCGAGGTCACGGGGTGACTGCCCAGGGGTCGTGCTGCGCTCACGCGGCGGTCCTTCGGTCGAGGTGGGTCAGCCCGCCAGGGGCGGGTGGGCCGCTGTCGGGGTTGGGCCGGTGGCGGGGCACCGGCTCTGCCGCGAGCAACGCCGCGCGGGCAGATGGACTGAAATGTCGGTCCGATTCTACCCGGGATGGGCCGCCGAGGTGGCTTCCGAACCGGGGGAGGAAGGACGTTTGGGTCACGACTTCGTCACAGTTGCGCCAGGCAGCAGCGCTGTCGACGCGGGCCCGCCTCGGTGGCTCGTCGCAGGCAGGATCGAGCCTCGGCCAGGGTCGGGGGCGCGCCGGTCCCGCGGGCGCCCTCCCTGTGGCATAGACTGGCCCCCCGTGGCGCTGACCAAGCACATCTTTGTGACCGGAGGCGTTGCCTCCTCCCTCGGCAAGGGCTTGACCGCCTCCAGCCTGGGCCGCCTCCTTCGCGCGCGGGGCATCTCCGTGACGATGCAGAAGCTCGACCCCTACCTCAATGTCGACCCCGGGACGATGAACCCGTTCCAGCACGGGGAGGTCTTTGTCACCGAGGACGGCGCAGAGACCGACCTCGACATCGGCCATTACGAGCGCTTCCTCGACGTCAACCTCGTCGGCTCCGCCAATGTCACGACCGGCCAGGTCTACAGCACGGTCATCGCCCGCGAACGGCGCGGCGAGTTCCTTGGCGACACCGTCCAGGTCATTCCCCACATCACCAACGAGATCAAGGCCCGCATGCGGGCCGAGGCGGACCGGCCGCACGCCGAGGCGCCGGATGTCATCATCACCGAGATCGGGGGCACGGTCGGAGACATCGAGTCGCTGCCCTTCCTCGAGGCCGCGCGCCAGGTCCGGCACGACCTCGGCCGGGACAATGTCTTCTTCCTCCACGTCTCGCTCGTCCCCTACCTGGCGCCCAGCGGCGAGCTGAAGACCAAGCCCACCCAGCACTCGGTGGCCGCACTGCGCCAGGTCGGCATCCAGCCCGACGCCATCGTCTGTCGGGCCGACCGGGACATCCCCGACGGGGTCAAGCGCAAGATCTCGCTCATGTGCGATGTCGACACCGAGGCCGTCGTCGCCGCGGTGGACGCGCCGAGCATCTACGACATCCCCAAGGTGCTCCACCGGGAGGGGCTCGACGCCTATGTCGTCCGTCGCCTGGGCCTGAACTTCCGCGATGTCGACTGGGCCGACTGGGACCGCATGCTCCAGCGTGTCCACGACCCGGAGCACACCGTCGAGATCGCCCTGGTCGGCAAGTACATCGACCTGCCGGACGCCTACCTCTCGGTCACCGAGGCGATGCGGGCCGGCGGCTTCCACCACAACGCGAAGGTCCGGGTGCGCTGGGTCGCCTCGGACCAGTGCGCCACCGATGCGGGCGCGACCAAGGCCCTCGCCGGTGTCGACGCCGTCGTCGTCCCGGGCGGCTTCGGGGTGCGCGGCATCGACGGCAAGGTCGGCGCGCTGCGCTGGGCCCGGGAGCGCCAGGTGCCGACCCTCGGCCTGTGCCTGGGCCTGCAGTGCATGGTCATCGAGTACGCCCGCACGGTCCTCGGCATCGCCGACGCCTCATCGAGCGAGTTCGACCCAGCGACGCCGAACCCGGTCGTCGCGACGATGGAGGAGCAGAAGGCCTATGTCGAGGGCGCCGGCAACCTCGGCGGGACGATGCGGCTGGGCACCTACCCGGCGGTCCTGCGCCCCGGGTCGGTGGTCGCCAGGACATATGCCGCGACCGAGGTCAACGAGCGGCACCGGCACCGCTACGAGGTGAACAATGCCTACCGCGAGCGCCTCGAGCAGGCCGGTCTGCAGTTCAGCGGCACGTCCCCGGACGGGACGCTCGTCGAGTTCGCCGAGCTGCCCGCGGACGTCCACCCGTACTACGTCTCGACCCAGGCGCACCCGGAGTTCCTCTCCAGGCCGCACCGGGCGCACCCGCTCTTCGCCGGGCTCGTCGAGGCGGCCTTGGCCCGGCAGCGCGCCGAGCGCCTCGTCGAGGTCGAGCGCGACCACTCCAGCGAGCCCGCGTGACCCTGTCCGCCCCGGTCCTGCACGGCGGCGAGCTGCATGACACGATCGCGCGGCGCCCGGTGCTGGGCTCGCGGCTCAGCCTGGACGGCATGGTCTTCGACGTGCGGGTCGACACCGTCGACTTCGGAGCGGCCGGGACCCTCGACCGCGAGTATGTCGAGCACCCTGGAGCCGCGCTCATCGTCGCCCTCCACCCGATCGACGGAGTCGACCACGTCTGCCTGATCCGGCAGTACCGCCACCCCGTCGGGTGCTATCTCTGGGAGCTGCCCGCGGGCCTGCTCGACGTCAGCGCCGAGCCGCCCTGGGAGGCCGGCCGCCGCGAGCTCGCCGAGGAGGTCCAGCTCAAGGCGGCGCGGTGGGACGTCCTCATCGACAACTTCGCCTCCCCGGGTGGCTTCGGCGAGGCCGTGCGGATCTATCTTGCCCGCGAGCTGTCCGACACCCCGCGCCCGGAGGGCTTCGTCCTCCATGGCGAGGAGGTCGACCTCGAGGTTGCCTGGGTGTCCCTCGACGAGGCCTACCTCGCGGTCCTCCAGGGTCGGCTGCACTCGCCGAGCGCGGTCATCGGGATCATGGCAGCGTACGGTTCGCGTGCGCTCGGCTGGGCGACGCTGCGCCCGTATGACGCCCCCTGGCCCGAGCACCCGGGCGGTCGAGGCGGGGTCCGGTGAAAGATTCCGGATCGTCATACGAGATATCGCTCGACCCGGCCCGGGTGGACCGGCACGTACTGTGGGACTTCCTCGCGACGGCGTACTGGGGGCGCTGGCGCACCCGGGCCGACGTCGAGGGGCAGCTGGAGTCGGCGTGGCGGGTCGTCTCGGTGCACGAAGGGGCCACTGGCGCGATGGTCGGCTTCGCCCGTGCCATCTCGGACGGCG
>RRZU010939471.1_pt1 | contig 11009 bp, 10 predicted proteins | sample 2165561 | NCBI WGS metagenome assembly RRZU01 (sample SAMN10456909, study PRJNA506462) | wastewater metagenome | isolation source: wastewater sludge | place: USA: Moscow, Idaho | reverse complement strand
CCCCGGCGTCGTACACGGGCCTCGCCGAGAAGCTCGTCGCCGACTATCTCTGAGCCCGCGACTCGGCCCTTCTGACGGCCGCGCTCGACGCCGAGACAGGCGGTCGGCACGCACACCGTCTACCTGCGCCGATGACCGCGGCCCACGGAATGCTCAACCCGCGCCCGGAGTGTCCGATATGGGAGGTGCGCGCTCCGGACCGCGGGGACGCGTCGTCGACCCAGGAGCCGCATGAGCACCCCGACCGCCCAGCCCGCGCGCGCCGTCCCCACGCACACCCTCCCCACGCGCGGCGCCCGTACGCGGCAGACCCTCACGCGCGTGCTCGCGCTCGCGGTCGTCGCCTCGCTCGCCGTCGTCCTTCCCGCACAGCAGACTGACGCGTCCACCCTCCAGCGGCTCATCGTCCGCACGACCGGCCTCCCGGCCGGGACCGAGATCGGGCTCTTCCGCCTCGACCGGACCGGCACGTACCTCGGGTGGCAGGAGTCAGCGCAGACCGACGCCGCAGGAACCGTCGAGCTCGCAACCATCCCCGGCCAGACCTACACGCTCTGGGCCGCCGAGACCACGGCCACCTTCCCGCAGTACCTCGGCGGGTCCACGACGCTCGAGGGCGCGACCCGGTTCACGACACCCGACGCCGACGCCGCAGAGCAGCAGCTCGACGTCGCAACCGCGCCGCTCGTCACCGGCACCCTCACCTGGCCCGACAAGGGCGCGACGTCATACGGCGAGATCGCCCTGCACACGTGGGACGCGACCACGAAGACGTGGGCGCTCACGAGCTACGCCCAGGTCAGCGACCTGAACGCGACCGGCGGCACGTTCACCGCCAAAGCACCCGCCGGCGTCCCCGTCGCCCTGAGCGCTCAGGTCGAGCGCGCCGACGGCACGGTCGTGACGGGCTGGCACGGCAGCGGCACGACGACACCCCCGAACGTTGCCGCAGCGACCGTCACCGCGACGGCCCAGTCACCCGTCACCGGAGTCCAGATCGCGCTGACCGACGCCGCCCCAGCGGCGCCCGCGCCGACGCCCCCACCTGCGCCGAGCCCCACGGCACCGGCGCCCCGACCTGTCCCGACGCCGCGCCCGACCGCTCCCCGCAGCCCTGCGCCGGCCGTGCAGCCTGCGCCGCGCCCCAGCCCCACCACGGGGCCGAGCACCAGGCCCGCGCCGCCCTCCGCCCCGCGCACCGCTCCGACCATCGGCGCGAGGATCACAGGCCAGCCCAAGGTCGGCGCCCGCCTGACCGCCACCGCCGCGCCCCACGGCTGGACGGCGTCGTACCGGTGGAAGCGCGACGGGCGCACCATCGCCCGCGCGACCGCGCGCACCTACAAGCCGACGCCGTCCGACGCCGGACGGCGCCTCACCGTCACCGTCACGCTGCGCAAGACCGGGCACTCCTCCGCAGCGAGCACCTCGAGGTCGGTGCGCGTCGCCAAGGTCACGAGCAAGGTGCGCGTCAGTGCCGCCACGCGCGCGGTGCGCGTGAAGGTGCGAGCGGTCGGCGTCGCGGCGCCGACAGGTAGGGTGACCGTCACGGTCGGGACGCGGTCGCGGACCTACGCACTGCGCGCAGGCGACAAGGGCGTGCTCACCATGAAGGTTCCCACAGGCCGCGCACAGGTGCACGTCGCCTACCAGGGCGACGCGCGGGTCACCAAGGCGACCGCGACCAGGACGGTGCGGGTCCGCTGAACCGCCGCACCGGCCTGCGGCGGTGCACCGCCGCAGGGAGCCCGCGCGTCAGCGTCGGTCGAGGCGGTCGAGGATCGCGCCCTCGCGCATCGCCCACGGGCATATCTCGATCTCCTGGACCTTGAGCGCGCGCATCGTCTCCTCCGCGACGATCGCCCCACCGACGATCTGATACGTGCGCTCAGGCGTGATGCCGGGCAGCTCCGTGCGCCCCTGAGCCGTCAGACGCGCGAGACGTGGCACCCAGTCCGCGAGCTGCGAGCGACGCATCCGCCACCGATCGTCCGGACCGACAGCCTCGACCTGCATCCCCGCGAGACGCGCGAGCGAGCGGAACGTCTTCGACGTCGCCACGACATGATCGGCCCGCGGCCGCTCGTCAAGAACTGCGAGCGCGTCCGCCAGCACCGCGCGGGCGTGCGTGCGCAGCGCCTCGACCTGCTCCGGCGTCGAGACGTCCGTGTCGAGGAACTGGATCGTGGACCGGCCTGCGCCGAGCGGGACCGACAGCGCGACATCAGGCACCTCGCCCTCGCCGTACGCGATCTCGAGCGAGCCCCCGCCGATGTCGAGCAGCATGATCCGCCCCGCACCCCAGCCGTGCCAGCGGCGCGCGGCGAGGAACGTCAGCGCGGCCTCCTGCTCACCCGAGAGGATCCGCACCTCGTCGCCGAGGATCTGCTCGACCTGACCGATCACGTCAGCGCCGTTGGGTGCCTCGCGCACCGCTGAGGTGACGAGCACCATGAGCTCCGGGACGTCGTGCGCGAGCGCGAGCGCGAGACCCTCCCGCACCCCGGCGAGCACCAGCTCGACACCCGCCGGGCCGATCGAACCGTCTGGCTCGAGGAACCGCATGAGCCGCACGACCGAGCGCACGTTCGCGACAGGCACGTGCGGCCGTCCGCGCTCAGCGTCGACGACGAGCATGTGCACCGTGTTGGACCCGATGTCCAAGACTCCCAGCCGCATGCCACGACGGTAGCGGGATGCGTGCGAGGCCGCTCAGCGCTTGGAGCGCACGATCTTCGCGGCGCCCTTGCCCTTGTAGGTGATCTTGCCCTTCGTGAACTTCTGGGTGCACGTCTTCACACCCTTCTTCGTCGAGCACGTGCGGGCGCCCGTCGCCCAGCCGAGCGACTTGCCGGACTTCTGCGCCTTGACCCACGCAGCGCCGATCTTGCCCGTCAGTGCGCGCGTCTTGTACTGCGGGTGGGAGCTGATCGCGCCGCCGCTGAAGTACTGGTAGCACGCCTTGCCACCCTTGACCTTCGAGCACTTCTGGTTCTTCGTGGGCCAGCCGAGCGAACCCTTGGTCCCCTTGCTCTTGACCCACCGGTCGGCGATCAGGCCGACGACGGCCCGGTTGCCGTAGGTGGTGTGCGTCGTGGCGTATCCGCCCTGGAACTTCTGCGTGCAGCGCGTGCCAGCCTTCGTGCACTTGGCCGCGGCGCGCGGCATCTTGAGGGCGCCGTCGCGTCCCTTCGACGCCTTCCACGCCTTGGCGAGACCGCCCGAGACGACGCGCGTACCGGTCACGGGACCCTGGGCGACATAGCCGCCGGTGAACGTCTGGACGCACGTGTTGTCCTTCTTGCGGCACGTCAGAGCCTTCTTCGGCCAGCCGAGCGCACCGTTCTGCGACTTCTGCTTCACCCACGCAGTGCGAGCAGCGCCGCTCGGCATGGCGATGCCCGCCGAGCCGTTCGCCGCGAGCGTGCCGCCCGCGAACGTCTGCACGCAGTAGCGCCCGCTCGACGAGCAGACCTGCGAACCGCGCTGCTTGCCGAACGCGCCCTGCAGCCCTCCGTTCGCGAGCCACGCCTTCTGGACCGTGCCGGTCACCGCGATGTTCGTCGAACCGAACCACTCGGTGAAGCCGCGCCAGAAGTTGCGGTTTCCGAAGGACGAGCACTTCGGCGAGTTCGGGATGGACAGGTCGCCGTTGCCGTTGAGGTTCGCGAGCGCAGCCGCGTTCGGGACGTAGGGCGTGTACGTGTAGAGGCCCGCCGTCGCCTGGTTCTTGATGAGCACCGTCTGGGTGCCGCACGACTTGTCCGGGTTGTACTGGATCTCAACGGTCCCGGGGCGGTACCTCGTCGGGAACGTCGGCTCGGCGTAGCGCTGGTACTGCCGCGCAGCCGAGTAGACCTGGTTGAAGAACCCGTAGTACTGCGCGTTGCAGGGCGCCGTGTCAGGACAGGCGAAGCCCGTTGCCGAGCGGTACTGGCGCTCGGACGGTGCAGTCGACGTGACGAGCGACTGCTCCTTCTGCAGCAGGACGAGCAGGACCTTGGCGCTCACCCCGCACGACTTCGACACCTTCGCGATGATCGAGGAGGCGAGCTCGTTCTCCTGACCCGAGTACGCCGTGCAGTAGGCGTCCGCCGGTCGGTCCGGCGTCGTCTGCCGGTAGTCGCGCAGGCACGCCGGCCCATCCGTCGCAGCGCAGGTCGTGACCTTGCTGTTGAGGAACGTCTGGATCTGCCCTGCAGACAGCGCGGCTCCGGTGAAGAACACCTCGTCGCTGATGAGGTTGCCCGGGTCGAAGCTGCCCAAGGGGGTCACGGTGATCGTGTTGGGGTCGTTGGCGGCGACCGCGGGAGGCGCGCCGGCACCCGGCACGATCGCCGTGCCGACGGCGACGAGGAGCGCGACGAGCAGGCCGAGCGTCCGCTGTCTGCGACGTCTTCCCTGGCCGGAGGGGCGGGCGGGCGGGCTCGAGACGGGGTACTCGTTCACAGCGGGTCCTTCGTCAGGTTCAGGGGCTTGTCCACCATAGCCGGACGCCCCGGCGCGCCCCTCCCCCCCCTCTCTCGGAGGTCGGCCGAGCTGCGACGCTCGGCGTCAGGCGCCCAGCGTCAGTGCGTCTCGGCACGCCTGCTTCGCGGCCATGATCCGGGCGTGCCGCTCAGCCGCCACGGCGCGGCGCGCGGCACGCTCGGCACGGCGCTCCTCGGCACCGCTCACGCCGCGCGCAGCCAGCGCTGCGCGCTCCTTGTCGAGGCGGGCCGCCGCGTCGGCCTGCGCCGCCCGGATCCGAGGGAGCGCCGCGAGGTCGACGCGGCGCGCGAACGCCAGATCGTCGAGCTCGGCGACCGCCGCGTCGACGATCTCGTGCGCACGCCGCACGGGCTCGGCACCTGCTGCGGGAGCGTGGGCGCGGACGTTCGCGAGGTCGAACAGCAAGACGCCGTCGACGTCGGCGACCTCCGCCTCGACGTCGCGCTGCAGGGCGAGGTCCAGGACGACGAGCGGGCGCACGCTCGGGTCCGGCTCGTGGGCGAGCTGCTCAGCCTGCTCGGTCGCGCGCTCGCGCGCGGTGCGCACCGCAGCCGCGTCGAGGACCGTGCCGATGCGGCCCGAGCACGAGACGACGAGGTCGGCGTCGGTGAGAGCGTCGACGAGCCCACCCTCCTCGATCGCGGCGACGCCGCGGGCGCGCGCGAACGCGGGTGCCCGTCCGGAGCGTGAGAAGACGCGCACGTCGTGGCAGCCGCGAGCGCGGAGCGCGGCGAGGGAGGCGCCGGCGTAGGAGCCGGTGCCGATGAGGACGGCGCGCGTGAGGCGCCACGGCCCGAGGTGCTCGCCCGCGAGGTCGAGGCCCACGCCGACGATCGAGCGGCCGACGGCGCCGAGGCCGGTCGCCGACTCGACGCGCCGCGAGACGCGGGAAGCATGGCCGAACAGGCGCTCGAGCTCCGAGCTCGCCGTGCCGCGGGCGCGCGCCGAACCGAGGGCGCGCCGCACCTGTCCGGCGATCTCACGCTCGCCGACGACCATCGAGTCGAGCCCGGACGCGACCTCGAGGAGGTGCCGGGCGGCGTCGGCTCCCGTACGTGCGGTGAGGGCGGCGCGGACGCCCTCGGGGGTGAGGCCGGTCGCGCTCGCGACGCGGCGCGCCACGAGGTCAGCGACCTCCGCGGGGCTGGCGCTCTCAGGGGCGTGGACGTAGACCTCGAACCGGTTGCAGGTCGCGAGCACGACGACGCCCTCGGCGAGGGCGGGGTCCGCGAGGAGGGTCTCCCCGAGGGCTCCGGAGGCTGCACTGAGCTCCTCGAGCTCGTCGAGCCCGAGGTCGTGGTGGGAGGCTGCAAAGGAGAAGATGTTCACGTCAGGCACGATTCAATCACCGACAAGAATTCGGGGCACAATCGCGTGATGAGCGTCTCAGAGAGCCACCCCCTAACTGACAGGACGACAGATAATTCTCGTCTTGTCCGCGCATTTCGAGGTCAGCGACCCGACGTCACCCCCGTGTGGTTCATGCGTCAGGCGGGCCGCTCGCTGCCCGAGTACCGGCGAGTCCGCGAGGGCGTCGGCATGATCGAGTCCTGCCTGCGCCCCGACCTCGCCGCCGAGATCACGCTCCAGCCCGTGCGCCGCCACCGCGTCGACGCCGCCGTGTTCTTCTCCGACATCGTCGTCCCCCTGCGCCTCGCCGGCGTCGACGTCGACATCGCGCCCGGCGTCGGGCCCGTGCTCGGCGCCCCCGTCCGCACAGCCGACGACGTCGCGCGGCTCGAGGCCCTCGACCTCACCGAGGAGGCGCTCGCACCCGTGCGCGAGGCCGTCGAGCTGTCGGTCGCCGGGCTCGCCGCGGACCCGGGCGCGAGCGGCCAGGGTGACACCCCCCTCATCGGGTTCGGCGGGGCTCCGTTCACGCTCGCCGCCTACCTCGTCGAAGGCCGACCGTCACGCGACCACCTCGCTGCTCGTGCACTCATGCACGCCGACCCCGAGCTGTGGGCGCGGCTGCTGACGTGGTGCGCACGCGTGACAGGCACGTTCCTCGTGACCCAGGTGCGCGCCGGGGCGAGCGCGGTCCAGCTCTTCGACTCCTGGGCCGGATCCCTCTCCCTCGTCGACTACGAGGCGTCCGTCGCCCCCTTCTCCGCCCTCGCGCTCGAAGGCGTCCACGCGCTCGACCTCGGCGGCGCGCGCGTCCCGGTCGTGCACTTCGGGACGGGCACGGGCCACCTCCTCGAGGCGATGCGCGACGTCGGAGCGGACGTCGTCGGCGTCGACCACCGCACCCCGCTCGACGAGGCGTCCGCCCTGCTCGGGCACCGCACACCGCTCCAGGGGAACATCGACCCCGCCCTGCTGTTCACGCCGCCCGCGACGCTCGAGGCGCACGTCCACGACGTGCTGCGCCGCGGCCTCGCTGCGCCCGCGCACGTCGTCAACCTCGGGCACGGCGTCCCGCCGGACGCCGACCCCGACGTGCTCACCTCGGTCGTGCGGACCGTCCACGAGGCGCGGGTCGAGGAGCGGTGATGGACGGGCGCACGGTCGTCGTCGGCGGCGGGGTCGCAGGCCTCGTCCTCGCACGCGACCTCGCACGTGCCGGGCGCGAGGTGATCGTCCTCGAGGCGCGCGCGCACGCGGGCGGCAGCGTCGGTCCTCTCACCGTCACGCGCGGCGGCATCGACGGCGCAGAACCACAGTGCCCGGAGTCGTCACCGTTCACGGAGGTCACCGTCGACGCGGGCGCCGAGTCGTTCGCGACGCGCTCGACCGCGGTCCCCGAGCTCCTCACCGAGCTCGGGCTCGCCGACGACGTCGTGACGCCGTCGTCCGCGTCCGCCTGGGTGCGTTCCCCCGACGTCCTCACGCGCCTGCCACGCTCGGGAGTCCTCGGCATCCCCGGCGACCTCGCCGACGTGCGGCGCGCCCTCGGGACACGCGCATGGCTGCGGGCCCGCCTCGACGCGGTGCTGCCGGCGAGCGTCGGCACCCGCGGGGAGGACGGCGTGTCCGTCGGGCACCTCGTGCGCGCACGGCTCGGCTCACGCGTCCTGCGCACGTTCGTCGCGCCCGTCGCGGGCGGCGTCCACTCGACCTCGGCGGACGTCCTCGACGTCGATGCCGTCGCACCCGGCCTGCGCGACGGCGTCGCGCGCCACGGGTCGCTCGTCGCCGCCGCCTCCGCGCTGCGCCAGGCTGCGCCGTCGGGTGCAGCGGTCGCAGGCCTGCGCGGCGGCATGCACCGGATCGTCACGGCGCTGCTCGCCGACCTCGCCACCCTCGGCGTCGACGTGCGCACGTCCGTGCGCGTCGCCCGGCTCGACCGCACCGGCACCGGCTGGGCCGTGCACGTCGTCGGGCCGTCACGGCCCGGCTCACACGAGGCTGCCGTCGGCGCCTCCGCGGCGGACACTCTCGAGGCCGAGCAGGTCGTCGTCGCGACGTCCTCCGCCGACGCCGCACGCCTCCTCGAATCGCACGTCCCCGCCGAGACGCTCCCGGCCGTGCCGAGCGGGCACGTCAACCTCGTCACCCTCGTGCTCGACGCGCCCGCGCTCGACGCGGCGCCGCGCGGCACGGGCGTGCTCGTCGCCGCCGGGACCAACGCTGCGCACGGCATCCGCGCGAAGGCGCTCACGCACGCGAGCGCGAAGTGGTCGTGGCTCGCCGACGCGCTGCCGCCCGGTCACCACGTCGTGCGCCTCTCCTACGGCCGTCTCGGCGGGGAGCCCGACCCGGGTGACGCGTCGGCGACGTCGCTCGAGCGCACCGCGCTGCACGACGCCGGCCAGCTCCTCGGCGTGCCGCTCACCCCCGCACACGTCGTCGGAGCGAAGGTCGTCCGGTTCGCGAGCGCGCTGCCTTTCGCGGCGACCGGGCACCGCGCCCGGGTCGCTCGGCTGCGTGACGCCGTCGCGCACGTCCCCGGCCTGCACGTCGCCGGGGCTTGGGTCGCCGGCACGGGGCTGTCCGCCGTCGTGACGGACGCCCGGCGCACGGCCGCGGAGATGCTCGCCTAGGCGGGCTGCTCCTCCGGCTTCGACGGAGGGGCGACCGGCGTCCACGGCGTCATGCGACGCCACAGGACGGGCGTGCCGCGCGTCAGCTCACCGCTGCGCCACAGGTGGTCGGTGCCCTCGACGATCGTCACGACCGACGCCCACGCCACGCTGTCCGTTGTCAGGACGACACCTTCTGCGGCGCGACCGCGCGCGATCGCGGTGACGTGGTCGATCAGGTCGTCGCCCGAGGGGCGGTCGGAGGACAGCGGGACGAGCGTCGAGAGGAGCTCGCCGCTCTCGACGCGCGCCGTGTCCTCGTCGTACCAGGTGATGCTCATGCGGTGGCCTGCGCCGTCAGAAAGTTCGACGCGGCCGGGAGCCGGCCACGCGACGTCCCACGAGACGCGGGTCGCCAGGGCGTGGAGCCGGTCGACCGCCGCGGTCCAGGCCGGGTCCTCCTGAGGGTTCACGGGGCTCATGCGGTCGCGTCCATGGGTGTGCGGCCGCTGCGCGGCATGCCGAGGGTGCGGCGCCACAGGACGTGCTCGTCCGGCGTCGGGCCCGCCTCGGTCCAGCTGAACAGCGGGGTGGAACCTTCCCAGACCAGCCGGGACCAGCCGCCGACGACGTCGCGGACCACGCCCTCGCGCACGGCTTCCGTCAGGAGAGCCTCGACGAAGGCTGCCGCCTCGCTCCGCCTGCCCGAGCCCGCGAGCGCGGCGACCTCGGTGCGGATCGCGAAGCCCGCCTCGACGCGCACCCTGTCGTCCTCGAGCGACGTCACGTAGACCTTCTGGCCCAGCGTCTCCATCGACTCGTCGTCCAGGTGCACCGTCACCCAGCTTCCGTAGGCGTGGTGAGCACGCGGACCCATGATCAGGTCCGCTCCCAAGCGGTGCGTCAGCTCGTCGAGCTCGTCGAGCAGCTGCGGGGGCAGCATCGTTGTCCATCCTCCGTCCGTCGCCGTGCCGTCAGTCGAGCGACCCCGCCAGTGCCCTGTCGAGGGGCGGCGTTCATCTTCCTATCGGTCGGTCGAGAACGCGACGTGAGTCTAGCGACTCGGCGCGATGTGGACGACGCAGGCCTGGGGACGGGCGACGCGTGCGCGCACGTGTCCGCGAGCCGCTGCACCGCGCAGGCTGCAGGTGCAGTTCCGCCGCCACCACCTGCGAGAATGCTTGACAACCACGGCGCACTTCTCCAGGATGGCGGCGGGGGCAACACCAGGACCGTCATCTCAGAAGCGACTTCACTGTCGCGTCTGCTTCAAGCGGACTTCGCGCTCCCGCACCAGGGGGCACAACGAGCGTGCTCTCAGTAATCGAGAGATACGACAGATGCGGAACTTGAAAGCGCCACTCGCCTTCGTGGCATCAGCGGCGGCCGTCCTTGCCATCGGGGGCGCCCCATCAGCACTCGCTCTCAGTTCGGGCGATTGAACGATCAGCGTGTCCTGCACCGGGGAACAACCCGACACGAGCTACGGGATCACGCTGACCCACAGCTCCAAGGGTGCGATCTCATTCACCCAGAAGGGCACCTCGCCCAAGAGCTCGACCAACGTGACGATGGTCTCCAAGCCTTCACTGAAGATGACTGGCTGGCAGACGGTAGGCGATGGCAACACTGCTAAGTGGGGCAACGTGCTTGCAGGAACCTATTTCCCGAGGGTGTTCCGTAGCGGCGAGAAGAACTGCAACGGCTGGCGCCCGGGCAACGGGACCTACGACCTGACGTACAACTTCTCAACCCGCGGCTGACCTGGCGGGCGGGGCGTGACGGCCGTGGGCGTCGTCGCGCCCCGCCCATGGAACTACGGAAGTGAGACCATGAAGAAGTTGCCCCTGCTCGTCGCCGCCGGCCTGATCCTCCTCGGTGGGTGCGCCTCAGGCACTGACGCGCTCTCCGCAGACTCAGAGATCTTCGCGGGCCTCGACCCGGCAACCGTCGCCGAGTCGCTCCAGCACCCTGGGATCTCCAGTGCGGTACAGAGCGCCTCCACGGAGGAAGCACGTGACGCCGCGGCACAGTACAACGCCGCATGGCTGACGACGTGCCGGGACCTCTACGCCGCCTACACCTCGTGGCTGCAGACCGGGACGCAGCCGCCGCTCGTCAAGGCCACGCGACCCTCCACCCCGGTCTCCGACAACGCGTCGTACCTGGACGCCGACGACGCCTTGTACGCCAGCACCTGGGCTGAGAACGACCCCGCGTCCATCCGAGACCTCCTCGTCAATCCTGCGGGGTGCGGCGACTGGACGCCGGCCACGCCCGGCGACTTCACGGGCCCCACCATCCGGAAGGCTCTCGAGGCCGCTTCATGAAAACCCGTACCGCAGCACTCGCCCTGACAGCGATCGCGCTCCTCACCGCCTGCGAGAACAGTCCCGACGTCCCTGCGACGCAGCTGGCCACCGCACAGAGCGCTACCCCAGCAGACACGTCGGTCCGGGTGAGGCAGGGCGAGCTCGTCTCACGACTCACCCTGAGCGGCGCCGTCGAGCAGTCCGACCAGATCGATGTTCTGCCCGGTCCACACTTCGCGCT
>RRZU010062362.1_pt1 | contig 11009 bp, 10 predicted proteins | sample 2165561 | NCBI WGS metagenome assembly RRZU01 (sample SAMN10456909, study PRJNA506462) | wastewater metagenome | isolation source: wastewater sludge | place: USA: Moscow, Idaho | reverse complement strand
TCGAGGCCGACTGGTTGTTCATCGGCGAAGGTCCGGGGGCCGACGAGGACGAACGCGGCGAACCCTTTGTCGGTCAGGCCGGCCGTCTGCTCGACGCGATGCTGGCGGCGATCAACCTTGAGCGTGGCGAGAACGTGTACATCGCCAATGCCGTCAAGTGCCGCCCGCCCGGAAACCGCACGCCCGAGCCCGCCGAGTTGGCGGCCTGCCGCCCTTATCTGGTGCGCCAGATCGCCCTGATCCGTCCGCGCCTGATCGTCCTGCTCGGCCGCGTCGCGGTGCAATCGGTGCTCGGACAGGATGTCTCGCTCGCCAGCCTACGCGGTAAGACGCTGCGCTATCAGGATCGAGACGCCGGCCTCGACATCCCGGTGCTCGTCACCTACCACCCCGCCTACCTGCTGCGCAACCTGCCGGATAAGGCCAAGGCTTGGGAAGACCTGTGCCGCGCACGGGCGTTGATGCGTTCCCTGGCCGCGGACGCGGCGGCTTGACCTCAAAAGAAGGCGTGCGTACGGCGAAAGTGGTGGTCCCCAAGGCGCGCGCTGCGCACGATGAACGTCGAGCACGCTTTTCCCCTGCGCGCCGCGTTCATCGGGCTTAGGTCTTCCCCGCTTTGCTTTTTGCTTTCAGGCCGTCACAGCGTCCGCCCGAAGGCACGGACTTTTTCCCAGTTGGTGAACTCGACGTCGTGCGCGGGGTCGGTCGGGCCGCCGGTGATCCACATGATGAAGCGGATCATGGCTTTGTCGTACCACGGGTAACGGCTGTAGCGCAGGGCGCCGGCAAAAACCGCGAGGCGTTGTGGCCGCCACGGCGACTTCTTGAGGAAACTGCGCATGTAAACCGAGCCTTCGGGGGTGTCCTTGCCCGGCTTGCGCGCGGTGAGATTGACGCAGAAAAAGACGTTCGGGCGCGCCTCGAGCGTTGCCTGTTGCGCCGCAATGAAGGTGTAGAGTGCTTCGGGCAGGTGGCCGTAGCGGATCGAGGCGCCGATCACCACTTGCGCAGCGTGGGCGGCGGCGTCCGCCGCGTGTGCGTCGGTCAACGTCAACAGACGGGCGTCGCGCCCGGTGCGGCGGACTTCGTCGGCCATCGCCTCGCAGATGCGGCGGGTTTGACCGTCGTGGGTGGCGTAGAGAAAAAGGACGGCGTTCATCGCGACCTCTCTCCGGCCGTGGTGGCCAGACGGGCTGCGGTGCGCCGCCGACGCAGGCGGGCAAAGGCCAGCGGCGCAAGATTGTCGGCGAGCAGCAGGCCGACGGCGAGCACCGCGCCGGTCAGCACCATGTCGGTGAGCAGACCGACCCCGGTGGCACTGTCCTGGGCCATCAGGGCGTGCAGACCGCGAAAACCGACGCTGCCCGGCACCAGGGTGATGATGCCGGGAATCTTGACCAGGATGGCCGGCTGGCCGCTGAGCGCATTGTAGAAGTGGCCGGCGAAACCGACCGCCAGCGCACCGGCAAAGGCGCCGACGACCATGCCGAAGCCGGCGTGGACGATGGAATAGATGCCCCAGGTCAGGACACAGCCGGCGATCATGGCGAGCACAGAGCGCCAGGGCGCCTGCAGTACCCCGAGCATGGAGACGCCGAGAATGGCGATCGCCGGCCAGATTACCCAGGCGGGCAGCGGGAGCGGTGTGCCGGTGGCACGGTCTGGAACGAGGTGCAAGCCGATTTCGTTGCCGATCCCCAGGCCCGCGCCCATCAGGAACAGCAGGAGAAAGACGCCGGCCAGCCGGCCGGTGCCGGCGAGCAGGTTCTGGGTGGCGAGTTCGGACATCGCCACGGTGAGCATGAAGCCGGGCAGGAGAAAGACAACGGCGGCCACCGAAGTGATGAAGGGCGATTGCTGCGGTAGCGCGAGCGCCGAAAGGTGGGCGGCGAGGGCAGCGAAAGCGCAGAGGATGACCGGCGTCGCCGGGCCGAGGCGGGGGTAGCGGGCCAGGACCAGGTAGGCGCGCACGAAGAGGGCGCCGATGGCACCGCCGCAGACGATTTCGGCCCAGCCGCCGCGCAGCAATACGGCAACGCCGGCGGAGAGCAGAAAACCGAAGAAGACGAAGGACCAGCCGGTCCACAAGGGCGGGGTGTCCATGATTGCCTTCAACTCGCGTTCGCAGCGGTCGAGGCTGGCCGGACCGTCGATGCGGCGGAGCAGTTCTTCGAGGGCGATCAGCCGCGCCATGTTGTAGTCGTAGGGCGGCAATCGGGTCATGACCACGCGCTGCGTGCCGTCCTCGGCGGTGAGGTTGAGGGTGAGCATGGTCAGTACGGCGAAGCAGACGACGCGCACGCCCAATTGCTGGCCCACTGCGTTGAGCTGTCGTTCGAGTTCGTGCGAGTGCAGGCCGCTGATGTGCAGCGCCTGCGCCAGATCGAGCAGGAAGCGCGCTTGCTGGTCGAGGTTGGCATGCGGCGCGTTCGGATGGGGCGTCATGGAGGTCGAGGCGGGGTCGGGTGTGGAATTATATCGGCGCCTTGCGTCGGCCTGCGAGCGAATCTGCGCAGCGCCCATTGACGCCGTCGGCAGGCGCGCCAATACTGACTTATGGCGTGCGGAAAGACAAACGATGACGAAGTGGCGGATTGAGGCTTGGGGACGGACGCTACTTACACTCGCCAGCTTTGCAGCTGTGCCGGTCATGGGCGGCTCGTTACCGCAGTGCCCGCCCGGGCCGATCTCCTTTGCCCTGTACGAGCACGGCCATTTCTACGACATGAAACGCGACCGGGGGATCGACCGCGACGTGGCCGAAGTGCTGGCGAGACGTTCGGGCTGCCGTTTCGAATTCCTGCCTCGGGCGCGCCCTCGCATCTGGCACGACTTGCAGTCGGGTGCGCTGATGATGACCGGCTCGGCGATCCCGACTGAAGAGCGGAGTGAACTGGCCTGGTTCGTGCCTTACCTGGCGGTGAAAAATTACGTTCTCGTCCGGGCCTCGCTGCCGATCGGTTCGGCGCGCGAGTTCATCGCTTCGAAGCATCTGCGCTGGGGGGCGGTGCGTTCCTACCGGTATGGCGAGGAGGCCGACCGCTTCCTCGAAGCCCTGCGCGCCGAAGGGCGCCTGGCCGAGGACGGCGACCTGCGCGCGGCCTTTCGTGCCTTCGCCAAGGGGCGCACCGACGCGATCTTCATCCAACCCTACGTGCTGAATCTTTATCTTGAAGCCCATTCCGCCGGGGAAGCGGTGCGGGTGCTCGACTGGTTTCCTGAGGATCCGCCGGTGATCGGTGCCCTGGCGTTTTCAAAGCACTTTTTCACAGCCGAGCAGGTTGCCGCTTGGCGTGAACTGGTCGAGGGCATGCACGCCGACGGTACTTTGAAGGCGATCTTCACCCGTTACGTCGGTGCCGAACAGGCGGAGCGCATGTTACGCTTTAGACGCCCATGAACTTCATGTCCCCCTGCGACCTGCCTCGCCTCTGGCGTCCTGTCGCCGTCCTGCTGCTCGCCGTGCTTTGCGCACCGGCCATCGCAGCGCCGCTGTGCAACGGGCCCATCCGCTTTGCACTCTACGAGAACGGCTACCTTTACGACGCGTCCACCGAGCGTGGCATCGACAAGGACGTCGCCCTCGAACTGGAGCGGCGCAGCGGCTGCCGTTTCGAGTTCGTCGTTCGTCCGCGGGCGCGGATCTGGCACGACCTCGAGGTTGGCGCCGTGGCGATGACGGGATCGGCCGTTGCGACGGCGGAACGCCGGCATTTTGCTCATTTCGTGACCTACATGACCCAGAAGAATTTCGTTGTTGTCCACCGCGCCGTTCCGGCGCGCAGTGCTGCGGAGTTTTTCGCCGGTTCCGAGGCGCGCTGGGGGGCCGTACGCGGCTATCGGCACGGTGTTCGCGCCGACCAGTACCTTGAAACCCTTCGTCGCGCCGGGCGTCTGGCCGAAGCGGCGGACATCGGCGAAGTTTTCCGACTCTTTGCGCGTGGGCGTACCGCCGCTTTGCTCGCGCCGCCGGCCACCTATGCGCGCTATCTGGGTGAGGTGCTTGATCCGGGGCGGGTGCGCATCGAAGACTGGTTTCCGGCCGACCTGCCGATTCCGCACGCGCTCGCATTTTCGCGCCAGCATTTCTCGGAAGAGGCGATTGAGGGCTGGCGCCGCATGCTCCGCCAGATGCGTGAGGACGGCAGCCTGCGTAACATTTACGCCCACTACCTCGGGAGTGAGGATGCCGCACGCCTCCTCGCCTTTACGCCGGATTGAACACCAAAGCAAGCGCGGCTCGGCTTCTGGTCCGTGCGTGTGGCGATTCCGCCTTTCATGCCCGTTTGCTTGACGCGCCTGACGCGCGCTTCTACGATGCGCCCTCTTGCGCCGCATTGGCGCGTTTCCCTGCTTTTATCGTCCGCCATGTCACGCGTCTGCCCGCACTGCCACTCCGCCCTGCCGGAAACCGATCGGCCTGCCGACCCCTGTCCGAAGTGCGGTAAAGTCGGCGCCGCCGCGCCCAGCGCCACCGAAGAGGCGACGACGACCTACCTGCCTCCGGTCAAGACGCCCTTCCGTTCGCGTTCGGTGTTGTCGCGCCTGCTCATCGCCGGACTCTTCATCGGCTGGCTGCTGATCTATTACTGGCCCGTCTAGGCGAGAACCTGAGATTGCCGGGCGGGCGTTGCCGGCCTGGAATCTCCGCCGTCCTGCCTTTCATCGAGGCTCTGCCTCGATCTCCACCTCAGCGTTTCCTGATTTTCTTTTCCCTCGTGCCTGACTCGGCTGCGGGAGGCTTCGTCTCGCCCAGCCGCCGGGCGGCCCCCGCATTCCTGTCGCTTGTGCTGTCGTGCATTTTGGTTTGAAAAAAATCCTGTGTTCTGGCAGGGGCGGTGCGCGATGAGGTGAGGGGGAATAACCCTTCCGCAAGACTGGAAAATATTTTTCAGTGTGATAGATTGTTAAAAAAACAATTACAGCCATCGGTCGGCCGCATGCTCGGTCTTGCGGTTGGGCGCATGGGGTGAATCGACAAATTTCACAATCTTGCGACTTGGAGGTCAGGCAATGGCATTGCTTATCGCGTTTCTCGTTACCGCCACGGTGGGGTACATGGTGTTCAAGAACTACAAGGCCCAGGCGGTGCTTTTTCTTGGCGGCATCGTGCTCATGGCCGCGGCAATCCTGCTGGGTACGGCAGACATCCTGCCTGGCAGCAAAAGCACCGGTTTCAAGTGGTTCGACATCTTCGAGTTCGTGCGCAATACCTTCAGCAGCACCACCGCTGGCCTTGGTCTGATGATCATGGCCGTGGCCGGTTTTGCCCGTTACATGGACGAGATCGGCGCCAGCCGCGCGCTGGTGCGCATCGCCGTCAAGCCGCTCGGCAAGCTGCATTCGCCCTACATCGTGATGAGCGCCACTTATGTGTTGGGCCAGTTTCTCGCCCTGTTCATCCCGAGCGCCTCGGGCCTTGGGGTGCTGCTCATGGTGACGGTCTTTCCCATCCTCATCAGCCTCGGCGTGAGCCGTCTCTCGGCAGTGGCGGTGATCGGCACCACGCAGTCGCTGGACATCGGTCCGGCCTCGGGCAACAGCGTGCTCTCGGCCAAGAACTCGGGGATGGACATCACCACCTATTTCGTCGACCACCAGATACCGGTGGCGCTCTGCGTGGTGGCGACCGTCGCCGTGCTGCACTTCCTCGTCCAGCGCTGGTTCGATCAGCGTGCCGGGCATGTGGTCGAGAAAAGCGAGCTCGTCGCCGCCGATGAAAAGAACGACGATGTGCCGCTGATTTATGCGCTGCTGCCGATCATCCCGATGGTGCTGATCCTGACCTTCAGCAAGATGGCCATCGCGTCGATCAAGATGGACGTGATTACGGCCATGCTCATCAGTATCATGATCGGTATGATTTTTGAATATATTCGGCATCGTGACGCCAGGAAGGTGCTGGCCAGCATCCAGGTCTTTTTCGACGGCATGGGCGTGCAGTTCGCCACCGTGATCACCCTGATCGTCGCCGGCCAGATGTTTGCCGAGGGCCTGATCAAAATCGGCGCCATCAGCGCCATGATCGAATCAGCGCAATCGCTGGGCCTCGGTGCGACGGCGATGATCTTCGTGATGACCGCGATCATCGCCATCTCGGCGATCATCATGGGCTCGGGCAACGCCCCATTCTTCGCCTTCGCCGCCCTGGTGCCGACCGTCGCGTCGCAGATGTCGATCAACGCCGTGCAGATGCTGCTCCCCATGCAGTTCGCCGCCAGCATCGCACGCAGTGTCTCGCCGATCACCGCGGTCATCGTCGCCGTGTCCGGCATCGCCAAGGTTTCCCCGTTCGATGTCGTCAAGCGCACCGCCATCCCGATGGCCGGTGCGATGGCGGCCAACATCGTTGCCGGTTTCTTCCTGATCAACTAAGGAGGCTTCACATGTTCAAACTGCTCAAAAACGCCACCGTCTATGCCCCGGAAAAGCTCGGTGTGCGTGACGTTCTTTTCGCCGGCGAACGCATCGTGCAGATCGCCGAGCGCATCGAGGCGCATCCCGCCTACGGCGAGGTCGAGGTCATCGATTGCACTGGCTGTAGCCTGGTTCCGGGCTTTGTCGACCAGCACGTGCATCTCATTGGTGGCGGTGGCGAAGGCAGCTTCTCGACGCGCACGCCGGAAGTGATGCTCAGCGACCTGACCTCCTGTGGCATCACCACCGTGGTCGGCACGCTCGGCACCGACAGTGTCACCCGCCACATGACCTCCCTCTTGGCCAAGGCCAAAGGGCTCGAGGAGGAGGGCATCTCGACCTGGATCTACACCGGCGCTTACGACGTTCCCGTGCCGACGCTGACCGGCAGCGTGCGCACCGACCTGATCATCGTCGACAAGGTCGTCGGCGTCGGCGAGGTGGCCATGTCCGACCACCGCTCCTCGCAGCCGACCAAGCTCGATTTCGCTCAACTCGCGGCGCAGGCGCGCGTCGGCGGCATGCTTTCAGGCAAGGCCGGGGTGCTGCACATCCACCTGGGCGACGGCAAGGCGATGATCGACTGGGTCTTCGATCTGCTCAAGGAGACCGAGCTGCCGATCACCCAGTTCACGCCGACGCACTTCAACAAGAACAAGACGCTGTTCATGGAAGGCGTGCGTTTTGCCAAGGCCGGCGGCATGGTCGACATCACCACCAGCAGTTCGACCATCTCGCCGGGACGCATCCAACCGCCCGAGGCGCTCAAGATCTGCGTCGAGGAAGGTGTGCCACTCGACCGCGTCACCATGAGCTCGGACGGCAACGGCAGCCTGCCGGTGTTCGACGCCGCAGGCAAGCTGATGGGCCTCGTCGCCGCGTCTCCGGCCAGTTTGCACAAGGCAGTGCGCGACATCGTCCAGGCCGGCATCCTGCCGCTCGAGGACGCGCTGCGCCCGGTGACCTGCAACCCAGCGCGTTCGCTCAAGTTGCCGCGCAAAGGCGCGCTCAAGGTCGGCTTCGACGCCGACGCGGTGGTGCTTGATGCCGACCTCAAGGTGCGCGACGTCTTCGCCAAGGGGCGCACCATGGTGCGCGAGGCCACAGTCGTGGTGAAGGGCGTGTTCGAGAAGTAAACCTCGGCGAGCCCGGGGGAGGCGAGTCTTCCCTCGGGCAGGTTCGAATCAGCGAGGATTCAAGGCTTCGGTCCTGTGAGGTAGGGCGTGATCGAGTCGGTGTGCTCGACGGCGAGGGCGACCGCGTCCGGGTTCTGGCGCAGGACCTCGGCGAACAGGATTTCGCACAGCGCCTGCAGGGAGACGAGGCTGGCCGAAAGGACCGAGTGCGCGGCCGGCGCATAGAGGCAGAGGTCGGCTTCACCGGCCAGCGGTGCTGCCGGTGAGTCGACGATGGCCAGCACCCGGGCGCCACGCTCGCGCGCGGTGTGGGCAAGTTCGATGGTCGTTGCCGAGTAGCGAGGCATGCTGATCGCCACCAGCACGTCGCCGGGGCCGATGCGGGTCAGGCCGCGTGCGCTTTGTTCGTAGCCGCCGGCACCGGTCAAGGTGAATACGGCGTAGCTGTACGGGGTGAGCGCGTAGGCCAGCCAGTTGCAGACGTGCGCGGTAAGACCGAAACCGAGAATGTAGATGCGACCTTGCGTGGACAACATTCGTGCTGCGGCACGGATCGTCTCGGGCGGGTTTTCCTGGTACAGGCGTTCGAGGTTGGCGCAGGCCATGGCCACGTCGCGTGCCGGCGAATCGGCCTGCGGGTGGTTCTTTTCTTCGCGCAGACGCTGGATCGGGTCGATGACCGCGCGCATTTCTTGCGCCAGACGGGCGCGCAACTCGGCGAAGCCGGTGAAGCCGGCCGCCCGCGCGAGGCGGTTGATGCTGGCGGTGGAGCCGCCCGAAGCTTTGGCGATCTCGACGATGCCGAGCGTGGCGGCCTGGGCGGAATGGCGCAGGATCCAGTCGGCCACTTCGCGCAGGGCCGGCGAGGCCTGTTGCGCGGCGGTGCGGATTTTTTCGAGCGGATCGACGTTGGGCATGCGCCCTCCCTGGGCTGTAATGGCCGCGCTGTCCGAGAGAGGGCTGCGCCGGTCAGGACGTGATCATAGCCAGAGACGCTGGGGGGCGGCAACCGTGGGCGAAGGATGGGCAGGTTTTTCACCGTTTGCCCAGGGCGCGTCCAGCGCCGCAAGTGACGCCGGACGCGGTGCAGCCATCAGTCGAGGACGTGCGAGACGAGGCCGTCGGCGAGCTTGGGTTCGAACCAGGTCGATTTGGGCGGCATGACTTGCCCGGCGTCGGCGACTGACATCAGTTCGTGCATCTGGGTCGGGAACATGGCGAAGGCCACGGCCATCTCGCCGCTGTTCACGCGCCGTTCGAGTTCGGCCAGGCCGCGGATGCCGCCGACGAAATCGATGCGCGTGTCACGGCGCAGGTCGGCAATGCCGAGGACGGGGGCGAGAATCTGCTCGGAGAGCACCGAAACGTCGAGGCGACGCACCGGGTCGGCAGTCGGGACGAGTTCGGGCTTGATCGTCAGCGCGTACCACTGGCCGGCGACGTACATGCCGAAGGTGCCGCCTTGCTTGGGGCTGACCGGGACGGCCGAAGGCTCGATGCGGCAGCGCTCGCCGATGGCGGCGAGCAGCGATTCGACGCTGTGGCCGTTGAGGTCACGCACCACACGGTTGTAATCCATGATGGCCATCTGGCGGGCGGGGAAGATGACCGACAGGAAATATTCCGCAGCGTCAGGCTTGCCCTGACCGCGCCGCGCGGCGGCGACGCGGGAGGCGGCGGCCGAACGGTGGTGGCCATCGGCGATGTAGAGGTTGGGCATGGCGTCGAAGACCTCGCCGATGCGGGCGAGGGTCGCCGCATCGTCGATCAGCCAGACGGTGTGCCGGATGCCGTCGTCGGCCGTCAGGTCGGCGATCGGCGTTCCTGCAGTGGCCGAGGCGACCAGGCGCTCGGCTTCGTCGCTGTCCGGGTGGGCGAGCAGCACCGGGCCGGTCTGGGCGTTGAGTGCCTCGATCTGGCGCACGCGGTCATCTTCCTTGTCCGGGCGGGTGAATTCGTGCTTGCGGATGCGGTTGGTGTCGTAGTCGGCCACGGAAGCGGCGGCGATCAGGCCGGTCTGAGTGTGCCCGCCCATCACCAGGCGGTAGGCGTAGTAGCGCGGCGCGGTGTCGCGCAACAGGATGCCTTGATCGATCAGGGCGCGCAGGTTCTCGGCCGACTTGGCGTAAACCTCGGGCGCGTAATGGTCGACCTCCGGCGGAAGGTCGATCTCGGCCTTGGAGATGTGCAGGAACGAGTAAGGTTTGCCGGCGGCACGCTGGCGGGCCTCTTCGCTCGAAAGGACGTCGTAGGGCGGCGCGGCGACCGCGGCGGCGTGCGCGCTTTGCGGACGCAGGCCGGTGAACGGTCGGATCATGGGGCGGGCGGTAGTCAAGCGGTTCTCCTTCGATGACATGACCTGATGGAAATGGGGGGCCCCGGGGCAAGCTGCTGTGGCGGCGCGTTCAAGCGTGCGCCGCGGCTCCGGGGCGGAGTGTCGTCATTCTAACGCAGTGCCGCCGGTCTGGCCCCGCCGGCCTCGTCCTTTGGCGGGAGCGTCCATCACGCCTGGTCTTTTCGCCGCCGCGGCTCGGTAACAGTTTGTAAGTCGTGTCTTCCGTTTTTCGGCCTCCGGCGTTAACACCAACAAGCAGAATCGCTTGCCCGCCGGGCAAGCCCGCAAGGCAGCAATGGAGAGCCAACGATGAACAAATGGACTAATGGGGCACGTCGGACGATGGCCGTTCTGGGGGTGGCGTTCGGCCTCCTCAGCGTGTCGGCGCAGGCCGACGACCGCGTGCTCGGAGCGGTGATCGGCGGCAGCGCAGGCGCGGTGATCGGGCATACGGTGAACGGGCGCAACGGCGCGCTCGTCGGCGGGGCCTTGGGGGCCGCAGCCGGTGCCGTCATCGCCGCCAGCGATCGCGGGGATTACCGTCACGGCTATTATCCGCCACCTCCGCCGCGTCCGTACTACCGCCCTTACGTTGAATACGTGCCGCCACCCGCCGTGATCTACCGGCCGCCGGTGGTGGTCGTGCAGCCGGCACCTTACTACAGCTATCGCGATGGTCCGTACTACCGGCGCGGCAAGCACTACCACCATCACTATTACTACGGTCACCGTCGTCATCGTGACGATGACGACAACTGATTCCTGAGCCGGCGTCGATCCGTCGCCGTCCCGGTTTAACGCACAAGGCCGCTGACGCATTCCGTCAGCGGCCTTGTTTTTTTGGACCTTTGTTTGTCGTTTCCGACGCCGAGGCTCAGGCCGTAGTGAGACGGGCGGGCAGGGCTTCGCGCAGCAGTTGGGCCGCCTCGCGCAGCATGTTGGCGGTGGTGTCCCAGTCGACGCAGGCGTCGGTGACCGAGCAGCCGTAGCGCAGTTGCTTGAGGTCGGCGGGGATCGGCTGGTTGCCGGCGACGAGGTTGGATTCGATCATTGCGCCGACCAGGGATTCGCTGCCAAGCCGCACCTGATGCACGACGTCGGCCAGCACCAGCGGCTGTAGC
>RRZU011135991.1_pt1 | contig 11010 bp, 9 predicted proteins | sample 2165561 | NCBI WGS metagenome assembly RRZU01 (sample SAMN10456909, study PRJNA506462) | wastewater metagenome | isolation source: wastewater sludge | place: USA: Moscow, Idaho | reverse complement strand
CGACAAAGGCTTCACGGTTCTGGGCTTCCCCTGCAACCAGTTCGCCTCGCAGGACCCCGGCACCGACTCCGAGATCCTGGAGTTCTGCCAGCTCAACTACGGCGTGACTTTCCCGATGATGGCCAAGGTGGACGTCAACGGCAGTTATGCCTCACCGTTGTTCCGGTGGCTGACCAGTCAGGCCCCCGGCTTCTTGGGCAGCAAGCGCATCAAATGGAACTTCACGAAGTTCCTGGTGGGCCGCGACGGCGAGGTCATCGCACGCTACGGCCCCAACGACGAGCCTTCCGCGATCGCTGCCGACATCGAGCAGGCGCTGGCGAGCAACGCCGCCGTCGCCTGACTTCGGGAAGTCCGAAGAACCGCGTCTTTCAGGACGACAGTGCCGCCCGCATCGCCAGGAGTTTGACTTCCGACTCCGCGAGTTCGGCGTGGCTGTCGGAGTCGGCCACCAAACCGCAGCCCGCGAACAGGCGGGCGCGCTGCAGGTCCTCGTCGAACTGCGCGCACCGCAGCGCGATCGCGAACTCCCCGTCGCCGTTGGCGTCGAACCACCCGACCGGACCGCTGTAGCGCCCTCGGTCCATATCCTCGAGCTCGGCGATCACCGACATCGCGCGCTCGGTGGGAGTGCCACAGATCGCCGCGGTCGGATGCAGGCTCGCTGCCAGCGCCAGTGCGCTGGCGCCGTCGGCCAGGCTCCCGGTGACATCCGTGGCCAGGTGCTGCACGTTGGCCAGTCGCAACACCGACGGCTCGTCGGGGACCGCCAGGTCGGTGCAGTGGATGGCCAGGGCGTGGGCCACGGATCGGACCGCGTACTCATGTTCATCCAGATCCTTGCTGCTGGCCTGCAGCGCCGCAGCGGCCTGGTCATTCGAGCGCGTCGAGGTGCGCGATGCCACGGATCCGGCCAAGACCCGCGAGGTCACTTGCTCGCGCGATCGGCGCACCAGCAACTCCGGGGTCGCACCCACCAGTCCTTGCACATGGAACGTCCAGCAGGCGGGATAGCGGTCGGCGAGGCGTCGCAGCACAGTGGTCAGCGGCACTGGTCCGTCGAAGTGCGCGACAACTTCGCGGGCCAGCACGACCTTGTCCAACTCGCCCGTCGCGATCCGCTTGACGGCTTCGCCCACAGCAGCCGTCCACGCGGCAGCCGACGCGGTGTCGTCCTCCCAGCGGACCGCCGGCAATGGCGACTCCGGACCCGGACGCGTCAGATCGCCCAACCCGGTGGGCGTGGCCACGAACGGCGGTTCGTCGGGGGCACCTGACCACACATCGGTGCGCCATGAGGCGCCGTCCTTGGTGCCGATGAGCGTGCGGGGGATCACGACGACCGATCCGATGGCGTGGTCGTCGAACGTGAACGACGAGAACGCCACCGGGCCGGCACCCGGGATTCCTGAGGAGTCGTGGATCTCGGCCTGGCCCAGCCAGTCGGTGACCCAGCGTTGTGCGCGGCTGAACCTTTCCGCGCCCCGGAACTGCACCACCGCGGCGACTCCGAAACCCACCATGCCGGCGCCATCGCGGACCCACGCCACCGATGGAGCCTCGCGCCACTCTGTGTCCAGCAGATCCACGGGCCCAGGTAGAGCCCGGGTGCGGATGGGTCGCGAGCGATGAGGCACGACTCCGATCGTACGGGGGACCGGGCCTCGCCACCCGTCGGCAGGGCACGCTGCCAGATGGGAGGCCGGATGGGAGGATGGCCCGGTGACCCGAGCCGACCTGGACAAGGACCCACAGGCCGTCGCCGCCATGTTCGACGACGTCGCCCGCCGCTACGACCTGACCAACGACGTGCTGTCACTGGGGCGGACCGCAGCCTGGCGTCGCGCGGTCACAGCTGCACTGGAACCGCTGGCGGGGACCACCGTGCTCGACCTCGCCGCCGGCACCGGGACCTCGAGCACGCCACTGATCGATCAGGACGCCGTCGTGGTGTCGTGCGACTTCTCGTTGGGCATGCTGCGGCAGGGGCAGGTGCAGTACCCGACCCAGCTGTTCGTGGCAGGCGACGCTCTGGCATTGCCGTTCGCCGATGACACTTTCGATGCGGTCACGATCTCGTTCGGGCTTCGCAACATCACTGATTCTCAGGCGGGTCTGCGCGAGATGGCGCGTGTCACCAGGCCCGGCGGTCGACTCGTGGTGTGCGAGTTCTCCACCCCGACGTGGGCGCCCTTGGCGACGGCCTACAAGGAGTACCTGATGAAGGCACTGCCCGAGGTTGCCGACCGCATCTCGTCCAACCCCGACGCCTACATCTACCTTGCCGAGTCGATCCGGGCGTGGCCCGATCAGGACCAGTTGGCCCGGGTCATCGCCGCCAACGGTTGGACCGATGTTCGCTACCGGAACCTGACCGGCGGGATCGTCGCGCTGCACCGCGCCACCGCTGTGTGACCTCCGACAACGCCCCAGCGGGCGGGCATCAGAACCGAAATGCGCGAATCCTCGACACCCTGGCGTGCGGATCTCAGATAGTCACTAGACTGAGCGCTCGTGAAACGTTTCACAAGCGTCGGGACCGGTTCGGTCATTCGGCAACGCCACTTTGCTCTCCCTAGGATGAGCGCGTCCACAACTCGGCGGAGGAGCGCGTGAACGTCTACATCCCCCTTCTGACGCTCGCCGGACTCGCGGCGCTGTTCGCGGTCTTCTCGGTCACGATGGCGACCCTGACCGGCCCCAAGCGCTACAACCGCGCCAAGGTCGATGCGTACGAGTGCGGCATTGAGCCCACCCCGCAGCCGATCGGTGGCGGCAAGTTCCCGGTCAAGTACTACTTGACCGCCATGATGTTCATCATCTTCGACATCGAGATCGTGTTCCTGTACCCGTGGGCGGTCTACTTCGACCAACTCGGACTTTTCGGGTTCCTCGCGATGCTGTTGTTCCTGGTGAACCTCACAATTCCCTACGTGTACGAATGGCGCCGCGGCGGATTGGACTGGGACTGACATGGGCATCGAAGAAAAGCTCCCCTCCGGCTTCCTGTTGACCACGGTCGAGGGCGTCGCGGGATACGCACGTAAGAGTTCGCTGTGGCCGGCCACGTTCGGTCTGGCCTGCTGCGCGATCGAGATGATGGCCACCGGCGCCGGCCGGTTCGACCTGGCCCGGTACGGCATGGAGGTGTTCCGGCCTTCGCCGCGCCAGGCGGACCTCATGATCGTCGCCGGCCGGGTAAGCCAGAAGATGGCACCGGTCCTGCGTCAGGTCTACGACCAGATGCCGAATCCCAAGTGGGTCATCTCGATGGGTGCGTGCGCCTCGAGCGGCGGCATGTTCAACAACTACGCCGTCGTCCAGGGCGTCGACCACGTCGTGCCCGTGGACATCTACCTGCCCGGCTGCCCGCCGCGTCCCGAGATGCTGCAGGACGCGATCCTGAAACTGCACGACCAGATCCAGCACACCAAGATCGGCGCGCACCGCGAGGTCGAGGTCAAGGAACTCGAGGCCGCGGCGCTCACCGCCGTACCGGTCGAGGACATGAAGGGCCTGCTGCGGTGACCGACACACCAGACACTCCCGAGGTCGAACCGGCCACCGGCGCCGAGGTCGCGGCTGCCACTGAGCAGACTCCCGACGTGGTCGGGGTGCGCCGCGGCTCCTTCGGAGTCAGCGGGTCCGGCGACACCAGCGGATTCGGTGGCCTCGTCGAGCCGATCATCTGGCCGGCGGCCGCCACCAAGCCCTACGGCGAGCCGTGGGACGAGATGAACGACGAACTCGAACTGGCGGCCGCCGAGCGCGGTCTGCCGGCCACAGAAGCAGTGGAACGCATCGTCATCGACCGCGGCGAGATCACCTACTACGTGCGCCGCGAGCACCTGCTCGCGTTCGCCCAGATGCTGCGCGACGAGCCCGCCCTGCGCTTCGAGTTCTGTTCCGGGGTGTCGGGTGTGCACTACCCCGAGCAGACCGGGCGCGAACTGCACGCCGTCTACCACCTGCTGTCGATCACCCACAACCGGCGCGTCCGGGTCGAGGTCACCTGCCCGGACGGGGATGCCCGCATCCCTTCGATCGTGTCGGTGTACCCGACCAACGACTGGCATGAGCGCGAGACCTATGACTTCTTCGGCATCGTGTTCGTCGGACACCCCGCCCTGACCCGCATCGAGATGCCCGACGACTGGGTCGGCCACCCGCAGCGCAAGGACTACCCCCTCAACGGCATCCCCGTGGAGTACAAGGGTGCGACCATCCCGCCGCCGGACGAGCGCAGGAGTTACAACTGATGAGCGATTCCGTCACGTTCGACACCGACGTCCCCCAACGCGAGTACACGCTTCAGGGCGGTGACTGGCAGGAAGTGCTGCCCGCCCCCGAGGGCGCCCACGAACGCATCGTGGTGAACATGGGTCCGCAGCATCCCTCGACCCACGGCGTGCTGCGCATCATCCTCGAGATCGAGGGCGAGAGCGTCACCGAGGCCCGCGCCGGCATCGGCTACCTGCACACCGGCATCGAGAAGAACCTCGAGTTCCGCAACTGGGTCCAGGGCGTCACCTTCGTGACCCGCATGGACTATCTGAGCAACTTCTTCAATGAGACCGCCTACTGCCTGGGCGTGGAGAAACTGCTGGGGATCACCGATCAGATCCCGGAGCGAGCCACGATCATCCGGGTGCTGATGATGGAGCTCAACCGGATCTCCTCGCACTTCGTGTGCCTGGCCACCGGCGGCCTCGAACTCGGGGCCCTGACGGCCATGACGGTGGGCTTCCGCGACCGCGAACTCATCCTGGACCTGTTCGAGCTCATCACCGGCCTGCGTATGAACCAGGCCTACATCCGCCCCGGCGGAGTCGCCCAGGACCTTCCCCATGGGGCCGAGGCCAAGATCGCCGAGACCGTGACCCTGCTGCGCAAGCGCTACAAGGACACTCACGCCCTGCTCGTCGACAACGCGATCTGGATGGGCCGCACCGTCGGCGTCGGATACATGGACCTCGAGGCATGCATGGCTCTGGGCATGTCCGGGCCCATCCTGCGGGCCACCGGGTTGCCTCATGACCTGCGCAAGTCCGAGCCCTACTGCGGTTACGAGAACTACGAGTTCGAGGTCGCCACCCAGACCACGTGCGACGCCTACGGCAGGTTCCTGATCCGGCTGCAGGAGATGGAGGAGTCGCTCAAGATCGTCGAGCAGTGCCTCGACAAGTTGCGGCCCGGTCCGGTGATGGTCGAGGACAAGAAGATCGCCTGGCCCAGCCAGTTGTCGATCGGCGCCGACGGTATGGGCAACTCCCTGGAGCACATCCGCCACATCATGGCCGGCTCGATGGAGGCCCTGATCCACCACTTCAAACTCGTCACCGAGGGTTTCCGGGTGCCCGTCGGACAGGTGTACTCGACGGTCGAGTCACCCCGCGGCGAACTCGGTGTCCACATGGTCAGCGACGGCGGCACGCGCCCGTACCGGGTGCACTACCGCGACCCGTCGTTCACGAATCTGCAGGCCGTCCCGATCATGAGCGAAGGCGGGATGATCTCGGACGTCGTTGCGGCTGTCGCCAGCATCGACCCCGTGATGGGTGGTTGCGACCGATGACGAAAGAGGGCCTGTCATGCCGTTGACCGACCAGACCGCCGCCGAGTGCCGCGACCTGGCCGCGCGCTACCCGCAGCCGCGCTCGGCGCTGCTGCCGATGCTGCACCTGATCCAGTCCGAAGAGGGCATGATCACCGGCGCCGGCATCGAACTGTGCGCCCAGATCCTGGAACTGACCACTGCCGAGGTCACCGCGGTGGCCACGTTCTACACGATGTACCGACGCAAGGGCATCGGCGGGACGCACCACATCGGAGTCTGCACGAACACGCTGTGCGGGCTGCTGGGTGGCGACGCCGTCTACCAGGCCCTGACCGACCGGTTGGGGGTCGGCCACAACGAGACCACGCCCGACGGCGGATTCACCCTCGAGCGCATCGAATGCCAGGCCGCCTGCACGCACGCCCCCGTCATGACCGTCGACTGGGAATACTTCGACCAGATGACGATCCAGGACGCGATGCAGGTGATCGACGATCTCGAAGCGGGTCACGAAGTGCTGCCGTCGCGTGGCCCCGCCGTGCGCGGCTGGCGTGCCGCCGAGCGCACCGTCGCGGGCCTCGACGACGGCCTGGCGGACGAGGGCGGCGGCGCGGATGCGCTCATGCTGGCCGGACTCACGGTCGCCAAGGAACGGGGAATGACCGCACCCGCACCAGGAAAGGCGGACTGATGGCGCTCACACCGGTCATCACGGCCCATTGGGACGAGCCGGACTCGTTCACGCTGGACGCCTACAAACGCCACGGCGGATACAGCACGCTCACCCAGGCGCTGAAGACCGACCCCGATGAGATCATCACAACAGTGAAGGACTCCGGGCTGCGTGGCCGTGGCGGTGCGGGGTTCCCGACCGGGCTCAAGTGGAGTTTCGTGCCTCAGAACGACGGCCGCCCCCACTACCTGGTGGTCAACGCTGACGAGTCCGAGCCGGGCGCCTGCAAGGACATCCCGATCATGCTGGCGAACCCCCACGCGTTGATCGAGGGCATCATCATCACGTGTTGGGCGATCCGCGCCAACCACGCCTTCGTCTATATCCGCGGCGAGGTGCCGCATCCGATCCGCCGCATCCACAAGGCCATCGCCGAGGCCAAAGCTGCCGGATACCTGGGCAAGAACATCCTGGGTTCAGGGTTGGACCTCGAGGTCGTCGCGCACGGCGGCGCCGGTGCCTACATCTGTGGCGAGGAGACCGCTCTTCTGGACTCCCTGGAGGGCCGCCGTGGCCAGCCCCGGCTGAAGCCCCCGTTCCCCGCAGTGGCGGGACTCTACGCGTCGCCAACAGTGGTCAACAACGTCGAGACCATCGCCTCGGTGCCGTACATCGTGAAGAACGGCAGCAGCTGGTTCCGGCAGTTCGGCACTGAGAAGTCACCGGGTTTCAAGGTCTGGGCAGTCGCCGGTCACGTCAACCGGCCCGGCATCTATGAGGCCCCACTGGGCACCACCATGCGGGAACTGCTCGACTACGCCGGTGGCATGAGGGACGACCGCAAGGTCAAGTTCTGGTTGCCCGGAGGGTCGTCGGTCCCCATGCTGCGCGAGGAGCATCTGGACATCCCCCTCACCTACGAGGCGATGGTCGAAGCGGGGAGCATGCTCGGCACCGGGACCCCGATGCTGTTCGACGAGACCACCAGCGTGGTCAAGGCCGTGACGCGGTGGCTGGAGTTCTACAAACACGAGTCGTGCGGCAAGTGCACGCCCTGCCGCGAAGGCACGTTCTGGATCACCGGCACCCTGAACAAGTTCCAGGAGGGTCGCGGCGAACAGTCCGAGGTCGACGAACTCGTGGAGTTGTGCAACCAGATCATGGGCCGGTCGTTCTGCGCGTTGGGGGACGCCGCCGCGACCCCGTACCCGGCCGCGTTGAAGTACTTCCGAGATGAATTCGAAGCAGCGCTCACCCAGCCGGTCGACCAGGCCTTCGATCCCGCCGCAACAATGATCATTCCCAGCCTGAGCGGAGTGACCGCATGACCACGACGTCCAACGACGCAGACGGCACCGGCACCACCGAGGTGCCGATGATCACCGGCACCATCGACGGCCATGAGGTCCACGTGCCCAAGGGCACCATGATCATCCGGGCGGCCGAACTGATGGGGGTCGAGGTACCCCGGTTCTGCGATCACCCGCTGCTTGACCCGGTGGCGGCGTGCCGCGCGTGCCTGGTCGAGGTCGAGGGCATGCCCAAGCCCCAGCCGTCCTGTGCGGTGGAGCTCGGCGAGGGCATGGCCGTCAAGACGCAGGTCACCAGCGAGGTCGCCGAGAAGGCCCAAGAGGGGGTCATGGAGTTCCTCCTCATCAACCACCCCCTGGACTGCCCGGTGTGCGACAAGGGCGGCGAGTGCCCCCTGCAGAACCAGGCCATGACCACCGGCCGGGGTGAGTCGCGGTTCACCCTGAAGAAGCGGACCTTCCCCAAACCCATCAACATCAGCACCGAGATCCTGCTCGACCGCGAGCGCTGCGTCATGTGTCAACGCTGCACCCGGTTCGCCGACGAGATCGCGGGGGACCCGTTCATCGAGCTCGTGCAGCGGGGCGCGCAACAGCAGATCGGCATCGGCGAGGAGCCGTTCAACTCCTACTTCTCGGGCAATACGATCCAGATCTGCCCCGTCGGCGCGCTCACCAGTGCCGAGTACCGCTTCCGGTCGCGTCCCTTCGACCTGGTCAGTGTGCCCAGCAGTTGCGAGCATTGCGCCTCCGGCTGCGCCCTGCGCACCGACTACCGGCACGAGGACGTCATGCGCCGGCAGGCGTGGGACGACCCTGAGGTCAACGAGGAGTGGAACTGCGACAAAGGTCGATTCGCGTTCCCCTACCTGTCGCAGAATCGGCTCACCCAGCCCCTGGTGCGGGACAACGGGGTCCTGCGGCCCGCTTCGTGGCCGGAAGCCCTTCGGGTGGCAGCCGCCGGTCTGGCTGCGGCGCGCGGCCGGGCCGCTGTGCTCCCCGGCGGACGCCTGACCCTGGAGGACGCATACGCCTACTCGCGGTTCGCCCGGGTTGCACTGGGAACCGACGACATCGACATGCGGGCGAGAGCCACCGGGCCGGATGAAACCGGATTCCTGGGAGCCCGCATCGCGGGCACCGCCGGACCCACCTACGCCGATCTCGAAGCTGCACCGGTGGTCGTGCTGGTTGCTCTCGAACCCGAAGAGGAATCACCGATCATCTTCTTGCGGCTTCGCAAGGCCGTGCGCAAACGTCAGCTGCCGGTCGTGTCGGTGGCGCCGTTCGCCACTGCTTCGCTGGACAAACTGTCCGGGACACTCGTGCCTGCCGTCCCCGGTTCCGAGGCCCTGTCATTGGCGGACCTGCCCGATTCGGTCAAGGACCTGCTGGGGCAACCGGGCGCAGTGATCATGGTCGGCGAACGAGCCGCGACTGCTCCTGGTGCGCTGGCGGCCGCCGCCGACCTGGCCGACGCCACGGGCGCCCGGCTGGCCTGGGTCCCGCGTCGAGCCGGGGAGCGGGGAGCGGTCGACACCGGCTGCCTGCCCGGCCTGCTGCCCGGCGGTCGGCCGCTGTCGGACCCTGCCGCGCGGCGCGAGACCGCGGGTGCCTGGGGAGTTGCTGCCGATGATCTGCCCATGACGGCGGGTCGATCCGTGGTCGAGGTCGTGTCCGCGATCGCCAACGACGTCGCCATGCGCAACGCCGATGATGACGACGAGTACGACAACACGATCCAGGCCGTCGTCGTCGGCGGGGTCGAAGCCGACGACATCCCGGCGTCCGACGAGTTCCTCGAAGCCCTGCGCGACGCTCCCTTCGTGGTGTCGCTCGAGACCCGGCCGTCGGAGGTCACGGACATCGCAGATGTGGTCTTCCCGGTCGCGGTTGTCACCGAGAAAGAGGGCACGTTCGTGGACTGGGAGGGCCGCCGTCGGCCCTTCGCCAAGGCTTACCCCGATGCCACCACGTTCGCCGACGGCGAGGTCCTGGCACTGCTGACCGACTACATGGACCTCGACCCGGCACCGCGGCGGGTCCCGGAACTGCGTGCCGAGATCGATGCCCTCGGCGGCTGGGCCGGGGAGCGTCCGTGGGCGCCGGTGACCCAGGCACCTGCCGGGGTGGCACATCCCGGCCCCGGCGAGGCGGTACTGGCCAGCTGGCGACTGCTGCTCGACATGGGCGTCATGCAGGAAGGCGAGCCGTACCTGGCGGGCACTCGCAAGCCGACAGTGGCCCGGATCAGCCCCGCCACGGCGGCAGGGGTCGGTGTCAGCGAGGGCGAGCACGTCACCGTCGCCACCGATCACGGGGCCATCACGGCGCCCGTCGTGCTCACCGAGATGACCGACGGGATCGTGTGGTTGCCGATGAATTCGAACGACTCCCGCACGTCTGTGACACTTCGTGCCACTCCGGGCGATACCGTGCGGCTCGGAAGGGAGTGACGGCATGCCTGAACTGAGTGCCTTCGGCAACGACCCCTTCTGGTTGGTCTGCCTCAAGACATTGGGTGTCTTCGTCATCCTGGTGCTGCTTGTGCTGTTCACCATCTGGGCGGAGCGGCGGGTGGTGGCGCGCATGCAGATGCGCATCGGCCCCAACCGCACCGGACCGTTCGGACTGCTTCAGTCCCTGATGGACGGATTCAAACTCGCGTTCAAAGAGGAGATCATCCCGATCACCGCCCACAAGGCGGTGTACTGGATCGCTCCGCTGATCAGCGCGATCACAGCGTTCGCCGCCTTCGCCGTGATCCCGTTCGGACCTGAGGTGTCCATCTTCGGCGTGATCACGCCGCTGCAGTTGACTGATTTTCCGCAGTCGGTGCTGTACGTCCTTGCCATCGCCTCCATCGGCATCTACGGACTGGTGCTCGCCGGCTGGTCGTCCGGGTCCACCTACCCGCTTCTGGGCGGCCTGCGTTCCAGCGCCCAGATGATCTCCTACGAGATCTCGATGGGCCTGTCGTTCGTGGCGGTGTTCCTGTACGCGGGGACCATGTCCACCTCCCAGATCGTCTCGGCTCAGCAGTCGCTGTGGTTCGCGGTGCTGCTCGCACCGTCGTTCGTCATCTACGTCACGTCGATGGTCGGCGAGACCAACCGGGCGCCCTTCGATCTGCCCGAGGCCGAGAGCGAGCTGGTCGGCGGGTTCCACACGGAGTACTCCTCGCTGAAGTTCGCGATGTTCTTCCTGGCCGAGTACATCAACATGGTCACCGTCTCCAGCATCGCCACCACGTTGTTCCTGGGCGGTTGGATGGCGCCGTGGCCGTTGTCGTTGATCCCGGGCGCCAACAGCGGCTGGATCCCGATGCTGTGGTGGCTGGTCAAGACGATGATGTTCATCTACATGTTCATCTGGTTGCGCGGCACCCTGCCCAGGCTGCGCTACGACCAGTTCATGGCGTTCGGTTGGCGCGTACTGATCCCCGTCTCGTTGGTCTGGATCGTGCTCGT
>RRZU010685790.1_pt1 | contig 11010 bp, 5 predicted proteins | sample 2165561 | NCBI WGS metagenome assembly RRZU01 (sample SAMN10456909, study PRJNA506462) | wastewater metagenome | isolation source: wastewater sludge | place: USA: Moscow, Idaho | reverse complement strand
GGCTTCGGCGGGATCGGCACCACCGAGGGTCACGGCCGGCTTGCGCATCTTCACCTTGTCGGCAGCCAGGCCGGCGGCGACGAGCGCGTCCTTGACCGCCACGGCGCGGTCCTTGGCCACTTCGGCGTTCACCGCGGCACCGCCGGTTTCGTCGTGGTAGCCGGACAGCAGCACCAGCTTGGACGGGTCTTCGTTCAGCTTGGCGATGACCTTGGCGAGTTCGTCGGGCGCGCCGGCGGGCAGCTCCGCCTTGCCGGATTCGAAGTAGAACTTGACCAGCGGCTCGCCCACTTCGGCGATCTCGGGTTCTTCAGCCACCACGGCAGCCACCGGGGCGGGAGCGCGGTTCTGGCCGGTCACATAGACACTCAAGCCGATCACCAGGCCAACCACCAGCGCGATGATGCCGAACAGGATACCCAGCACGAGGTTCTGGTTGTCGTCGTCTTCTTGCATCGAAAAATCCTTTACGGGTCAAGGTTGAAATTAAGTCGCGCAAGTATACCGGTTAACCCGGATGCGCTTGAGGGGGTGGGCCGCAGAATTGTTAAATTCCCGGCCACCCGCCACTATCCGCTCCGTCGTTCGGCCAGCACCATCAGGTTTCGGGGCGTCAGGGCGCGGTCGCAGAAGGTGCCCACCTCCACCTCGAAGCCTGCCTCCTCGAGGCCCAGCGCCAGGTCCATCACCAGCCACACCTCCAGCGCCCGGCGGAAGCCGTGGCGCACCAGCTCCAGGCGCCGCACCTCGCCGCGGCGCTGCTCGCCGGCCGCCTCCCAGCGGGCCCAGTCCACCTCGTCCGGCAGCGCCAGGCCTTCACGCCCGGCCAGCAGGCGGCAGTAGTCGGCGAAGCTGCCGCCCTGCCAGGCCGTGGGCACCGGCTTGAAAGGGCGGATCGCCTCGCCCTGGAGCGCGTTGCGCAGCGCGACGAAGCCCAGCTTCCAGGCCTGGTCCCGGGCCAGCTTGTGCTGGATGCGCCGCGGCGCGGTGACGGTCTCGGTCACCGCCAGGCGCAGCGCGCCGCCATCCAGCTGCAGGTCGGCGTCGCGGCTCAAGGGGCGGTAGCCATCCTGGGCGCCCCGGTAATAACAACAGGGGGCGATCCGGTAGCCGCTCGCCCCGTCGCTGGCCGCCGACCGCACCAGCGAGCGGTGCAGCTCGCCACAGGCATGCAGCGCCAGCACCGCCTGCCCACGCACGTGGTGGCGGGAGTCGGGCGCCAGGGCGTCGGCGCACAGCACGGTCTGGGCCACGCCGGCGCGGGCGGCGAGGTGCTCGGCGTCCGCGCAGAGGGCCGGGTCGATCTCGAGCGAGCTCACCGGCAGCCCGTCGCTCACCGCCAGCCGTCGCCCCAGGTGCCCCTTGCCGGCACACCACTCCAGCAGCGGCACCCACAGGGCCGGGCTGTGGGCCGCGAAGGCCTCGATCTGCTCCCGCTTGCGGCCGGGGATGTGCCAGTCGAAATGCCGTCCGGAGGGCGGCAGCGCCCGCTGGGGCAGCGGCGCGAGATCGCACAATTCGCCCAGCCGGGCGGCCACCGGCAGCCGCGGCGCCAGCCAGGCCCGGCAGGCGTCCGGGTCGGCGACGAGATGCTCCAGTGCCACATCGTCCAGCGCCAGCGCCGCCGCCGCAAGGGCCGGCCAGGCCTCGCACCACGGGGGCCGGCGCATATAGAAAGGCGACGGTCGCCACAGGGCTTCATGAGCCTTGAGGGCGGACTGCAACTCGAGAAAACGCTCGCGGTGGTTCATGGCAGCAGGCCTTGCAGGCCCAGGGAGGGTCGAGACCGGACGCACGATAGCAAAAGCCGGGGCGCTGCGCCGCCCCGAAGCCGGATGCCCCACCGCCAAGTGGCAAGCCCGAAATTAAATCCAAACAGGGCTCATGAGACGCCGACTTGTGCCGATATGTCTCCCGGCAGGAGCGCGCTTCCCAGGCAGTCAGCACGCCCTTCCCGGCCAAAACACCCGGTCGCCCCCCATCTCTGCCCGGCTTGCACGACGAGTGAACAGGTATTCCCCGATGGTGCCCCCCTCCCCGACAACCGACCGCCCCGAAACCGGCCAGCCCGAGCTGATGGCCGCAGTGGCCGCCCTGCGAGGCGGGCTCGGTCGTGCCCTGGCATTCGGGCTGGTCGCCAGCCTGCTGGCCCTCAGCCCCTCGTGGTACATGCTCGAAGTGTATGACAGGGTGGTGTACAGCCGCAGCGGCATCACCCTCTCCATGCTGACCCTCGCCGTACTGCTGGCGCTGGCCCTGATCCAGGTCCAGGAATGGGCACGGGGCGCGCTGCTCCACGCGGCGGCCGGCAACTTCGACCGCAGCCTCGGCGCCCGCGTCTTCACGGCGGCGCTGGCGGTCGGCCGTAGCGGTACCGCCGAAAGCGGCGCCCAGGCAATGCAGGACGTGCGGACCCTGCGGGAGTTCTTCCAGTCGCCGGTCCTGGTGGCGGCCTTCGAGGCGCCGATGATCCTGGTCTATCTGACCCTGGTCTTCGCGATCTCCCCGTGGCTGCTCGTCGTCACCCTGGGCGCAGCCGGGCTGCAGGGCCTGATCGCATGGTCCAACGAACGCGCCACCGACCCCGCCCTGCGGGAGGCCAACCGATACGGGCTGGCAGCCCAGACCTGCGCCACCCGCCTGCTGGATAACGCCCAGGCCATCGAAGCCATGGGGATGCAGGGCCGGGTGCGGGCGCGCTGGGCAACACTACAGCGCAAGGCGGTCTCCCTGCAGGCTGGCGCATCCCTCGCCGGCGGTGGCTGGCAAGCCGGCGCCAAGTTGCTCCAGAACCTGATCAGTTCGGCCCTGCTCGGGCTAAGCTGCTGGCTCCTGCTGCGGGGCGAACTCAACGGTGGCGGCGCGATGCTGGTGGTGTCGGGCATCTTCGGTGGCCGCGCGCTGGCCCCCTTCGTCCAGCTCGTCACCCACTGGCAGGGCCTGGTGCAGGCCCGAGAGGCCTGGTGTCGCCTGGCCGGCGTCCTCGCCGCCAGACCAGCCCCCGCCCCCGCCATGCCCCTACCGCCGCCCCGGGGCGAACTCACCGTGCACCATGTCAGCGCTGCCGCCCCCGGCACCAGCGCGCTGCTCCTGCGCGAGCTCAACTTCAGCCTGCAGCCGGGCGAGGTGCTGGCGGTGATCGGCCCGTCCGGCGCCGGCAAGGGCAGCCTCGCCCGCGGGCCGCGGGGCCTGTGGGCGCCCACTGCCGGCAAGGTGCGCCTCGACGGCGTCGACATCACCAGCTGGAACAAGGACGAACTGGGCCCCTCGGTCGGCTACCTGCCGCAGGGCGTGCGCCTCATCGAGGGCACCCTGGCCGACAACATCTCGCGCTTCGGCCCGGCCGACCCTGCCCGACTGCAGGCAGCCATCGAGGCCGCCGGGCTCGATGAACTGGTCGCCACCCTGCCCGAAGGCATCGACACCCCCATCGGTCCGGGTGGCGCCCGGCTGTCGGGCGGGCAGCGCCAGCGCGTCGGGCTGGCCCGGGCGGTCTACGGCGAACCGGCCTTCATCATCCTCGACGAACCCAACGCCAGCCTCGACGAGGCCGGCGACGCCGCCCTCGCCCACCTGATCGCCCGGCGCCGAGCCGCAGGCGCGAGCCTCGTCGTCATCACCCACCGGACCAGCGTGCTCAGCGTGGCCGACAAGATCCTGCTGCTGGTCGACGGCCAGCAGCAGGCCTTCGGGCCCCGCGACGAGGTGCTCGGCGCCATCCGCGAGGCCAACCTCCAGCACGCCCGCCGCGCCGCGGCCTGACCCCATGACCACGCCCGCCAGCCCACCCCGGCCCCCGTCCATGCTGCGCCACGCCCTGGCCACCCACCGCCGGGGCTTCCTGCTCGTCGGCCTGGCGAGCCTGGGCATCAACCTCATGATGCTCACCCCCACGGTCTACATGCTGCAGGTGTACGACCGGGTGATGGTGAGCCAGAACAGCCTCACGTTGCTGGCCGTGTCGCTGATCACCATCGTCCTGCTGGTGGCAATGGCCTTCGGCGAGGCCTGGCGCACCCGCCTGCTGGTGCGCATCAGCGATGCCATCGACAGCCGCCTCGGCCCTCCGGTCTTTGCCGCCTGCTTCGAGGCCAGCCTGAGCGCGCCGTCGGGCCAGCCGGCGCGCGCGTTGGGCGATCTCACGCAGGTTCGGCAGTTTCTCACCGGGCACGGCGTGTTCGCCTTCTTCGACGCCCCGTGGACGCCGATCTACATCGCCGTGCTGTTTCTGCTGCACCCTGCCCTCGGCCTGTGCGCGCTGGTCTTCGCGTGCATTCAGGGCGTGCTGGCCGCCTGGAGCCGGCGCCGTAGCCTGCCCCTCACCACCACCGCCAACGTCGCCCTGGCGGCTGAGGGCAGCCTCATCGGCAGCGCCACCGGCAACCCGGAGCTGATCGAAGCGATGGGCATGGGCCCCAACCTGCACCGCCGCTGGGCGGCCCTGCGCGACACCCGCCAGCGCACCCAGGAGGCACAGCACGCCCAGGGCCAGCGCCTCGCGGCGATCAGCAAATTCATCCGCCAGGCCCAACAATCCCTGATCCTGGGCCTCGGCGCCCTGCTGGTGATCGACGGTGAGCTCACCGCCGGCGCGATGATCGCCGCCAACGTCCTGATGACCCGCGCCCTGGCCCCGATCGACCTGCTGGTCGGCAACTGGCGCCAGGCCATCGGCGCCCGTGAGGCCTTCGGCCGCCTGCGCACGCTGCTCGACACCTTCCCGGCCCGCCCTGCCCTCCCCGTCGACGCCCCACCCGCTGGCCGGCTCACCCTCGAAGGCATGCGAGCCACCGCCCCCGGGCTCGACATCCCGGTACTCGACAACATCAACCTGCAACTCGAGCCCGGCACCGTCACCGTCGTGCTCGGCCCCTCCGGCTCGGGCAAATCCACGCTCGCCCGCGTGCTGATGGGCGTCTGGCCCCAGGTAGAGGGTAGTGTGCTGCTCGACGGCCAGCCCCTCGCCGGCTACGACCGCTGCGCCCTCGGCCAGCACCTCGGCTATCTGCCCCAGGACATCGAGCTGCTCGACGGCTCCGTCGCCGAGAACATCGCCCGCCTCGCCGAACCCGACTCCGAGCGGGTCATCGCGGCGGCCCGCGCCTGTGGGCTCCACGAACTCATCCTGCGCCTCCCGCGGGGCTACGACACCCCGGTGGGCGCCAGCGGCGGCCTGCTGTCCGGAGGCATGAGCCAGCGCATAGCCCTGGCCAGGGCCGTCTATGGCGGCCCACGAATTCTGGTGCTCGACGAGCCCAACGCCAACCTCGACGAGGCCGGCGAGCTCGCCCTCGGCAGGCTGGTGCTCGAACGGCGGGCCGCCGGGGCGACGGTGCTCGTCATCAGCCACCGGCCGGCCATCCTGGCCTGCGCCGATCGGGTCGTCGTGCTCGAGGCAGGCCGCGTTCGCCTTGATGGCCCCCGCGACGCCACTCTCGCCGCCCTGCAAGCCCCGCTGCCGGCCCCCGTGGCCGGCGCGGCCTGAACCCCGAATCACGGTGCACGCCATGCTTCCCTCTCCCCGCGCCAACCCTCCCGCAGGCCCCGACGACGCCAGCCCCGCCGACTCCGCCGCCCGCATCACCCGCATCGGGCTCGGCCTCAGCGCCCTCGGGCTCGCCGCCGCTCTCGCCTGGGCCGCCTTCGCCCCCCTCGACGAAGGCGTGCCGGCCGCCGGCAGCGTTGTCGTCGACACCAAGCGCAAGGCCGTCCAGCACGCTACAGGTGGCATCGTCCGCCAGGTCCTGGTCGGTGAAGGCAGCGTCGTCACCGAAGGCCAGCCCCTGCTGCGGCTCGACGACGCAGCGGCCCGGGCCACCCACGAGGCCGCCCGCCAGCGCTACTTCGGCCTGCGGGCCATGGAGGCGCGCCTTGTCGCCGAGCGCGACGGGCGCGCCGAGATGGCACCACACCCCGACCTCAAGGCGACCCTCTCCGATCCCGTCGTACAAGCGCAGTGGCAGACGCAGCTCCAGCTCCTGCGCGCCCGCCGCACAGCCCAGGCCGCCGAGCTCGCCGGCATCGAGCAGGGCCGGCAGACCCAGCAGGCTGCCATCGACGCCTACCGCGCCGTCCAGGAGAGCCGGCGCCACCAGCTGGCGCTGCTGCAGGATGAGCTCCAGCAGACCCGCGGCCTCGTCCAGGAGGGCTATGCCCCCCGCAACCGCCAGCTCGAGCTCGAGCGCATGGTCGCCGAATCCCGGGCCGCCCTCGCCGAGCTCGAGGGCAACATCCTGCGCAGCCGCAGCACCATCGCCGAACTCTCCCAGCGCGCCCTGCAACGGCAGGGCGAATACCGCAAGGAGGTCAGCGCTGAGCTCGCCGACGTGCTCCGCGAGGTGGACGCCGACGCCGAAAAGCTGAAAGCCGCCCGCGAAGAGCTCGAGCGCGCCGAGATCCGCGCGCCCGCCGCCGGCCAGGTGGTCGGCCTCGCGGTGCAAACCCTCGGCGCCGTCGTCCAGCCCGCCCAGAAGATTGCCGACGTGGTGCCCGCCGGCGAGGCCCTGCTCCTCGAGGCGCGGGTACCGCCACATCTGATCGACCGCGTACGCGAAGGCCTGCCGGTGGACGTGCGCTTCAGCGGCTTCGCCCACAGCCCGCAGCTGGTGGTCGATGCGAGCGTCAAGTCAGTCTCTGCCGACGCCCTCACCGACCCGGTCAGCCAGCAAAGCTACTACCTCGCCCGGGTGGCGGTGACCCCGGCCGGGCGCAAGACCCTGGGCGAGCGTCAGCTCCAGCCCGGCATGCCGGTCGAGGTCGTCTTCCGCACCGGCGAACGCTCCCTCGTCACCTACCTCCTGCACCCCCTCGTCAAGCGCCTCTCGGCGTCCATGAAGGAGGAATGAGCCATGCCACGCCGCCACCTCCTCGCCGCTCGCCTAGCCCTCACCGCCCTCGTCGCCTGCACCCTGCCGGCCCAGGCCGACACGCCCGCCCGGCTCGACCTCGACCGCGCCTGGCAGGCGGCCGTCGCCAACGACGCCGTGCTGCGCGCCGCCCGTGCCGGCGCCGAATCCGGTCGCGAGGCCATCCCCCTCGCGCGGGCTCAACTGCTTCCACAGATCGGCATCAGCTGGGCCCGCAACAAGAACGAGCTGGAGACCGACACCCAGCTCGCCCGGGTGCCGGTGCACACCCGCCAGGACTACTACAGCAGCACCCGCGCCCTCACCATCCGCCAGCCCCTCATCCAGCCCGTGCAGTGGGCCACCCTCCGGCAGGCCGGCGCCCAGGTCGTTGAAGCCGAAGCCCTGCTCGTCCAGGCTCAGCAACAGCTCGCCACCCGCCTCGTCGAGGCCTACTTCGAGCTCCTCCTCGCCGACGACCAGATCATGCTCGTCCAGGCCCAGACCGAAGCCCACACCAGCCAGCTTGACGCCGCCCGCAAGTCCTTTGCCGCCGGCTCCGGCATCCGCACCGAGATCGACGAAGCCCAGGCCCGCCTCGACCTCGACGCCGCCCAGGCCCTCGAGGCCCGCCAGCAGAGCCAGCTCGCCCGCCGCCGGCTGCAGCAGCTGGTCGCCGAGCCCTTTTCCGGGGTCGCCCGCCTCGACCCCGAGCGCCTGCGCCGCGCCCCGCCGGTGGCCGGCGAGCTCGACACCTGGCTCGCCATCGCCGAAGAGAACAGCCCCGAGATGCAGGCCCTCCGCGCCCGCCTCGAAGCCGCCAGCCAGGAACTCGCCAAGGCCCGCGCCCGCCACCTGCCCACCCTTGACGCCGTGGCCCAGGCCAACCGCGGGGTCAGCGACAACATCAACCGCATCGACACCCGTACCAACCAGACCAGCATCGGCCTCCAGTTCAACATGGCCCTTTTCTCCGGTGGTGCGGTGGACGCCGCCGTCCGGCAGGCCCGCGCAGAACTCACCCGTGCCGAGGAGAACCTCGCCGCCCAACGCCTCGACCTCAGCCTGCGCCTGCACCGCGAGCACCGGGGCGTGAGCGAGGGCCTGCTGCGCATCAAGGCCCTCGAACAGGCCGTGGCCTCGGCCGCGCAACTCAGCGTCTCGAGCCGCCGCGCCTACCAGGCCGGCGCCCGCACCACCATCGATGTGCTGAATGCCGAGCAGCAGCTCCAGGCCGCCCGCCGCGACCTCGCCCAGGCCCGCTACGCCACCCTCGCCGCCCACGTCCGGCTGCAGGTGCTGGCCGGCGCCTTCGACGACGACAGCCTGGCCAGGCTCAACGCCCTGCTCGAGACCAGCGCCCCCCTAGCCGCCGGCCGCTGACGCGGCCGTTCGTCCCCGCGCTGCCAGCCCGACGCCCGCTCGCGGGCGCGGTCCCCGCACGTCCATCTTCTCCTACGTCATTTTGATAAAAATCTCGTTTTAAGGCCTACGGATTCGGCCGGGCGGGTCGTTAATGGCAACTGCGATTGTGTAAATTCTCGTTAAGCGCCTCAACGACCAAAAGATCCGGGAGCCAATACCATGTCCAGCGCCACCCTCGACCAGATCCTGTTCATCGACAGCCGCGTCGACAACATCGAATCATTGCTGGACGGTATCGATCCCGCGATCGACGTCATCCTGCTCGACAGCGAGCATGACGGCCTCGGCCAGATCGCCGATGCCCTCGCCTCCCGCAGCGGGATCAAGAGCGTCCATGTGATCTCCCACGGTGGCCCGGGCAGCCTGCAGCTCGGCAGCAGCACCCTCACCGAAGCCAGCCTCGCCGACCAGGCCGCCCAGTTCGCAACGATCCGCGCCGCCCTCAGCGACAGCGCCGACCTCATGCTGTACGGCTGCAACGTCGCCGAAGGCAGTGCCGGCGCCAGCTTCCTGAGCGCCCTCGCCGACGCCACCGGCGCCGACGTGGCCGCCTCCACCGACGTCACCGGCTCGGCGCTGCAGGGCGGCGACTGGGCCCTCGAGGCCAGCACCGGCGACATCGAAACCCAGGCCATCGAAGTCGCCACCTACAGCAGCACGCTGGGTGCCGACTCCCAGCTGCCCAGCGGCCTCACCGGCAGCGGCCCGTGGAACTGGGGCGGCAAATCCTTCCAGACCCGCTACGACGGCGAGATCACCGACGGCGACCCGGAAAACCCCCTGCGCCCCGGCAACAAGTGGGACCGCTACGCCCTCTCCGGCGTCACCACGGGCACCACCGTTTACGTGTATATGGGTAACTCGTCCGCCATCGACGATTACCTGCAGATCGACCGCAACGGCACCATCGTCACCCAGAACGACGACGGCGGCGACGGCGAGCGCAGCTACGACGCCTATGTCTCCTGGACCTACCAGGTCGGCGACGTGATCCGTGCCACCACCTTCTCGTCCGGTTACCGCGGCAGCTATTCCCTGTTCATCGGTACCAGCGCCGGCTCCGCCCCCACCGCCACCGACATCGGCAGCGCGCCGCCCCCGGCGCCCCCCGCCCCCACCGCACCGACCTTCTCCGACGGCATCACCAGCCTAACGGCCTATGCCGACACCGGCGCCACCGACACAGGCGGCAGCCTGGGCAACCGCAGTGGCACCTTCACCGCCTCGGACACCACTCCCACCGGCACCCTCACCTACTCGGGCGGCGCCGCCGGCACCTACGGCACCCTCGGTGTCGCCAGCGGTGGTGGCTTCACCTACACGCCCAACGCCACGGTCATCAACGCCCTTGCCGCTGGCGCCAGCGTCAGCGACAGCTTCACCGTCACCGTATCCGACGGCGGCCTCAGCAGCAGCAAGGCGGTCACCGTCAGCGTCACCGGCGCCAACGATGCCCCCACCCTGAGCGGCAACGCCACCCTCGCCGCCGTGCTCGAAGACACCGGCGACACCAATGCCGTCAACCCCGGCCGCAGCGTCAGCGCGCTCTTCGGCGGCCAGTTCGCCGACGTCGACAACGGCGCCAGCCTCGGCGGCATCGTCATCGTCGGCAACAGCGCAGACGCCGACACCCAGGGCCGCTGGCAATACTCCACCGACAACGGCAGCACCTGGCACGACGTCGGCGTGGTCAGCACCAGCGCCGGCCTCACCCTGTCGGCCGGCAGCAAGCTGCACTTCGTCCCGGTGCTCAACTACGCCGGCACGCCGGGCAGCCTCACCGTGCACGGCACCGACAACAGCTTCATCGGCAACTACACCACCGGCGCATCCCGGGTCACCTTCGACACCACCAGCGACGCCCTCACCTCCGGCGTCTCGGTGGCCTCCCAGACCCTCGGCACCTCGGTCACCGCCGTCAACGACGCCCCGGTGTTCACCAGCACCGCCGGCGCCGCCACCCTCACCGAGACCAGCGCGGCCGACACCGGCGTCACCACCGCCAGCGGCAGCCTCAGCGGCACCCTCACCGCCAGCGACGTGGACGATGTCTCCGGCCTCAGCTTCAGCATCCGCGGTGGCAGTGGCAGCGGTACCCTCACCAAGGCCGGCTTCTACGGCACCCTGACGCTCAATGCCAGCACCGGCGCCTGGTCCTTCAACCCGACCAACTTCACCGCCATCAACGCTCTCGCCCAGGGCGCGAGCGTCACAGAAGCCTTCGAGTTCAAGGCCATCGACGCCCACGGCTCCGCCAGCACCCAGAACCTCGTCATCACCCTCACCGGCACCAACGACGTCCCGCTGCTCGCCTCGGCCATCGCCGACCAGAGCTTCAGCGGCGGCGGCACCTGGACCTACCAGATCCCCGCGGCCAGCTTCACCGATGCCGAAGGCACCGGCCTCACCTACACCGCCACCCTCGCCGACGACAGCCCGCTGCCCGGCTGGCTGAGCTTCGTCGAAGGCACCCGCACGTTCAGCGGTAACCCGCCGGCGAACTGGGCCGACGCGCCGCTCTCCATCAAGGTCACCGCCACCGACGGGAGCAATGCCTCGGTCAGCGACACCTTCACGCTCACCCTCAGCAACACCGCCAACCAGCCCCCGGTCGTCGCCAGCCCGCTCACCTGGCACGCGGTGAATGCGCCGCGTGAAGTCACCGAGGTCACGTTCAGCGAAACGCTGGGCGGCACCACGCTGGTCTTCGACGGCCAGACGGTGACGCTGGGCAGCGCCG
>RRZU011886989.1_pt1 | contig 11011 bp, 9 predicted proteins | sample 2165561 | NCBI WGS metagenome assembly RRZU01 (sample SAMN10456909, study PRJNA506462) | wastewater metagenome | isolation source: wastewater sludge | place: USA: Moscow, Idaho | reverse complement strand
TTGATTTTCTTTCCACCAATCTTCGATTTCTTTAAAAACTTTTAAAGGCGAGTCGAATTGATAAATAGGCAACCCAAATGTTGATTCAGTTATAAAATGATGACATTTCACTGGCTCGTAAGGAGTAGATATTCCATCATCATATAATTTATAATCACCTGTGACCACCCAAATTTCACCTTTGTATTCTAATCGAATTTGAGCTGATCCAATCACATGACCAGCTGGATGAAATGAAACTTTCACACCATTAATATTTATTTCTTTATAATAATCAATGGTTTGAATATTCAAATTTTCTCCCAATCGTAATCGTAAAATAGGTTCTGTATTGGTGTGACATAAATATTTTTGATTTCCCCAACGTGCATGATCAGCATGTGCGTGCGTAATCAAAGCGTGTTTTACTGGCTTCCAAGGATCGATATAAAAATTGCCTTGTGCACAATAAATTCCATTTTCGTTGGTAGAAAGCAATTTCATTACAGTTTATTTTTGAGGACGATCAAAGCCAAAAGTTTCCAATCGAGGTTCATTTTTTCCTAAAATAATGTTACGCAAAACTTGAGCCGCAACCATAGAGAATGTAATTCCATTTCCACCATAGCCAAGTGCAAATAATTTTTTTTCTCCTTTTTTCCACGGTCCCATATATGGTAATCCGTCTTCAGTTGAGCTAAACGTTCCGCACCATGCCATTTCTGTAATAAATTCAATATCCGGATATAAATTTTTGAACTTTCTTTCTAAATTTTTGATTTTATTCCGAAGTAAATCATCTCTTTTTATCGGATCATAAAACTCTTCATCTTCACCTCCAACAATCAAACGATTATCCAAAGTTGTTCGCATATAAAGATATGGTTCGGCAGTTTCCCAAATTAAACTGCGATGCGGCCAAATCATTTTTTTATCAATAGGTTGAGAAATAATTGCGTAAGTAGAAAGTAGAGACATTACTTTTTTCGGTAAGAATTGTCCAGCTTCAAAACCTGTAGCTATGATAACGTATTTACATTTTATAAGATGATTGTGTTCAGATATTAATTCGCAGCCGTCTTTCACTTCTTGAATTTGCTCAATTTTGGTATGCGTAAATAATTTGAGATCATTTTTTTTCTGATGATATTTTAATAAATTTATTGCTCCTTTGTAGGCATCCATCATTGCAGAAGTATCGTTTTGTAGAGCTGCAATCCCGTCAATATTTTGATACTCTTTTAGTTGTTTTGCATCTAAATAATTTACAGGTAAACCAACTTCGGTTCTGATTTCATATTCACGATCTAATAGTTCAACGCCTTGTTTGTTACTAGCCAAAAAAACGGTTGGAACGCGAACAAAATCAGCGTCAACTTTTGTTTTTTTTAAAATATTTTCGATATCAGTTATAGATTGTAAGCAATTGAAATAGGCATCTACAGCTATTTTTTCGGGAACTTTTTTTACAAGATTGCAAAGAGGAGTATCAATCTCATATTGCAATTGAGCAGTAGAAGCACTCGAGCTTCCCGTTCCAATAGTACGTTTATCAAAAATAGCGCAAGAAATTCCTGCCTCACATAATTCATGTGCCACCAACGATCCTGTAATTCCAGATCCTATAATAGCAACATCTATTTTATAATTTTCTCTTAGCGGATTGTAAAGATCAAAAAATTCATTTTTAACAATCCAAAAAGGTAAGCCTGAATGCAAATCCATAGTTAGTAAATTATAATGCTATTTATAGAAAAAAATATACCAAATATGAATTTTTATTATTTTTATTTGATTTTGAATGTTATGAAGTGCTTTAAATTGATTTATAGTGAATATAAATTGTTGATATAAAAATATTCATAATAAAATTTATATTTTTTTCATTTTGAATAAGCATTTATTTATAGTTGCATATCAAAATATAAAACTTCTTTTGAAATTGAGTCATAATAAATTCTATAATTTGATTGACCTCTTTGAGCTGATAAATATATTATATGATTTTTAGAAGGGGTGAACCAATTTGGTGGATTGTTTAGTTCTGGTAATGGGTCTTTTTTGGAATAGATTTTTAATTGTTTTTTTACAATTTGTTTATCTATCCATTCTTTTTTTACGTTTAATTTTAAAAATGTTTTGTATTCATAAGACCAATGTGCAGACTCCCAATAATGAGCTTCTAATACTTTTATATTTGTAGAGTCTGGAAAATTACCAAATTGTATTTTGTAGATTTCTTCTTTGGTTGGAGAAAATGATGTTGTAAGTTCAGTGTTATCTCCGTCTTTAGGACTATCATCTACATTATATAAGAATAATATAAATATTAATAATAGAGAAGAAAGAATTAGAAAAATGTATAGTTTCTCTTTATTTCCATCTCTATAATCTTCAATTGCATAATAGATAAAAAAGAGTACAGGAACTACTATTAATAATAAAATAGAGAATAATATCATGTTAATTATTAAGATTTTAATAAAAATAACATTAAATTATTAAATAAAAAAAATCTCAATTTCTACTGAAATTGAGATTTAATCTGGGTGAATGATGGGTCTCGAACCCACGACCTCCGGAACCACAATCCGGCGCTCTAACCAACTGAGCTACAATCACCATTTTTATTGCGAAATTAACTTTTATTTAATCTCTCAATTGGACTGCAAATATAGCCTATTAATCGGTACTTGCAAATAATTTTGACAAAAAAATAAAGGTTTTTTACACCTTTATTTCTAAATTAAAGAATCTAAATTATTTACGCCAATGTAACTTCGCGAAATAAATCCTTCTCCACCTTCAGTTCCGATTAATCTTCCTAAATCATACGCACGATATCGGATAGAATCAGTAAAGTTTTTCGATGAAATTGGCGTTTGAGGTTCGCTCGAATTTGGATCAAAAAATTGCGTTTTATAAGCCATGCAAGCTTCTACTTTTGTATCAACAAAACCAGAAATATCAACCACAAAATGAGGTTCTAAAGGTAACCATTGAATGTAGTGGAAGTGTTTTTTGGGACGCCAAGCTGGTAATCCATTTTCAATTTTTGGTAAACCTGATAAGAAAATAGCAGTATTCACTAAATCCGAACCTTTTCCATGATCTGGATGGCGATCGTGAGGTGCATTACTCAAAATAATATCAGGTTGATATTTGCGAATAATTTCGACAATTTTCAATTGATTTTCTTTATCATTCAAGAAAAAACCATCAGGAATTCCAAGATTTTCTCTTACAGCAACGCCCAAAATATTTTTGGCATCATTTGCTTCTACACGGCGCGTTTCATCGGTACCACGAGTTCCCAATTCTCCCTTTGTTAAATCGAGAATACCAACCGTTTTACCGTTTTTAATTTCTTTTGCAAGTGTTCCTCCACATCCCAATTCTACGTCATCAGGATGCGCTCCAATTGCAAGAATATCTAACTTCATTTACTATTTATTTAACCAATCTATTATTTCTTTTGAATCTGGAGTTACTTTTGATGGATAAGAAGCCTCTAAAGTTCCGTCTTCGTTAATTAAAAATTTTGTAAAATTCCATTTTACATCATTGTCAGATTTTCCGTTCAATGATTTTTTTGTTAAGAATTTGAAAATTTCATTTTGATTTTTTCCGATTACATCACTTTTTGACATCAAAGGAAAAGTTACGCCATAATTTAATTTACAAAAACTTGCAATTTCTTCGTTGTTGTCAAATTCTTGACCTCCAAAATTGTCTGAAGGAAATCCAACAATTACTAATCCTTGATCTTTATATTCTTGATACAATTTTTCTAAAGCATCATATTGAGGTGTGTAACCACATTTTGAAGCTGTGTTAAGAATTAAGATTTTCTTTCCTTTCAAATCAGCGAAATTAAAATCGTCATCATTGATATCCTTGAATGTATAATCGTAAATTTTGTTCACTTTTTGAGGTGTTTTTGTTGTTTGATGAATGGTTTGCTTTTTAGAAACTTTCTTAGTTTCTTGCGCATTACAAGCTATAAATAGCCCTAAAAACCCGATGAATAAATATTTCATTGCGTACTATTTTAAACAAATTTAAAAAAAATGTTACGATTTGTAAGTTAAAGTAGGTTAAAATAAAAAAGCTCACCTTTCGATGAGCTTTTAACATTTATAATATTCAAAGAAATTAATCTTTTGATTTTACATGGTAAACTTTGTTTTGGAAATACCAAGCTGCAATAGATAAAACTAACATTGCGACTGCTGTTGCAGGAACCCAAAATGGAATTGGAATTGGATCTCCGGCTGCGTATGAATGTAATCCAGATAAGTAATAGTTAACGCCAAAATACGTCATAATTACTGTCCAAACTGCCCACATTGCAGCAACGTTGAATGCAAATTTTCCTCTTAAACCTGGAACTAAACGCATGTGTAAAACAACTGCATAAACAATTACTGAAACGAATGCCCAAGTTTCTTTTGGATCCCAAGACCAGTAACGTCCCCAAGATTCGTTTGCCCACATACCGCCTAAGAATGTACCGACAGTAAGCAAATAAATACCGATTGTTAACGACATTTCTGAAACGTAAGTCATTTCTTTTAGAGAAATTTCAATCTTTTTATTTGGTTTAATCATCATGATAATTAATGAGAAAACCCCTAAAATAGCACTTAATCCAAAGAAACCATAAGATGAAACGATAATCGCAACGTGTACAATTAACCAATACGATTTTAGTACAGGTACTAATGGTGTAATTTGTGGATCTAACATAGAACCTCCGTGCGCAAATCCCATCATAATTACAGCAACCATAGCTCCTGTTGTAGGAATAAATGCGTTTCGGTTTTTGTATAATAACAATCCAGCTAAAACACTAATCCATGAAATAAATACAATGGCTTCGTAACCGTTAGACCAAGGTGCGTGTCCCGTTAAATACCAACGAACACCAAGTCCTGCGGCTTGTATGATAAAGACAATAAATATTAATCCCAAACAAACATTGATAATTCGATGCAGTGCTTTGCTTTCTGAAAATAATTGAATGAATGATAAAATCATTAAAACTCCACCAACCATACAATAAGCAATCATCACCCAAAAGAAAACGTTGTATTTGTTGTATAACACCTCAATCTCAACTTTTGTTGGAGAAGGCACAACATTTTTACCCCATTTTTGTTGGTATTTATCGATATAATCTACTGCATTATCTGCAGGCGTCCAATTACCATTTTCTAATCCTTTCGAAACCATGTTAAAATAAACACTAATCATTCCAAGTGCCATTGTATCGATTTCTACAGGATTTTCTTGTGTTTGATAAATCCAAGAAGTCCAACGCTCTGAAGGATCATTCTGAACAGGAATTATTTTTAATTGATAACCTTTTGCAGTTTGATCTAAAATATTGAAACGCTCTGTAACTTTAATTACTTCCTCATCAAATTTAGAACGCTCTGAAGGTTTTCTTGAGAATGCTTCGTTATAAGCTTTATCTAATTTGAAACGAGTTGTTTTTGGATCAATCAAATTCATTAAAGATGTGTAACCATCTTCATTTGCGCTTGTAATTTTCTTTAAACGATCACCACCTTTATCACCAACTTCAATCATCGGAGCATTTACCCAATAAGCAGGATCTAATTGCAAAGAAATAAACCATTTATTGGCAGATAATCCGTGGAATTTATCTTTTTTGTAAACTTTTCTAAGGATTTCTAAAGCTTGCGTATTAACAGGTTTTATACGTCCTTCGATATCTTGTGTAAGTAAATGACCAAATTTATCAGCGTGTTCGTCCGGAATTTTTACATTCTTAGCTAATTCATCTCCATCAGCCATTTTTGTAGAAAAACTACCAATATGTTCTGATGAATGAACATTTCCTTTTTCCGAATCAGTCTGAATTTTTTGATGTCCATTTTTTCCTCCATCAGTAGTACTTGGATTTTGAGCAAATGCTAATCCAGAAAGTAAAAATAATGGAAGTAAAATATTTACTTTTTTGGTATGTAAACTTTTTAATAAAGAGTTTAATTGTGTAAAACGAGTTCCTTTCCAGAATAATGAAACAAACATTCCTCCAAATAATAAGAAGTATCCTAAATAGGTAATGTTAGTTCCCCACCAGTCTTGGTTAACTTGTAAAATAGTTCCGTCTTCTGTTGGGAAATAACTCGATTGGAAGAAACGGTAACCTTTATAATCCATTACATTGTTCATATAAATGTGATGTTTTGTTTCTTTTCCTTCATCGATAACTGTAATGTTAGATTCGAAAGAAGAAGGATTTGTAGAACCAGGATAACGATCTAAAATAAAGTCATCTAAACGAATACTAAATGGAACTTTCACTAACTTAGAACCGTAACCTAACGAAATATTCATTCCGTCAATTTGTACATCAGCAGAATAATTTGTGACACCTTTTCCACCAACAATCGTCACTGTATCCCGTTTATCACCAACAATAACTTCGGCTCTAATTGCACCAGGTAGATTTTTTTCTTCTGCTTTAAATTTAGAACCTTGTCGATATAAAACTTCACCTTTGAAAGCCGGATTTGGAACTACAAATTGCGCTCCGTTAATTGTATACAACGAACGTAATTTTAATGGAGCGGGAACATTAAACTCAACTTTTCCAGCACCTTCTTGCAATTTCTGCATGTCTGTAATTTGTCCAACTTGTTGTCCAGCCATTTGCACATATTCTCCTTCGAAAGGCGATTTGATAACCAAATTTTCTCCTTCTCCAGTAATTTGTACAGCACCATCTTGCGGTCTATTGTACGAAACTAAAGTTCCATTAACACTTTTAATTTCACCATTTCTGATGAAAACAGAATTACGTCCAGTTTGTCCAACTGTCACGATTTCTAAAACATTAATTCCTTCTTTTTTTCTTACAACTGTATCTAAAGCGTGAGGTACGTAATCAAAAGTTTTTAATTTAATGACTTTATCTTTGAACTGATATTCACCTTCAAAGTGTCTATGGAACAAAGAACTTGTACTATCTTTTCTGTCAAAATACGTCATGTTGTATTGATGATTGTCGTACGCTAAACGTTGTGTACCATCATCAACCATCATTTTGAAATAAGATTTGTACGATGTAATTTCGTTACTTGTTCCTCCTTCTGGAATAGACATTTCAACATCGAAATTGATGTAACGAGTGATTCCTCCTCCAATAAAAATAAACAAAAATGCTAAGTGGAAAACCAATAAAGGCAATTTTTCCTTTGACCATAATCGGTATCGTTTGATATTCATTAAGAACAAAACGATCAACCAAATCATTAATACCTCAAACCACTTTGCCTCGTAAATAACAGCTTTTGCAGTAGCCGTATCGTAGTCATTTTCAATGAAAGTGGCATAACCCATGGCGATTGCGTAGATGAATAGCAAGACCGTCATGGTTCTGGTAGAAAATAGATATTTTTCTAATTTACTCATTACTTATAATTGAATTACAAAAATAGGCGAGTTTATCAGATAAAGCATTAAAACTTAAATGATTTTTATTAGAATCAATTAGTTAATAGAATGTTAAATATGTTGTGCCAAAATTGATTTTAAATGTTTAATAAACACACTGTTAATCAGAAATGTTTATAAAAAAGTATTTTCTTCAAAAATAATTTGTTAAGAAAATATTTAGAAATATCAAAAACATATCTTAAAAGGAACAACTTTTGTTAAAGAACAATAACTAAATTATAATGATATGAAAAAATTAACTCAAATTTTATGTGCTGGAGCTTTCATTTTTGCTTTAGCAAGTTGTCATAACAGCAAGGCTGTTGCATACCAAAAAGATAATGGTACAGGCGGTTATACCGAAGAAAAGGTGAACAATGATACCTATATTGTTAGTTTTGATGGAAACGAATACAATAAAAAAGACAAAACGTTTGACTATGCTTTGTTGAGAGCAGCGGAAATAGGTCAGCGTAATAATTTTGATTATTTTGCAATTTTAAGTACAGTGAACGACAAAGTCTTGGAAAAAAGTAACAGCTACACAAAATTAGATAGTAATGATACGTGGCTGAAAGTACAATATTTCAAAAACAGTAAACCAATAAAATTTCAAACGGTTTATGAACCAGCTGTTGTAATAAAAGATTTGCATAAAAAATATAAAATTAAATAAGGATACAAACCACTCATTTGAGTGGTTTTTTTTTGTTTTGGAATAAATTAACATTTTCGATGACACAATGTGGCGTTTTAACTTCTCAACTTTGTACTATGTTCGCATTGATAGATTGTAATAATTTTTACGCCAGTTGCCATCGTGTTTTTCAACCGAAGCTTCTTCATCAGCCAATTGTAGTATTGTCTAATAATGATGGTTGTGTAATTTCGCGTTCTGCCGAAGCAAAGTTAGCTGGAATTCCAATGGGCGCGCCTGCACATCAATTTCAACGTATTTTTGAACAGAAAAAAATCAAAGTTTTTTCGTCAAATTATCAATTATATGCGGATATGAGCAATCGTGTAATGTCGATTTTATCGTTGTATTCGCCTGATCAAGAAATTTATTCGATAGACGAATGTTTCTTAAAATTGAATGGATTTGATCGTTTTGATTTGAAAAATTACGGATTAGAAATCAAATCTAAAATTTATCAGTTTACAAAATTGCCAGTTTGTGTCGGAATTGCACCAACTAAATCCTTGGCGAAATTAGCGAATCATATTGCGAAAAAATTTCCAGAAGTTCATCAAGGAGTTTATGTTATTCAGACGCAAGAACAAATCCATAAAGCGTTAAAATGGCTAAATATCGAAGATGTTTGGGGAATTGGTCGACGAATGTCACGACGTTTGAGAATGATTGGTGTCAACAAAGCGTTGGATTTTGTACAATTAAAAGATGATTTTCTTCGGAAAGAATTTTCGATAGTAGGTTTACGTTTGAAAAAAGATTTGTTAGGTGAAGCGGTGTTAGATTTAGAAACGATTTCTGCAAAGAAAAGTATTGCAACAACGCGTAGTTTTGAAGAATATACCAACGATTTTGAATATGTAAAAGAGCGTGTTGCTACTTTTGCGGTTTCGTGCGCAGAGAAACTTCGGAAACAGAATTCGTCTTGCAATTTGGTTACAGTTTTTATTCAGACCAATAATTTTGATAGAAATAAACCGCAATATTACCGTACAATTTCGGTCCATTTACCTTACGAATCGAATTCAAGTATAACGTTGTCCAAATTTGCAATCAAAGCGTTTGAGCAAATTTATAAAGATGGTTATGAGTACAAAAAGGCTGGAGTAGTGGTGTCTGGAATTGTTTCGTCAGATCAAAAACAATTATCGCTTTTCGAGGAAGAAAATCAACATCACCCAGATTTGATGAAAGTCATCGATTTGTTGAACAAAAAATTTGGTGCGGCAAAAATAAAATTAGCTTCGCAAGATTTGAATAAAACGTGGAAAATGCGTCAAAATAATTTATCGCCTTGTTATACGACGAAGTGGAAAGATTTGTTGGTGGTGTATTAAATGATAGAAAAAATGAATGGAGAGATAAAAATGTTAGACAAAGAACTCAATCTTTTTGTGATAAATACAGATGGTGAGAAAAAATATATTCCGAATTTTGGTCATGTAAATGCTGGATTTCCTTCGCCTGCAGAAGATTTTGTAGATGACAAAATAAGTTTGGATGAACGTTATTTAACGCATCCCGAATCTACTTTTTTGATTGTCGTTGGTGGAGATTCGATGTATCCTGTTTATCAAAAAAATGATATTTTGGTGATTCGGACTGATCTTATTCCGTTGCATCGCGATGATATTATTGTTTCCGTTAATAATGAAGATTATACGTTGAAACGTTTTGATAAAATAAACAATAAATTAATAGCAATAAATCCAAATTACAAAGATTGTGTACAAATACACGAAAATGATGAGGTGGTTATTTTAGGTGTTGTGGGTGTGTTGGTGAGAGAAAAAACGAATAGAATTTAAACCTTTGTTGTAACTTTTTTATAAAACATGCATCTTAATAGTAAAGATATGATGTTATGAGAAAATTTATTTTATTGTGTTTTGCAGTGATGTTGGTACAATCTTGTGTGACAATTGATGTGAATAAAGATCCTTATTATCAGAAATATAATAATCAGAGTTATGAAAAATCTTCAATTTCTGGGTTAAGTATTTCGAATATGAGAATGAATAAAAACTCTAGAATTGCTACAAAAAAACAATATGTAGGCAGAAATGAATTGAAAATTAAAATAGAGAATTCTTCGGGAGGTTTTTATTATGTGATAACAGTTAAAGAGCCGATGAAAGTTCGTTTTGAATTGGGCGTTAAAAATAGTAGTAGCGCGATAGAAGCTTCAATTGTTGATAAGGATAAAAAAGAATTTTTTAGCTTAAAATCAAACGGAAATCGTCATAATAATAGAATAGAAATTATAGATTTTGATAAAGCCGGAGATTATTATTTGAAGTTTAATTCTGAAGAAAATTATAGAGGAAAAATTAATATTTTACTGAATAGAATTGAGTAAGATTTATAAAAAAAAGAAGCGCTAAAAATTAATTTTTAGCGCTTCTTTTTTTTTATTGAAATGCTCCAATTGTAGGAGTTGTGCCTCGTGGTTGTCCATTATAATCTAACGGATATTGTTGCGCAAAAGATATTTTTCCTTTTCCTTTTGCAGGCGATTCGTTTTTCACAGCTAATTTATTTGCAAAATATTCTGTATTCTCAAACATCGGATCTAATGTAATACTTGCCAAGAAATTTGGCGCAGTTGTTACATTTAACGTTGATGTATCTACATTATGAATAATATTGGTATCAAATAAATAATTGAAAGCCGCACCATCTTTTTTATCCAATAAAATAGCATTTGGCGTATTATCATTATAAAAAATACAATTACCGAAGGTTGCTTTTGTTAAAGCCGAAACATTTTTATCATTGTTTTCATTACTCAAGAAAAGTGAATAAGCTGGACCAGCACCTGTCGCAAAATGGTAATAATTGGCAAAAGTAGAATGATAAAATTCGTAC